>Ga0316204_10004744_pt1 | contig 23846 bp, 18 predicted proteins | sample 6monrhotite_MG_2_FD_205661 | JGI IMG/M metagenome (GOLD analysis project Ga0316204, IMG submission 205661) | Microbial mat bacterial communities from mineral coupon in-situ incubated in ocean water Damariscotta River, Maine, United States -... | ecosystem: Environmental > Aquatic > Marine >... | reverse complement strand
AGTACGAACAAAACCGTTTTACCGAAGTCGCCAACTGGGTGCGACGTTACAACATGAAGAGCATCACCACCTCGGCCATTAACGTGCCGGTGGTGCAGGTAGTCGGCGTGCTAGCGCTGGCACTGGTGGCCTACATCGTCTCACTGCAAATGGAGGCGGATCGTCTTTCGGTGGGGGGCTTTGTCTCATTCTTTGGCGCCATGGCCATGCTGTTCTCGCCCATTAAACGGCTGACCAAGGTCAACGAACAACTGCAAAAAGGTCTGGCGGCAGCGGAATCCATCTTTGCCCTGATAGACGAAAAAGGTGAACCGGATACGGGCACTGTCGAGATAAAACGAGCCAAAGGTGCGCTGCAACTGAATCAGGTTAACTTCAGTTACCCACATGCCAAAGACAAGGCGCTGGACAACATCAGCCTCGACATCAAACCCGGCGAGACCATCGCCCTGGTGGGCCAATCAGGCAGCGGCAAGTCAACTCTGGCGACACTGATCCCACGTTTTCACAGCCCTGACAGCGGCGAGATTCTGCTTGACGGTATTCCACTTGACGAGATCAAACTAAAACACCTGCGCGCCAATATTGCCCTGGTCAGCCAGAAGGTGGTGTTATTCAACGACAGCATTGCCGCCAACATCGCCTATGGCAGCCGCAGTGGTGCCAGCAAGGAAGAGGTTATCGAGGCCGCTCGCGCCGCCCATGCCTTGGAATTCATCGAAAAACAACCGCAGGGCTTCGATACCCTGGTAGGTGAAAACGGTTCGCGCCTCTCCGGTGGTCAGCGCCAACGCATCGCCATCGCCCGAGCACTGCTGAAAAATGCACCTATCCTGATTATGGACGAGGCGACATCGGCACTGGATTCACAATCGGAAAAACATGTTCAGGCAGCGCTGGAGACCCTACGCAAGAACCGTACAGCGATCATCATCGCTCATCGCCTCTCAACTATTGAGAGCGCCGATCGCATCGCGGTGATGGACAAAGGCAGGATTGTTGAAGTGGGTAACCACCAGGAGTTGGTGGCCAAGGGTGGTGCTTATGCCAGGCTGTATCAGGCCCAGTTCGCCGATCCCTATGAAAATCAGGACTAGTGAGACTCAATAATCGAGCTAATGATTTTACTGGTGGAACAACCGTCTTTAAAGTCGATGATCACCACGTCACCGCCATTGCTCTGAACACACTGATGACCGGCAATCTGCTCCACTGTGTAATCACCGCCTTTCACCAAGGCATCGGGCAATAGACGACAAATCAGGCGCTCCGGTGTGTCTTCTGAAAAAGGCACCACCCAGTCGACACTGCGCAGCGCAGCCAACACCGTCATGCGATCTTCAACACCATTAATGGGGCGAGGCTCACCTTTTAAACGACGCACCGAGTCATCATCGTTCACGGCAACAATCAAACGATCACCCTGCTTTTTGGCCTGCTCCAGATAACTGACATGACCGGCGTGCAGGATATCAAAACAACCATTGGTCATGACGATACGCTCACCAAGATCCTTGGCCCGCTGTACCGCATGCGACAAAGTCTCTTCATCCAGCAAGCCTGTGGCAATCGTAGTCTCAGTAGACTCATCCGCCTGAATCGCGACACGCAATTCATCAATATTCACCGTCGCCGTACCCAGCTTGCCAACCACAATACCGGCGGCCAGATTTGATAAGGCTGTCGCCTCTGCCAGCGGCTGTCCGGCCGCCAATGCCGCCGCCAACACCGAGATCACCGTATCACCGGCGCCAGTCACATCAAAGACTTCGCGGGCCTGGGTCGGCAAATGCAGAGGATCATGGCCTTTTTGCAGCAGCGTCATGCCACGCTCACTGCGAGTAATCAATAGCGCTTCAAGATCTAAACGATCACGCAGGGCATCACCCTTTTCCACCAGCTCATCATCACTGGCACAGTGACCGACAATGGATTCGAATTCTGAAAGATTGGGTGTCAGCAAGGTTGCGCCGCGATACTTCTGCATCTCTGAACCCTTTGGATCAATCAACACCGGAATACCGGCATCATGGGCAAGTCCTATCATTTCCTGAACCTGTACCAAGGTGCCTTTGGCGTAGTCAGACAAGACCATGACATTGCAGTCGGGCAAAGCTTTCTTAACACTATCCAATAAGGTTGCCCCGGCAAACTCAGACAACGACTCTTCGAAGTCCATGCGCAACAACTGCTGATGCCGGCTCAGCACACGCAGCTTGGTGATGGTCTGTACTTCGGGATTCAACTCAAAGCCGCAATGCACACCAGCCGCTTCTAGCAACTGCTGCATAATATTGCCGGCCTCATCCGAGCCGACCAGGCCATTCACAGCAGCCTTGGCCCCCAGCGTGGCAATATTAATGGCCACATTACCGGCACCACCGGCACGCGCTTCAAGATCATTGACCTTGACCACAGGCACGGGGGCTTCCGGTGAGATGCGAGAGGTTGGCCCCTGCCAGTAGCGATCCAGCATCAGATCACCAACCACCAGTACCGAGGCATTTTCAAATTGAGGAATTCGTAACATCATCGTCTCGAAAATTAGCTTGAAACAGTCCACAGACCATTGATTCAAATGAGGTTATGCTAACACATGCGAGCCTAATCGCAGGCTAGTGGCCAGACAGTTTACGGTAATACTCGATTGTTCTGGGAATCACACTTTGTTTGCGATAGCGTTGATTAAATAGAGCCAAGGCTGCAATCGCCCTATCCCAAGACTTCGTATCCACCAACCCAGACAACATCGCCTGACTCAGCGACAGTGGATCAGCCAGCTCGGCAAAATAGGCCGTCTCGTCCGTCAAAATTTCACAAGCACCGCCGGTTTTGGTGGTCACAATCGGCACACCACAGGCCATCACTTCAAGCAAAACAATCCCAAACGGCTCATCCCTTGATGGCAATACAAACACCGAGCCCTGGGCCAGAAATGCCTTTACATCTTCAACCCAGCCGACGAATTCTATCTGCTGGCTGAGCCCCAACGCATCAACCAAGGCGACAAGCTTTTTCTTTTCCGGGCCATCACCACCAATAACAAGTTTGGCTTCAGATTGCTGCTGCAATACCAGTTGAAAGGCGTGCAGCAGATCCTCATAACCTTTCTTCGGCACCATCCGGCCATAAGCAACAAACACCGACTCATTCCGTTTCACTACCTCTACCACCGGCTCAAAATTGGAAAAGTTGGGGATTTTCTCGATAGTGGTGTCGTCCACACCATTGCCAAGCAGATAGGCTCGCTGGCTTTCAGTAAGCGCCAGAAAGTTATTTATATTGCGGCAGTACTTGAGTTTGATGTTGTTGTGGGTTGTCACCACAGCAGGGACGAACAATTTCTTTGCTGCGACACCGCCCATCAGTGCGGCGCGGGATAAGTGGCAATGGATCACGTCCGGGGAAAATCGATTCACTGCATCATGAAGCTTAAAGGCTGCGAAAAAATCCCAATGGGAGAACGGCCGAACATAAGCAGGAAATACATTCTCAACACCTTCCAGCTGATCCCTTTTCGGGAATCGTCCATCCATGATGGCTTGTACCTGCACACCCTGCTCTGCCAAACCTTTTACCAGGTCGATATAGATTCGCTCAGCACCACCCCAACCTTTGGACAACATCACTTGAGTGATTCGCATTGAAGCACTCATCACCCAAGCAAACTTTCATAGACACGAAGATTGCCTTCCACCATCGTATTGATAGAAAACTCTTGATTGACGATTTCCTTGCCCGCCAAGCCCCAACGTTTTGCCTGCTCTGCATCGCCAAGCAAGCGCAGCATGGCGGCAGACAATTGATCGACATTCTGCGGTTGAATAAGAATTCCATTCTCACCATCACGGACGATTTCAGGAATACCACCGGCATCGGTGCCAATCAGTGGTACACCCGCAGCAGCGGCCTGCAATAGAGAGACACCCAGACCTTCCATATCGGCAGGATGAACAACCCCATACAGGCATGGCAGCACGCGCTCCAGGTCATCACGAAAACCAATCAAACGAACATTGCCCTGCAAACCCTGCTGTTCAATCTGCTGTTGCAACTCATCCCTTAGCGGGCCCTTGCCAAACAAAAACACCTGAACTTCAGGATGTTTAACCAGTACCTCGGGTAAGGCCGCAAACAGATGACGATGCCCCTTGCGATGAATCAATTGCGCAATCACAGCCAGCACTTTTGCATTATCAGGCAGATCAAACTCTTTGATAAACCAGTCGCGTTCGGTGGGTCGATCAAACTTTTCTACATCAACGGAGCTATGAACGCAGACCACCTGATCGGCAGGCACACCTTCGTCAAGCAAGACCTTGCGAATACCATTGGAGATGGTGATTACTTTGTCAAACAGGCGGTACTTCAGCTTGGCGATAAAAGGCGATTCCGGATTATCAACCCGCCGTGAAACCACACACCTGGTCTTTTCCAATCGTGCCGCAATACCACCCAGCACATCAGCGCCACGACGACTGTGCAAGTGCACCAGGTCTGCCTTTTCTGCTCGGATAATCTTGCGCAGCCGGCCAATGAAGCCAAAATCCAGATCTCCTTTCATCGGAATTTCATAAACCTTATCCACTACCTCAGCCGCCGCCTTGGCAATGGCGCTGCCTTCGGGGCAGACCAAGACATTTCTAAGCGGCTTTTCTGACAAGCCACGTAATAGATAGAAGACCTGCAAGGCACCACCATAGAGATGCATGCCCGCCTCAACGTGGATCACCGTCCGGCTCACGCCATCACCTGTGGCAGCGTCGACATGATTTCAGCAATTTCAATTTTTTTCATGCAGGTGAAATCACCATCACATGTGGGCTTACGACGACAAGGTGAGCAGCCCATCTTGTGATACAACACCCGGGCATTGGCACGCGTGGTGTCGGTGTAAGGGCAGGTAGAACCAAACAGCGCCACCGTTGGCACATTAAAGGCAATGCCCATATGGGTCAGGCCAGTATCGACACCCACCAGCAGCGAGGCATGCTTGATCAAGGCCGCGGTTTGCATTAACGAAGACTTGCCGGCCATATTTATAATCTGCGGATTGGCGGCGGCAATACGTGCTGCGGCCTCAATATCTGCCGGGCCACCCAACATCACCACAGGCAGATTCTGCTCTGCCTTGATGTTCTCCGCCAAGACAGGCCAACGCTCTTCTCGCCAGTGCTTTTGTGGCCGGGTGGTAAAGGGACAGATCACGGCATAGTCTTGATACTCAATTCCCGCACCAGGAAAGGCCTCATCTTCGGCAGAGAGGACAATATCCATTTCAAACTCGGCCACATCCAGGCCCAACTCCTGTGCCAGACCAAAATATTCGGAGCCAATCCGCGGGTTATCACTCTGACGTGAAATCACTCGCGTCATCATCCGTTCGCTGCCTTCTTTCGAACCCAGGCCAATGCGCTGTTCGGCACCGGAAAAATAGGCCCATACCGCGCTCTTCAATAAACCTTGCAGGTCAATGGCACAATCGAATTTATGTGATTTAAGTCTGCGAATAAACTGACGCAGCTGACGTGCCAGAGTTAAAAATTTTCTCTCTCGCCAAAGCTGCTTCCACTCGCCTTTGGGCCAAAGAATCACCTCATCAAGCTCAGGATTATTCTTTAACAATGCCGCAGCCGCAGGTTCAATCAACCAACTTATTTTTGCATCCGGATAACGGCGCCGCAGCGCCTTAATCAGCGGTGAGGCAAATACCACATCACCAATGGCGCTGAGGCGGATAATCAAAATATTGTTCATGACGACAAGTCTATCAAGAATGACCGCTGAGCAGGTCGACCGGATCAATCAGTGCTGCTGGCGCAGAACCATCGCCTTCGACAAATAATTTGTGCCAGATGGCAAACTGCAACAGGGCAAAAATATTTTTAGTCACATCGCCCTTTTGTTGCTGTCGCTCAATAAGCTTCGCCACACCAGCAGGATTAAGCCACTCGCCAATGGCCGGGCTATTTTGCAGACAGACAGCAATGCGCTGCAGATAGTCGCCACGCAACCACTCACTAACCGGCACAGAGAAGCCACGTTTCTTCTGCCACAGGTGATCACCCGGCACAAAACCACTGGCCCAACGTTTCAAAAAAGACTTGCCTTGTTTGCCATCGATTTTGAGCTCGTCCGGCAGCGACAGGCCAAACTCCACCACGCGATGATCAACAAACGGCAGCCGACCTTCCAGGCTCCAGGCCATCAACATCCGGTCAGCCTTGACCAGCAGGTTATCCGGCAAGGCTGTGACCAGGTCAACATACTGCATCCGTTGAAGATCACTCCAGTCGATCGGCGTCTCAGACCAGGCCTGCACGATCGGCTCACGCCAGCTGCGTTCGCTTGCCAGCAGCTTGTCACCAAATACCTGGCCAGGCAGTCCACCCCGAAAATTGGCGCCAGTGCGAAAACCGCCCGAGCCACTATTGAGCAAATTCTTCAACCAGCGTTCCAGCTTACCGGTGCGATAACGACCATAACCGGCAAAGGCCTCATCACCACCCTCGCCTGAAAAGACCACCTTCAATTCCTTACCTGCCTCTTCCGCCAACATCGAGGTGGGCAGATTGGCAAAATCACGCATCAGCTCGTCCGCTGCCCAAACCGTATAAGGCAAGCGCTGCAACATCGCCTCGCCACTTGGCCGCAACACGCTATGCTGACTGCCAAAGTGCCTGGCGATGGTCTCGGCTATCTCCAGCTCATCCCCGACACTGGACTTGGGGAAACCCAGAGAAAAGGTTCGAATTGGTTCATCTTTATAACGACTCAGCAGACCCAGCAAAGTGGTGGAATCGACACCACCCGAAAGGAACAGACCGAACGGCACATCCGAACGCATGTGCTGGGTCATCACCGTTTCCATCAAGTCATCAAACTCTGCACTGGCCTGATCAAAACTCTTGGCCTCGGTCTTCACCGTCAACGCTGACCAATAAGACCAACGCTTGCTGACGCGCCCCTGTTCAACCACTACCGCTTCGCCCGGCAAGATGCGCTCAACTCCTGCAAAGATCGTTTCACGACCACTGCTGTTCTGATTCTGCAAATACTGCAGCAGGCCATAAGTGTTTACCTGAGGTGATTGTTGCAACACCGGCAATAAGGCCTTTATCTCTGAGGCAAATACCACGCCCTGATCTTGTTGAGAAAGGAACAATGGTTTCATGCCCAGCCGGTCACGAGCCAGAAGAAGTTTTTGTTTGGTTTTATCGTAAAGCGCGAAGGCAAACATGCCATGCAGGTGGGACAGACAATCATCGCCATATTCAGCATGGGCATGAAGAATGGTTTCGCAATCGGAGTGAGTGGAAAACTGGTGGCCTTTAGCTTCTAAGGCGGCACGGAGTTCGATGTGATTGTAGATCTCGCCATTGGCGATCAGGACCAGCCCATCATCTTCAGAGACAAACGGTTGATCACCACCAGACAGATCAATAATGGATAAACGCGAGTGGGCCAAACCAAGCGTCTGGTCATGATGTAGGCCGATATGATCCGGACCACGATGCCCCAGTCTTTCTGCCATCAGGGAAAGTTGATTGGTATTCACCCGATCACTTGACTGATAGATCCCCGCTATGCCACACATTGGCTTTTCCTAGCTCTCATCAAGATGCACTCGATTGACGTTGACCAATCAAAAAGGAATAGGCGATACCAAATATTGCACTACAGAAAATTCGCCAATCAAGACTAAACAATTGATAGTCACCAAAACACCAAATTGCCAACAAAGCCATGCTGGCCATCAAAAAATAATAATGGTCTTTTTCAATTTTGTGACAACGATAGGATTTTTTAAGAGCCACAAGCACATAACCAACCAGCGCCAGCAAAATCCCCCCCCCCACTAAGCCAAAACGAACCAGGGTTTCGGAATAAGTATTATGCAGATGACTCATTGAGGCCAGATCATGATCGACATGGGTATAGAAATATTCATTATTGACACCCGCCACCCCCCAACCAAACAAAGGCCGTTGCAACCACATGTCATAGCCCTTTTGATACATAGACAAACGCAAACCAAGAGAGCCACGACTGGTATCAACCTTGTCAAACTGCAGTGTAATTATTGCCAGACCATCATCTTTAATTTGTTCAACCCTATCACCAAAGGTTGATTGTTTAATCAACAAGACCCCACTGACTATCGCAATAATCAAAACACCAAGAACCAACTCAGTTTTTCTTTTACCTTTCAGCATATCTGTTAGCGCAACTCTGTAACGCAGCAACAACAACAAAGGCAGGATAAGAGCCAACCCCAACCACACCGTTCGTGTTTGAGTCAGAATCAAAAAATAGGTAACAACGAGCACTATGACCAACCACGTCAACAACCGCAAAAACCACGTCCAACAAAAACGTTTATGACCTAACAAGCGCGGCGCGTACATCAAAAGGCCTAACAAACTGGTACCCAAAAATAATGCCGCCAGTATTAATTGAAAGCCAAAACCACAACGTTTACTGCCAACAAAAACATCACAAGCCTGCCAATCATTGAGCCACACAACACTCAATAAAAAACCGAGCAGAAACACCAACAGGGCCAGGTAAATTTTTTGGCGCGCCTGTTTTAACCACCAGGCGACCGGGATAAACAGCCATAAATAAAGCCATTCCAATCCATCATGGATATGAAGTTCGGTTAATTCAGGAAATTCATACACTGACCAGGCAGTTCGAAATAACAGGTAAACAACAAACACCATAAACAACCTAATCACAGGGTCATGTTTAAGCTGTTGCCAGTTTTTGGGAATGCCCATAATAAAAGTAACAAGCATTAAAAACAGCCCGGTATAGGCTAATGCCGTGCCTAGCCAGGCAAAAAATAGAAAGCAAAAAAGCCCAACCAGTCCCAGTTTTTCTGCAAACTCATCCGTCTGGAAAGCTTTAAGCGATTTCAAACCAGTCCTTCAATCCAATGCTAATTAGACATGGGCAGGCCTAAGGCCGCCAAATAAGCATCTGTGCTCGCTTCGATTTCATAGGGCCTAGCCGCCTCTTTCAATTTTTCTGGCGGCAATGGCGCATCCAAGGTCTGAATAATGCTCGCTGCCAACGCTTCATGATCACCTACAGGCACCAAAGCACCATATTTTTCATCTTGTAATATTTCACGAGGGCCACTGGGGCAGTCGGTTGAAACAACAGCTGTACCGACAGCCAGAGCCTCTATCGATACAAAGCCCAGGCCTTCCCACTTCGAAGTAAATGCAAAAACCGCAGCATGCTGCATAAAGGAATAGGGATTAGGCTGAAAACCTGCTAAATCCACATCCTCAGACACCCCCAGCTGCCCAGCCAAGGCCAGCAGCTCATCGTGCTGCCGCCCCTTACCCAGAATCACCAAACGACATGGCCGTTGTGACCTCACCTGGGCAAAGGCGCGGATCAAGGTGGCAAAATCCTTGCGCATACACAGTTCGCCGACACCAAGAATGACCGGCAGTTCGCCCGCCTGAAACCACGGATGATCTGGCTTGGGCAAATCCTGTTCAAAACAGGCCGCCGGTACAACCGGGCTTGGCACCACATTAATCTTGTTCCGAGCCAGCCCGGTGTACTCGGCCATATCGTCAGCCACACCTGCTGATGTGACGATGACGTTATCAGCAAAGCCATATAACTTACCCATGGAGTTGCGCTGCAGCCATCTATCAACCGGACCTCGACTTGCCAAATCAATTGATATGGTGGTTCCAGAGCTCAACACCACCCGAGTATCAACACCCGCCAGAAATCTTGCCAGCAAGGCAGTCCTGTTCACTCTATCCTTATCCGACAACATGACCGTAGGGCGCTCTTTGCGCAGATATCGCACCACTGCTGGCAAACTTGGATATACATGCTTTGACCCCAGGTCGATGATACGCAAACCGTCCATTTCCTGGTCAATGTAAGGCCCGTGTCTTTGAACATGTAGCAGATCCACCGGATAGCCACGCCCAAGCAAGGCTGGAATAAGATGCTTCATTGCCCGATCCACACCACTGTGTCCGGATGTGGCAAAAAAACAGGCAATTTTAGGCAAAGATGTCATAGATTGTCGCTCTCAACGCCCGACCGTTTGGGGCATAAGGGAATACATATTAGAATAAGCCCCTAAAAGGGGAGTATTATATCGAACTTCCACCTATATCTCACAAACCAACGCCTTTCTAAAACAAAGACAAAACATCCTTGCCCTGCCAGACCATAAATCATGCCTAATAACAGCAAACCGAAAGTCACCCTGTTTATGTCGTTCTCCGGCGAAGGGGGGGTGGAGCGTATGATTACAAACCTGGTCCGAGAGTTCGTCCGCCAGGGCCATCCGGTAGAAATGGTCCTCATCAAAGCCCGAGGCGAACACCTAAAGCGACTGCCTGAGGGCGTCACTATCACCCGACTCGGCACCGAGCACTCACTCCTAAGCCTGTGGCCACTGGTTCGCTACCTGCGACAAAACAAACCAGACAGCCTGCTGGTAGCAAAGCATAGGGCCATTATTGTTGCCCTGCTGGCCAAAAAAATTGCCAAGGTAAATACCCGCATCGTTGGCCGCCTGGGCACCAACCTGTCTCAGGCCCTGGAAGGAAAAAATAAAATTCGCACATGGTTTTGGCATTTCCAAATGCGTAAGCTCTACCCCTTAGCCAGCAAGATCATCCCGGTATCCGATGGCGTTGCCGAAGACGTACGCAAAATCGCCGCTCTGGCAGCAGAAAAACTCGAGGTGATACGCAACCCCGTGATCACACCAGAGATGACAAACCTGGCAGCTGAGACAATCGACCACCCCTGGTTTGCGAATCAGGATATCCCCGTCATTCTTGGCGCCGGCAGGTTCACCCGGCAAAAAGACTTCATCAGCTTGATCAAGGCCTTTGCCCTGGTGAAAAAAAAGATGGATTGTCGTCTGGTAATTCTTGGCGCGGGTGGACTACAAAAGGAATACGAACGGATTGCCGAAGAACTAAAAATCACGGATTCATTATCACTACCCGGCTTCATGCAAAACCCCTACCCCTACATGTCCCAGGCATCATTATTCGTTTTATCCTCGGCCTGGGAAGGCTCACCCAATGTGCTGTCAGAAGCCCTGGCCCTTGGCACCCCGGTCGTCGCCACCGATTGCCCCAGTGGCCCCAAGGAAGTATTGCAAAATGGCCGCATAGGTCCACTGGTTGCTGTTGGCGATGTGGAAATGCTTGCCAGCGCCATCGTAAAAACATTGACAAACCCGCCTTCAGAAACGCTATTGAAGTCAGCCGTAGAAGAGTATAACGTCGAAAAAAGTGCCCAACATTACCTTGCGGCACTTGGAATTTCCGGCAATGATTAAGATTCAAAAACAAACGCCACAACAACAGGAACACTAGGCAGACATGCTGTTATCACATCGTTACAAGTTTCTTTTTGTGCATATCGCCAAGACGGGTGGCACAAGCGCACGCGCCGCACTGGCACGCAAAGCCATGTTTGACCCCTATCGTCTGCCGATGTGGGTCTGTAGCAAACTCAGCCACATGACCGGCCACAAACTGGGCAGTAAATTCCCGCGCCACTCTAAAGTCATTGCCGCCAAAGAGATGCTGCCCCATGATTTTTATGACAGTCTGTTTAAATTTGCCTTTGTCCGAAACCCCTGGGATTTACAGGTCAGCTCCTTCCATCATATAAAACGAGAACGTCCAAAATTTCTTAACGGCCACACCGATTTCAAGTCATTCATGCAATACAAGCTAGATCCCGATCGTCCATACCAGTACCACGTTGATACCTCAATCGAGCTGCAAAGTGATTATTTAATTGGACTGCATGGAGAGATCATCGTCGACTTCATTGGCCACTATGAAAACCTTCAGGAAGACTTCAACCACGCCTGCAAAACTATTGGCATAGACTGTGTTTTACCTCACCGTCGTAAGGCAACTGATCGCAAAAAAGATTTTCGAAGTTACTACGACGATGAAACAACTGAACTGGTAGAAAAACATTTCCAGCAAGACATACAACTACTGAATTACAAGTTCGAGATATAAAACAAGAACCACATCGCAACTATTTAATGCTCGCGACAATCTCTTCAAACTTGGTCGCAATAGAGGCGGCACTATAATCTGACATTGCCGCCAATCTCGATTCATAGACATGGCTCTGCCACTCTGCTGCCAATACCTTATCCATCCCCGCAGCAATGACCTCGGCAGAATAGTCTGTTACAGCAATAGCTGTTTCTGGAGAGCGTGCCACCAGCTTACTTACCGGACTGTCTTGCGGCGTAATCGCCAGTACCGGCCGAGCAGTCACCATATACTCAACTATCTTTGTTGGTGTAAAAATGGGTGGGCTCACCTGGGTATCAATGGAAACCAAAATCCCCGCCTTTTCAAACACAGATTTAACATCATCAGTAAATGGCAAAACCTTTACTGTTTCCGCCAATCCCCTTGCTTCAATTTCGGGATCCACATACTTGGCATTTGCCCCAACAAAATAAAACCTGCTGCCTGGATGTTTTTTAACATGCAAAGCAAACCCTTCCAACAATGGTACCGGCGAACGACTAGGCCCCACCCCACCCACATGATAAAAGTGACCCGACTCACCCGGACCATCAAACATCACTGGAGCAGGTGAAACGTGATTCAGTACATGCGCTTTAACCTGTTCAAAATTCACATGCTGACGTTGATAGTTAATCGTCTCATCATTGGTAAAGGTAATCGCATCAGCCGCATCAGTCATTTTTTGCAGATCACGAAAAAAAGGGGCGTCATAGACCAGGTCTTCGTTAGGCGCCGGAAAAGGGTCACTAAAATGTAATAACAATGGACGCTTATATTTTTGGGCTAACTGATACGCCGGCACCATGCTTGCGTGAGGCCAGGCCCGACCATAAAAAACATCCGGCACATCTTGGCCAAAATCATAATTGGCGGCCTTTTTTGCCCACATATAGAAGTTACTAAATATCCCGCTCTCAAGCCTGGCCAAAAGCCTAAACATCGCCCTTGGATAACGCGGACGATGGGAGAAAACGATTTTATTAAGACCGGGATGCTTTAAAGAGGAACCCTCCTTAGAAGAGGTCAGCACAGTCACCCGGTGGCCCTGATCTAACAATGCCCTTATCAACCTGCCGGTACAAATACCCTCAGGCTTTTTATCAAACAGAACCGAGGTAATACAAATATGCAGGGGGGCCATAACAAATATTATTATTTTAACGCAGAAGAGAACAAAAAACTAAGCAACGTCTTTAAGGTGTTGAAGAATGCGCGCACACGCCTTGCCATCACCATAGGGGTTAATCGCGCGACTCATATACTCATATTCTTTTGCGTCGGACAGCAGAGTATTCACCGTTTCTACGATCAAATCACCATCGGTACCAACCAGCTTCACTGCACCAGCATCAACTGCCTCCGGACGCTCAGTCACTTCCCGGGTTACCAACACAGGCTTACCCAATGAAGGCGCCTCTTCTTGCACTCCACCCGAATCAGTCACAATCAAGCTGGCGCGATTCAGCAAATAAACAAAGGCAAGATAGTCCTGAGGCTCAATGAGATTGATATTTTCTATTTCTCCAAGAATCTCGTGCACAGGCCCTTTAACTGCAGGATTCAAATGCACAGGAAAAATAATCTGAACATCATCATGCTGCTCAGCAATCTGCCTTAATGCCAACAAAACACGCTTAAAGGCCTCACCAAAATTTTCACGTCGGTGGCCAGTCACTAGTATTAAGCGACGTTTTTCATCGATTACCCCAATGGCATCATGCAACTGTTTTGACAAAGTAGTTGATGATTCAATTCGCTCTCGCACCATCAATAAAGCATCTATAACTGTATTTCCCGTGACATAGACATGATCAGCTGAAACATTTTCTTTTAACAGGTTCTGGCGCGCAGTTTCTGTGGGCGCAAAATGCAGTTCTGTCAGTACACCGGCCAAGCGCCGGTTGGCTTCTTCAGGCCAGGGCGCCATCATATCGCCGGTGCGCAAACCCGCTTCAACATGACCAATAGATATTTTCTGATAAAACGCAGCAAGGCTGGCCACAAAGGTCGTAGTCGTATCACCATGCACCAACACCAAATCTGGCTTTGCTTGCTCAAGCACCCGACTCAGCCCCTGCAATACGACAGAAGTTAAACCCGGCAAGGTTTGATTAGGCGTCATTACATCAAGATCATAATCAGACTGAAGATCGAAAATTTGCATCACCTGATCCAACATCTCTCGATGCTGAGCGGTTAAACAGATTTCCAACTGAAAGCGGGGATCAGCCTGAAGAGCCTTTGCCAACGGCGCCATCTTAATAGCCTCTGGACGCGTACCAAAGACCATAAGAATCTTTTCGATTCTTTTTGGCATAAAGCTAGTGGCCAGCCAGTCCTTCACCCTTAAGTGTATATTCCGCACCACAATAAGGACACTTGGCCTCACCGTCAGTCATGGGCAAGAACACCTTGGGATGGGAATCCCACTTGCTCATGCCTGGCATGGGGCAATGCAATGGCAGGTCAGCCTTAGTCACGTCATAATGATTCTCGGCATTAGCTGGTATATCTGCGGGTGAAGTCTGTTTCTGTATCGCCACAATCATATCCTCGTTTGTTAGGCCATTGTCAGCCAATGTTTATGCGCCTCACTACGGCCATGAACAACATCAAAATAGGTGCTTTGCAGGCGCTCGGTAATCGGACCACGACCACCTTCACCAATAATACGGCCATCCAGTTCACGGATAGGTGTAACTTCTGCTGCTGAACCGGTAAAGAATGCCTCATCAGCGATATAGACTTCATCGCGGGTAATGCGTTTCTCTTTAACCGCATAACCCATCTCTTCGGCTAACTTGATAATGGTGTTGCGGGTAATGCCATCCAGGGCTGAAGTCAGCTCAGGTGTATAGATCACACCGTCACGGACCATGAAGAAGTTTTCACCGCTACCTTCTGCAACACAACCATCAGTGTCCAGCAACAGCGCTTCGTCACAGCCACAGGCCAACGCCTCTTGCAGCGCCATCATCGAGTTGACGTAGTTGGCATTGGTCTTGGATTTACACATCATGATATTGACGTGATGACGGGTAAACGATGAGGTACGCACCTTAATGCCGTTCTTGAGGTTTTCATCACCCATGTAAGAACCCCATTCCCAGGCCGCAACCATAACGTGCGTCTGAAGATTATCAGCACGCAGACCCATGCCTTCTGAACCGTAGAACACCATTGGGCGGATATAACCAAACTCAAGATTGTTCTCTTTGACCGCGGCAACGGTCGCAGCATTAATGGTGTCTTTATCATAAGGCATCTTCATACCCATGATGTGGGCCGAGCGAAACAGACGATCAGTATGTTCCTGCATGCGGAAGATAGCCGCACCCTTGTCGGTCTTGTAGGCACGCTCACCTTCAAACACGCCCATGCCGTAATGCAGGGTGTGCGTCAACACGTGGACCTTTGCCTCGCGCCAGGGAACCATCTCGCCATCCATCCAGATGACACCATCCCGATCCGCCATACTTATCACTACAACTCTCCTTAAACCTATCCAATAACTATCGCCTAGCCAATTGCAACAGACGAAAACGCCCTATTCTACCGTTTCCAGCAAATCCTGCCAGATGCGTGTGACACCTTGACGCAAATCAGTGAACTCTTGCTCTGGCACAACGGCCTTCATCTCTTGTAAGCCTAACCGGTGAACTGCGGCACGATAGCTGCGATAGGCATCCGCCAACAGCTGAGCATCGGCCTCAACCAACAGCCCTTCGGCAGCCAGCGTTTCTAACAGACGGATGTTATCTGTCCACGCCATCAAGGCTGGGTGCTGCGGCGCCCAGCGCAACACTGCGAATTGAACAATGAATTCGATGTCCGCAATGCCACCTGGATCCTGCTTTAGATCAAACATTCCAGCTTCGGACTTGGACAAGCTTCCGCGCATCTTCTGCCGCATCTCTCGCACTTCGGTCTGCAGCTGCTGTGGATCACGCTCACGCCCCAACACCTTGGCGCGGATGACATCGAAGCGCTTGGCCAGCTTGGCATTGCCTGCCACCACCCGTGCCCGCACCAGTGCCTGATGTTCCCAGGTCCAGGCATCGTTGTCCTGATAGATGGCAAATGAATTCAGATCCGATACCAACATGCCGGCATCACCATTGGGGCGTAGACGGGAATCCACTTCGTATAAAATTCCGGATGGCGTCAGGGCAGTCATGATATGGATAATGCGCTGCCCCATACGGGCAAAGAAGACCATATTATCGGTTGCCGAATCGCCATCGGTATGACCACCACAATTATAGTTACCCTGTAGAAACACCACATCCAGGTCCGAACCGTAGCCCAGCTCAATACCGCCCATCTTGCCGTAGGCAATCACCAGAAAACCGGGTTCATATAACTTGTCGTCGTCACCCAAACAGCTTGGCCGACCATGTTTGACCTGCAAGTGCTGATAGGCAATCCGCACCACCTCTGCCATCACCACTTCGGCAATCTCGGTCAAATGGTCCGACACGACCATTAATGGGAAAAAACCCATCACGTCGGCAGCAGCGACACGCAATACATTGGCCTGTTTGAAGTGGCGCAACACCTCCATCTGCTGTTCCAGATCATCACCAACCTGCTCCAGCGACTGTCTCAACTCTACCTCAAGCCCGCTCTTGTCCGCTGGCGCATAGAGGCTTCGAGCATCAAGCAGCTCATCCAGCAATACCGGATAACGAGCCAGATGTTTGGCAATCCAGGGGCTGGCAGCAAACAATTTAACCACTTGCGACAGCGCCATGGGGTTTTCCACCAACAAGGCCAGATAAGCGGTTCGCTGGGCAATCGCTTCAATCAGGTGAATGACTCGCGCCAATACCGCTTCAGAATTACCCAGCGCTGCTACCGCCCCCAACAACAACGGCATTAATCGATCCAGCCGCTCACGACCACGACTGGAAAGCCGACGAAAGGTTGATCCCTCACGCAGCTGTTGCAGCAAATGCAGCGCCTCATCGGGTTGCTGATAGCCGTTGCTTCGCAATACCTCGATGGCCAACTCATCGCTGGCAGAGCCGTTCCAAACTGCATCAAAATCAGAACCCTGCTCAGCGGCCTGCTCACGCTGTGGCGCGGAAAACACCTGCTCAAAGGCATCATGCACAGTGTTCATATGCTTGCGCAGCTGCGTCTCAAAAGCCGGCCAACTGTCATAGGCCATAGCCACCACCAAACGCTGACGCTCCAGCTCGCCACTGGGCAAACTGTGTACCTGCTGATCAGCCATGGCCTGCAGACGGTTTTCAGCCTGACGCAAAAACACGTAGGCGGTTTTTAGCGAATCAACCACATAGGCAGGCAACAGATCCTTTTCCACCAACAGCGCCAACACCTGCTGAATCGGCCGAATTTGCAGCGCCTTGTCACGACCACCGCGAATCAACTGATAGGCCTGACCAATAAACTCGACTTCGCGAATGCCACCCGGACCAAGCTTGACGTTGTCCTCCATGCCCTTGCGTCGCACCTCGGCGGCAATCATGCCCTTCATCTCGCGCAGCGACTCAAAGGCTCCGTAGTCGAGATAACGACGATAGACAAACGGCCGTAGGATATCCATCAACTCGGCACCTGCCTCATGATCACCAGCGATCACTGCCGCCTTGACCATGGCATAACGCTCCCATTCTCGACCATGGGTCTGATAATAGTTTTCCATAGCATCAAAACTGATCGCCAGCGGCCCGGCATCACCAAACGGCCGCAGCCGCATATCGACACGAAAGACATAACCTTCGGCGGTCTGTTGATTAATCGCATTAATCAGGCGCCGCCCCAAACGGATAAAGTATTCACTATTGCTTTGCTCATAACGACGGCCGCCCAGAGTCTGACCCTCTTCCGGGTAGGCGAAGATCAGGTCGATATCAGAGGAATAATTCAGCTCACCGGCACCGAGCTTGCCCATGCCCAGCACCACCAACGACTGAGGTTTGCCACTCAGCTCGCCCATGGGCATGCCCAACTCGGTAGACTGCCACTGATGCAGGCGTGTCAGACTGACTTCTACACAGGCGCAGGCCAGGGCAGAAAGGTCACGCAGGCTCTCATCCAAACCGGCCCAGCCGGCAATATCTCGCCAGGCGATACGCACCATTTCGCGACGACGAAAATGGCGCAGCAAAACACCGAGATAATTATCGTCACTAGCTGTATCCAACAGTTTCGCTAAACGCTGCTGATAATCATCAGGCCCAAAGCTGTCCTGCAGCTGGTTTTCATTTATCAGCGCCAGCAACATGTCTGGGTAACGCAAACAGGCCTTAGCAACAAAGTCACTACTGGCCCAAACCCGGCACACTGAAAGCGCCAGCGCTTCATCAGCCAACACCAATCTGGCTACCTCATCGCTGGCAGTACAAAAATCCTGCCATTGGCCTTCCAGCAACAGACGCAGTTCCGCCGGCAAGCCCGCCAGACCCGTCTCTGGCAAAGCCATCCCGGAATTACTTGTCTCGTTATTCATAAAAAAAACTGCCAACTAAAACCACAGAAAATACTGGAATAAAATCGCGCCAAGCACCTTTACTCCGCCACTCTTTTCAAAATCATACCACTTCTCAAGTTGCCTCTAGTCACGCCGATATCCTCATCGTAACCAGTTGTCGCAAACAAAGGGACTTAGAGACAAAATGGAACTCAAAGACTATCTGAAAATCATGGTCATGAAGGATGCTTCAGACCTTTACCTGACCACCGGCGCACCTGCCAGCGCCAAGATCCAAGGCGAATTGATACCACTGGAAAAGACCCCACTACCACCGGGCCGAGTCAACGAAATTGCCTACCAGATTATGGACGATGATCAGAAAGAGGTGTTTAAAGATCGGCCCGAGTGCAACATGGCTATCTCCGAACCTGGCGTCGGCCGCTTTCGAGTCAACATCTTTCAGCAGCGTAATCAGATCGGCATGGTAATCCGCGCCATCAAGATGGATATCCCCAACTGGCAGGACCTGGGCTTGCCCGACATCCTAACTAAACTGGTGATGCAAAAACGTGGCCTGGTGCTGTTCGTCGGCGGCACCGGCTCAGGCAAATCCACCTCGCTGGCTGCCTTGATTGACTACCGCAATGCCAATAGCGCCGGCCATATCATCACCATCGAAGACCCGATCGAATTTGTCCATAAACACAAAAAATCTATCGTCAATCAGCGTGAAGTGGGAGTCGATACCGCCACCTTTGAGGACGCGCTAAAGAACACCCTGCGTCAGGCGCCCGACGTGATTCTAATCGGTGAGATCCGAGATCGAGAAACCATGGAGCATGCCATGGCCTTCGCTGAAACCGGTCATCTGGCCATCTCAACCCTGCATGCCAATAATGCTAACCAGGCACTGGACCGCATCATCAACTTTTTCCCTGAAGAGCGCCACAACCAGCTGATGCTCGATCTGTCACTCAATCTGCGCGGCTTCGTCTCACAACGCCTGGTGCCAACAGTAGATGGCAAGCGCGCCGCCGCCATCGAAGTGCTGTTGGGCACACCCATGGTCTGTGATCTGATATTAAAAGGCGAGATCACCGCCATCAAAGAGGTCATGACAAAATCAGAAAACATCGGCATGCGCACCTTTGATGGTGCGCTATATCACCTCTATAAAGAGGGTCGCATCACCCTGGAAGAGGCACTGCGTAACTCCGACTCACCCAACAACCTACGCCTGCGTATCGACCTGGAAGAAAAAGGCGGCAAGATCCAGGAGCAGGACTCTGGACTCAGCCTGGCAGACGAAGATGACAATGGCAGAGGCGGCCCAACTACGTCCGCATCCCCATCTAAACTCGCCGAATTCAAACTTGCCGATAAATAACAACCCTATGTAGACACCATAAAAAAGCCCCGCCAGTCGTGAGACTGGCGGGGCTTTTTTTAGATCTCTAAACAGCTAAAAATTAGCTGTTCAGATTGCTTCTGAGCGTTTCGGTGGCAAGGCGAAAGCGCGGAATTTACAAATGTAAATGAGCACTTTCAACGCTGCCACCGGAGCGGTCAGGAGTGAGCCGGACAGCTTGTTACATCATGCCGCCCATACCGCCCATACCACCCATGCCGCCCATATCAGGCATAGCAGCACCACCACCGTCAGATGGCTTATCAGCAACCATCGCTTCAGTAGTGATCATTAGACCAGAAATAGACGCTGCGTTTTGCAGTGCAGAACGAGTCACCTTGGTTGGATCCAGGATACCCATTTCCAGCATATCGCCATACTCACCACTAGCGGCGTTATAACCAAAAGAGCCTTTACCTTCAGCAACCTTGTTGACAACTACAGCGGCTTCATCACCGGCATTAGCAACGATCTGACGCAGAGGCTCTTCCATCGCACGGAAGGCAATAGCGATACCAACGTCCTGATCATGATTGTCACCCTTCAGGCCTTTGATTGACTGCAAGGCACGAATCAGAGCAACACCACCACCAGGAACCACGCCTTCCTCTACTGCAGCACGGGTTGCATGCAGGGCATCATCAACGCGGTCTTTTTTCTCTTTCATTTCAACTTCAGTGGCAGCACCGACTTTGATTACCGCAACGCCGCCAGCCAGTTTGGCAACACGCTCTTGCAGTTTTTCTTTGTCGTAATCTGAAGACGTTTCAGCAATCTGGGCACGAATCTGAGTCACGCGTGCTTCGATATCAGCAGCAGCACCGGCACCATCAATGATGGTGGTGTTGTCTTTGCTGATCTGGATCTTCTTGGCAGAACCCAGCTGTTCCAGAGTTGCAGTTTCCAGAGACAAACCTACTTCTTCAGAGATCACCTGACCGCCAGTCAGAATAGCGATGTCTTGCAACATTGCTTTACGACGATCACCAAAACCAGGTGCTTTAACCGCAGAAACCTTAACGATGCCACGCATGTTATTAACAACCAAAGTCGCCAGGGCTTCGCCTTCAACATCTTCAGCAATAATCATCAGAGGTTTACCAGCTTTGGCAACCGCCTCTAGAACAGGCAGTAATTCACGGATGTTAGAGATCTTCTTGTCGAAAATCAGGATGAATGGGCTGTCCATTTCGGCAGTCATGTTTTCCTGATTAGTTACAAAGTAAGGCGACAGGTAACCACGATCAAACTGCATGCCTTCAACTACGTCCAGCTCGTTTTCCAGACCTGAACCTTCTTCAACAGTAATTACGCCTTCTTTACCAACTTTCTCCATCGCGTCAGCAATAATTTTACCGACTACAGCGTCAGAGTTGGCAGAGATAGTACCCACCTGGGCGATAGACTTGGCATCTTCACAAGGCTTAGAAATGCTCTTCAGCTCTTCAACAACAGCAATAACAGCCTTGTCGATGCCGCGCTTCAAATCCATTGGATTCATGCCCGCAGCCACAGACTTCAGACCTTCAGTCAGAATGCTTTGCGCCAATACAGTTGCTGTTGTGGTGCCATCACCAGCGATATCATTAGTTTGTGAAGCGACTTCCTTCACCATTTGTGCACCCATGTTTTCAAACTTGTCTTCCAGTTCGATTTCCTTGGCCACAGAAACACCATCTTTAGTGATGGTTGGTGCGCCGAAACCACGCTCCAGCACTACGTTACGACCTTTAGGGCCCAGAGTGACCTTAACGGCATTGGCGAGAATGTTTACGCCATCGACCATACGGCCACGGGCTTCTGAACCAAACGAAACTTCTTTAGCTGCCATGTTATTTATTCCTCTTAGATATAATTAGTAGTTTGCTTAGGCTTCGATAACGGCAACAACGTCTTCTTCACGCATTACCAACAGTTCTTCGCCTTCAACCTTGATCTCGGTACCGGCAAATTTACCAAACAACACTTTGTCGCCAACCTTGACGTCCAGCGGGCGCTTTTCGCCACTTTCGAGGATCTTGCCATTACCAGCAGCAACTATTTCACCACGAACAGGCTTTTCTGTAGCCGATCCAGGCAGAACAATCCCTCCTGCTGAGGTGCGTTCTTCTTCCATACGGCGAATCACAATGCGGTCATGCAAAGGACGAATATTCATTCTTGATTTCTCCAATCAATTCAAAAAGTTAAAATTAAAACAAGTTATCTGGAGCACGGTTTTTGGCACTCCCTCGCAAAGAGTGCTAAACATAATAGGGGCAAATATCTCAGAGTCAACCCCAGGCCAACCCAGAAATTTGAAAGAAAAATCAGAGACTCAGCCGTTTAGATCCCAGCTGGAAGCAGACAAACGTTAGAATTCAACGTTGTTCGTCTTTTTCACGCGAGCATTCACCCTCGATGGTACGAGGACCGTGATGCGACTCATTCGACGCCCCACCGATCCCGGAGACGTTAAGCACTCCACGACGTATGACCCAGGCAATCAAGCCCTGGCGCAATCGCGGTATCAGACAAACAAAACCAATAGCATCGGTAAAAAACCCCGGCGTCAGCAACAAGGCACCACCGAACAGCAACAACACACCCTCAAGCAGCTGCAAGGCTGGCAACTCGCCTCGAGCCATACTCGCCTGTACCCGCCCCAGAGTGGCAAAACCCTGCTGGCGCAGCAACAGCGCACCCAGCACAGCGGTAAACACCACCAGAAAAACGGTCGGAATGGCACCAATCACTCCCCCCACCTGAATCAACAGATAGATCTCTATGATTGGGACAATCAAAAACAGTGCTAACAAGCTACGAAATGAAAACATCTGGGTCACCCGTTTGTTCAAGCCGCCATTCTACACCAGCCTCAGAGGCTTTGCCCCACAGCCAATGTTCCGGTATCTTGCCGGGCATGCAACAGAAACCACAAATCGTTTTCAATACCTGTCCCGACCAAGAGACCGCACAAGAGATTGCCAGGCAACTTATCGAGCAACAATTGGCCGCCTGCGTCAACATCATCCCCGCTATCGAATCGGTCTACCACTGGCAAGGCAAGGTCGAGTCCACCACTGAGTGTCTACTAATAATCAAGACACATAGTGACTGTTATACTGAACTCGAAAACGCCATCCAGACGCTACACCCTTATGAACTTCCAGAGGTAGTGGCTGTCCCTATTGAGACTGGCCTACCGGCCTATCTCGATTGGATCAATAACAACACCAAGTAAGCCAATATGCCAGCCAAACTGAATTCAAAAAACTTCGTTTTCTCACTCGCCCTGTTGTTTGCCTGGCTCAGTTTTTTGCCAACTCAGACCCATGCCACAGAAGAACAAGAGGCTGTTACCGTTGAAGCCTCGCAGGATAAAGGCATACTCGGCAGCCTGTCATCTTTTGGACAAAGCCTCGGTTTTGGCGGCAACAACAACGGCCCGTTCATCCCGCCCGAACAGGCCTTCATACTCAGTGCCGACGTGGATGATGCCCACACACTGACTGTGCGCTGGGACATCACCGACGGCTACTATTTATACCGGGATAAATTTGGTTTTGAATTGATTGATGCCGATGGCATCTCAATCCAGGCAGTTGAGTTACCGCGTGGCAAAGAAAAACACGATGAAAACTTCGGCCTTATGGAGGTCTTTTATGAAGAGATAGAAGCCAATCTGCCACTTCAACGCGATAACACCAAGGCCACTGAAATACAGCTACAGGTAAAATATCAGGGCTGTGCAGAAGCTGGCTTTTGTTATCCGCCCATGAAACAACTGCTGACACTCAGCCTGCCAGAGGCCACCAGCCCCGCCCCCATACGCGAAACCAGCAACAGCAGCTTTGTTTCCGAGCAGGACAAATACGCAAATAACCTGGCCCAAGACAGCCTGCTGCTAAGCATGCTCAGCTTCTTCGGCCTGGGCCTGTTACTG
>Ga0316204_10004743_pt1 | contig 23847 bp, 19 predicted proteins | sample 6monrhotite_MG_2_FD_205661 | JGI IMG/M metagenome (GOLD analysis project Ga0316204, IMG submission 205661) | Microbial mat bacterial communities from mineral coupon in-situ incubated in ocean water Damariscotta River, Maine, United States -... | ecosystem: Environmental > Aquatic > Marine >... | reverse complement strand
TTTTTAGCGGTGAGATCGAAGTCGATGAAAGTTACTTTGGAGGCCGCCGTAAAGGCAAGCGTGGTCGCGGTGCCGCCGGCAAAACCCCTGTATTTGGCCTTTTAAAGCGTGGAGGAAGGGTCTACACGAAGATTATACCTGATGCCTCATCCGCAACTTTGATGCCTATCATTAAGCGGAAAGTCATACCTGATAGCATTGTCTATTCAGATTGTTGGCGAGGCTACAACGTGCTGGATGTATCTGACTTTAAGCATTTCCGCATCAACCACTCTAAACTTTTTGCAGACAAGAAAAATCACATCAACGGCATAGAGAACTTTTGGAACCAGGCAAAGCGCCATATGCGCAAATTCAACGGTGTTCCGAAGGCACATTTCGGGCTATTTTTGAAGGAATGTGAGTGGCGTTTTAACAACAGTGATCCATCAACTCAATTAAAGCAATTGAGGCAGTGGGTTAAAGGGAATTTGAACTAGTTATCTGGTACAGCCCCTTTGATTATTACGATGAAACAATGACGTATGGCTCAGAAGATGCCAGCGACACGGAACAGACTACAAGGGTACTAACGGTTATGTTGGCGGAGGAGTATTGAAATATCCCTTGTAGATTATAAGATTATCGAGCAAGTCATTACCACCTAACTTTATTTATCGTATGCAAAGGTCTTTCCCTAATAGGATGTATTTGCTATCATTGATCAGCACTAAAAGATTTGCTTGAAAAATGTCTGTTTAACTACTTGAGAGTAGGTAAGTTCGTTTTTAGCGAGACCCACTGGATTAATCTGTTGAGAGGAGCACTTTAATGAAGAATCTTTGGTATTCGTACTTAATTTGCCTTCAATTGATCATTTTTGGTACGATTGTGCCCGTTGAAAAAGCATATGGTCAAGACCGATCAATTGAAGATTTTCCTCAGATTTTTAAAACTCCAAATCCGATTTTTTTTCGAAATTTTCTGGACGAAGCACCCGAAAAGAAAATATCACTTCAAGACCAAATACGGTTATACCCTGATGATATGGGCGGGGCTTTAGGTAGAAACTCTAAAATAATAGGCATCCCTCCGTCAATTCAACGTCCCGCTATTATTGGTGGGATCATTACGGATGGTCTACGTCAACTAAAACCAATAAATTATTTTCCCGAGGATAATTTTGATGTGATCCTAAAGTCAAAATGTGCAGTTGCCGCTAAGAAATTCAAAAAGGCCCTTTTTGACAAAGAAAATCAGGCTGAAGTTGAAGCCAATGCCTATGACAAGGAATGCTTTGTACCTATATCTAAGTTCCCACCGATCTTAGCCAAAACAGGCATCGAATTTTTAGTTGGCTTCCTAACATATGAAGTTAGCGATACAGAAAAAGCATTCTGCACGGCGCTTCGACTATCAAAGACCAAAATCATAACGGCTCGTCATTGTTTCTTTACTCAGAAAACTGGCCTCGCGAACGATTATTATGGTTTTCTTAAATTTGATAGGGTGAAACTTTATCTAGTAAATGACTTAAAAAAATCATTTTCCGTAACGAGCTCACCATCTTTCATTAATCATGATGGCCCCTATCCAACTTCGGTTGATACCATCGTACTTAATTCCACGACTCATGAGGTCGATATGCCTCGCGTGCAATTTGCTCAGCCCGAGGTCAAGCAGAAGCTCATAACTTTAGGCATCAACTTATTCATTAAACGCAAGGATTGGCGAGACCAACTACGCTGGTCTAAAGGCAACTCTTGTTTTGTAGTCAAGCGCGCAAACCGTTGCATCATACATGGGTGTAATACAGCTGATGGGTTTAGCGGAGCTCCTGTTATGGCATTAGAACCTAAAATCACAGGGGCTCAGAGGATCATACAGGTTATAGGATTGCATTCATCTGGCGGTGACAACGCCAAAAGTTGTGGGAGTGATTTGGGGATCCGCTCATCCAATGCGGCAGCTCCATTAGAGTGGACTGTCATTAAAAACATTGTTCATTAATTTTGGGGGACGTTATGAAACAGACATCTTTAAATTTGTTTTCTCTTTTAAGTTTAACAGCTGTATTAGGCGGTTGTGCAAATACAGCCAGTCAAGAAGCATCTGTTTCATCGGAAGTTTTCCAAATTCCGCACGTGGAATCTCGTGCCGTAGTGCGCAATAATTGTATCTTCGCAACCACTGGAACCAGCAATGAAGCGGCCTCTTTCCTCGCTGCTGTGGGGGCGACACTAATTCCAAAAGCGATTGATGCCGGAGTTAATGCACTCGCTGTAGCCGTCCGACAAGCTGGCAAAGCAGATAAAGTCAATATACTAGATGCCAAGACCACATCGCACGCCTTTGAACTAGACATCACAACAAATGCAATCGGAATAAACAAAGCATTTGGCTGCTTAATTGTTGCGAAAGGAACCGTTAATGCTCCAGATAACAGTCATAAACGAGCCCCATGGGATTTAGCGTTGGTATCAGAAAAGAGAGATAGACTGAAAAGCATCACGGGCATCAACACGGACCCAGAGTTCTATTATGAAGCATTAATGATTCCTTCTGGTGACCGTAATTCATTTCGACTACAGAGCACTCGTTTTGAATATTTTGGCAAACTTAAAACGTGGCGAAATGCGGTTGATGTTTTGTTAGATGTTAAATTTAGCGCGCCCGGAGGAGCAAGTGGGGCGACCGCATTCGGACTGACTACTCTGGTGTTCAAAGGTGTTAAGCCGGGCGTAGTCATGGATGAAAAAACATTAGCAGGACATTCATCTCTCTGGATACCCTTCCCAACGATGCCGACTAGCTTAACGGCTCTATCTTCTTCAATTTCTTTATTAAAAGACAAAGCAGCCACAAAGACGGCGCAAGCAGAAGCCCTCAATAAAATGGATGACCCGACATACAATAAATTACGTGATCATAAAGAGAAAATACGGGTTGTTACGGCTAGAACTGCCAAAACTGTTGTCACAACCGAGGATGTTGCCGATAAATTGCAAGATAATCACAAAGGCAAAGATCAACAATTTAAACGCGCTAGTGACCGTCTAGGTCTCATTAATGCTCGCGTTGAGGCTGAACTGAGCACATCAGCTCCTGTCTTGCTTGATCGTTTAGTTAAAAAGAAAGCGATTGAAGATGAAGTTTTGGGTATTGATCGTCAAATAAAAAATCTGCAGAAACATCCAGTACGAGGTGCAATTAATATCGAAGCGACCGTTAGCCAGATTAATGATGCAAACAAATTTTTGATAGCCGTCGCTGATATTTTAGATTCCTCCAAAGCCGATTTGGGTGCTGCAGCGAAGGCCCAGTTGGACCCAGCTACAAAAAAGCTGCAAGCTGACCAAAAAAAGCAACAAGCTGAGCTCGCATTACAAGCAAAGCACACGCAACGCCTAGCCGTTTTGACTGCTGATCAATTGGTCGAATCTTTGAGCCTAGAACTCTCGCGTATTAAAGTGGCCACCGACCCAACTTTACACCTCACGAAGACGCATGCACTGCAAAACGCTAAATTGAATGCCAATGAAGCGCGCCGCCGTGCCGACATGACTCTAATACACATTATTGGGTCTATGTAAGTTTTGAAAGTACAGTTTATCTTGGGATGTAGTGAATCCTAGCCAAGTATCATGTTAGGATGGCTTACCCCATCTTTCCCAAAAAGACGCATTTTTGGGGGTGTTGGGGCATTTGAACTTGAGGCATTTTTGAGTTCTCCTTTAGTTAAATTTTACCATAAAAGTCTATATTTATCAAACGGCTACGGGCGGTTTTCCTTCGTCTTCCCAGAGGCCTTCAAACTTGCTGTCGTCTAGTTCCGTGTAACGAACGGTGTGCCTTATGTCTTTGTGACCTAAGTATTCCTGCACTCGGCGCGTATCGGCTTTGCGCACGTTGGTTAGGTGAAAGCCGCAGGCGTGGCGGAGTGCATGAGGGTTCACGGGAAAGTCGATTTCGGCATTTCGTCCGGCGCGCGCGATCATTTTATAGACCGTGGCGTGGCTCATTGAACCTCCGCGCGAAGACAAGAAAACAGCGTCAGTTGGCTTTGCATTTTTAGGGCGGAGCAAAATTAAAGCTCCAAGCTCATGTGCAGCCAACAATTGTGTGGTGGAAAGCCCGTTCTTGCTGCGCTTGACGTATATGCGGCACTGATCGAAATTGATCTGTTTCCACGTCAACGCGCGCACTTCACTGACCCGCAAGCCGTGACGATACATCATCCAAATCATGGTCGCGTCACGATGCCCATAGCGTCCCGTTTCGCGCGCCACCACGGTCATGTAAATCACTTCCCGCTCATACAGGTATTTGCGCGCGCGGCGATTGGCATAGGGAGTCATTAAAGGCGGTTTAGGTTTTCTCGACTGCATTTTAGGAACTCCTTTGGGGTCTAGCCAAGTCCGAAGCCGTCTTTCCCAAAAATGCGTCAATATGGGCATGTTAATAAGCCTTTGTATTCTAACACTTTTTATGACGACAAGCCCCGCCACCGCCGGAAATATCGAGACGAAGCCCGATCCTGAGTTGCTGAAACGCTTCGAAGCAGAGCGGAATGCCGCCGATGCGGATTTAAAACGTGCTGAGGAACTTCGTAAAAGCGGTGAAGAGAAAATTCGACGGGGTGAAGAGATGCAACGCCGGGCACTCCGTGAACTTGATGCAGAACTTTGTGCAATTGGCGCTTTACCAGCTTCGGAATGTCCTTAAACCATTATTGAATGCCAAATGCAGAAATAGCACCAGCACCGCAACCAGAAATGCAGGAACTCGCCGCCGAGCGTTTTCCTCATTTTGGCATTCCCGGTTTTGAAAAATTGCCAAAGGAAGCACAAGACCGTTATTTGAAAATTCCAGCTAGCAAACTAGATGTTGCACGTCCGCTCATCATATCCAAGATTGAAGAATTTTCAGAGGGAAGTGATAAAAAATCAGATGGTGAAACTGAGACTTTCCAATCCAGCACAATCGTAAATATAGCCAGACCCAAAAAGGAACAGGCCAACACTGCCATTGAAACTTTCCACCGTGCTGAAAACGGCGATCCCGAGGCTAAGAAAGATTTGCTGGATCAGAAGAAGGAGCTTTTGGGCGAAGAACCTTCAGACAATGAAATCTTTCAAACCATGTTGGAAGATCAGAGCGGCATGTTTGACAACAACCTCGTTTTGGAAGTCGCGCTGAGCGACAGCGAAACGCAGCAGCATCAAGACGTGCTCGATCTCTACAAGGAATTTCGGGGCGACATGGCAAGCGTTGATGAAGCTCTTAAACCTGCTCAACAAATTGATTTATTCATTGAACTCACCAAAGGCGGCGGCAACTTGTCCAACCGCATGTTACTTGCGCGAAAGGCACTGACAGTCCTGACGACAAACGGAACCCGCAACCTGTCCGAAGGTTTGAAAGCAGAGGGTGTTTTTATGGGTGACGGTATTTTGGATAGCGGCGTGAGCAGGTTACGCACGATGGCAAGCAGCGACGAGGTGAAAGCTGAGTATGCCTGACTGCATGATTGACTGAAGGGGTGTAAACTGAGCTTGTCGCTCGAATAGGTCAATTTCGTTTACATCGTTTCAACGTCTACAGAAGCGGGGCAGCCTGCTCTCCGATGTTGAGCTGTGTAAACGGTGATCGTTCGGGCGACAGAGTCAGGTTCGCCCCGCTTTTTTATGCCCAAGCCATTTCTCATCCATCCCTGCGGTCAGGTTTTCCAAACACGCAAGCATCTGTGCGAAAGCGCGGACTTTCTGGGTTGTCAGAATGACAAAGACGGCAAGCCACTTTTTGAAACGTGGACATGTAGAAAATGCGCGAGCACGTTTTCCTTATCGCTGGAAGCAAATGACTGAACTGGTTTTACAGGGAATATGGGGGGCGACACGAACGACCACAGCGAAGCATCCCGTACCACACCGTAAAGGATTTGCCCCTTTCAGGGTTCCTCCTTGACGGTGCGGCTTTTTCGGGCTGCTGGCTTTTGGGCGTTCGCATCTCTTAACCCCCAAATCCCCATGCAAACCCAATCATCCCAGCCGTTGGCACCAGCGGCTCACCGTCCGGCACCATCACGCGCCAATCCCATCGCTCCATTTCTCGACCGCATTATTCAACACGACAGCCTCAAAGTTATGCAGGCCATGCCCGCCGGGTGCGTCGATTTGATCGTCACCGATCCGCCGTACCTCGTTGATTACCGATCCAGAGACGGGCGGCGCATTGCCAATGACGGCCCTGAAAACACCGAGTGGCTGTTCGACACCAGCCGCGAGATGTTCCGCGTTTTGAAAGACAATGCGTTTTGCGTTTCCTTTTACGGCTGGCCGCAAGCAGGCACATTTCACAACGCCTGGGAACAGGCAGACTTTCGCGTCGTCGGCAATTTCGTTTGGGCCAAGAACTACGCGTCTAGCACCGGATACACCCAGCGTCGCCACGAATGCGCGGCCCTGCTGGCGAAGGGCAATCCACCCCGCCCATCCGTCGTTCCACCAGATGTTCTAACTGGACGTTACACCGGCAATCGACTGCACCCAACGCAGAAACCCGTCGAGCTGCTGGAGAAATTCATCCAGGCCTATTCCCGACCGGGCGAGATCGTCCTTGATCCCTTTGCAGGCTCTGGCAGCACGGCGGTTGCCGCCACTCAGCTAAACCGTCACTACATCGCCATCGAGCTGATGCAGACATACGCGGAGGCTGCGAAGAAGCGACTGTCAAAAACCTGAACATCGTTCAGGTTTTGCCGCATTATGTGTTTTTTTGTATGTGCGTCGTGGTAGGCTAATAACCATACCCATCAAGGAACAAACGACCATGACCGACACCCGCATTGCACACGCCTTTCCCGACCTTTCCGAAGGTCAGGCCTTGCTTGCGCTCTTGAGCGAAACGCTGGAAATGGCGCGCGATATGAAGCTTACGCAAAGTGGGATCGACGCGGCGGGTACGGGAACTGAGCGGGCCAAGGATTTAATTGCCAGCGCGGGTTTGGTGTCCGAAATCGAGGCGGCTCAAAAAACCGCCCATATGACCGTGGTGGAAATTTTGGCGCGGGTTTCCGAAGACGATTTAAAGCTTGGGCGCGACAAGGGGCTACTGTCACCTGAGGATTTTACCGAAGCCCTGACGGCTAAACGCACGATGAGCCTCGCGCGCGGTCGTTCCGCCGAACAAGAGCGTGACCTAGAGGCTTAGGCTTCTCCCCCTGGAAAAAACGCATACCCCTGCCCGTACTTTGTGCAGATACACTGGCGCAACAGCGGATGGCGTTTGCGCAGTTGTTTGACGTAGCTCTCAATGATGGTCGGCTTGGCGGTTTTGGCTATCCCTAAGGCCCGCATCAGCGCGCGGCGGTGAATGGGGCGTTCGGGGCAGCGCATCAGCGCCGCCAGCAGCCTAGCCTCGCGCGGCGTGATCCGCGTGACGGTGTGCTCGATGTGCAGAACGGCGCTGACCACATCCACCGATACCTTGCCCAGCGAGACTCGATTGTGCGCGGCGGGCAGGTCTTCGGCGGCGCGTTCCACCCGTGCGAGGATTTCTGGGAAATGGCACGGCACGCGGATGTAATCTGCCGCTCCGGCGCGCAAGCTTTGCACAACATCGATCAGCACATTGCGACCGCTGAGCACCAGCACCGGCAGCAATCCGCCGTAGCGTTCGATAAATTCAAGGGCATCGAGCGGCCCCGTCTGCGGCCAGTTCAACAGCACGGCAACCGGATTTTCATAGCCTAAGCTGTGAGCGGCCAAGCGGGCGTCTTGGTAAAAGTAGACCTTGTAACCTTGCTCTTGAAAACCTTCCGCCAGCTCCAAACGGAAGCTGCGCGGATAGCCGACGAGGAAAATACACGGCTGGGGAAAAGGGGGCGTTTGCATATGCGCGGGGGTTAAATGAATGTCCGCGCAGTGTATGAACTTGTCGAAAAATCCCGAAAAAAAGGCTGAATATCGTACAGGATTCATCGAACAAGCAGGTTCGCAAACAAGCCACGATACTCCAGCCCACATGAAATTGAGATGAAATCCATTTAGAGCACCCCTCGCTCTCTCAACCAGCGAAGTTGCGCCGCGCTGAAATCGCAGGGGTCTTAGATGGTTTCGGGGATGGGTTATGGAAAAGAGAACTTAACCATTCCCTATATGCTCAACAACGAGCTTTCTTGAATAACGACCTATCAACCCGCCCGCCCACTTTTCGTGCAGTAGAGATATTTTCTTATCGCCGTAAATTAACGGGGGGGCATCGCTGTTCAAGTAACTGAACACAGCTTCACCATCAACGCCAGGAATTGCTTTCTCAACGAGTATGATGCCTGTTTCACAAAATTTTTGTTCAGATGTTTCCGGAGCATCTGGGTTATTCACATTCAGCACGACTTTCAATTGGGTGGCAGCGTTCTCATTGCCGTCGATGTAGTAAGCAATATTGTCAGGCATTATGCCTTCTCCCAGTTCCAAATATGGTGAACTAGCGTACCAGTCCCCCATAATGGAGTGGTAATCACCCATCTCAATGCCAACAGTTTTAAGGAATTCGGCTACAACATATGGAGACCAACCGTGCTCAGGCGATACAGCTGGAGGATTACGCTCTTTTTTCCACAAATCCTTAACTTCACTGATTGATTGGCGAATGGCAGCATTGTCTGTTGGGTGTGATGCGGAGATATTGCGCATCCAACGCTTTAGCAAATCAATATGGTGCCGGAATTCAATCAACGCCCAGCGGAATGCGTATGATTGAAGCTTTTTATCTTCTATGGCAAAGCTGATCCGTATGAGCGCATTTTCATACGAAACGACTGCATAAAGGACGAAAAGAATCGGTATGACGAGAAGCGAGAGTAACGGGGGTGTTAAGAAGTCTCTTGCTGTTGATGCCGTCGCAAAAGCATCCCAATTATTATAAATATTGTGCAGGGCGTAACCAATCAGAGTGAGCCCCACAATGCTGAGAATTCCATTCATCAAGCGCTCGACAGTTTTGGATTCTTCGCGAGCTGCCGAAACTGCCTGTAGCATCACTAAAACTGTCATAACAGGAACAAAGAACAATTCGCCAAGCAATGAAAATGATGGCACAGCGATAATAAATTCAAAAATCATTGTGATTTTAAGATTGTCCGTTATCCACTTTCGCAGCAAGTGAGGCTTCTCTCCACTGGTCATCACACGCACCATCGAAACCACTGCCACGGTTGCCGTCCAAACGATAGTGTTCTTTAACTGAGCGACACCCCAAATGTCAGGAATGGAGAGAAGGTACACCCCAACGGCAATGTACGTGATCAATAGCAGTACTGGAGACCAGACTTTCCAGTTTGAGAATGCAACAAGCACCTCAAGAAAGCTTTCCCGCACCTCACGATTTGAGGCTACATAAACAGCAAATGCTCCAAACCAAACGAGCAGTGCTATTTCGCGATTGTTGAAAATATCCATCAATACCCACTATAAGGTGTGTGGAATTGCGCCGCAAACTGCATCATTTAAAATCTAAACCATTCCCTGCCCACGTAGCCATGAAAGTTGCGCCGCGCTGAAATCGCAGGGGTCTTGGATGTCTTCGGGGATGGACTTTTTTGACTGTCCGTACTGTTGTTGCCAGTCGAAAGCCGAAGCCGTAATGCCAAGGCCTTGCAGACGCGCTGTGGCGTCTGTGCTGGCTTTTTGTCCTGCCGAGTCCCGGTCGTAGAAAATATGGAGCTGGGTCGCGCCGAGTTGCTTGAGCGTGCCTTGCAGTTTCGCCGCTTGGCTTTCCGACAGACGCGCGCCGAAAGTGGCGACGACATTCTTAATGCCCGCCTCGACACACTTGGCAACATCGAACGCGCCTTCCACCAGGACGATGCGTTTTGTCTTGATGACCTGCCTTGTCGCCTCATTGTCCAACAGAACGTTGTCCAGATTGTAGAGTTCCAGCGAGGGATTGAAGCCGCGATAAAACCGCCACTTGCCTTTCTCTTCTTGTTCGGGTGACGTAGCGCGGCCAATGTGGGAGAGGATGGCGCGGGCTTTGCCGTCCTCCGATACGCCACCGACCTGAAACACCAACCGACCCGCGAGCGACCCGCGCTTGGCCTGCAAATATCCGCAACGCAGATAGTGGCATGTCTCCGCCGAAATGCCGCGCTCGACAAACGCCGGATGCGTGCCTTGTTCCGTCAGCTTAGGCGTGAGGTCGATCTCAATCGGGAGGTTTTCTTTGACCGCCTTATCCGCGCTCGGTTGTGGAGCGGCAGACGCATCGACCCTGCTATACCCCTGATCGACAATCCAGCTTGCCGCCTCGTTCAGTTTCATAATCTGACCGCGCGCGGCATGCACGGCTTGCACCAGTTCGATGATGCCGCCACCAGGCTTACTGCGTCCCGGTGCGGTCGCGTGCGTGCTCCAGTCATACCAAATTCCCGGCGCTTTTACGTGAAAGCTGGCGGTCTTCTCATTGGGGTTGAACGGTGAGTAGCCCCAATACTCAGATGCCGTGCAGCGCTTCACATCCGCACGCACGCCGAGATCGTCAAGCAACCGTCGCCAGTCACACCCGGCACGAATGGCCGTTAGCTGGTCGGGATGGAAAAATCGTTTGGTAGTCATGGCGCGAGGCTACCGCGTCGATCCCTGCACACGAAGGAGCCCTCCAGCATTGCTCCAGCTTTCCGTCCTTCACCGCTCATACCGCCCTAAAATCGCGCCAGCGGTGAGCGGAAAGCGGAGAGCTATGAGCATTGAGCGGACTGCAAGTTTGGGATTCTGCACAGAGCATGGACGGAGCCATGACTTCGTGCCTAAAATCCCTAACTTGCCAAGGGGAGATACCCCCTTGGAACCCCCAACCAAAATGAGCCATGAGCAAAAAAGAAAACCCGCCACCACCGCCTAATGACAATACAGACAGCCCCGCTGATCGTAGTGAGAAAATGCGGCTCTATCGCCAGCGGTACTGGCAGCGGTTTCAGCAAACCCGCAAGCGCGTCTATGGCACGCTGACGACCGATGAATACGCGGAGCTTGAGCGGCGTGCGGAGGATGCGGGCCGTGCGGTGTGGACGCAAATCCACGCCGAGGCCGAAGCCTACGCGCGGGGCGAGTACCTACCGCCCAAGGAGATCGAAGAGCGCATCTCCGAGCTGATCGTGCAGCTTCGGCGCATCGGCACCAACGTCAACCAGATCACGCGCGAGTTCAATACGGACGGCTCATTCGACGAGCCGAACTTGCTGCGTAGCCTGGACGAATTGGAGGCCATCGTGCGCGCGTTCGTGAAAAGGCCATGGGTCACTCCAGACGATAAAAACGGCGAGCCATGATTATCAAATCCATGTCGCGCAAAACGCCGAGCTTCGATCAACTCACCAGCTATATGCTGACACCCGAGGGCGCGCGCATTGGTCTTGCGCACAACTTTCCAGCCAGCGCGCAGACGCCCGCAGACATCATCCGCGAATTTACGGACAACCATGCCCTGTTACCTTCAAGGGTGAACGGGAACGCGATGTATCATGATATCCTCGCGCTGGAGCCGAATACCGACGTGCCGAAGCGGGAGCAGATCACGGCGCTACGCAAAATCGCGGCGCGCTACCTCGACCGCCGCGCTCCCCAACAATTGGCCCTAGGCGTGATCCATGCCGAGACCGCGCACATCCACATGCACCTGATGATCAGCAGCAACGCCGTGCTGTCGAAAAAGCGGGTGTGGCTGACGAAAAAAGACTTCGCCGAAATCCAGCAAGAGATCGAGGGCTATCGCCTTGCCCGCTTCCCCGAACTCGGCACGGCGCGGCATTACGACAAATCCCGTGAAGGCGTGAAACGCGGCACCCGCGAGCAGGCGGCAAAACTCCGCACCGGCACGGCCAGTCATAAAGAACAACTGGCGGCGGACTTGGCGAATGCCTTCCGACACGCCCGCAGCCGTAAGACCTTGGACGCAGAACTCGCCAAGCTCGGACTCACCATCTACCAACGCGGACGATCCGTCGGCGTTGTGACCGAGGGCGGACGGCGTTATCGCCTGACGACGCTAGGTTTGGGTGAAGCCTACACCGTCGCCGCCGCACGGTTCGAGCTGACAGAAAGCCGTCTCATGACCCTACAGCGTGGTCGTGCCAAACGAACGCCAGAGCGCGAGCGCTAAACCTAATATTGCATAAGCCTAAGGGAGAGAGATTTTGGGCATCCCTTGTGTTATTGCAGCTCTTTTATAAATCAATGCCCGCTGATCATAACATGCAAATGAAAACTCGAGAGTGTGCGTCCGCAGCTTCTGCGTTAAAGGCTTCCATTTCCCACCTGCACAAAACTTTTCAGCATTGCTCTGCAGGTTGGCCTGGAATGTGTCCTTAGTAAGATAAAAATTTGGAGCATTGAGGGTATAGAACCACCCCGACACAGCTCCCTCCGCTTCATCTGGCAGAGGGTCTAGAAGATACATTCTTGATTCGAGCACCATTGTAGCCAACGCCCCAGATGAAGGAGGCTTGCTTTCATCTGCATAGGCTACGTCCCCAAGAAGCAAGGCAAGGAGGAAGTGTAGATAAAATTTCATTGCCATTTTTCCTTATCGCTCTGAGAAGTTTGCCCTGAAATTATTATTTACTAGAAACCTGAAGTCAAACTAAACGAAAGGTAGCAGGCTGCTCTTATCGGGGATACAGTTCTCACTCTTAACCCCTTGTTCTGTGTGGCGACTCATGTTCGGCAATCTCTATATTTACCTTGTGCGCATCAACGATGTGATCAGTCTTGTCTTGAGCCAGGTTCTGACCGTGTTCGGGGCACTTCGCTTTTACTCAGCGGACGAGATAGCTAATCATCGTAACCCCGCGAGGTTCATGCGCTGGAATGAGCGCAAGCGGTTGCTCAATCAGTTCAATGGTGGCTTTTTGCTGGACGGCAAGGTCGGCAGGCTGTCGCAAAAGGTGTCGTTCCAATCCATCCTCACCGTCGGTGGCATGGGTACGGGCAAGACGGCGAATCTCATCTTGCCCAATTTGCTCACGGCGGACGATTGTTCGCTGGTGATCAGCGATACGTCGGGGGAACTGTACGAGCAGACGTCCGGCTATTTGGCCGCGCAAGGTTACGATATCAAAGTCTTGAACCTGATCGACCCCAGCCAAAGCCATGGCTACAACCCGCTGGCAAATGTTCAAAGCTATGCCGACGCGGAACGCATTGCCCACATCCTGACGAAGGGTGCGGGCGGCGGCGGACATACGCACGAGCCCATTTGGGACGACGGGGCAAAGCGGCTCGTGCGGATTTTGGTGCGCGCACTCAAAAACAGCCCTAAGGGTGAAACGGTCAGTCTGGTAGACGTGCTCTACTGGCTCAATCATTTCGACGCTCACAGCAAGGGAGGCAAGCTGGACGCCTTCATCGTGGAGAACACGCTGAACGATACGGCGACGTTTGAGGATTACAACGGCTTCACCACCACCGCGCCGGAAAAGATGATGCTGTCGTTTGTCTCCACCGCCGCAACATCTCTGGCGTTGGTCGGCAATACGGACATCGCGCAAGTCCTGACCAAAAACGAATTCGATTTTGCGGCGTTGAAAGAACGTAAAACCGCCGTGTATGTACTTGTCCGTCAGCAAGACATGGACGCCTTTGGTTTCATCCTCTCGCTGTTTTATACAGAACTGTGCAACACGCTCTTGCAAGATCGCCGTGGCAAATTGCCTGTCTATCTATTCCTCGATGAATTCGGACACCTCAAAATCCCCGGCTTCGAGACCTTCGCCACCACGGCCAGAAAATACCACGTTGGATTCTGGCTCATCGTCCAGTCCCTCGCCCAACTCGTGGACAAATACGGCGAGCAAGGCGCACGGACGATCTTGGGTGGCATTGGCACGGAGAGTTATTTTGGCGGCATGGATTTGGACACAGCAAGAAATATTTCGGGGCGTCTCGGCTCAGCCTTCCACCTCGACTGGTTCAAGCCGTCTCAGGGCTTGCACGAGAAGCCGCTCTTGCGCCCGGACGAGCTCATACGGCTGAGCGACAACGACTTGCTTGTACTGCATTCAAACCGTGATCCCGTGCGGCTGCGGACTGTGCCGTATTATCAGAGGGGGGACTTAAGGGGACCGGCGGGTATGGGCGTAATGTATCGTAAACCTAAAATTCGCTAATTTCATGGGTGTTTGAGAATGCCCCGAATAGGTGCTCATAAAATAAGACATGCTCTATTGTCCATTTTTGTCCACCTGCATCCATTTTTATCATAGCTCGCCATTGGTAATAAGGGAGGGATTTCCTCACTTCAATTATTAATGGAGGCAGCCATGACAAATGATAGAAACTCAATTCCTCGGTTAATCGTTCAGAACGATGATGACAAGATAGAAGTAAATGGATTCGATGAGGTCTTTGATGCGGCGCATGAAAATATTTCAGCCATCAAAGGCTGGCTGACAAAGCGTGGCTTTCCTGTAAATCGTGCACAAACATTTTTGACTTCAAAAAATTTGATTGGTCCTACTGGCACACGTCTTCTTTCTAATGAGGAAGAGGGTGAGGCTACCTCAATGTTCGATCGAATTTTCGATGACTGGTCTCTCCCTCGGCTCAAGCAGGTTCATGCACGACTGACAACTGTGCGATCAGACGTTAGGCATAGTAGTGAAAACGGAAAACTCCTGAAAAACGAATTGGCTCATATTGAGTCGATGGAAGATGATCCTAATTATGATCCAAATAAACGCCCATGGACGATCGCAGAAGTATTTTTGACGGTGATTTTTGGAATAACGTGTTTTGGTTCCCTTTACGTATCAATGCAGCTTTTGAGCGACACCTTATCAGTGTTGGAGTATGGCGCTTCGGAGGAAGGTGCAAGCCCATTTCTCATTGGAATGACAATACTCATTGCCGCAACATTTACGCCGAAAGCTTTTCACGCAAAGCGAAAAACACCCGCAGCTCGCGATAGAACACTGGACACGTTGTTTATCCTCACTGTTCTGTGCGCGCTCTCCTGGATCGCCTTATTCGCAGCTGATTTTGCGGGCATTACTAGCCATGGCAAAGGGTTGATGGCAAAGCAACCGATTTTCAGTGCCGCAGAGCTTGGTGGTCTTCAGCGCGGCCTTCAATTGATTGGCGATTCAACGCTTGGGGCATGGGCTTTCATTCTTGTCGTCGAGAATCTCATTAAGTTTGGACTGATCCGTCCGCCACAGCGTTTGAGCAAAATGTACACGCAAAAGCAAGCCAAGCTCCAAGACGCTCACAAAGAACACGCAAAACTCGAAGCCTTTGTCGAGGAATTGGAGAGTGTTGATGAGGCCTATGAAAATGCCAAAAATGAATATACCCAACGGTGTTTGGATACGCTGAAGGCACGCCACATCGAAAACATCATTCCCAGCAGCACCCAATAACCAAGCAGATAGGAGAACATTATGCTGAAATCATTGTTATTCGCTATAACCGTCATATGGCTCACCACTTTCTCTGTTGCTGCTGTGGAAGCATCAACAGTCTCAAAGCCCAATCACTATTACGTTTTCGTTCCAGAGGCCGCAGAAATGGCCGTACATGACCTCGCATTTCGCATGGTTCGTTCTGTCTATTACGACATGATGACAGCTGGTGATCGGATCACGGTATATTCCGGTGAAACGCCACAAGAAAGAGCATCACTGACTATTCCGACTTCTCGGAAACTTACAACCCGCCTGAAAGAGCGGTTTTATGATCGGCAAAGTTTTAACAGCGATTTGCGTCAAGCCATGTTGTCAACCACCACTCAATATAAGGACAGGAATCTGAATGTCCCTCATATTGCCGCCGTGTTAGCAACACGGATTCAAACGGACAATGAGTTCCAGCCCATTGTGATATTACTTGGCAGCCCACTTCACCACATTCGCGATAACAACCCTGATCAGCGTTTCTTTGATATGGGGGGTAACAAGTACCCCAATGACGACACTTTGCTCTATGAGGGCTCACCATATTCAACATTGTGGGCAAATCAAATGCGTGCTCTGGAAGGTATTCCTGTGCATCACATCTTTTTGAAATCTGCGCCCTTTGCCAACAATTACCACAGGGAAAGAATGCATCGTTTTTGGAGCTTATTTTGGGAACGCATCGGCGCAAATCTTGTGACGTTTTCAGAGGATCAACAATCGTACAAACGCATCTCCGATCTTAACTTGATGCCTCGCACCTATCAGATTGTACCAGAGGGGAAGTTGATCATGCGTTTCGGAGTGCCGTTCGGCCCTTCGACTAAACTGTTGGAAGGTCGAGGGACCACAGCGACGATTCCTATCTCTGCTTTGCAGAATGCTGGGTTGATGGAATTGGCATTGACTTGGACTGATGCCACAGATTTGGACTTGCGTGTTAAGCATGTCCCATCAAACTCTCTCGTTTATTTTAAGAACCGAAATGTCGATATCCCCCATGATGGTGCAATGTCCTTTTGGCAAGACCGAGACAATGACCTTGTGCGAAACAAATTCGGTTGGGAGTATGTGAAAATTGCTGGTGCCAAGCTCAACCCTCACGATTTTATCGTCTCGGTAAACGTGTTTGGAACGGCAAAAAAAGCATCTACAACCGTGCCATTTGAACTGCGCATTAAAGTCGGAGAACGCCACCGTGTTATTGATCACCTGAAAATACAGGGTATATATGCAGACCAAGGACAGGATGAAAATTCGAAAGCATGGGTTTCATTTACTCTTGCAGAACTCATGACATCGCAAAACATTGCGCCTCTCGAATCCAAGCTCAAGTAGCACGAGCCACATCGAAAATGCGGGCATTACTGATATCCTCAATGCCCGCATTTTTAAATAATCACCCTAACTTTTCCATCTGGGATTGCTCTAGGAAACACTATCCAACGCTTAAGAATCTAGTTCAGTTTCCAAAAGTAAGTTCGATGGTGTGGTATAATGTGGTCGTTATGAAATCCGATCCAGAAACAGGTCGAGAGCAGGCTGGGGAATGTCCTGATTTCTTCCATCCGCAAAAGGCGGGGGAAGTATATCCATTGAAAGAGGCAAAAGAAGTTTGCCCAAAAAGACGCAGTTCCCACCCAGCAAAGACATGTGCCGCAATTTGCCCTGATCAACTTAGGTTCCGCTCCGCCAGCGCTTCGACTAAGCCCCCTACACCTACCGTACAAAGAAACGGTCAAACTGTTTATAGTTTGGGACTCTTTCAAAAAGAGACAGAACTCGAAGGAAGGGGCGAGCTCCTCAAGGTTTTAAAAAAGAGGGGTAGCTGATTTATGAAGCATATATTACCGTTAATATTGGTGCATATGTGAGCCAGGGTTAATAAAATTCATCCCCAGGGTGGCAATTGATGACTGACAAAGTAATGCTTGATCTAAATGATAAGATTACACTCTTGGTTGAAGAAGAGGGTGCAAAGTTTTTCAACCCCAAAAACAAACCTTTATATGCCATACGTCATGAAATGGCTGCTTATAGTGAGGATATTAAAGACACTTCAGAAGAAATGTTTGACGGAAAATCTAATGGAAAAGCACAAGACCGGATTAGAAAAAGAATCGATAGGGGGGAGTATTTCAAACTAGCAAGAGCCCTTAGCATTATCTTTCCCGGAATAGATTTTACATTGCCGTATAACAAGTTTTTTGCGCTCGTAAAACAATGCGTTGAGCAAGGCTTTATGCCATCTCATAACCTCAGTGATTTTATAAAAAACAACTCTATCCTCACAAAATTTCTGGAAACTCGGCTTGTTGGCTCCTTGTCAGAAGACCAAACCGAAAGCCCTGAAACACCGTCTGTCGTACTTTCAGTATATCGCGAAAGTGCTAAAGGCCTTCGCGCTGATATACTATCTTGCCCTTCTCTAGAAGCATACGAATTAACTTTTGATGTATGGGAAGAGGGATATCTAACTTTGCTAGTCCTACACCCTAATGGAGGGGTATCCTGGCTCTATCCTTCAGCTTTTAATATAGGTCAAATAAACACAGATAAAATAAATTATAGAGGGAAATTAATTCGCTCTTCAAAGCGACTGAAACCGTCAAAAATCACAATCCCGCGCAATACATCTATAGAAAACATGTATATGCCTGACATACACGGAATTTACGAGATAGTAGCATTTATTTCACAGTATCAAATGGATATAGCCCCCCTTCTTATAGAAAAGAAAATCGGACCATCATTTAATCAGGATGATGTTTTATCCCCTGAGGATGAAGCTGCGATAATGCTCATTATCCAAGAGAATGGCCGTGATCAGATTTCCATAAAAAGAGAAGAAATCAAAGTATATTAGGTTGACAACTTAGCGGGCCTCTTCTAAACGCCAGTGAATTGAAAAGCTGCCCAGAAGAAAGGGTGGTCACGAGGTAAGTTTTTAAGGGCCTCTATGCGTGGCGAGTGGCTTTGTATTTTCTTGTCTATTTTTCCCTTTAAAGCTGTCTCTCGAAACATACCTAGTGTCAATGGCTCTCCATCTTGAGGCTGCTCTAAAGTTATCTGACCATCGCGAAAGGCTTTTTGAGCCTGTTGAAACGCCACAGCAGGATCGTTAATGCCCTCTTGTCTCCACAGACGATAAAACTCTTTCATTATGACGTTAGTTTCGCGTACTGGTACTGCCCACATTGCAGCAATCACCCCACAGCTTCCTGCGGCCATAAATCCCGCAGGCATTGCTAGAGCCTCATCTGGCATGTCATGACCGCGCAATCCTGTGTCGCAAGCACTTAAGACGGATAGGCGAAGATTCATAAAGTTTTCACCGAGCAGAGATCGCAACGACAACAATTCGCCATTGACTAAAATAAGTCCTGTCTCATCCATCGGTTTTTTCAAATCCGCCTTGCCGTGCCAGGAAAAATGGAACGTACCGGCATCGTGGATGGCGCTCTTAACAACATTGAGCGTTGCTTTATTGCCGAACAGCTCATCGCCTTCATTATTATATTTTTTGTGAATTGATCTGCAAAGTTCTCCAACACCCGGTAATGGTTCTTGCCCACTGTTAAACGGTGAGTGGACCGTCAAAACGGGGCGGGCATCGCAATTCGGTGCATTCCGTGCAGCCAAGAGAAGGGAGCGTGCCGTCGGAGCATAAGTAAAGCAGATGTCATCAAGGGCGTAGAGACGTTTATAGCTACGATTGCGGCTCTTTTTTCCGAATGTATAGCTGATGGGAGCTTTACACCATTGCAGCATTTGATGCCACCAAGGGGCTTCCATCCAGGCTGCGTGTAGCGGCAAAAAGCTGAAATGTCCTGTCGGAATTAAAACGGCATGTTCCGTACCCTTAGGTAGCGCAGCACGAATGCGCTCCATCATCGGGCCAAGCGTGCGGCAAACTTCATCCAATTTATCAATATACGCAATGGCGATGTCCTCTCGCTCAGAGAGTTCAGGGTTTTTATAGGCCTTTAGAAAGTTGTCATAGTGCTCAATATAATCTTGGCAAATACGATTAATATTACTTTCCTTAAACTCTGGAATGAAAAGATAACGCGCTTGGCCCTTCGGCGTGGCGATCAAGGCGACACTTTCTTTTGGCCCCGGTGATACATAAATCAAAGAGGCGTTCACAGCCTTGGCGGCGTCAAAAATGTCAGATGATGTTACAGGCGTTAGAAAATCGGGCTGTATACGACGTATATCTGTTATCAGTGAGGCAATGCTCTCTTGCAGATTTTTGATTTCTTCTAAATCAATTTTTCGCTCACCCTCATTGCTTTGTAAGTCGTTGGCGTAAAATTTGGCAATTTCAGTCCATCGCGCTGTTTTGTCAGAAAAAGCATCAGCTAACTTTGATGCCTCTGGTGAAAGCTTGCGGATTTTGTTCAAATCGGCGGTGCGAAGGTCGAGCTCTTCATGCATTAAAATCGCAAGGGCATTTTCCAATGCCGCCATCGCTTCTATAGCCCCGGTTTCATCCTGTCGTAGTTTGAGGGTGGCGTTTGCAAGAACTGGCCCCAATCCGCTCAAGGGCAAAAGCCACCGTTCTTTGTCTGGTCTTGTACACATCATGTGCCGAACGCTATCCCCGATGAGCCTTGCAAATTTTGCTATCGCCCGCGCCTTTTTGTAATGGGGGGTGTCGAATGCCATGCGTGCTGACACAAGCATTTCGCTAAGGTATGCCTGCAATAAAATGCCATGGCCTTGTTTGATTAGCGTTTCTATATGAGCTGAAATTTTTGCTTCGGATTTATCTGTTGAATGGTCAATCAATTTCTTGAGTACAGTCATATACAGCCCGATGGCACGGCGCTGTAGGGATGATGAAATGGCCGGAGTAGACAAAACATCATCAATCAAAATTTCACAAACCCGTAATTCATCACGGTCGGATTTGATATTCGTCCGATAATGATCGAAATCAGCTTCAAACATTTCAACAGCAGGCAGCCAGTCTGTGGGTCCGACGTAAGGAAGGGATTTTGCTTCAACCCCTTGCGAAGCCATTGAATTCAAAACTCCACGAACAAGCGATTGAGAGTAGGCGAACAAAGCCTCCGCCTCTAGGAATGCCAACTCCGATTGGAAATGCATTGTTGTGCCTTCAAGTTCCCGCGCTTGATGGAGTTGCATTAACGCGAGAGACTGATAAACAGGTTTTTTAGTATCCTGTGCAACCTGCTTTAAAGTTTGTGCAAACTTGTTATATGCAGGCAGATACACGGGATTGATATAGGTGAAACAATGATGCCATATAACAGCTATGGCATCATTTCCTAGCAATGCATTATGGATACAGGCCTGAGCGACCTTTTTTAAGTGAGAAATGGCTTCTTCAGATGTTGTGGAGAATTTGTATGGTTCCAATGCATGTGACAATTGGCCTAGACCTAAGGTGTGTTGGTTTTCGTTGGTTTCCCCTCCCCACAGGCTGGACTTAAGGAACGCTTTTACAGCTTCTTGAAATTGATTAAGCTTGATCCGCTCAACGCCTATGTTGTGCCACGCGCTCGTATGCTTTGGATCAATGTTGGTGGCGCTTTGGTAGGCGGCCAAAGCTTCATCTGGGCGGTCGAGTTTATCAGCCAGAAGAGCACCCATGTTGTGCCACGCGTCCGCATTTTTTGGATCGATGTCGATGGCGTTTTGGTAGGCGACCAAGGCTTCATCTGGGCGGTCGAATTTGCGAGCTAGAAAGGTGCCCATGTTGCTCCACGCATCCGTATTTTTTGGATCGATGTCGATGGCGCTTTGGTAGGCGGCCAAGGCTTCATCTGGGCGGTTGAGTTTGTCAACCAGAAGAGCACCCATGTTGCTCCACGCTTCCGAATTTTTTGGATCGATGTCGATGGCGTTTTGGTAGGCGGCCAAGGCTTCATCTGGGCAGTCGAGTTTGTCAGCCAGGAGGATGCCCATGTTGTTCCACGCGCCCGCATGTTTTGGATCGATGTCGATGGCATTTTGGTAGGCGGCCAAGGCTTCATCTGGGCGGTCGAATTCGTCAACCAGAAGAGCACCCATGTTGCTCCATGCATCCGTATTTTTTGGATCAATGTTGGTAGCGCTTTGGTAGGCGGCCAAGGCTTCATCTGGGCGGTTGAGTTTGTCAGCCAGCACAACGCCCATGTTGCTCCACACTTCCGTATTTTTTGGATCAATGTTGGTAGCGCTTTGATAGGCGGCCAAGGCTTCATCTGGGCGGTCGAGTTTGCCAGCCAGAAGGATACCCATGTTGTTCCACGCGCCCACATGTTTTGGATCGATGTCGATGGCGTTTTGGTAGGCGGCCAGGGCTTCATCTGGGCGGTCGAATTTGTCAGCCAACACAACGCCCATGTTGCTCCACGCATCCGTATTTTTTGGATCGATGTCGATGGTGCTTTGGAAGGCGGCCAAACTCTCTTCATAGCGCTTTAGATTATTTAGTGCTATTGCATGGTTTAGTTGATTTGATGCCTTGTCTTTCATCTCATTCATGCTCTTCTGTATTGATGCTGTTGTGATGAATTGGGGAGGGCAATCAACCCTGGGTTTATCAGGTGTAACCGATAACCACAACTAGTTCTAGTTATCAAAGCAAAACGTGATTCAATCACGCTCCAGAGAGTTTTCTTGATGCACGCTAGCTCCACAAACGAAGTGCAACACTGTTATGCTGCGGAGTTTCAATGGGAAAGAATATGATTAGCGCAACCTTGGTGAGCGCTTTAGGGTTTACCGCCTGCATCAGTCCGACACGTCTCTCTACGAGATCGGCCGTTTGATGAGCCCATCTACATCGCCAGTCAGCTGTGAGTTACGCTGCAAAACGTGCGGACATCAATCCTTTGTCGCTTTTACGCAATACGAAACCCAATCGCTCATAAGTTCGCGGCGTTTATCGAATAAATCTGACCGCATATACGCCGCCTCCACTTTATTCTCCAATGTGTGAGCAAGCGCAGCCTCCGCAACCTCCCGAGCTACATCGGTTTTTTCGGCTGCCCAGTCGCGGAAGGTTGAGCGGAAGCCGTGGACGGTTGTTCTTTCTTTACACCCCATGCGTTTCAGGACGGCGAGTAATGTCCCGTCGGAAATCGGTTTGTCTTTTTTCATGCCGGGGAAAACAATGTCGCCCGTGCGTTGCTTGAGCAATCGTTTCACAAGCTCTACGGCTGGCGGTGAAAGGGGGATGCGATGCTCTTGCCCTGCTTTCATGCGATCAGCGGGAATTGTCCAAACGGCTTGTTCGAGATCGAATTCATCTGCCGTCGCACCACGCACCTCACCCGAACGGGCGGCTGTGAGAATGACCAGCCGCAAGGCATCGGCACCTGCGCCCGTGTACTCAGAGAGCTTTGCCCAAAATCCCGCCATCTCGGTATGAGGCAAGGCTTTCATGTGCTTGACCTTCGTGATCTTATTTTTGGCAGGCAAAACCACCGACAAATTGCCGCGCCAAACTGCTGGATTGTTACCTTCGCGCAGCCCTTGGACTGTGGCGTAGTTCAAGATGGTCTCAATCCGTCCACGCACCCGTGATGCCGTTTCGGTCTTGTCGTACCAAATCGGTTTCAAGACTTTCTGCACCAGCCGCATGTCGATCTCACCAACGGGTAGATCACCGAAAACAGGGTAAGCGTATTTTTCTAAGGTCGCGCTCCATTGGCGCTGATGCTTGGCATTGCGCCAACTGGACTTATGTGAAGCAACATAGCTCTCCACACAGGCCTTGAAGCTCACAGCCTTTGCCGCCTCCAATTGGGCGGTGACACGCTGCCTTCGCTTCTCTTCTATGGGGTCTTGGCCCTGTAGCCGTAATTTCCGACATTCCTGTGCAGCTTGCCGTGCCTCGGCCAGTGAAAGCGTATTGACCGAACCGAGACCGTGGTCACGGAGCTTCCCATTCACACGAAAACGAAAGACCCATGACTTTGTACCCGTTTCGGTGACTTTCAAATACAGCCCATCGCCATCACCGTAAAAACCTCGGCGATTCGTAGATTTGACCTGTTGTATTGTGAGTTTGCCCATAGATGCACCTAAATGAGTAAATAGGAAACCTCTCAGTCCATACTTCAGTCCATACTTACACGTGAAAAACAGCGAAAGCAAGCGAACCCTGACGAAGATCGTCAGGGTTCGAAAGCTTTGTTTTCTGCTGGTTTTTCAGCATTTCGCGGACTTGCGCGAACGTAATAATGGCGGACAGGGAGGGATTCGAACCCTCGGTACGGTTTAACCCGCACGGCGGATTAGCAATCCACTGGTTTCAGCCACTCACCCACCTGTCCACAGGTGTTCGGGGTGGCACCGAACGCCCCCTTCATAAACGTGTCTGTCCCTTGGATCAAGGGTTTATCACGTCAGCATTACGAAGGATTTGCAGCTGCCGCCACGGCGTAAGAAACCAGCCCGCC
>Ga0316204_10004742_pt1 | contig 23852 bp, 42 predicted proteins | sample 6monrhotite_MG_2_FD_205661 | JGI IMG/M metagenome (GOLD analysis project Ga0316204, IMG submission 205661) | Microbial mat bacterial communities from mineral coupon in-situ incubated in ocean water Damariscotta River, Maine, United States -... | ecosystem: Environmental > Aquatic > Marine >... | reverse complement strand
TGGAGACAACGTGCAAATGGTAGTTACTTTGATCGCGCCAATCGCGATGGAAGATGGTCTACGATTTGCGATTCGAGAAGGTGGCCGTACCGTTGGTGCGGGTGTTGTAGCTAAAGTTATTGAGTAATCGATTATGTCCAAGCAAAGAATACGTATACGACTAAAAGCGTTTGATTATCGTTTGATTGATAAATCAGCCGTGGAAATAGCAGAGACTGCGAAGCGCACGGGTGCGCAAGTTCGTGGCCCGATTCCGCTGCCAACGAAAAAAGAACGTTTTACGATTCTGATTTCTCCGCATGTCAATAAGGATGCACGAGATCAGTACGAATTACGTACTCACAAACGCTTGATGGACATCATTGAGCCAACTGATAAAACAGTTGATGCGTTAATGAAGCTGGATCTTGCAGCTGGTGTTGACGTACAAATTAAACTGAATTGATTGCCCAGAGAGCAATAGGGGTTTAGTAATGACAATTGGTGTAGTAGGCCGAAAAGCAGGAATGACACGTATCTTTACAGAAGAGGGTGCATCTATTCCAGTAACGGTAATCGAAGTGGAACCAAATCGTATTACGCAGTTGAAATCAGATGAAACTGATGGATACCGTGCGGTACAGGTAACAGTCGGTAGTCGTAAGGCTTCCAGAGTAAATAAGGCAGCTGCCGGACATTATGCAAAAGCAGGTGTTGAAGCAGGTCGTGGACTTTGGGAAACACGTTTGAATGATGACGAAGGTGCGGATTTTGAAGTTGGCGGAGAAATCAAAGTTGATATCTTCGAAGACGGACAAATTGTAGATGTGACAGGTACTTCTATTGGTAAAGGTTACGGTGGTGTTATCAAGCGTTGGAACTTCCAAATGCAAGACGCAACACATGGTAACTCTGTATCGCATCGTGCCCCTGGATCAATCGGTCAGAACCAAACACCTGGTCGTGTATTCAAAGGTAAGAAAATGTCGGGTCATTTAGGTAATGTCCGTCGCACAACACAGAACATCGAAGTCGTTCGTGTTGATACAGAACGTAATCTGCTATTAGTCAAAGGCAGTGTGCCTGGGTCTAAGGGTAGTGATGTATTTATTCGCCCAGCAGTTAAAGCTTGATTAGGAGTAGATGATGGATCTGCAAGTGCAAAATGCTAAAAAAGGCGCGAAACTAACCGTTTCTGACGCCGCATTCGGCCGTGAATTTAATGAAGGTCTCGTTCATCAGGCAGTAGTAGGTTACCTTGCTGCAGGAAGAGCTGGAACACGTGGTCATAAAAGTCGTTCAACTGCAAGTGGCGGCGGCATAAAACCATGGAGACAAAAGGGGACAGGGCGCGCAAGATCTGGTACAATCCGCAGCCCAATATGGAAAGGCGGCGGTAAAACGTTTGCAATGACAGGTGTTCAGGATCACTCAAAGAAACTGAACAAGAAAATGTACAAGGCTGCTATGCAGTCAATACTGTCAGAATTAGTAAGACAGGAGCGCCTGACCGTAGTAGAAGATTTTGCGATTGAGTCACCAAAAACTAAAGAGCTGTTAACACAGTTAGCGGGTTTAGGTTTGGGTAACAAGGTTCTGATAGTAACTGAAGCGGATAATGTAAATCTGTTTCTGGCAGCGAGAAACCTGCCATATATAGAAATTGAAGATGTAGCAGGTCTGAATCCTGTGAATCTGGTGGGTTCTGAGCAAGTTGTAATGACATCAGAAGCTATTAAACGCGTAGAGGAGTTATTGGGATGAGTCAGGAAAGAATTATGAAGGTGTTATTAGCGCCGCATGTTTCTGAAAAGACTACGCGTGCTGCAGATACTGCAAATCAGGTTGTATTTAAAGTACTGCCTGATGCTACCAAGCCAGAAATCAAGAAGGCGGTAGAGTTGCTTTTTGAAGTGAAGGTAGAGTCAGTTCAAACAGCAAATAGTAAAGGTAAGTTGAAACGTTTTGGTCAAAGCATCGGACGTAGAAAGAATTGGAAAAAGGCCTATGTGAAGTTAGCAGAAGGTCAGGACATTGATTTTATGGGCGGCGAAACCGCTTAATAAATTTGGCATATTGATACGAATTTTGGTTGAGAGATCATGGCGATAGTAAAAGTAAATCCGACATCACCTGGCCGACGCGGTCTGGTAAAAATTGTCTCTCCGGAGCTTCATAAGGGTGCACCTCATGAACCGCTACTGGAAAAGAAAAGTAAGAATGGCGGCCGTAATAATTACGGTAGAATCACTGTTCGTCATCAAGGCGGTGGTCATAAGCAACGTTATCGTGTAATTGATTTCAAGCGCAACAAAACAGGTATTCCTGCTCGTGTTGAGCGTATTGAATATGATCCAAACCGAACTGCACACATCGCACTTGTTTTATATGCAGATGGAGAGCGTCGGTACATTATTGCACCAAAAGGTGTACTCGCCGGTGATCCGATCATGTCAGGTAGCGATGCACCAATAAAAGCAGGTAATGCTTTGCCAATGAGAAATATTCCCGTTGGTACAACAGTACATAATATTGAAATGAAGCCAGGTAAAGGCGCACAGATAGCAAGAAGTGCTGGAACATCAGCGCAAATTGTTGCACGTGAAGGCGCATACGCAACATTGCGTTTACGTTCAGGTGAAATGCGTAAGGTCTTGGCAGATTGCATGGCGACTATAGGTGAAGTCAGTAATGACGAACATAGTCTGCGCAAAATTGGTAAAGCTGGCGCCACACGTTGGAGAGGTGTAAGACCGACCGTACGTGGTGTTGCAATGAATCCAGTAGACCATCCGCATGGTGGTGGTGAAGGTCGTACATCGGGTGGTCGTCATCCAGTATCACCTTGGGGTGTACCAACTAAAGGTTATAAAACTCGTAAGAACAAGCGTACTAATCGCTTGATCGTTCGCCGTAGAACTAAAAAGTAAAGACTGAGGTATAAACGTGCCACGTTCAGTAAAAAAAGGTCCATTTGCAGATCAACACCTGATGAAAAAGGTAGAAGAAGCAAAGGCAACAAATAGCAAAAAGCCGATCAAGACATGGTCAAGACGGTCAATGGTTTTACCTAATATGGTTGGCCTGACAATTGCGGTCCATAACGGTCGTCAGCATGTACCTGTTCTTGTATCAGATAACATGGTCGGTCATAAGTTGGGTGAGTTTTCAGCAACTCGTACATTTAAAGGTCACTCCGGTGATCGTAAAGCTAAGTAACGGAGTGTTGAAATGACATCTGCAAAGCTAACAAATGCAAAGATTTCTGCACAAAAGCTACGTTTGGTAGCTGACCAAGTTAGAAATATGCCAGTTGAAAAAGCACTTGATTTGCTAACATTCAGCAACAAGAAAGCTGCAGGCATTGTAAAGAAAGTACTTGAGTCAGCTATTGCAAATGCTGAGCATAATGATGGTGCAGATATAGACGAATTGAATGTTTCTACAATATTCGTTGATGAAGGTCCAACCCAGAAACGCTGGCGTGCCAGAGCAAAGGGTCGTGGTAATAGAATTCTTAAGCGCAGCAGTCACATAACAGTGACTGTAGCAGAGTCGTAAAAGGAGCGAGACCGTAATGGGTCAAAAAGTACATCCAACAGGTATTCGACTGGGTATCTCAAAAGACTGGACTGCACGTTGGTATGCAAATACTGATACGTTCGCAGATACACTTGAGCAAGATCTGAAAGTACGTGAATACTTGAGAAAAAGATTATCACAGGCTTCAGTCAGTAGAATACAGATCGAACGCCCTGCCCGTAGTGCGCGCGTTACTATCTTTACAGCCCGCCCAGGTATGGTGATTGGCAAAAAAGGTGAAGATATAGAAAAACTGCGTAACGAGCTGGGTAAAATGATGAATGTACCCGTTACAGTCAACATTGAAGAAATACGCAAACCTGAGCTGGATGCGGTATTAGTTGCAGAAAGTGTTGCGCAACAACTTGAGCGCCGAATTATGTTCCGCCGCGCTATGAAACGAGCTGTTCAAAACGCAATGCGTTTAGGCGCTTTAGGTATAAAAATTAACGTAGCTGGTCGTTTAAATGGTGCAGAGATTGCGCGTGGCGAATGGTATCGTGAAGGTCGTGTGCCACTGCATACATTACGTGCTGATATAGATTATGGCACTGCAGAAGCAAACACGACGTATGGAATTATTGGCATCAAGGTCTGGATTTTCAAAGGCGAGGTTTTTGAAAACGTTGAGACTGAAGCTGGCAAAAGCACAACAGCAGCAGCTAGCTAACGGAGTTCTGAATAATGTTACAACCAAAGAGAACAAAGTTTCGTAAACAAATGAAAGGCAGAAATCGTGGCCTGGCTCAAACTGGTAATAAAGTGAGCTTTGGTGAGTACGGTTTAAAAGCGCTCGAGCGTGGACGTATCACTGCTCGCCAAATAGAGGCTGCCCGTCGTGCAATGACTCGTCATATTAAACGTGGCGGTAAAGTATGGATTCGTTTGTTTCCAGACAAGCCTATTACTAAAAAGCCTTTGGAAGTACGTCAAGGTAAGGGTAAAGGTAATGTTGAATATTGGGTATGTTTAGTACAGCCAGGATCAATGTTATATGAAATGGAAGGTGTATCAGAAGAAATTGCTCGCGAAGCATTTCGACTGGCTAGTGCGAAACTTCCTATTAAGACCACATTTGTAAGTCGGACGGTGATGTAATGAAAGCAAGTGACCTTCGTCAAAAAAATGATCAGGAACTGTCTACAGAATTAGACGGACTGTTACGTGAGCAATTTAATTTGCGCATGCAACAAGGTACGGGTCAATTGGCCAAGCCTGATCAAATGAAGAAAGTGCGACGTGATATCGCTCGCATTAAGACCGTTTTAAATGAAAAGTCTCGTACAGGTGATGCCTCATGAGTGAAGCAGCAACAGAAGCAAAAGTTACACGTACAGTTACTGGTCGTGTAGTAAGTAACAAGATGGACAAATCAATTACTGTATTGATTGAACGTAAAGTTAAGCATCCTGTATATGGAAAGTTTATACGTCGTTCTACTAAAGTTCATGCACATGATGAAAATAATGTGTGTAACGAAGGTGATGTAGTTGTAATTGAACAGTGCAGACCAATTTCCAAGACAAAAACCTGGAACCTGGTAAAAGTAGCAGATTAGTAAGATTTAGGTGGTCAGGTATTAATTTAACCTGATAGCGTATTAATTTTTAGATTGTTGGAATTTAGCCATGATACAGATGCAGACAGTACTTGATGCGGCAGATAATAGCGGAGCGCGCCGTGTTCAGTGTATTAAAGTGCTGGGCGGATCACACCGTCGATATGCCGGAATTGGTGACATAATTAAGGTCAGTATTAAGGAAGCAATTCCACGTGGTAAAGTTAAAAAAGGTGAAGTGTATAACGCCGTTGTTGTACGTACCCGTAAAGGTGTTCGTCGTCCAGACGGTTCACTTATACGTTTTGACGGAAATGCTGCGGTAATATTGAATGCCAATTTACAACCTTTAGGTACACGTATTTTTGGCCCTGTTACACGTGAATTGCGCGGTGAAAAATTCATGAAAATTATTTCACTTGCACCTGAAGTGCTTTAATTCGGAGACAATATTATGCGCAGAATTAAAAAAGGTGATGATGTAATCGTCACAACAGGAAAAGATAAGGGTCGACGCGGCACTGTTCTTAATGTTGATGAGAATGGTCGTGTGCTGGTAGAAAACATTAATATGGTTAAAAAGCACATCAAGCCAAACCCAAATGCTGGCGTAGCCGGCGGCATTGTTGAAAAAGAAATGCCAATGAGTGGATCCAATGTCATGTTATTCAACCCTGCTACTGAAAAGGGCGGACGTGTTGGTTTCAAGGTTTTGGAAGACGGTAGAAAAGTTCGTTACTTCAAGTCTAACGACGAAGTAATTGATGCTTAAGGGTTGATGTAGCGATGGCAAGATTACAAGAATTATATAAAACAACTTTGGTTAAGCAGCTGCAGGATGAGTTGGGTCTGAAGAATGTTATGGAAGTGCCTAAAATCACTAAAATCACTATTAATATGGGTGTTGGTGAAGCATTAGGCGATAAAAAGATACTTGAACATGCTGTAAGTGATCTGGAAAAAATTGCAGGTCAGAAAGTTATGGTTACCAAGGCACGTAAGTCAATCGCAGGGTTCAAATTGCGTGATGGGTGGCCGGTTGGTTGTATGGTGACTTTACGTAGAGAGCAGATGTATGAGTTTCTAGACCGTCTAATCAGTATTGCGGTTCCGCGTATACGAGATTTTCGTGGTCTGAGTTCAAAAAGTTTTGATGGTCGTGGTAACTATAGTATGGGAACAAATGAACAGATAATCTTCCCTGAAATTGACTATGACAAAATTGATAAATTACGTGGTCTTGATATTGCAATCACGACAACAGCACGTACAGATGAGGAAGGTAGAGCTTTATTAAAAGCATTTAACTTCCCTTTCAGGAAGTGAGGAAATAGCATGGCTAAAGTTAGTATGATCAATCGCGAAAAGAAGCGCGCTAAAACTGTAGAGAAATTTGCAGCGAAGCGAGCGGCACTAAAAGCTATCATCGGTAGCTCAACTGCTAGCGATGAAGAACGTATGGATGCCATGCAAAAATTTCATGCGTTACCACGTGATGCAAGTCCTGTACGTCAGCGAAATCGTTGTCGTTTAACAGGTCGGCCACATGGTTTTTACCGTAAATTTGGTTTATCACGTAACAAACTTCGTGAAGCTATGATGCGTGGTGATATTCCTGGTCTACGTAAGGCCAGCTGGTAAACAAATTAGGATCTTATTGAGGAAGTTTTAATATGAGTATGACTGATCCCATTGCAGATTTATTGACCCGTATTCGTAATGGTCAAGCTGCTAAAAAGGTAGAGGTTGCGATGCCTTCTTCCAAGCTTAAGATTGAGATTTTAAAAGTACTGCAAAGCGAAGGTTACATTGATGGCTATGCAGTAAGTGATGAAGATAGCAAGCCTGTATTAACTGTGCAGTTGCGTTATTACCAGGGCAGTCCCGTAATTGAGAAAATCAAACGTGTGAGTCGACCCGGGTTACGTATCTTTAAAGGGAAAAATGAGTTACCTAAAGTCAATGCTGGTTTAGGTGTAGCGATTATTTCAACCTCTAAAGGTGTTATGACAGATCAGGCAGCACGAACCGCCGGCGAGGGTGGTGAAGTGATTTGCACTGTTTCGTAAATTGTTGAACGGTAGATAAAGATGTCCAGAATTGCGAAGAATCCAATTAGTATCCCTAAAGGTGTTGAGTTCACACTTTCAGGTAGTTCCGTGACCATTAAAGGCCCTAAGGGTCAAATGAACATGAATATTCACCCGTCAGTTGAATTAAAACAAGACGGTGATGTGCTTAGTTTTGCACCAGCAGCTGAAGAGAAATCTGCTTGGGCAATGGCAGGAACAATGCGTGCAGTTGTTAGTAATATGGTAACTGGCGTAAGTACTGGTTTTCAGAAGAAACTCGAATTAGTTGGCGTAGGTTACAGAGCCCAGGTTAAAGGAAAAGTTTTAAGTTTATCTCTTGGCTTCTCTCATCCGGTTGAATATGAAGCACCAGAAGGTATAACAATTGAAGCACCTAGTCAGACAGAACTTGTAATCGGTGGTTTTGATAAACAAGTAGTCGGTCAGGTAGCAGCAGACATTCGTGCATTTAGACCACCAGAGCCATATAAAGGCAAAGGTGTTAAATATGCTGATGAAGTTATTGTCCGTAAAGAAGCGAAAAAGAAGTAGGGTATAAGCAATGGATAAGAAATCTAGTCGCATTAAACGTTCACGTAGAACTCGTGCCAAGATACGCGAATTAGGCGAACACAGATTATGTGTTTACCGTACACCGCGTCATATCTATGCGCAGTTGATCGCGCCAACAGGTAGTGAAGTTCTTGCAAGCGCATCGACACTCGATAAAGCAGTACGTGCGGACGTTAAATCTACGGGTAATGTAGATGCAGCAGTACAGGTTGGAAAAGCGATTGCTGAAAAAGCAAAAGCAGCGGGTATCACTAAAGTTGCATTTGATCGTTCCGGTTTTAAATATCATGGCCGCATTAAGGCCTTGGCAGATTCAGCACGCGAAAGCGGGCTTGAGTTTTAAAGGGTAAATAGTATGTCAGTAGCTGAAGCAAAAAATTCAGGCGATGAGTTATTAGAAAAACTGGTTGCAGTTAATCGCGTTGCAAAAGTTGTTAAAGGTGGTCGTATCTTCGGGTTCACTGCATTAACAGTTGTAGGTGACGGTAACGGCAAAATTGGCTTTGGTTATGGCAAGGCGCGAGAAGTGCCAGTTGCTATACAGAAAGCAATGGATAAAGCACGTAAAAACATGAAAAGTGTTGATTTGGCGGAAGGTACATTGCAGTACGACATCACGTCACGTCACGGTGCTAGTAAAGTATTTATGAAACCAGCATCTGAAGGTACTGGTATTATCGCGGGAGGCGCAATGCGCGCCGTATTTGAAGTAGTTGGTGTACATAATGTACTTGCCAAGTGCATCGGATCTCGTAATCCAATTAATGTTGTGCGTGCAACGATTCGCGGTTTAACCGAAATGGCTTCACCTGAATCAGTTGCTGCTAAACGTGGTAAAAAAGTTAAAGATATTTTGGACTAAACCATGGCTGAGCAAAAACTAAAAGTAACTCTATTAAAGAGTCTAAGTGGAAGATTGAAAAATCATCAGGCTTCTGTACGCGGACTGGGTCTGAGAAAAATCAGACAATCTGTTGTTGTCGACGGAACACCAGAAAATCGCGGCATGATCAATAAAGCATATTACTTGCTTAAAGTAGAGGAAGTTTAAAATGCAGCTGAATACGATTAAACCAGCCGCAGGAAGCAAAACTGCTGCCAAGCGAGTCGGTCGTGGTATCGGATCAGGTTTTGGTAAAACTTGTGGCCGTGGTCATAAAGGTCAAAAGTCCCGTTCTGGCGGTTTTCATAAAGTCGGTTTCGAAGGCGGTCAAATGCCATTACAAAGACGGCTACCAAAAATTGGTTTCCGTTCACGTAAAGCAAAACGTACAGATGAAATTCGTTTGTCAGAATTACACCTAGTTGAAGGCGGTGTCGTAGACATGCTGTCATTAAAACAGGCAAATCTGATCAGTGAAAGAATATTAAGAGTTAAGATTATTTCCTCTGGTAAAGTTGAAAAAGCAGTGACTGTAAAAGGAATACCTGTAACAAAAGGCGCAAAAGCTGCAATTGAAGCTGCTGGCGGCAAAGTAGAGGAATAAATTGGCTAAGGCAGGCGCGAACCTACCTGGTTTAGGTGGGGCTACACAAGTTAAGGAACTACGTCAAAGACTATTATTTGTCTTGGGCGCCTTATTTGTATTTCGCGCAGGTACATTTATAAGCGTGCCGGGTTTGAATCCGATTGAGCTTGCACAGTTATTTGAAAGCCAACGCAATACAATCCTGGGAATGTTTAATATGTTCTCTGGTGGTGCGCTAGAAAGGTTATCAATATTTGCATTAGGGATCATGCCTTATATATCTGCATCTATCATCATGCAGTTATTGACGGTTGTTTTACCTTCTTTAGAGGCACTAAAGAAAGAAGGTGAAGCAGGTAGACGTAAGATTACACAGTACACACGTTATGGAACGGTTGTACTAGCAACGTTTCAAGCGTTAGGTGTAGCAGTTGGTTTAACTCGCCAGCCCGGTTTGGTAACAATAGATCCAGGCAGCTTTTATTTTACGACGGTTATTATATTAGTAACCGGAACCATGTTTTTGATGTGGTTAGGTGAACAGATAACTGAGCGTGGTATTGGTAATGGTATTTCCATGCTGATATTTGCAGGAATTGTGGCTGGTTTACCGAGTGCAATAGGTACAACACTTGAATTAGCCAATAACGGCCAGATGAGTATATTTACTGTACTTATATTATTTATTTTAACGGTTGCAGTAACGGCGTTTGTTATATTTGTTGAGCGTGGTCAACGTCGCATTACGGTTAACTATGCGAAAAGAATGCAGGGTCGTAAGATGTATGCGGCCCAGAGTAGTCATTTACCATTGAAGCTAAATATGTCAGGTGTTATTCCACCGATATTTGCTTCCAGCCTGATTCTGTTTCCGGCAACAATGGGTCAATGGGTGGGTAATAATTCAGAAGGTATGCAGTGGCTAGGTGATTTTGCTCAGTTACTGTCACCGGGTCAGCCAATGTATGTACTGGTATATGCGATGCTGATTATATTTTTCTGCTTCTTCTATACCGCGTTAGTATTTAATTCGCGTGAAACGGCAGACAACCTTAAGAAATCAGGTGCATTTATACCTGGTATTCGACCAGGTGAGCAAACAGCCAAGTATATAGATGGGGTATTATCGAAATTGACTATGGCTGGAGCAATTTACATAACTTCGGTGTGTTTATTGCCGGAATTTTTGATTTTATACTGGGATGTCCCATTTTACTTTGGTGGTACATCACTGTTGATTATAGTAGTGGTAGTAATGGATTTTATGGCCCAGATGCAAGCTCATATGATGTCACAGCAATATGATGGCTTGATGAAGAAGGCAAACCTGAAAGGGTATGGTCGATCTGGAGTTCAGTAAACTGTTTTAAATCAAGGCGTTATAGTTTAAACGCTGCTTTTAGTGGAGTAGGCAAATGAAAGTTCGCGCATCTGTCAAAAAAATGTGTCGTAACTGTAAGATTGTACGCCGTAACGGTGTTGTTCGTGTGATCTGTAAAGAGCCACGCCATAAACAACGTCAAGGTTGATTCTGAAGTTTATTTTTGTTGAATTTTAAGCTATTATGGCGCGCTTGCCGGAAAGATCCGGTAATTGTATTTGTGTAAGAGGAAAGTTGAATGGCCCGTATATCAGGTATAAATATACCAGACCACAAGCATGCAGTTATTTCATTAACATCTATCTATGGTGTTGGAAGAACCCGTGCGAAAGCAATCTGTGAAGCAGCGGGCATCAGTCCTACCACAAAGATAGCAGAGTTAGCAGAAGATGATCTTGAAAAATTACGTGCAGAAGTAGGTAAGTACGAAGTTGAAGGTGATCTTCGTCGTGAAGTAACGATGAATATTAAACGTCTGATGGATCTCGGTTGTTTCCGTGGAATCCGGCATCGTCGTGGTTTACCACTACGTGGTCAGCGTACCAAGACAAATGCTCGTACACGCAAAGGTCCGCGCAAACCAATCAAGCGTTAAGAATTTTTAATTGAATTAAGTTTATTTAGGTAATTACGATATGGCAAAGCCAGCAGCACGTAAAAAGAAGATTAATGTATCTGATGGGGTAGCCCACATACACGCTTCTTTTAACAATACGATTGTTACTATCACAGACCGTCAGGGCAACACATTGTCTTGGGCGACTGCTGGTGGTTCAGGTTTCCGTGGTTCGCGTAAGAGTACGCCATTTGCAGCACAGGTTGCAGCAGAGCGTGCTGGTAAAGTTGCGCAAGAATACGGTATGAAGAATGTAGAAGTAATGGTTAAGGGCCCAGGCCCTGGTCGTGAATCAGCTGTTCGTGCATTAAATGCACTTGGCCTCAAGATCACTAACATCACCGATGTTACTCCTATTCCACATAATGGTTGTCGCCCACCAAAACGGCGTAGAGTTTAAGACTGGAGGTTATCAGTGGCTAGATATACAGGTCCTAAGTGCCGTTTGTGTCGTAGAGAAGGTACTAAGTTATTTTTAAAAGGAGAGAAGTGTTTCTCTTCTAAATGTGCAATAGAAACCAGGCCAACACCTCCTGGTATGCATGGACAGCGACGTACGCGTTTGTCTGACTATGCTGTTCAGTTGCGTGAAAAGCAAAAATTACGTCGTACATACGGTGTATTAGAAGCTAAGTTCCGTGCTTACTATAAAGAAGCTGCGCGTTTGAAAGGTTCAACGGGTGAAAACTTGTTACAGCTTCTTGAAAGTCGTTTGGATAATGTTGTTTACCGCATGGGTTTTGCTGCATCACGCGATGAAGCACGCCAATTAGTAAGACATAAAGGTATTGAAGTGAATGGTAGAAAGGTAAATGTTCCTTCTTATCATGTAAAAGCAAGTGATGTTATTTCTGTGACTGAAAAAGGACGCAACCAAGGTCGCATCCAGTCATCTATGGATATGGCACAGCAAAGGGGTTTTTCTGACTGGATAGATGTTGATATCAAGAAGTTAACAGGTACATTCAAGTCTGCTCCCGAGCGTACTGATATGCCTTCAGATATCAATGAACATTTGGTTGTTGAGCTTTACTCAAAATAAGGTAATTAGAGAGGGTCATACATGCAAGGTTTTGTTACAGATTTGCTTAAACCACGTGTGGTGGATGTACAGATCACGAATGAACGTCGTGCGAAAGTTACTTTAGAACCACTGGAACGCGGTTTCGGCCATACCTTAGGTAATGCGCTACGCAGGATCTTATTGTCATCACTTCCTGGCTGTGCTGTTGTTGAAGCACAAATCGAGGGCGTTTTACATGAGTATTCAGCCATCGAAGGCGTGCAAGAAGACGTTATCGAAATATTAATGAACCTCAAAGGGTTGGCTATTAATATGCACGCGCGTGATGAAGCGACAATAACACTGCGTAAAAAAGGTCAAGGACCTGTTTTAGCAAGTGATATTACACTTGATCATGATATTGAGATTATTAATCCAGATCATGTTATTGCTAATCTTACACAGAATGGCGAGCTTAACATGACGTTAAAAGTTGAACGTGGTCGTGGTTATGTGCCTGCTACTGTTCGTGCAAAAACAATGGATAGTCGACCAATCGGCCAATTATTGTTAGATGCTACTTTTAGTCCTGTTTATCGAATTACATATAATGTCGAAAGCGCACGTGTTGAACAGCGTACTGACCTGGATAAACTGATTATCGGTTTGGAAACAAATGGAACAGTTGATCCTGAAGAGGCTATTCGCAAAGCTGCGGGTATCCTGCAATCACAACTTGCAGTATTTGTAGACTTGCAAGGTAATGATGAAGAACAACCAGAAGAAGCAGAATCTGAAATTGATCCTATTCTTCTACGTCCAGTAGATGATCTTGAATTGACTGTTCGTTCAGCCAATTGCCTTAAAGCAGAAAGCATCTACTATATTGGTGACCTTATTCAACGTACTGAAGTTGAGTTGCTCAAAACACCTAACCTGGGTAAGAAATCACTTACCGAGATCAAGGATGTGCTGGCGTCTCACGGCTTATCACTGGGTATGAGACTTGAAAATTGGCCGCCAGCCAGTTTGCAAGCTGAAGAAACAGCCGTTGTTTAAATAGTCGAGTTTAATTTTTAGTTTTTGGGATATTAGTTATGCGTCATCGTCAGTCAGGTCGACAATTAAATCGTAACAGCAGCCATCGTACAGCGATGTTTCGCAACATGTCTGCGTCTTTAATTCGTCATGAGATCATCAAAACTACTGTGGCTAAGGCTAAAGAGTTACGTCGTGTAGTTGAGCCAATGATAACAACAGCAAAGACTGATTCTGTTGCGAATCGCCGTCTTATCTTTTCACGGTTACGTGACAAAGAAATGTTAGCCAAGTTATTTGTTGAAATTGGTCCACGTTATGAGAATCGTCCAGGTGGTTACCTGCGAATTCTGAAATGTGGTAATCGCCCAGGTGACGCAGCGCCAATGGCGTATGTTGAACTGGTTGATCGCCCTGAAGTTGCGGATGAAGACGAAGATTAAGCTTTGCATGAAATGAGCTATCAAAAAGCCGATCTTTTGATTGGCTTTTTTGTGTCTGTCACCAGAGAAAATTAGCTATAGCAATAGTTTGGTAGGAGCGGATTTATCCGCGAACAAAAGTTTGAGCTTATCTTGTGGTTAACTATGTATAGGTGATGTTTGGATGACATGTTTTCGTTCGTGCTCTTTTAGATAGAGGATTAATATTTCAAACAAAAAATCAAACCTGCTAATATTAAAACATGATCATTCTTTTTACTGACTTTGGTACAACCGACCCTTATATAGGCCAAATGAAGGCCGTATTTGCACAGTTAGTACCTAATGAACAAATAATAGATTTATTTCATCATGTGCCTAATTACGAGATAACAGCAGGTGCTTATTTGTTACCTGCTTACATTAATGAGTTTCCATTAGGTAGTATTTTTGTATGCGTCGTTGATCCTGGAGTTGGCGGAAAACGAGAAGCTGTTGTTGCCAAGCTAGATGGACAGTGGTTTGTAGGCCCTGATAATGGGTTGCTCGATGTATTAGCGCAGCGCTCTTCAAATATAGAATGGTGGCATATTCAAAGTGATCCAAGTCTTGTTTCTGCCAGTTTTCATGGTAGGGATATATTTGCACCAATCGCATCAAAAATATCACAAGGAAACTTTTCAGACTTAGTCCCCTGGGAGGAGCCAAAACAACTGGCTAGCATGCCAGGCGACGTGGCACGTATAATCTATGTTGATCATTATGGAAATTTAATTAGCGGTTATCGTTTTGAAAGCTTAAAAGATAAGGGTGAGTTATTTATTAAAGGTAAAAAAATCGCCCAGGCCAGAACATTTTCAGATGTATTACCGGGTCAGGCTTTTTATTATAATAATGCAAATGGGCTTTTAGAAATTGCTGTTAATCAAGGTAGTGCGACAGAAAAGTTTAATGCTAAGGTAGGCGATCGATTTTCTTTTATGGAATAAATAGTGTCAACGTGTTCCTAGGACGACAATTGTTTTACCGCTAACAGCGATCAGTCCCTGTTCTTCCAAGTTCTTTAAAACCCGACCAACCATCTCACGTGAGCAGCCTACAATGCGACCTATCTCCTGACGGGTAATTTTAATTTGCATTCCATCTGGGTGAGTCATTGCATCAGGTTCTTTACACAAATCCAGTAATGTCCTGGCGATTCGACCTGTTACATCGAGAAATGCTAGATCACTAACCTTGCGACTAGTTTTGCGTAAACGCATAGCCATTTGAGCGGCCAATTCAAATAAGATATCCGGGTCTGATTTAGCAAGTTGACGATATCGGTCATAGCTAATTTCGGCTAATTCACAACTGGTTTTGGTTCGAATCCATGCGCTACGAGTAGAGTCATCGAAAAGTCCCATCTCTCCAAAGAAGTCTCCTTTGTTCAGATAGGCCAATACGATTTCCCGCCCATCAGAGTCTTCTATCAGTACGCTTACAGATCCGTCGATGATGTAATAAAGAACATCGGGTGTATCACCGGCATGAATAATGACGGTTTTTGTTGCATATTTTTTAGTGTGGCATGCAGATAAAAATCGTGCGATTACCGGGCTGACAGCACTTCTTATTGGTAGTTTAGCCATAAATATTGATAATACTTCTTTTAATAATGTTCGCTATATAAGCGTATAATAACAGTTTAGAGGAAAATAGTTCGGCAAACTGCTTTTTGTTAATATTTATTGAACAAAAATACGCTTCAATGATTTATCTGACATATAATAATATATTAACGGTCAATAATTGAAAGACTTAAGTTGATTTTTGAAGGTGCGCGGAGGCTGGTTAATGAAGGTTAGAGTGAAATGGGTTGAAGATGTCGCTTTTATGGCTGAGTCTGGTAGTGGTCATGCAGTTATTATGGACGGTGCACCAGATAATGGAGGCAGAAATATTGGGCCTAGACCGATGGAAATGTTGTTGATGGGTATGGGTGGGTGTACTGCGTTTGATGTTGTTCAAATGTTAAAAAAATCAAGACAATCAATTGACGATTGCGTGGTTGAGCTTGAAGCAGAACGGGCTGATGAAATTCCTAAAGTGTTTACTAAGATTCATGCGCATTTTATCGTTAAAGGAAAAGCGTTAAAAGAGAATCATGTGCAGAGAGCTGTTTCGTTGTCTGCAGAAAAATATTGTTCTGCATCGATCATGCTAGGGCAAACGGCGAAAATTACACATGACTATGAAGTAATTGATACTGAGTAGCAGATGATTGTTAGAGGTAGTTAATGAAAAGACCTAATCCTACAACCGGCATGAGACATGTTGCATTAACAGTAAGTAATATGGAACAGGCAGAACGCTTTTATATTGAATTAATGGGAATGGATGTCGAATGGCGACCAGATGCAGAGAATGTTTACCTGACATCTGGCAATGATAATCTCGCATTACATAAAGGTGATGATGATTTTTCTCCGACAGGTGATCAGACGCTTGATCATATTGGGTTTATTTTAAAGCGACCTGATGATGTGGATGAATGGTATGTTTTTTTAAATTCGCAAGGTGTAGAAATGTGCACGCAACCCAAAACACATCGTGATGGTGCGCGTAGTTTTTATTGCTATGACCCGTTTGGAACTACTGTTCAAATTATATATCATCCACCTATTGCGGACTGTTAAGGAAGTTTATTTTGGTTAAGCAAAAAAAAATTAAACTTCATGGGTTTAATAACTTAACAAAAACGCTGAGTTTTAATATATATGACATTAGTTATGCTGACGATAGTCAGCATAAACAAGAATACATCGAATATATCGATGAAGAATATAACGCAGAGCGGTTAACGAATATTTTAACAGATGTCGCGAATATTATTGGTGCGACGATTCTCAATGTAGCCAGGCAAGACTATGAGCCACAAGGTGCCAGTGTAACCATGTTAATTTCAGAAGAGCCGTTGGTGTCAGAAGAAATTTCCAATACAGAATCACCAGGCCCATTGCCTGATGCAGTTGTGGCGCATTTAGATAAAAGTCATATTACGGTTCACACTTATCCTGAAAGTCATCCGGATCATGGTATTAGTACCTTCCGTGTCGATATTGATGTTTCTACCTGTGGGCGGGTTTCACCACTAAAAGCGCTGAACTATCTTATTCATAGTTTTGAATCCGATATTGTTACAATGGATTACAGAGTTCGTGGGTTTACTCGTGATACAAGAGGTAAGAAACATTTCATTGATCATGATATTAATTCAATACAAAATTTCTTGTCGAAAGATACGTTAGATACTTATGCCATGTTAGATGTTAATGTTTATCAAGAGAATATATTTCATACAAAAATGATGCTACAGGAATTTGATATCAATAATTACTTGTTTGGAAAGGGCTCGAGTGAATTAACTATAAAAGAACAAAAAGCTATTTCAGAGAAATTGAAACGTGAAATGGTAGAAATATTTCATGGGCGTAATATACCTAAAGGTAAAGTAAAAATTTAAATGAATTGCAGGAGCGACCAGGGGTCGCTCCTGCAAAGTAATTTTTTAAGGTTTATATTCGGTAAGCAATACTGGTCATGATTTTTGAAGTTATGCCCATTATTTTTTTAACAGGTTCAGGTAGGTCAGCACCACCTGCATTGATTGCAGTTGTACCATGATGCTCTTCATCGGTTTTCATTTGTTCGAGAATAGCGCGAGTGCGTTCATCGTTTTCCGGTATTTGTTGCAGGTGGCTATCCAGATGTTTAACGACTTGTTTTTCGGTCTCGGCAACAAAACCTAGACTCCATTTGTCGCCTATTAATCCTGCAGTTGCACCAATAGCAAAAGAACCGGCATACCACAAAGGGTTTAAATAACTGGTATGGCTGCCAAAGTCCTGCAGTCGCTCATGACACCAGTCAAGATGATCGTTTTCCTCGAGTGCTGCGCGCTGCATACTTTCTTTTACCTTGGGTAATTTAGCGGTAAGTGCTTGCCCTTGATAAAGCGCTTGTGCGCAGACTTCACCTGTATGGTTAACGCGCATAAGACCTGCCGTATGCTGAATATCTTTTTCGCTTAATTCTGCTTCATCAATTGTAATAGCGGGGTTGCGGCGTTCCGTTATATCTGGTTTGCCGAATAATGTGCGAATTGCCTGATCAGTATTTGAAATGAGTAAGTCTAAGGGGCTATATTGTCGTTTTTCCATAATAGTTTAGATGTCGTGGTAAAGGTTTGTAAGAGCCTATGGCTATGCTTATATTAATAATATATTATTTCTTGTAACTTTTCCTTCATAACTTATATTTTTTGCCTATGTCCTATTATAAATATCATGTATTTTTTTGTACAAATGAGCGAACAGATGGACGTTCTTGCTGCCAGGACTTTGATTCAGCAGGAATGCGTAAATATCTTAAAGGAAAGGTTAAACAACAGGGTTTATCAGGTGAGGATGGTGTGCGTATCAATACGGCAGGTTGCCTTGACCGTTGTGACCTCGGCCCGGTTGTCGTCGTATACCCTGAAGAAATCTGGTATACCTATGTAGACAAAGAAGACCTTGATGAGATACTGACGGAGCATCTTCAAAATGGTAGAGTCGTTAAACGCTTATTGATTTAGGCAGGAGCGGTCCCCGGCCGCGAAACTGTTTTTCTATTGCGGCTAAGGCGCCTCACCTACCTATAGTTAAATTTTAATATAAGACCAACCTTCCTGTTGTTTTTTCATTATTTCTCCTAATGCTGACGGAACGATAATCGCCTCAGGAATAATAGCCGTTTCTTTTTTTGATAATAGTCGTTTCCTGTCGATTGCTTTCTTACAAGCCAGGAATGTCAGGTTTTTGTATTTTTCTTGTAACGCTTGTATGCGTTTACTGTATGGAGAATGGTTGGCCTTCAATAAAGCTAACCCCTTACCATTTGATAGTATATTTAGTTTAACCTGTTTGTTAGATGTCAGATATGATTCAAGTAATGCTTCTGCTTCATCCAGAACAGTATTAATTTTGTGCTCTGCATTGGTAGTGACGTGCAAGACCAGTTTTGTTTCTTGGTTGTCAGCAGTAGCAGCAGACTTGATTTGAATGGCTTCAGCAATCTGTAATAAACCATCTGGTGTCTGACTGTAAATATGTAACCCCCAGCCAAGTGCTACACCCAAAGATAGTATGATGCTCGCCGCAATGGCCAGTTTAGAACGAGATGTTTGTTTAGAATCAGTTTGTGACTGACTTATTTCAGGTAATACGTCATGATATGCAAACCTAACCATTTCACGAACTTTTTGTAAGTCAGTGATGCGCTGGCTTAACGCCTGGTTATATCGTAATTCATTCAGCAATAAACCTGTTTCTTCCTTATCCAGTTCACCATCAATGTAAGCGTTAAGAAATTCATCAGAATAGTCATTTAAAGTATTCATTTTACTCTCCTGAGAAAAGGCATTTGCTCATCAGTGACCTGTGTTTTTAAATCCAGAAGACTGCCGGTCAAAGACTTGCGTGCGCGACACAGTCTGCTCATGACAGTGCCAATAGGTGTTTCAAGGATAGAGGCTACCTCGGCATAACTAAAACCTTCGAGGTCTACCAGGCTTAAAACTTGTCGTTGTTTGATCGGTAATTGTTCGATAGCCTCAAGAATAGAACGACTGATCATATTTCGCTCATATTGTGACTCAGGGGTTTCATCATTGGTAAAATCACAGTCATCAATGTTATTCATTTCGCGTAAACGCCTGAAATGATCACGCCAGCAATTTGCTAATATTCCATATAGCCAGCAGTTAAGAGAATCCTGATTCTTCAAGCTGTTATATTTATTTAAAGCTTTGGTCAATGTTTCCTGAGTTAAGTCATCACTTAAATTTTTATCATGACACCATGAATAAGCAATACGGAATATGCGGTCACGTTGCTCTGCAATACGCGTTTTTAGCTCACGGTCTTTGCAGAAATATTTTATCGGGTTCATTTTATTACCTGTTTTATAGCAACTGTCGTTATTAGTTGAGCATAATACTAAGACGCTGTAACAATGTGAAATATTCCATATTTAGAAAAACATTAAATGCTAATAAGCTCATGTTAAATTTATTTGGCAACAATTGGAATAAATGCAACAATGATTGCGTCTATGGTAAATATGACACGTTTGTTGCAGCGCTGATACATTAGGGATTGTAACCGGCATGTTACCAACAATATCTTATAAATAAGACTTAGGAGTTAGAATATGAAAAAACCATTTTTGAAGTTGGCCTCACTATTAGTGGCCGCTTCCATTACGTTGGGGGCATTTGTTGCGCAAGCAGCTAATCCATTCGCTGAACAAAAAATTGTATTACAAATCAGCGACCCCAATCCTTTTAAACAAACGTTGGTTCTTAACGTTGCAAGTAACATTATTAAACATTATGGCGAAGATAAAGTAGATATCGAGATCGTTGCATTCGGCCCGGGTTTACGTTTATTGTTTGACGGCAATGCAAACGCAGGTCGTATTGATGGTCTGGCTCAGAAAGGCGTTCGTTTCAGTGCTTGTTCAAACACAGTACGTAACATGAGTAAAAAACATGCTATTAAACTTGGCGCACATGCAGTCAAGGTAAAAGCTGGTGTAGTACAAATACTTGGTTTGGTTAAAAAAGGTTATGTACTGATCAAACCATAAGATCAAGTTATAAGTTGTAATTAAAAATAAGCATAAAAATTTATGTCTGAGGAGATAAAGATGAAATTTAAGTTAAAGAAAACGATGCTAGCAGCATCGTGTGTTGCAGCCCTTGGTGGCATCAACACAACTGCACAAGCTGCAGATTGGTTAACGATTCAAGGTACTGAGCGTGATGGTCAGGCTGCACGTGCAAAAGTATGGGGGTTTATTCAAGCACAGTATCAAAATGATAATAGTGACCCGCATACAAGTGGCAATGGAACCTATAATCCACCTAAATTAATTGGCCCAACTTTAGATAGCCAAAGTGCATTTAATATTAATCGTGCTCGTATCGGAGTTCGTGGAACAGGTATGCCACTTGATTCTAATGTTAATTACTTCTTTCTTGTTGAGTTTGGTAACAATGCTATTACAGCACCGGGTAATGCTTTCGCAAAAGTTACCGATGCAAGTATTACCTTGAACCACATGAAAGAATATGGCCGTGTTCGTGCTGGTTTATTTAAAGTACCAATGGCCGAAGAAATTTATCAAGGAATTGCATTGATAGATTATGTGAATTTCACAGAAGGCACTAACCAGATGTTGTTAGAGCGTGTACCTAACAGAAGTTATACAACTAATACTAGCTCACAAACATTGCCTGTAGGTACAAGCCTGAATGGTTTTACTAATTCAGTAGCTGCCGCACGTGACGTAGGTGTTCAACTATTTAATACAGTAAAAGTGGCGCCAACATGGGAAGTAGGTTATTCCATTATGGTCGGTAATGGTCATGGTCTGAATATTTCAGATAATGATGAAAATAAAGATGTGCACTTATATTTTAATGCAACAAAAATATATAAAGGTGCAGGTCCACGACGACAGGACTGGAAAACATTTGCTTGGTATACAAACGGTGATCGTTATATAGACGGTAATAACGATGGTAGTTATGAAGAGTATGAGCGTAAGCGTTTTGGTGTAGGTACCCGGTATTTCAAATTACCTTTCCGTGTTACCGCTGAGTGGATAAAGGCTGAAGGTGTCATCTTCCAAGGCCCACATAAACCAAGTTTTATACTTGCTGATGCTGTAGCAAATGGCGGATCTCCAAATCCTAATCACTTTAGTAGTGGTTTAGCACCAGGTGCTGAAGCTCAATCTTGGTATATTGAAGGTGGATATTTTATTCCTAAAACTAAATGGGAAATTGATATGCGTTATTCAGTATTCAACCGGTTGATTGATACTCCAGCAGAAGTTGAGTTTAAAAACCTCACTCTTGGTGTTCAGTATCACTTCAATAAGAAGACACGTTTAACCTTGAATCTTGAAAATAGAGATTATGAAGCGATAGGTACAACTACAGGTCTTCCTGCTGCAGTAAACGCGAATCTTGATGGTGTGGATAAACGTTTCTCAGCACAGTTAACACATATCTTCTAAATTTGAAGATAGTTAGTTGATGAATTACAAACCCCGGTATATCCGGGGTTTGTTTTTTTGTAGTAATGATGTTTTTACAATAGAGGCTGTTATGTTGAAAAAAATTATTCCCTTATGTTTGGTTATTTTATTTATGCAGGCATGTGGCTCTTCATCGGTTAAGGAAGGGGCGCCAAACGTTACATCTAGCCCATCGGGTGCAAGTGTATTTGCAAATGGTGTGAAATTAGGTGTAACGCCTTTAAAAACGGATCTGTTTAAATCCTTTCCAGCGAGTTGGCAAGGTTGGAAATTAAGTGCGACGGGTGTACTGGCTATAAAAAAATCAGGTTGTGAGGATTTTGCAATAAAAGTGAATGATGGGATTTTAATAAAACCTATACATGCAAAGCTTAAGTGCAATGCTAAAGTAGTAACACCAGTATCAGCGCCAATTAGGAAAGATGTAAGGCCAGTAAAAAAACCACAAAAGAAAATGAGCAAGATTGAAAAACGGTTAAATGAATTAACTGAGTTACATAAAAAAGGTGTCATTACTGATGCTGAATATAAAAACACAAGAAAACGTATTTTGAGTGAAATGTAATTCAGAGAAAAAAAATTAAATCAAAGCCGGTTTTTAACCGGCTTTTTTTATGCATTTATTTGTAGGAGCGGCCCCGGCCGCGAATGGGGTGTGTGATGCCTAGCCATGGTTTGTATATTTGGCTATAAAAACCAAAGTACTTATTAACAATGCAGTTAAATTATCAAAATTGTCATTAAGTGGGCCGTGAAGAAATTCGCGGCCGGGGACCACTCCTGCAGTGGTCTTATGGGAATGAATAAAATACTGAATTTAACTCTAAATAAGTATTGACTTATATACAATTGTATTAGATAATTATTATATTCTGATTTAGAGAGATATTTATCTGACTAAATCTGACTCCTCCATCCTCCTAATAGGTGGATATATTTAAGCGCAGCTCCTACCTTTGCTGCGCTTTTTTTTGCCTGAAATTCGGGGTCAGGAAACTATAAGGTGGATTCATAGATGAAAATCGACATAAATTCAGTATTGCCTCGAATAATGCTTGAATATTACAGCTATCTTATGTAATATTTCCGGCTCTTTAGACCGCAGGGTTTATTGTTTTCGGAGTAGGAATAAATGAAGACCTTTAGTGCAAAACCGGCAGAAGTAACACGTGATTGGTATATTATCGATGCCGAAGGTAAAACCTTGGGCCGCATGGCGACTGAGATTGCTCGTCGTTTACGTGGTAAACATAAGGCTGAATACACGCCACACGTTGATACAGGCGACTATATCGTAGTTATCAATGCAGAAAAGATTCACGTGACAGGTAATAAGATGAAGCAAAAGACTTATTATCATCACACAGGTTATATCGGTAACCTGAAATCAATTACATTAGAAAAGCTGTTACAGAAAGCGCCTACTCGTGTTATTGAAAAAGCCGTTAAAGGTATGTTACCTAAAAACCCACTAGGTCGTGCAATGTTTAAAAAGCTGAAAGTATATGCAGGTGCTGAACACATGCATGCAGCACAACAACCTAAAACACTGGATATATAAGATGGCAGCTACAGAACAATATTACGCAACCGGTCGTCGTAAAACTTCAACAGCACGCGTTTATCTGCGTCCTGGTAAAGGCGATATCAAAATTAACAAGAATACGCTTGATCAATACTTTGGTCGTGAAACAGCCAGAATGCTTGTTCGTCAGCCTCTTGAACTGGTTGAAGCATTAGACAAGTTTGATGTTTTCGTTAACGTATCGGGTGGTGGTATTAGTGGCCAGGCAGGTGCAATACGTCACGGTATTACACGTGCATTAATGGAATATGACGAAACATTACGTCCAGCACTACGTAAAGCAGGTTTTGTAACACGTGATGCTCGTAAAGTTGAACGTAAGAAAGTTGGATTACATAAAGCGCGTAGAGCACCACAGTTCTCGAAACGTTAACTTTTCAAGAGTATGTAAACCCCGGACAAATTTTTTGTCTCATTGGGGAATCGTCTAACGGCAGGACAGGT
>Ga0316204_10004741_pt1 | contig 23855 bp, 16 predicted proteins | sample 6monrhotite_MG_2_FD_205661 | JGI IMG/M metagenome (GOLD analysis project Ga0316204, IMG submission 205661) | Microbial mat bacterial communities from mineral coupon in-situ incubated in ocean water Damariscotta River, Maine, United States -... | ecosystem: Environmental > Aquatic > Marine >... | reverse complement strand
GATAATTCAACCTTAATCTACGATATTGTTGCCTTTGATTCTCATTTAGCTATTGAACAGCGCAGTCAAGGTGTGAGACACATCAATCTTTATGATTTGAAGACTAAAAAAAGTGCTACCATAAAAGCCAAAGAAAGTGCTTATACCATGTGGATTGATTATAACCCACATCAAAATACACAGAAATTACGTTACAGTTTTGCCTCAATGACGACACCTTTCACTGTTTATGAATACGATATGCACAGTGGCGAACAAAAATTATTGAAGCAAGATGAAGTGATTGGCAGTTTTATATCAAAAGATTATCAAAGTAAACGCCTATCAATAAAAGCCCGTGATGGAGTAGAGGTTCCTGTCTCATTGGTGTATAAAAAATCAGATATTCCATTAGGCTTGCGTCCAATATTGGTTTATGGTTATGGTTCATATGGGCATTCTGTAGATCCTACTTTTTCTTATTCTAGGTTGTCTTTATTGGATCGTGGTTTTATCTTTGCCATTGCGCATGTTCGTGGTTCACAAGCTAATGGTAGAGCTTGGTATGAAGAAGGGAAGCTATTGAAAAAGAAAAATACATTCAATGACTTTATCGATGTGACAAAAGGCCTTGTTAATCAAGGATATGGTGATAAAAAGCAAGTATTTGCGATGGGAGGTTCTGCAGGCGGTTTATTAATGGGAGCTGTTATCAATATGGAAGGTATGCTTTATAAAGGCATTATTGCTGCTGTACCCTTTGTTGATGTGGTTTCAACGATGTTGGATGAAGACATTCCTTTAACCACAGGTGAATTTGACGAGTGGGGCAATCCCAAAGATAAGCAATACTATGATTATATGTTATCTTATTCTCCTTATGACAATGTCAGCAAACAAGATTATCCCAATATGTTAGTGACAACGGGCTTGCATGATTCTCAAGTTCAATATTGGGAGCCGGCAAAATGGGTAGCAAAATTAAGAGAGATGAAAACTAATGACAATATTCTTATCATGCGCACCAATATGGATGCTGGACATGGAGGAGCTTCGGGCCGTTATCAGCAATACAAAGAAACAGCCGAAGAATATGGATTTATATTAAAGTTAATTGATAGTTAATACATTCATTATTTAGTTGTTAAATACTTCAATTAAATACCTTTTATCTTTCAGATAAAAGGTTTTCTAATTTGTTCTATTTGTTTTTTAAGAGTTGTTCATAGGGCTTGTGCCAAAATATAGTTTGAGTGATGATTCGAATCAAAATACATACCAATAAACTTGCGATTATATACCACATTAGATTTTCAGATTCAAAATAGGACCTCGCATTTTTGAGTAATAAAAATATTCCTGCAGCATAGGTACAGATCGCTAATATCAGTTGAATTGAAATGTTAACCCATTGAAAACACAGTAATACGGGATAAAATGCCAGAGCAAAGCTCAAGATTAACACAGTGATGACAGATAATTGCATAGTGCTGATTGAAATAGAAAATAAGTAAGATAAAGAAAGAATGGCAAGGATAAATACAATGGCATTAAAAACAATATTTTTATCTAATGCCAACAGCATATTGTTTTTTAATTGTTTATGTTTTGTACCCTTAAAAAGATGTGCTACGGTTCTGGTTTGACGTATCAATAACCGTGATTCCATCACTAAACTTATTAATGAGGTTGAAAGAAACAATACGCTAAAAGCTTCAATAAGTTTTTCACCATCATGTGTGACAAATAACACCGCAAATATGATAAGCAATGCATAGAATAGGGAGAACAGGGCAAGTTTTGAATGAGGCATGATGACGGCATAATCGATGTTTTTCCCTTTCTTTAACAATTTTTTAGAGAGGTGTTTACCTAAAATATGATTGAAGTTAGTAACAAATTTAGAACTTAATCCGGTTGTTGCAAAATTCATACTGTCTATAGACTTTTGTGTGTCTGATTTTTGTTTTTGTGGTCTTTTGTAGGAATTTCCTAAAAACATAATTACAATCAAAATTAGTGTAGCGATGATTATTGACAATATTATGCTGTTATAGCTAAAGTTAAATCGATAAAGTTGAATTAATATTAAAGGAATAGCAGGTATCAATAATCTGTGTAATAAATTATTTCCTAATACTAAGTAAGCTGAAAAAACGGTGACACAAAACGGCAGTGTTAATACCAATGGCATGTGTTTTAAATTAGGATAAAGTACGGGTAATAATAGTAAATTAAATATTAAAGCAAGGCATAAAAAAGCATTCAATAAGGTGTATTTATATTTTTTATTAATCGACCAAAGGTAATTTTGTTTAAGCTTTTGTAAGCCTCCAGCAAAATAGACACCTAAAAATACTGATAGGGTCAAATTTATCAATAGGGCACCAAGAATGACTTTGTATGTTGGAGTTTGGTCTCCAGAAATTATTATTTGGAAAGCAGTAAAAAAGACGATAATGGCTATCACGAATAAGAAACTTACCACTGAGTGAGTGAGCATCATCCATATCGAACGACTAAATTGCTTCATTATTCATCTCCAAATACCAATCTTCTAGGGTCATTGGCGTTATTTCTATTGGATGAGGGGATTCTTTAATAAATTGTTGTAAGGATTTATTTAACGGAGACAAGATGCTTGCTGTTGCACCTTGAGCATGGCTGTGCCAATTTGATAATTCGTTGAAATACTCGGATTGTTCAAGTGGTTGATCACTCTGAATTTTTAAATAAGCAATATGGGATTTGAGTTGTTCAACTTCATAATAGCTGTTTATTTTTCCATCTTTTAATAAGGCTACTTTATTGGCAATTCTTTCTAAATCCGAGATGATGTGACTCGAAAAAATAACAGTCGTGTTATGCTCACAAGATAAATCAATTAATTTAGAAATAAATTTCCGACGCATACTTGGGTCCAAATGGGCCACTGGTTCATCTAAAATCAACAATTCAGGTTTAATCGATAAGGCTTGAATGACATGCAAAATTTGTTTTTGACCTCCAGATAAATCTGCCACCTTCTTTTTAGGGTTCAAACCCCATCCATCGATGATTTTTGCACAATAGTTCTTATCAAAATGAGTGAAAAAACCACCAAGATAAGCCAAAAAGTCCTGAACTCGCATCCATTCAAAACCGACATTGTCTTGTGCTACAAAACCAATTTTTTCTCTGTTTTCTTGACTTAAAGCCGGCCAGCTATGGTTCCATAATTTAATTTCACCCTGATTAATTTCACGTAAATTCATTATGGATTCCAATAAAGTGCTTTTACCAGCGCCATTTTTACCTAAAAGGGCGACAATATCCCCTTGTTCCACTTGCCAGTTAAGATTCTTCAACACGTTATGTACTTTATAGGATTTGCTTAAATTAGTTATGGAAATAATAGGGTTATTCATTTTATGGGTCCTTATTTATAGATAAGTACTGTTGTACTAGTGTAGAAATATCTTCATCAGTAAATTTTTCATTGTGAGCGGTTTCGATGAAATGTTTTAATGATTGATTCATTGCTTTTGAGGGTTGAATTTTATGGGACTGCTTTGCCACTAACATACCAACACCTCGTTTTCTAATCAGCACTTCCTCAATCTCTAATTGTGCAAAAGCTTTAGAGATAGTCATGGGATTAATTTGTAGCTGTGCTGCAAGTGATCGAACCGATGGTAATTTTTCACCTGGATGAATTAAATCCATGCGTATTGATTGTTTTATTTGATCAATTAATTGTCGATAAAGAGGTACACCTGAGCCAGGGTTTACTGAGAATAATTGATTGAGTTCAGGAGTTTTCAAAATAGCTTTCAATATTAGTGTATTAATACAATAATACACTCTAACTAATTATGTCAACCTTTATAATAAAAGAAATGAAAAATACAATAAAAGGGAAGGAATTAATGATTGGATAGATTACATAAAATAAACAAATAGGGATAAGTTTATTTTTAGACTGCTGGTCTAGTAGGTTATTTTTGAGCAATTCATATTCTAATTATTAGATTTGTTAGCTTCAATAAATTGATTTATTTGGTCCAATCTGTCAATTGCAGTTTTATCTGAGGGATTAATGGTTAAAATTTTATTATAAATGTTAATGGCTTTATTATATTGTTTAACTGCCACTAAAGCCGTTGCATAGTCAGAAGCAATATCGGTATTATTTGGGTCAAGTGTTTGGGCTTTTTTTAAGAATTTAATCGCATCTGCATGTTTGCCCAAGGATCCTGCAATAAATCCTAAATTATGTAAAGCCGTAATGTTATTAGGTTCAAATGTTAGTGCTGCTAACAAATGTGACTGTGCAACATCTAAATGACCATTGTTTCGTGCCCGATTTGCCAAAACTAGATGTGAACCAGCTCCAGTTGTTAATTTTTGTAAGTTTTCAATTACTGAATCTTGATAAATTAAAGATCTTTTTCCAGCTTTCAAAAGTGTTTTTGCAGCAAGTTTTGGTTTATTTTCCAATCGTTGTGCGGTTGCTTTTAAATAGTATAATTTATTTGCATCAGGGTATTCATGTATGAGTTTATTTAGGATTAATAGAGCATCTTTAGGTTTGTTATTATCAATTAAAAGCTCAGACTTCATAAACAAAGCTATTGAGTTGTTTTTATCAATTTTAAGTATGTTATTTATTTTCTCATTGGCTAAAGATTGATTATTTAATAATTTATATATTTCAATAAGATGCAATTGTATGGGAATATAGCTTGGTTCATATCTAAATGCATTATTTAAATGTTCAATAGCTAAGTCAATATTACCTAATCTTTGCGCTGCAACTCCAGATATATAATGCCATGAAAATTGTTTCGGTTGTAATGTTAAAGCTATTTCAAATGTGTCGATAGACTCCTGATATAGTTTATTAATAAAATAAAGTTTGGCCAATTTTGCTATATGTGAAGAAAGAAAAACATTTGAAATATTGTTGCTTTGAATATATACAGTAATTTCTGAGTAGGCTTTTTTTATGACTTTGGCAGTAGGCTTGTCGAGTTGCTTATAATTTGCTTCAGGAATTGCATTAATTAAATTTTCAAGTTGCTTTTTATCACTGTTACATGATGTAAGTATTATGAACAATAACAAAAATAATTTATGATTAATTTTTAATCGCATAGGGTGAACTTTTAATTATTTTATAATAAAAATTACTGGTTAAGTTTTTTATATGTGTCACTTTACCATCAAGCCATTTTATATTAACCGATGATATTGAATCATCATTGCCTAAACCAAACAATACTCTTACATCATTGGCACTTGCATAGCTCCCATCTGTTGCAACTCTTCTTATTTGTTTGCTTCCATTAGTTTGAATGATTTCAATAACCGCTCCAATAGCATTGCGATTATACTTGTCATTATAAACATCAAATCCGATCCAATTCTTGAGATGTCCTTTAGTATTGATCAATAATTGAGCCTTTTCATTACTGTTCATGACTATAATATCAATATCTCCATCATTGTCAATGTCACCAAATGCAGCCCCTCTACTTACATTTTCTTTATTTATCGACTTACCAGATTTGTGTGTAATATCAGTAAATCTACCTAGACCATTATTTTCAAATAGTTGATTCTTTTGTTTTAAGGGAAATGTATCGCCTTGGTTAACTTGTTCAACAATTCTTTCAATTTCTCCATTAGCTATAAAAATATCTAAATCCCCATCATTTTCAATATCTAAAAATCCGGTGCCAAATCCTGTATAGGGCAAACTGTCTACGGCTAAATTAAGTTTGTTTGTTTTATCAAAACACATGCCCTTTTTGATACTGAAAAAAGTATTGGATTCTTGTCTTAAATGAGTCATAAATAAATCCAACTGACCATCATTATCAATATCTCCTAAAGCTACACCCATACTGGCTTCTGCTAAACCTGATGAATTAACCGCACAGCCAGATAGAAGTGCTGTGTTTTTAAATGTTTCATCTGAATTATTTTGCCAAAGATAATTTGGAAATTGATCATTGGCAATATATATATCAATCTTCTGATCACCGTTAAAATCAGCAGCAATGACACCAAGAGCTCCCCCAGATGAGGAATCTATACCTGAACTAGAAGAAATGTTTTCGAACTGTGAGTCACCTATGTTTTTCCACAAAGAGTTGTTTTGAGGGGTATAGGCCTTTGGCCCACAATAATCAATTTGACCAGCGGCATTTCTACATTTCTTATTGTAAGTATGGCTATGATTAACATAATTACCAACAAACAGATCAAGTAAACCATCATTTTGCATATCAAAAAAGCTAGCTGAAACACTCCAGTTTTTTTCGTTTATTTGATTGAAGACCTCTTCGAATTGACAATTTCCCGTATTTTTAAATAGCCTATTTATTCCGAAATTAGTTAAGTAGAAATCAATATTTCCATCATTGTTAAAATCAGCAGTAACTACACCAATGCCATATTCTCCAGGAGTTATTCCTGATTGCTGTGTAATATCGGTAAATGATAGCTGATCATTACTGATCTGGGTTAAATTATTTCTAAATAATACAGGTTGAGAATTTTGACTCTTGAATTTATCAGAAATTTCTGATCCTTGATTAAATAATATATCTAAATCACCATCATTATCACAGTCAAATAATCCAGAACCGCCTCCGACAATTTCTGCTAAATAAAGTTTACCAGTAGATCCAGTGTTGTAAATAAAGTCGATGCCACTTTGAATAGCTTGGTCAACGAAGATGTCACTTTTTTTTAGAGGTTTTATTTCTGGATCAGAAATACTTTCAATTGGCGAATGTGAATCACAACTTGAAAAAATAAGTAATATTATAAATAGTTGTAATAAATAAAAGTTTTTTAACATATAACGTAAAACACCACATTTGATAATGTGGTGTTATTTTTTAGTCATTATTGAAAATTGTTAACTAGATTTTTTTTTCAAATGATTATTACCAATAACCATTAATAGGACAATTGTTAATAGTAAGGCATAAAAAGATAGAGAAGGAATCATTGGTGGAGGTCCTACAATAGCCACATTGTCTAACTGAAACTGCCCAGGACCAGTGTTAGTTTCGGGTATATTCCAAATAAAGGCTATACGAACTGATTGGCCAGCAAAAGAGGTGACATTAACACTGCCTGTTAACTCACCCGTATCAAGTACAGTGCTTCCTACAGGTGATGTGTCAAATATAGAGGTTGTTTGCAAGGCAGCACCACCTCCACTGGGTTGAATTTGAACTTCAAATGTACGATCAACTGTTGCTCCGAATGACATATCCCAAGCTCCTCTGTAATCAAATGTGAGTGATTCAGCTGTGGCTGGCATAGTGACATCTTGTGCATATTCAATCGTATCTGGACCACCGCCATCAAAACCATTTAATGCGGCAAATACACCTTCTGTGGGAGCGGTTGTAAAGAAACTATAGCCGATAGATTGCCCCCCATTTACAACTTGAATAGGGACAAATGGCGCAGCCATATCTTTTGTAATCCAACCAGTAAAATCACCTGATTCAAAACCACAATTTACAATTGGATTAATTGGTGAGCCACAATCATTACTTCCACCTCTATGCGGTTGATTAAAAGGTTGACCTGTTTGAAAATTTGGCGCGTACGGTTGTGCAATCAACATTATTGGTATTAATGTTAGAAGTATGAATATTTTTTTCATTGTTTTCCCCATGTTTACAAATGTTTAAATTATTTAAAAATATTGTAACCAAATGTTAATTATTTTACAAATTGTTAGTTGTAAAAAAATTGATTAGTTGGTTTTTATGTTTTTAGATTAATTTATTGTAATATAAGCAATTAATAAATATTCTCTTTCATTACCATTTGCAAACAACTTTCCCACATTGACCTGATTGCATTAAATCAAAACCAGTCTGGAAATCATCTATCTCAATGGTGTGTGTATGGGCTTTGGATAAATCAAAATTTGTTCTTAACATTTGAGTCATTTTGTACCAAGTTTCATACATTTTTCTGCCGTAAATGCCTTTTATATCCAACCCTTTGAAGATAATATCATCCCAATCAATTTGAGTCGATCTGGGTAATATTCCTAATAGAGCGATTTTACCTCCGTGGTACATGGCTTTAAGTAAGTCATTGAATGCATGCGGATTACCTGACATCTCAAGCGCAACATCAAAACCAGTGATATTCATTTCTTTCATGACATCTGCTAATCTTTCTTGTGTCACATTAATGGTTCTATCAGCTCCTATATCCTTAGCTAAATTAAGTCTGTAATCGTTGATATCTGTAATGACTACATTTCTAGCCCCCACATGCTTGCAAATACCAGCTGCGATAATTCCTATGGGTCCTGCACCTGTAATAAGTACATCTTCACCAACCACATCATAGGCTAGGGCACAATGAGCAGCATTACCATAAGGATCAAAAAAAGCAGCTAACTCTGAAGGAATCTCATCATGTATGGGCCAAAGGTTTTTAGCAGGAACCGAGATGTATTCTGCAAAAGCACCATCTCTATTGACACCGATTCCAACGGTGTTAGGACATAGGTGTTGAGTGCCTGCTCGGCAATTACGACAAACACCACAGGTAATATGACCTTCTGCACTGACTCTCTGTCCAATGTTGTAGCCAGTAACTTCACTGCCTAATTCAACAATATTGCCAACAAATTCATGGCCTATTGTCATGGGTGTTTTTATGGTTTTTTGTGACCAATCATCCCAATTGTAGATGTGTAAATCTGTACCACATATGGCTGTCATTTCTACCTTGATTAAGACATCATTGTGTCCTATTTGGGGCATAGGAACATCTTGTATCCAAATCCCTTGCTTTGGATGGAGTTTAACTAAAGCTTTCATTGGAGGCCTCTAAATTAGATTTAATTTGAAATAGTGATATTATCATTGTTCATATCAATATTTAAGAGAGTATTTTATCAGGAGTTAAAGTCAATCCCAAAATAAATCTAAATTTATTCATTCAATTATTCTCTCAAATCTTTCCTAAGAATTTTTCCAACATTTGATTTTGGTAGTTCATCTTTGAACTCAACATATCTTGGAATTTTGTATCCAGTAAGATTTTCTCTACAATGAGCTTTAATATCATCTACAGACATTTCCATTTCCACTACAACAAATAGTTTCACCACTTCACCACATTTATCATCGGCTATGCCAATGGCTGCTGCTTCAATAACATTTGGATGTAAACAAACAGCATCTTCAATTTCATTAGGGTAAACATTAAATCCTGACACTAAAATCATGTCTTTTTTTCGATCTACAATTTTAAAGTAACCGTTTTCATCCATTATAGCGACATCGCCAGTTAACAACCAACCATCAACGATTGTTTCTGCAGTTGCTTCGGGTCTATTGAGATAACCCTTCATGACTTGTGGACCTTTGATACACAACTCACCACGTTCACCCATTGGTAAAGTGTTGCCATCATCATCGATTATTTTACAATCTGTTGAAGGTATTGGAAGACCTATCATGCCATTATATTTTTCTAAATCTGGTGGGTTAGCACAAGCAGCAGGTGAGGTTTCTGTTAAACCATAAGCTTCTAGAAGAGTGACACCAGTGACTTCTTCCCATCGATCTGCTGTATTTTGTTGTACAGCCATACCTCCGCCTAAAGCAAATCTGAAATTGTCGAAATTAATTTTATCAAAGCCAGGTGTATTTAGAAGGCCATTAAATAAGGTATTCACCCCTGTCATGGCTGTAAATTTATGTTTACTTAACTCTTTAACAAATCCAGGCATATCACGTGGGTTGGTAATCAAAATGTTCTTAGCACCATATTCTGTGAATAGTAAACAATTGGCATTCAATGCAAAGATATGATACAGCGGAAGGGCTGTGATCACAATTTCTTTTCCATCTTGCAAACTTTTACGATTCCAAGTTCTTATTTGTTCTACATTTGAAACAAGGTTTTCATTAGTCAACATTGCCCCTTTGGAAACACCTGTTGTCCCACCTGTATATTGGAGAAAAGCGATATCTTTTAAACCTGTTTTAGTTTCAGTATAACTAAGAGATTGTCCATTTTTGAGAGATTGATTAAAGGTTGTAGTGTTTTCTAAACTAAAAGGTGGAACCATTTTTTTTATCTTTTTAATCATGAAATTCATGATTTTGCCTTTAAAGCCTAATAAATCACCAATTTGTGTTGTTATAACTTTTTCAACAGATGTTTCATTGATTATTTCTGCCAATGTACAGGCATAATTTTCAATAACAATGATAGCTTTTGCTGAGGAATCGTTTAATTGGTGTTTTAATTCTCTGGGTGTATAGAGAGGATTAGTATTGGTTACAACCATGCCAGCTCTTAAAATTGCAAGTACAGCGATTGGGTATTGCAATAAATTAGGTAACATAATTGCTATCGTATCACCTTTCTTAAATTTAGATTGTAAGTAGGCTGCTAAGTTTTTGCTCTTTTGGTCAAGTTCAGCATAGCTCATACTCACGCCAAAATTCACATATGCCGTTCTTTTTCCATGTTTTTTACAGGCGTTTTGTAACATCTCCGCAACTGAATCATAAGACAGTTCACCTATAAATTCTGGCATTCCTTTAGGGTATGATTTTAACCAAGGTTTTGAATTCGACACATTAACACTCCGCAACAATTATTATTTAAGCTATTATTCTAAAACAAATCATCGCATTTGAAAATTAAAATTTTATATTACTGATGAAGTCGTGATAGACTTTAACTTTATTGACAATTTTATTGACTATTTAATGATTGATTCAACTATTGTAGTGAGTTCTCCAGAACCACATACTATTGCAGTTTTAATTTTGACACTTGTCGCATTAATCCTATTTACCCGTGAAAAAATTCCTTTACAAACATCTAGTTTATTTGTTTTGTGTGCATTAATTTTAGGATTTGAACTTTTTCCTTACCAATTATCTGACGGAACAACTTTTAGTACCAAACATTTTTTTGCAGGATTTGGTAATCAAGCATTAATTGCCGTTTCAGCGTTAATGGTTGCAGGACAAGCACTTGTAAGAACAGGTGCTATGGAGCCAATAGGTCGATTGCTGGCTAAATTATGGCGTGTGAGCCCTTCATTTAGTTTATTGTTAACTTTAATAACAGGTGCAATATTAAGTGCATTTGTGAATAACACACCGATTGTTGTGTTATTATTACCTATACTTGTCAATGTTGCTTTAAGGACCGGGCAGTCACCTTCAGGTACATTGTTACCTATGGGCATGGCTACTTTATTGGGTGGTATGGCCACTACAATAGGTACATCAACAAATTTATTGGTAGTTAAGGTAGCTGAAGACTTAGGCGTACCTGAATTTGGTATGTTTGACTTTGTCTTGCCAGTTACATTAACCAGTTTAGTCGCTATTTTATATTTATGGTTAATTGCTCCATTAATAATTCCAGAACGTTCACCTCCTTTACAAGATACATCTCCTAGAGTTTTCACTGCTGAAATTGAAGTGTTAAAAGGGGGCTATTCAGATGGAGAGTCCTTGGCTAATATTCGCGAAAAACTAGGCAATGATGCGCATATTAAGAGAATTATCAGATCAGGAGATTTATCAGTAGCAACATTGCCTGACGTTATCATCAGAAAAGGGGATCGATTAGTTATAACAGATTCATCAGAAAACCTTAGAGAATATGAATTGGAATTAGGTGGACAATTATTCACTGGCAATAAAGAAGTTGATGCAGAACATCCATTGAAAGATGGGGACCAAAGAATTGCTGAGGTTGTGGTTATTTCTGGCTCAACACTCGATAGAGTAAGAATTGCAGATGCCCGATTAAAAACAAAATATGGCTTAACTTTGTTGGCAGTGCACTCAGAAGGTAAGGCTACACAAGCTCGTTCAAAAGGAATCAATGAACTATTATTAAGGGCTGGAGATGTGTTATTAGTTCAAGGGTCATTAGATGCCATTCGCGAAGTTAAGTCATCTGGCTCTTTATTGGTTCTTGATGGTGGTGAAGAGCTGCCACATACAAAAAAAGCACCATTAGCTCTAACTGTCATGGGCTTTATTGTTGGGTTGGCCGCATTTGGTATTTTACCCATAGTCGTTAGCTCAGTAATAGGCTGTTTAGTATTAATTGTCACAGGATGTTTAAGATGGAAAGATGCGACTACCGCACTTAGCGCACAGGTTATTTTTATTATTGTCGCATCTCTGGCTTTAGGTGTGGCACTGATCCAGACAGGTGGAGCTGATTATTTAGCCAGTTTATTTGTGGCCAGTACATCTGGATTTGCACCTGGTGTTGTATTGGCTATATTAATATTATCTATGGCTGTGATGACTAATATAGTCTCAAATAATGCTGCTGCAGTTATTGGAACTCCCATTGCTGTAAGTATTGCGCAAACCTTAGGGATGCCAGTTGAACCATTTGTACTAGGCGTTCTGTTTGGTGCTAATATGAGTTATGCTACACCTATGGCCTATCAAACTAATTTATTGGTGATGAATGCAGGTGGATATAAATTTTCAGATTTTGTTAGAGTAGGAGTGCCGCTAGTTATCATAAATTGGATAATGTTATCAGTGATACTCACTTGGGTTTACAAATTGTATTAAAAAAGTTAAAGGGTTAATTATGGGTGAAATGAATATATCAAGAGAACAAACAGAGCAAGACCGTAGGCGTTTCATGCGGGCTGTTTTAAATGATCTTAATGCATTAGAAATGATGATAGACAATGGTTTAATAGAGTCTGGTATCACAAGAATTGGTGCTGAACAGGAAATGTTTTTAGTAGATAAAAATTTTTCACCTGCTTGTAAATCTGTAGAAATATTAAATGACATAAAGGATAAAAGATTTACATTTGAATTAGCAAAATTTAATTTAGAAGCCAATCTTACTCCTAGTGAATTAACCGGTAATTGTTTAAGAAAATTAGAAACAGAAATTAATGAAACATTAATGATAGCAAGGGCTGCAGCGGGCCAGCATGGGTCACAAATTGTATTAGCAGGCATATTACCCACATTAAAACAGTTAGATCTAACACTTGATAATATGGTACCTATTGACCGTTATTATGAATTAAATAATACTTTAAAAAACCTCAAAGGTTCTGATTTTAGATTGAATATTCAAGGAATTGATGAGTTATCAGTTACGCATGATTCTTATATGTTAGAAGCTCTAAACACCAGTTTTCAAGTGCATATGCAAGTTAGTAGTGATGATTTTGTACATAAATATAATATCGCACAAGCCATAACAGCGCCCGTAATGGCAACATCTGTTAATTCTGGATTGATTCATCACAACCGTTTATGGCATGAATCTCGAATTGCAGTTTTTCAAAATTCTGTAGATACACGCTCTGATATTTTACAACAAAGAGGGATTTTACCAAGGGTCTATTTTGGAAAAGAGTGGGTGACTTCAATATGTGATATATTTAAAGAGGATATTTCAAGATACCCTGTGGTTTTAACCGCTGATTTTGATGAAGATCCTGTCGGAATGTTAGAAAAAGGTATTACACCCAAGTTAAAAGCCCTAATGTTGCACAATGGCACTGTTTATCGTTGGAATAGACCTTGTTATGGTGTGGTGGATAATATTCCACATTTACGCATAGAAAACAGGGTGTTACCTGCAGGTCCTAGTGTTGTTGATGAAGTGGCAAATACTGCTTTTTTTATTGGCCTTATGGTGGGCATGTCTAACAAATATGAAGACATTACTAAGGTGTTAAAATTTTCTGATGTGGCCAATAATTTTTTTAATGCCACAAGAGTTGGTTTAGAAGCAAAGTTCCATTGGATAGATCATAAAACAGTTACGGCATCAAATTTAATATTAGATGAATTATTGCCTATTGCACGTGATGGATTGTTACAAGAAAATTTAGATATCAATGATATTGATAGATATTTAGGTGTCATTGAAGACCGGACAAAATCTATGCAAACAGGCGCCAAATGGGCGATTAAATCGATCTCAGAAATGAATACAAATATATTACCTGATGAAAAAGTAAGATCTATTACATCAGAAATGATTGTGAATCAAAAAACTGATGAACCTGTACACAAATGGAAACTGGCACAAGCCTCAGATAATTTAGATTGGCGTGCTACTTTTGTTCGCTTAGGGCAGTTTATGACAGAAGAGTTGTTTACTGTAAGACCTGATGATTTATTAGATTTGGCAGCAAGTATCATGGATTGGAAATATGTGCGACATGTGCCTGTTGAAGATGATGAAGGAAAAATTGTTGGATTAATTTCTCACAGAGCCATATTAAGAGAAGTTGCTAAAGGTAGGCCGGATCAGAAAAACCCTGCTGCGGTTAAAGATGTCATGAAATCCAATCCAATCACAGCGGCACCTGAAACTTTAACAGTCGATGCTATTAAAATCATGCGTGAAAACAAATTAGGTTGTTTGCCAGTAGTAAGCAAAGGCAAGTTGGTTGGAATTATTACTGATCATGATTTGATTAATGTGGCAGGCAAACTATTAGAAGATTACTTAAATGATTTTGAAAAAGATCAATGAAAATTGCCATTTTTGTAGATGTACAAAACATATTTTATACGACACGTGATTTTTATAAGCAACCATTTAATTACCGCCGATTTTGGGAAGTCATTAGTCAGCAAGGTGAAATAGTTACAGCTAATGCCTATGCCATTCATCGCATTGATACTCAGCAGCATAAATTCCAAAACGCGTTAAAACACATCGGTTTTAATGTGAAGCTAAAGCCCTATATTCAACGTTCAGATGGTACAGCAAAAGGTGACTGGGATGTCGGAATTACTATTGATATCATGGAGATAGCTCCTAGTGTTGATAAAGTGGTTTTGTTATCAGGTGATGGTGATTTTGCCATCTTACTTGATAAACTAAAGTCAACATTTAATGTGCCTTCAGAAGTTTATGCTGTTAAAGAATTAACCGCTAATGGTTTAATTAGATCTGCTACCAGGTTTTACGCCATAGGCAAAGATTTGTTATTGTAGAGGCATTTAGCTAAACAATTAGTAGTTATTGGCATTAATTTTATAAGTTTAGATTTCAGGAGGGGGGTGAAAGTGTCACTCAAGGTTTATCAATAAAGGCTATTCGTTAAAAGACCACGAGTAGAGAGCACTATTTTGAAATATTCGAAAAAATTACATTTAGAGATGAGCCATGTACCTAATGTTGATATTGCCACTTAATTCTTGATCAAAAAACTGAGCAAAAATGTAGAAAATTCTTATGTTAGGACCCGCTGTGGAGGCACATAAACCGAACTTTTAGTTCAGAAATACTCACCATTTAGTTTTATCTTAGTTTTAAATTTTTATCGGCTGGGTTGGATGATAAAACAATTAATTTATTTGAAAATGTAAAAGATATTCATGTATTAATAATGGTCACACAAAAAGACGGGTTTAGATACGAGTCATCAAATCTAATCTTTAATCAAGCAATAGAGCAATAAAAGTTGATTACTTATAAAGGTGCAGATCATGGAACCTCTTTTTTTGAAAAAGATCCTCAATCAGAAAATACTTTTTTGAATGGGTCTAAATAATTTAGTTGCTAATTTCATTGAAAATGAAATATATCACAAGGATATAGATTAGTCTTATATAAATGACGTTCAATATTTAGACTATTCAATTCAATATTATTGCTATTAAACAAGCATCAAATTCTTTTAAAAGTCTTTGAAAGTTTTAATCATAAAAAGTCTCTGTTACAATTAAATGGATATTGGATGCAGTGCCATCTATTATTTTATAATTTAAAACTAACTATTGAGAAAAATTAAAATGAATAAAGTCAGTATAATTAATTCTTTGTTATCAATTATGGTGTTCTATAGTCTAAACACATTTGCTATTGATGATTTTGTAGATGATGTCGCATCAGAAAAATTTAACTATGTGGTTAAATTTGATGATAAAGGGCTGCTGTATTACACAGGTGGTATCAATAACATAAATTCTACAAGCCCTCAGATGAATGAGGATAAAAAATTTAATCCCCGTTCTTCTGAAGTTCAAGCGTATAGTGCCTATTTAAATACGATTAAATTGGAACGCGAAATAGATATTAAAAGAGCCATTGGAAATAGTTATAGAACTGTCTATCATTATAAAGCTATGTACCATGGTTTAATGCTTAATATTTCTGAGTCACAAGCTGGTTTAATCCGTGGCTTATCAGGAGTTATTAGTGTCGAAAAAGAGCCTGTCTATACATTAGATACTGAAAGAGGTCCAAAGTGGATAAATGCTGACCAAATTTGGAATGGGACAGGTGTCCCTGCTAATGGTTTTGCTAACAAAGGTGAAGGCATAGTTGTTGGTGTTATTGATACTGGAATAAATACAGATCATCCATCATTTGCAGCTACAGGTCCTGTTGATGGTTATGTTCATGTTAATCCACTTGGTTCAGGAAATTTTGTTGGTCATTGTGTGGGAGGGAATAATGATGGAATACCTGCCCCTAATGCTGAAGTTACTTGTAATGACAAACTTATTGGCGCATGGGCGTTTACACAAGCCAGTGATACAGATGCACCTGAAGACAACCAGGGACACGGAAGTCATACAGCTGGTACATCTGCAGGTAATTTTTGGAATGGACCATTTTTCGATGGAGCGGCTCAATCTACGGTTAACTTAACTCAAATATCTGGTGTGGCTCCTCATGCTAACATTATTGCCTATGATATATGTGAATCAAACACTTGTAGCGCATCATCAGCAGGAATTGACAGAGCAATACAAGATGGCGTTGATGTGATCAATTTTTCAATTTCTGGTGGAAACTTTCCATGGCAGGATAATGATAGACAATTTTTAGATGCTGTTAATGCTGGAATATTTGTAGCTGCTAGCGCAGGGAATACTGGTACTGGTAATTCTAATCCAATAGCCGATGTAGCCCATAAAGGGCCTTGGTTGATGTCCGTAGCAGCAAGCACACACGACCGAAATGGTAATAGAGAGTTAAGCAACTTTTCTGGTGGTGGATCTATAACACCAAGTTTTGATGGACAATCTGGCACTGAAGGCTATGGTCCTGCTCCAATTGTTTATGCAGGCGATTTTGTAAACCCAGGTGAAGCAGAACCTGAGCAATGTTTAGTTCCGTTTCCAGCTGGTACATGGACTAATGGTGAAATTGTTGTTTGTGATAGAGGGTCTATTGCAAGAGTTCTAAAAAGTGCCAATGTTCTCGCAGGTGGTGCCAGTGGATTCGTGTTAGCTAATGTTGTTGCAGGCTCTGAAAATGCTGATTTTCATGGGTTGCCTGCTATTCATATTGATGTAGCTAAGGCAAATGAACTTAGGGCATGGTTAGCAAGTGGAACTGGTCATATGGCTGAAATAATTAATTCAAATAGAGGAGCAGGTACAGTAGGTGATATTCTAGCTGGATTTAGTTTAAGAGGTCCAAATTTAACATTTGATGTCACTAAACCTAATATTACGGGTCCTGGAGTAAGTATTTTTGCTCCTTATACAAATGATCCAAATACACCTATTGGAGCTGCTGAACTTGGAAACATTAGTGGTACATCTATGTCTAGTCCACATTTAGCTGGAGTGGGTGCATTGATGAAGGTAGCGCAGCCTACTTGGAGCGTTGCTGAAATTAATTCTGCTATTCAAATGACTGCGGACGAAACTGGCAGAAAAGAAAATAATTCAACGCCAGTTGATCCAGATGATGTAGGAAATGGGCGTGTAGACCTTGCATTTGCCGCAAAAGCAGGTCTTGTAATGGATGAGACTTTTGCTAATTATCTTGCCGCTAACCCAGGTACAGGCGGCGACCCAAAAACATTAAATTTACCAAATGCTAGAAATTCTACATGTGGTGTTTCATGTGATTGGAATAGGACATTAAGGTCTACATTGGGTATCGAGACAAACTGGGTTTTAACAACAGTAACTGATGGGTCTTTTGATCTTGATGTTACACCATCATGTTTTAAATTAGATGAAGAAATAGTTTTACCAAACTTAGATATTATATTTGCTGATAGTTATGAAGATGAAGAAGTTCCTAACCCATGTGCGCTAATAAGTCTTTCGAATCAAACTATAAACTTTACTGCCACAAATGTCCCTACAACCGCTGAAGGCATGTCATTTGGTAAAGTCATTTTAACTGAAATTGACGGTTTGTCACCACCTTTGCATATAAATGTATCAGTCAATCAAGCACTACCATATGGTGGAACACCTCCGCCAGATTAATCATTTTATTTTTTTATGATCTATTAAAAAGCCGCGTAAAGCGGCTTTTTAATTACTTACAATTTAAACTTGAATTCCAAATAGGTAAGTTTATTGTTTTTTGTTAAGACAAATTAAATTTTTAATATTTAATTAAATTATTGCATGGATTTATTTAAATATTGGTGTTCCTAATTGGTTTCAAGGTAAAATATCAGGTTGATTATTTTAAAAATTTTATTGGGGACAATACCATGAAAAAAACTTTAAATCCACTCGACCTTTTTGATATACGTTCAGAGCTTTCTGAAGATGAAATCATGGTTCAGGATTCAATTGGGCGCTGGATAGATGAAAGGGTGTTACCTATTATTGGTGATGCTTTTGATAAGCACGAATTTCCAATGGATCTGATTCCAGAAATGGCTGACTTAGGATTGTTTGGTAGTTCTATACAAGGCTATGATTGTGCTGGCTTAAGCTATACCAGTTATGGATTGATATGCCAAGAATTAGAAAGAGGAGACTCTGGTTTAAGAAGTTTTGCATCTGTACAAAGCTCATTATGTATGTTTCCTATTTCCGAGTTTGGAAGTGAAGAACAAAAACAAAAATGGCTACCACCTATGGCGCGTGGTGAGGTCATAGGTTGTTTTGGTCTAACTGAATCTCATGGTGGATCAGACCCTATGAATATGAAGACATTTGCTAAAAAGGATGGTGATGACTGGATATTAAATGGCTCCAAGATGTGGATTACCAATGGTTCAATTGCAAACATTGCTATAGTTTGGGCACATACAGATGAAGGTGTGCAAGGGTTTTTAGTAGAAAAAGGTATGAACGGTTTCTCTACCGAATTAATCAAGAAAAAAATGTCCTTAAGAGCATCTGTAACATCGGCCTTATATTTTGATGAAGTGCGTATTCCTGATGCTAATAGATTACCGAAAGTTATTGGTTTAAAAGGCCCTTTAACCTGTTTATCTAATGCAAGATACGGTATTTCTTGGGGGCCAATTGGTTGTGCCCAGGCTTGTTTGCAAGAAGTTTTAGATTATACACAAGACCGTGTCTTATTTGGTAAGGCATTGAATGAAAATCAAATTGTACAATTAAGATTGGCTGAAATGGCACGTAAAATTTCAACTGCACAGTTATTGGCTTTACGTCTTGGTAGATTAAAGGATAAAGGTGAGTTACAACCCACACAAATTTCTATTGCAAAATGGAATAACGTACGCATGGCTATTGATATAGCTAGAGATTGTCGAGATTTATTGGGTGGAGCAGGTATTACAACTGAGCATAATGCCATAAGACATGCGCTTAACTTAGAAAGTGTGATCACCTATGAAGGCACTGAAACTGTTCATCAATTAGTTGTTGGACGTGAGCTAACTGGTAAAAATGCTTTTTAATATATTATGGCAATTTTAAAAAACTTAAAAAGTAAATTAGCAAACAAATCGAAAAACATTAATCGTGCCCAAGTCGTTGATGATAATTTTAAAGAGTTTGTAAATACTTTAAAAAAACCTAATAAGTTATTGATATTAAAAGATTATGGCTTAACAGAAAGTGCATTTATAGAAATGTTTACTTCACAAATAATGTCTAGACAACTAGATTTAATGGCCAGAGCTTTACGCTTAGAAAATAAAGTATTTTACACCATTGGTTCATCAGGACATGAAGGCAGTGTCATGTTGGGTCGATTAACTCGCCATACAGATCCAGCTTTTCTGCATTATAGAAGTGGCGGTTTCATGATGGAACGCTCAAGGCATATTCCAAGTATTGACCCAATTTATGATACCTGTTTATCATTTGCTGCAAGTCAAGCTGATCCTGCATCTGGAGGTCGTCACAAAGTTTGGGGGTCAAAAGATTTATGGGTGTTACCACAAACTAGTACCATTGCTAGTCATTTACCTAAAGCGGTGGGTACAGCATTAGGTATTGAACTAGGTAAGCGTTCTGTTTCAGGTTTACCTATTCCCGATGATTCTATCATTATGTGTAATTTTGGTGATGCCAGCAGTAATCATTCCACAGCTCAAGGGGCTTTTAATGCAGCTGCATGGGCTAGTTATCAAGGTTTGGATGTGCCTTTATTATTTGTTTGTGAAGACAATGGAATAGGTATTTCTGTTAAAACACCATCCGGTTGGATTGAAAGAAATTATAAACATCGCCCAGGGTTACAATATTTTAAAGCTGATGGTTTAGATTTAGCTCAAGGTTACAGACAAGTTAAGAGGGCTGTAGATTTTTGTAGATTTGAAAGAAAGCCAGTATTTTTACATTTGCAAACGACTCGATTAATGGGTCACGCAGGTACAGATTTTGAAGTAGATTATAGAAATATAGATGAACTTGAAGCAGAAGAAGCCAAAGACCCTTTATTAAAATCTGCTAAATTAGCGGTTGATTCTGGTTTAATGTCTTCAAATGATATTATTGATTTATATGAAAGAATGAATCAACGCTGCATGGAATCGGCTTATAAAGCTGATAGACAAAAACGAATAGAAACCATTGAAGAAGTGATTGAATCCCTGGCTCCATATTCTCCTGTCGATGTTAAAATTCAAGCAGAAAAATGTGTAGATCAAGATAAAAGACTAGCTTTATTTGGCAATCAAAAATTATTACCTGAAAATCAACCAGCAAAACATATGGCCATTCTTATCAATAAAGGATTGATGGACATCATGTTGAAATATGAAAATTCTTTAGTTTTTGGGGAAGATGTAGCACAAAAAGGCGGAGTCTATACATTAACTAAGAATCTTTATAAAAAATTCTCTCCTAAGCGGGTTTTTAATACATTATTGGATGAGCAAACAATTCTAGGATTGGCACAAGGCTATGCCAATATGGGTATGATCCCAATCCCTGAAATACAATACTTAGCTTACTTTCATAATGCTTGTGATCAGATACGAGGTGAAGCCGCTAGTTTACAGTTTTTTTCTAATAATCAATATGCAAATCCTATGGTGGTGCGTATACCTGGTTTAGGTTATCAAAAAGGTTTTGGTGGGCATTTTCATAATGACAATTCATTCACTGCATTAAGAGATATTCCTGGTCTAATAGTCGCTTGTCCATCACGAGGAGATGACGCTGTCAAAATAATGCGGACTCTGATGGCGTTAGCACATGTTGATAAGCGCGTTTCAGTATTTATTGAACCCATTGCACTTTATATGAAAAAAGACTTATATAAAGAAGGTGATAATAAATGGACATTCAACTACCCACAGTGTGAAGATTATATACCTATTGGCGAAGCAAAGATTTATAATGAAAAAGCCAAAGATATACTAATAATAAGCTATGGAAATGGTGTGCCTATGAGCCTAGAAGCTATTGATATCTTTAATAAGTCTCATTCTGAATCGATTGCCACAATGGATTTAAGATGGTTACAACCATTAAATAAGAAAAGCATCTGTCAATTAGCCATGAAATTTGATACAATTTTGATTGTCGATGAGGGAAGAGAGTCAGGTTCGGTTGGAGAAGGTGTGGTATCAGCTATAATCGAAAATTTGAATAATCCCCCGCAAATCAAGAAAATCACAGGAGTCGATACGTTTACACCACTTGGAGATGCATCTGCTTTAGTATTACCAAATGTTAAAATGATTGTTGAAAATTTGAACAAAATAGTAGAAAAGAGGAAATTAAATGCCTAATTTAACGGTATTATTTGCAGACATTGCAGGAAGTACAGCTTTATTTGATAAATACGGTGATGATAAAGCACGTTCAGCTATCTCATCTGTATTAGACACATTACTGACCGAGTCAGATAAATACGAAGGTGTTTTAATTAAGACAATAGGTGATGAACTTATGTGCACCTTCCCAAACGCCCAATTAGCTATTCAAGCTTCAGTAGCCATGCAAAAAAGTGTTGCAGGAAATTTTGTCTTGGGAAATCACCCAATAGGCATTAGGATTGGTTTTCATCATGGTAAAGTTATTGCAGAAAAAGGTGATGTTTATGGTGATACTGTTAATGTAGCGGCAAGAATGGCTGGTTTGGCTAAGAAAGGTCAAATAATTACCAATTCAGTCACATTTGTAGATTCTGATTTTAACAATTCAATTAAACACAGAAGTCTAGGAAAAACTAAAGTAAAAGGTAAAATTTTAGCGGTTAAAATCATTGAAATATTTTGGCAAAAAGATGTTTCTCAAGTCACTCGCATTTCATCTGCACTAGATTTACAGCTACCTGAAGCTGCGTTTAATATGTCATTAGATATTAATGGTAGACAGATAAAAATGACCGAAAAGTCGCCAAATAAAGTTGTCGGAAGAGGTGAAGAATGCGATATTCAAATTTTGGCACCTATGGCCTCAAGATTACATGCAGAAATTCAATTTTCAGACGGCAATTTTAAAGTAGAAGATCAAAGCACTAATGGAACATGGATTGAAATGGGGGGTAATGTTGTCCGGTTACATCGAGATAAAACAGTATTGTTAGGGACTGGAAGAATTTCATTAGGTAGTGCTGACTTTTCAGATACTTCAGTTATTATAAAATTTGAAATTTAAACAAAGATTTTATCTTTATATTTACAATCACATTGTGAAAATTTAAGAGGAATAAATGCAAGAATTCATTAAACGTCTCAGTGGTTTTTTACTGCTCACATTTTCAGTTCTTTATATAGGTATAAAAATAATATAATGCCTGTTAAATATCGACAAACACACAAACAGTCCACTCGAAGCTATACTGCTTGGTTATTATATCTTTATGCCATTCCTTATTTAATCAGTACACTTTCAAAATTGATAAATGGTGAAGTCATTCACTTAGTATTAGTGTCCAGCGTACTGATAGCGATTATGTTATCAGCAGTATGGATGACCACAGGCTTAAAAAATAAAAGCTATTACCTGTCTAGAAATTATCCGAATAACACACCTTTTCCGTTAATGTTTTTATCTTCATTAGTGCTTGGCGGCGCTGCTTTAGTTGGTTCATGGTTAGTGGTAGGTTACAACTTAATGGCAGGTATTGGATTTGGGTTATCAGCAACGATAGGTTGTTGGATGTGGTACGGATTAGATCCTGTCAAATCAAAACACATTAATTTTTCAGAAATTAATGATTCCGAAAAAGCCTTAGAAATTTTACAAAATAGCGAATCTTTAATTTTAAGTATTGAAAATTCATCTGACTTAATTGATCATTCAGAAATGTCTCAAAGATTAAATAGAATCACATCTTTAGCCAGGGATGTGCTTAAGGTGCTATATGATCACCCGAAGAAAATTCGTAAAGCCCGACGTTTTTTAAATACCTATTTAACTGGAGCTGAAAGTGTTGTTGAACGCTATTCAACGACTCATAAAAAAAATAATTCAAATACAAATTTAGAAGAAAACTTTAGAGAAGTTTTAACTAATATTGAACAGGTTTTTTCAGATCAACATGAAAAGCTTATTTCCAGTGATGTTTTCGATTTGGATGTAGATATAGAAGTATTAAATACATTATTAAAAAAACAAGGCATTAATTAATCATTATAGTAGGAATTAATATGACAGAATCAAAGGTAGAAACGGCAATAGAACAAGATAAACTCCTTAGTGGGGAAATTG
>Ga0316204_10004740_pt1 | contig 23855 bp, 17 predicted proteins | sample 6monrhotite_MG_2_FD_205661 | JGI IMG/M metagenome (GOLD analysis project Ga0316204, IMG submission 205661) | Microbial mat bacterial communities from mineral coupon in-situ incubated in ocean water Damariscotta River, Maine, United States -... | ecosystem: Environmental > Aquatic > Marine >... | reverse complement strand
ATGTTGTGAAAGCCATCATCGGTGAAATTGTGTCCTTGATGGCAGAAGTTACAACGGGCTTTGCCATCAAATAGTTTGAAACCGCGTTGGGCGGATGCAGAGATCGCCTTTTTATTGCCCCGTAGCCAATGGTCAAACGAAGAGCTGTTGTCCGATACGATGGTTCTTTCAAAGTTGGCAATGGCTTTGCCAATGGTGTCTTCACTAATGCCTTCGCCCGGATACGCCGCTTCAAACATGGGTGCATAACCTTTTATGGATTCCAGTTCCTTGACTAATACATCCATGGTTTGATTCATTTCCACGCCGGCTTGAATGGGGCCGGTTGCCTGCGCTTCAAGGGTACGGGCTCTGCCATCCCAAAACTGATGGCGGTTATAACCGGTATTGAGTATGGTCGGTGTGGAGCGATCCAGCACTTTTTGTCCTTCACCTATGGCAGTGGGCAATCCATCTGACCAGCCCAGGGCGGGGTTGTGGCAGGTGCCGCAGCTGATCCAGTTAGAGCCGGATAGCCGTGGGTCAAAGAACAGCGCTTTCCCCAGGGCAACACGCGCGGCAGTTGCTTGATTATTTGCAGGGATCGTCATTTTTTTGTTGGCAGATGAGTAATCCGACTTGGCCGCCATGCCTGCAGGAACGTTCAGAAGTAACGCCACTGGAATTAACACGTTAACGACGTGACGGTGCCAACCGTATTTAGGTGTTGTTGTGTTCATTTATATCCTCTCTCTGTTAGAAATCAATATAATCTAGGCTTTTCCTGGACATTTCTACGGCTAGCCGGGTGTGCCTGTCTGCAAATACCACTTAACTATCGGGAGTATGATTTGTTTTCTTTAATGAAACAGATCAACGTCGCAATTAAATCTATTTATATAAAATGGGTAAAAAATACTTAAAGTAAATACCGCCGTAACCGTTTTATATTGTGCAAGATGCGCAGCGCGTACAATGCTAAATGCCGGGTATGACGCTGTATGAGTTAAAACGATGCAAACAGCTGCACATTCATCAGTTACCAATGTGCGGGTATATATTCGAGATATATACATAAAAAATGCCAATATGGGGTATTCGATATGACACGGGTCTGTGTGTTGGCGTGAATGTTTGGGTTGTGTGTTGGAAATAACTGGAAAGGGTTACATTTGAGTTGTTCTAAAAAGGAGTTCATGCGTGGGAAAGATTAAGCGCGTTGCGTCAAATATATCCTGGCGTTATAAGATATTACTATTTGGCGGGATATTTTTGTTGGGCAATATTGCACTGGGTATCGTTGGTGGCATTGGGCTATTTTACCAAAGTAATTCCATGCGAACTGCGGTTGAGCAGTCTCTTTCACGGCTTGAGGCTGCCAATATTGCCAGAGTGTCGATTATCAAGCTGGCTGAGGCCAAGGCAAAGGTTATTGTCGAGCAGGATAAACGAAGTATTCGCATGGCGGCAGTTGGGTCCATTCGTACCGCGTCGATATTGGATGAAAAAATACAATTACTGGAGCAGGCGTTACCCGATGAACAACGGGTAAAGGATCTGTCGGCTGAACTTAAAAAAATTCGCCCCAAGGAAATTGAAGTTATAAAACTGGCTAAAAAGAATAAAGACCAGGAGGCCCTGGACGTAATGCATTCCATTAATGATTCTTCAACCGAAATTGCCATCCTGGCTGAAGAAATCGTGATGCAGGAGCAAAAAGCCCTTAACGAGCGCATGAAAGATACGGTTAAACAAAGTGACCAGGTTATTATGATGTTGGTTGGTTTTGTCGTGTCTGCGCTGGTTATCGGTGTCATTGTCAGTTTGTTTTCGGCACATTTATTGGTGAAACCGCTGCAAAAAACAGAGAGCGTAATTTCCAAGCTGGCCGCTGGTGATTTAACCATTGAGCTTGAAGAATCAGGCAATGACGAAATTGGCCGTACCATGAATGCCATTTCCGTAATGACCAAGAATCTGCATAACATGGTTTCCAATATCAGTAATTATTCAAAAGGCGTTGATGGTGAGGCGCGCGATGTTAGTGCCGCCGCTGAACAAATATTGTCAGTGGCAGACCAGCTGCATAGCGCTATCGAACAAATACGCTGTGATTCTGATGCGGTCTTGTCCGCGACAACGAATGCCACACGTGATTTGGGTAGTGCCTCTGTTCAGGCCAGTGAAACGTCACAATCAGTGCATTCCGCCTCCGTTAAGCTTCAGGAAATTGTGGTCACCTACAAAGAGTTTCAATCTCGAATGGAAGATACTGCCAACGTCACTCGCCAATTGGCGCAGTCGGCGGATACCATTAACACAGTGGCAGGAACCGTTAACGCCATTTCAGCACAAACCAATTTATTGGCGTTGAATGCGGCAATTGAAGCGGCGCGTGCCGGAGAGCATGGCCGCGGGTTTGCTGTCGTAGCTGATGAGGTGAGACATCTGGCTGAGAATACCGGCGAGGCAACGGATAAAATTTCAAGTCTGGCCGACGAAATTTCGTCAAAAATATCAACCACGGTAAATTCGCTGGAGACATCGCTGGAAACCGCCACGGGCAATATTGCCGAGCTGGAGTCTATTTCCAATATCGCCGCAGACAGCAGTGAAAAAACAATTGTGCTGCAACAAACCACTGAATCAGTTTCCCAGTTAATGCTGGCGCAGGAAAATGCCGTGCAGGGTATTTCAGCAACCGTGGAACAATTGATTTCAATATCCGAAACAACCAATAAGCAGGTTGAGGCGTTGAAAAACTCCTCGGAGGAACTCACCACCAGCTCGGGTGGGTTGCAAGGTATTGTCAATCGCTTTACGCTTTAACCTAGTGTAGTGTATTAAACAGAATAGTGATTCAGTGCTCCCCAAATTCGTTGGCACAAGGCGTTGTTCGCCGGGAATGTAGGCCACCTTGCCATGAACGACAACGCAGTGGCAGCGATTCTTTTCGTAAGGAAGGGGGAACGCCCTACGGGCAAAGCGCTAAAAACCCATCTGTGTTGTTGCGCTTTCTCGACGTAGGGTCACTATGCCTTCGAAAGCGCGCCTAACAGCTGAATTTTTAGCGCTTTGCTGAATCACCATTCTGTTTAATACACTACACTAGATTCATTGTATTAACGCTTTACCCGAAACATTACATCAAGGGGCTGCGCCAGCCTGTTAGCGGTGCCCTTGGTGGGGTTATGTTTTTCCCCGCGTGATGCACTTGTCAACGATGCACTTGTCAACGATAGTGTCACGTTTTCGACGTTTCCGCTGTCAAAAATTCCCCTGTCAGAAAATGTGTCACTTTTAATCTAAGGCAACATCCTGTTAACTATACCCAATAAATCAGCCATAATTTGGGCCTTATAACAGCATCGGTTCCGTTGTTTGCGACTCAACGGGGTGAGGCTGGGCGACAAGCGCTTGTATTTTTGGTACTTTATCAGAATATGGGCGACGCCAGAGCGCATTGTAAGCCGACAGCATTTAAGCGATGACATGGGTTGGGAATCTCCCTTAAGAGATATTCGATCCCCAAACGTATCCATATACCATCATTAAGTAATTGATAACGTCGGTTTTACCCAATGTGCAGCCACTCGCAGTGATTTTCCCGCGTTTGTCTGTGGCTGCATACATTGAGTCATCGTCGTAAAATTCCTTATATACCCAAACGCTTTGGGTATAAAACCCCTACAACAATATTATTAATGAGTGCGAATCAACTATGCGACCCATTGATGTCATTGCCGTACTGGAAAAAGAGTTTGAAAGCACAGAGCAGGGCCACCATACACCGGTAATGTTGTGGGGGCCTCCCGGGGTTGGCAAATCACAAATCGTGGCGCAAGTTGCGCGTAAACATCAGCAACCGATTATTGATATCCGGCTTTCGCAAATGGAGCCCAGTGACTTAAGGGGCATTCCGTTTCGCGTCGAAGAGCGGGTGGAATGGGCAGTTCCGGCGATGCTGCCGGATCGTCAGCGCCATGGCGACAGCGGGTTTTTGTTCCTGGATGAAGTCACGTCTGCGCCGCCCAGTGTCTCGGCTGCCGCTTATCAGCTTATTCTGGATCGTCGCCTGGGTGCTTATGAAGTACCGCCGGGTTGGGTTATCGTTGCGGCAGGCAACCGGCAGGGGGATCGTGGGGTTACCTACAGTATGCCTGCACCGCTGGCTAACCGCTTTTCGCATTTTGAAGTGGAAACCCATTTGGATGATTGGGTCGCGTGGGCTTACGATAACAACATTGATGATCGTATTGTCGCATTTGTGCGCTTTCGCCCGGAACTGTTGTTTGATTTTGACCCCGCCATAAACCCGGCCGCATTCCCCACGCCACGTTCCTGGGAGTTTGCGCATCGTGCGCTACAAAAGTTTGAACATCAGCCGCGGCTCCTGTTGGGCAGTTTACAGGCTTGTGTCGGGGCTGCAGCGGGCATTGAACTGCATGCCTTTATCCAGAATTTGGATCAAATGCCTGACCTGACGTCTATTTTGAACGGCAAGTCAGTGCCGGTTCCCGCTGAGATGGATTTGCAATATGCAGTTGCCTCAGCGTTGGTTGGGCATGCCATACGCGTACGTGAGCAGGATAACGCCAGCGAGTTACACGGTAATATTCTTGATTACGCGGTAAAGTTTCCACAACGGGAAATGGGGGTGATGCTGGTGTCAGACATGCACCGGGCCATCGGGCAGGCCTTGTTTTCCGTTCCTCAATTCAAGCGTTGGGCCAATGCGGTTGCCCACCTGATGATTTATGAGTAAAGCTCTGCCATGCCGCTGGAGCGTACCTAACCCGTGTCAGATAACCTGTTTCACACAACCTGTTTCACACAACCAATGCCAGATAACCAACGTCAGATAACCAATGTCAGATAACCAAACGGACAAAGCGCTCGACGAATCCCGAAAGGAATCACCGGGCGATGTGGGCTTGACCGATACCGGGTTAACCGACATTGAGACCAGAATAAGTGCGGCGCGCACCCGCCTGATTATTGAAAAACCATTTTTAGGTGCCCTGGTGTTACGTTTGCCTGCGGTACAGGCCGGCACGTGGTGCAGGACGACCGCGACGGACGCCCGTAAAATCTACTTCAATGCCGACTACATCCGCGCTCTGGATCTTGATGAAACCCAATTTGTGCTTGCCCACGAAGCGTTGCACTGTGGCTTATCGCATTTTGCACGCCGTGGCAATCGGGATAAGCGCCGCTGGGATATTGCCTGTGACTTGGCAATCAACCCACTATTGGTGAGCGAGGGATTTAAACTACCTTCGGGGGCATTATTGCTCGATGGTTTTGAGGGAATGACAGCTGAAGAAATTTACCCCGCCATTGATGAGCACTTTGAAGACGAGCCGTTGGACCAGCATATTTATGATGCGGGGGAACAAACCCAATCCGGTACGCCACCCGAGCCAGTGCCCGACCAGGATGCCGGTCGCCAGCGAGAGGCGGGCAATGAACCCGGTGAGACATCCGGTTCACCTCAACAACACGGCACGGAAACGCGGTCACCTCAGCCACCGCCGTTAACAACACCCGAGGAGGCTTCATTAAAAATACAATGGCAACAGCGTTTAGCCGGTGCGGCGCAGCAAGCCATGCAGGCCGGTAAACTGGGCGGTCAGCTGGCCCGACTGGTCGACTATTTATTACAACCACAATTGCCATGGCGAAGTCTGCTGGCGCATTACATGACAGCGATTGCCAGAGATGACTATACCTATACACGGCCTTCATCCCGTCGTGGAGAACCGGCAATTTATCCCAGTTTACGCAGTGGACAGGTTAACGTGGTGGTTGCGTTGGATACCAGCGGTTCAATTAGCGATGAGGAAATGCGGCAGTTTGCCTCGGAAATCAGTGCAATCAAGAGTCAGGCGCGCGCGCGTGTGGTACTGCACGCCTGCGATACGCAACTGGCGGCAGCCGGTCCCTGGCCGTTTGAGCCCTGGGAACCGCTTGAACTGCCAACCACCTTGTCAGGTGGTGGCGGCACCGATTTCGGGCCGGTTTTTCAATGGGTCGATCGGCAGGATACCCCCCCCGATTTACTGGTTTATTTCACCGACGCGGAAGGGGCGTTTCCCGAGCACACGCCCATCTATCCGGTGATCTGGCTGGTAAAGGGCAAAGCCAGCGTACCGTGGGGGCAGCGTGTGCAATTGAACTGATATCGTTGCTTATAATGAACAATGTTTTTTCTGGCGATGTGAAGAATAATACACGGGTCGATGAGAAGGGTGGGGCAAGGTTAATGAGGAACAAATAACGGCATGGAATTATCCAGCGAAGACAATTTACGCCTCAATGTGCTGATAAGCCAGACCTTGTATGCAGTGCGCATTGATGAATCGAGCATGGTGGTGCATGCGCTTAGCGAGCAGGGCGAAGCCAAAGTATCGTTAAACCCTACCTGCCGGGATGACAAGTACCTGCGCCTGGTGCGCGAGCTGTTATCCATGCACGCCCTGGGTTCACCGGGTGGATATCCGGTGTTTCTAAAACGCTGGACGCGTATGGGGCAAATGCGGGAACAGAGCCTGGATGGTTTGTTATTGTTGGGAGAACCGGAGGCAATTGTGGCTGTTGCTCATGCGCCGGATTTGGACGAAAAAAATGCGCGCCGAGCCTGGTGGGCAATGCCCTCGGCTGACGTGGCACGCAGGATGCTTGAAAACCGCCGCATTGCGGAAAGCGAGTTTGGCAAAGAATTAGCGGCCTTTTTAATTGACTATTTGCCATTTGAGCGGGTGCCACAAGCGATTGTTGAGTCCGTTAAACTGGTGTTGCAACCCGGCCTGATAGATGCGGCGACGGTTAATCACCTGTGGCGACGTGCGGAAAGAAAAAGTGTGTATTACGTGGGTTTTTTACACGCGGTGCCTGACCAACTGCCCGTTGACTATTCGCCCCATGATGATTTTCAGCAGATACACAACCACCTGCAGAAATTGCTGCAACAGCAAAACCCGTTTGCAAAACAGCTCGTCAGATTATTGAGCCCTGCCGGGCAGGCATTTTTGCATACTCTGGAAAACGTATTGCTCAAATTAAACAGCCAGGATGTGGTGGTATTATTGTTAGCGTCCATAGAGGCCTATAGCCACACTGTTCGAGTCGACGGTGATAAAGCCTGTCGGCACATAGAACACATCGTATCAAATACCGACAAGCGAATATTATCAGCAAATGAACCATTGCTAGCGGCTTTGGTTGATACCCTGCCAGACGAACAGGTTACCATCAAAGCCATGCTCGCCTTGTCGTTGGTTGGAGAAGAATTAATAAATCCAATTTTTTCCCAGACCGATGCGCAGGGCTCGGTTATGCGTAACAAGTTAATGCCGATTACGGTTCCTCTGAGAGAATGGATACAACAACTGAAAACGCACCGTGCCAGGGGCTCATAAGATGACGACGCGAGGGGCGGATGATACCGATGGGAACATGCCTGATGTTAATAAGCCTAATGTTAATAAGCCTAATGTTAATAAATTATATATAGCAAAGACCGCGGTCACCGTTACCCTAGCCTATGCAATGCCGCCGGTTCGAATGTCACAACGTAACGCCAGGTCCCTGCTGGCTCGGCATTTCTTGCCAAATACGTTAAAATTTGAGCTGTTGTTGAGCCTGATTCAGCGTCAGCCGCCTGTCGAGGCCATCGCCGACAGGATGAACAATATGGTATTCCGTTGGTTGGATGAGGGGTTTGACGCCATAGAAATTAATTCGGTACGATATATACAGTAATTTAATTTAGAATAACGCAAGCAACTCAACGCAAAAAAGACAAGGCAAAATGGCAAATTTACCCTGGCAAGAAATCAACAGTGTTTTCCTCGATATGGATGGCACCTTATTGGACCTGTATTTTGATAATCACTTCTGGCAGGAGCATGTGCCCAAGCGTTATGGCGAAATGCATGGGCTTTCATTGCAGGAAGCCAAAGCCGCGATTTATCCCCGCTTTAAGAATGCAGAAGGCACTCTAGACTGGTACTGCATCGACTATTGGTCAACTGAACTGGGCCTCGATATTGTCAAGCTTAAAAAAGAAGTGGATCACTTAATTGCCGTACACCCTTATGTTATCGACTTTTTATTGGCGGTAAAGGCGTCCGGACGGCGGCTTTTAATGGTGACCAATGCGCATGTGAAAAGCCTGGAACTTAAAATGGAACAAACGCAGCTGGCCGGTTATTTTGACCATATTATCAGCTCCCATGAGTTGGGGGCCGCCAAAGAATCGCCGGAATTCTGGAATAAGTTCAGAGCGGTTGAGGTATTTGATAACAGCACCAGCCTGTTGGTTGATGACAGCCTGCCCGTACTTCACGCCGCAAGAAACTATGGCATCGCACATTTACTGGCAATTTATAAACCGGATACACGCAGGCCGGTTAAGGATGTTGAGGACTTTAATGCCATTCACGGTTTTGACGAAATCATGCCCACGTCATTTCCGTCCTAAAGTGATTAGGAACGTGCACGCAATAACTTCCCGATTTTGCATCTCATCTTCAGCCCGTCTTCGCCCGTTCTTCAATCACAAAAGCTCGAAATAGAATAGCTATTCCTGCGCTTTTATTCAATCAGAACGAACAAATACAGACTAAATCTGAGCGCCAAATAGGGAAGTTATTGCGTGCCCATTCCTTAGCAATACGGCTAAAATCGGTTGTCCCAGGTTTTAAAGCGTTTTTTGCAGTAGCGGAGTAGTGCGTCATAACCATCAAAGTACAGCTCAAAACCATCCTCCGCGGGCGCGTCCATTTCGCAATAGTCGTTTGAGTGTTCACGGCAGACCTTAGGCCGGGTTTCATAAATTCCGCAGCGGCCACTGGGTTGCAAATGCCTGCACTGGGTGCTCACCAGCAAATACCAGGCGCCGTCATCCTTATAAACCTGCACATTATGATGGGCGGTTTGCCAAAGCAGGTGATCGAAATCATTCATGGACCGAGGTGAATCTATTTGCTGGGTAATATAAGTGCAGCATTTGGAACCAGGGCAAAAACCGCATTTATTTTCGGGTGTAATGAGTATTTTGTGATGGTGGGTTATTTGATTCATAAGCGTAATATTAACCGTGTTTAAGTCGTATATCTGTATTTGGCGCTATAAACTAGAGCAATAAAACTAGTGCACAAAACGGGCGAAATAAATTCAAGCGCATTATAAACTGACATCACCTGGCCGATGGCCAGCCAATCAGAAAGGCATTATGCCATACCCATCGCGATTGAGCGTTGCTATTTTGATGTTGCCGCCAGGTGTTATGATCACTTATACTGAAAACCAGGGACACGTTAAGGAACGTGCACGTAATAACTTCCCTATTTGGCGCTCAGATTTAGTCTGTATTTGTTCGTTCTGATTGAATAAAAGCGCAGGAATAGTAATTCTATTTCAAGTTTTTGTGATTGAAGAACGGGCAAAGACGGGCTGAAGATGAGATGCAAAATCGGGAAGTTATTGCGTGCATGTTCCTAAGCATTCAGTGGCGTTGGCAATTCCGCACACGCTGACGGTGATGCACTTATTACGTGAATTCAGGCATCATTAATCCCCCGGAAGCGCTGTGAATTACACTAGGTCCCATGATGTGATTGCCACCGATGATTTTATTCACCCACCCATTTTACTGATGAGATTAGCATGAAACTTTTTTTGTGCGAAAAGCCTTCCCAGGCCCGTAATATAGCGCAGGTACTTGGGGTGCGACAAAAAGGGGAGGGCTGCCTTAAAGATAGCACCAGAATAGTCACGTGGTGTTTCGGTCATCTGCTGGAGATGGCGCCCCCGGACGCCTACGATGAGTCATACAAGCGATGGCGCTTTGACACGTTGCCCATCGTGCCGGAGCAGTGGAAACTGACGGTTAAAAAAAAGGCGCGGCAGCAATTCAATGTCGTGAAACAATTGTTGCGTGAATCATCAGAGGTGGTGGTTGCCACCGATGCCGACCGGGAAGGCGAAACCATTGCCCGTGAAGTGTTGGAACGTTGTCGTTGGCGCGGTCCTGTGTCACGACTGTGGTTATCCGCGCTTGACGATACCAGCATTCGCAAGGCGCTCGCCAATCTACTGCCAGGCTCCAAAACCGAACCCCTTTATTTTGCCGGATTAGGTCGTGCCCGCGCCGACTGGCTGGTGGGCATGAACCTCACCCGTGCCTATACCCTGATTGGTCAACAGCGCGGCCATGATGGTGTGTTATCCGTGGGGCGCGTTCAGACACCAACGCTTAATCTCGTGGTTCAGAGGGATTTAACCATCGAGCAGTTCGAACCGAGCCCCTACTATACGGTTAATGGCGAATTCGGTGTGACGGCCGGTCAGTTCATGGCTAAATGGCTTGCCCCAAAAGCCGTGGTTGACGCCGAGGGCCGTTGTATCAATGAACAAGCGGCCCGCGCCGTGGTGCAGAAAATTACCGGGCAACAAGGCCGCATCAGTAAGGCGGATACAAAGCGGGAGAAAGAACCAGCACCGCTGCCTTTTGACTTGTCATCCCTGCAGCAAACCGCATCAAAACGCTGGGGGATGGGCGCCAAGGAGGTGCTGGATACGGCTCAGGCATTGTACGAAACCCATAAGGCGCTGACGTATCCCCGTACCGATTGCCCCTACCTGCCGACGTCACAACGAGGCGAGGCAGCACAAGTGCTGTCGGCACTTCGGCAATCCGATGCACGCTATGGCCCGTTCATTGATCAAGCCGACATTCACTTCCGCTCGCGTGCCTGGAATGATAAAAAAATCACCGCGCATCACGCCATCATCCCAACATCCACACCCACCAATATCACGCGAATGACCGATAAAGAGCGGCGTCTCTTCAGCCTGGTTTGCCGCCGCTACATTGCGCAGTTTTACCCGCTCTATGAGTACGACAAAACCACGATTGAAGTCAGCGTTTGTGATGAACAGTTTCGTGCCGTGGGCAGGGTGCCACGCATTGAAGGGTGGCGAACCGTGTTGGCCCAAAGCAAGCCGGAAAAACAAGATGACGAGAACCAGACATTGCCAGCTGTAAGTGTTGGTGACATTGCCAAGGTGTTAAATGCCGCCGTCGAAACCAAACAAACCAAGCCCCCCGCGCACTATACCGAAGGTACCCTTATTGCCGCCATGAAGTCCATCGGCAAACTGATTTCCGATGCCAAGCTGAAAAAGGTATTGCGAGAGACCTCCGGCATTGGCACCGAAGCGACCCGCGCGGGTATCATCGAAACCCTGTTACAACGCGATTTTTTACAGAAGCAGAAAAAACAAATTGTCAGCACCCAAACCGGCCGGGCTCTGATTGCCATACTGCCGGATGACATCAAAGATCCGGCCACCACCGCGCTATGGGAGCAACGTTTGGAAGACATCGCTCAGGGACGCGGTGAGCTTAGTGGGTTCATTAATGGACAAGCCCAATGGATCACCGAGGTATTGCAACTGGCAAAACAACAGGCGGGTTCAAATCACCACGCATCACAACAACCGCTATTTGAAAATAAAGCCGCCGGCAATGTTGGGGGTAAAAAAAAGGTTGGGCGCAAAGTATCAAATAAAGCAGGGAATAAAGCGGGCCGGTATGTTAAAAAGAATGCTGCAAATAACACCGTCAATTTTCCTGAAAACAGTTCTGATAGCAGTGCTGGCAAACATGCCGACAACCGCGCAGCGAGTAATGATCAGGCACAACATGCCTGCCCTGACTGTGGCAAATCGTTGCAACGGCGAAAAGGTAAGAATGGTTTCTTTTGGGGGTGTAGTGGTTACCCTAACTGTAAGACCACCCGTCCGGATAGTCGTGGCAAACCAGGTAAGGCCAAAACACCAGCGACTGCTCGAAAAGCACCACGCTCCAATACCCGCGAGCTACCGGCAAAGACCGGCGCATCATGCCCGCAATGTAAGTCCGGCACCCTGGTGCAACGCTCAGTGAAAACCGGCATGAACATCGGCAAGCCTTTTGTGGGCTGTACCGGATATCCAACCTGCCGGTATTTTTCCTGGCCAAGCAATTAGGGTTTGTTGACCAGTGAGCAAACGCAATGGTCAACAGACACTAATTACATAGAAGATGGAATGAGGTTTAAGTCACTTGATTTAGTAACGTTCGTTGGAAACTCGAACGGTCCCGGTTATATGTTGACGTATATCCAGCCTTCCTGTTGTCGTTTTATGACCTGATGCAATGCAGAGGGGACTACCCGCGTATTGGGCAATAATTGCAGGGGCTCACCGGTGTTGATTTTAACGCGCTCCAGCGCTAAACCACAGGCCGACACAATTAAGTTGTCATATTGTTGCTGCAGTTGTTGTATGCGTTGAGAATGGGCTGAGCGCTCGTTCTTGACCAAGGAGAGTCCTGCGCCCCTGGTGACAATTTCTACGTGTAATTTTCGTTGTAGATGCCGTCCGTTTTGCAGTAAACGCTCAGTTTCGTCAAGAAAGTTGTTTAGGCGATAGGGGTCGTCTGTGCTCACTTGAAACATCAGTTTAACGTCGTCTGAATTTACCGTCGCCTGATGGGCAACAAGGTTTGCCAGGTCGACTAACGGCGGTTGTTTTATCTGATGGGCTTGCCAGCCGATAAATGTACCCACCAGTAATAGAACCCCGGCTGCAACTCCCTGGATAAGCCAGGCGTTGGTTTTATCGGGCTGGCGCTGGGGTTCTGTCACCGGTATTGACTGATATTGCTGCTTCACGAATTCGCTGACATTTCTTAATGTATTGTAGCGCTCTCGTAAGGCGGCATCCTGGTGTATTGCCTGGGCCAGACGAGACTTTTCCGGTGCGCTCATTTCGTTATCGATAAACGCATTTAACTGTTCATCGGAAAAATGTTGATCCGAATAGTCGTGGCTCATTTAACTCTCCGTAACATTCTGCTGGATTCCTCGGGTTGTTCTTTAATGGCAAACAGTGCGCCAGCCAGTTTTTTTCGGGCCCGGCACACCCGGCTCATTACGGTGCCGATCGGTATATCCAGTATAGTGGCTACTTCCCTATAAGATAGTTCTTCCAGGTCAATTAGTGTGAGGGTTTGACGTTGTCCTTGGGAGAGGGCGGCGACCGCTTCATGTACACTGGTAATAGCCAACGCTTTTTCATGTAACGATTCCGGTGAGGTATTGTCCGTAAAGACGTAATCGTCGATATTTTCCATGACCCGGTTGCGGCGCAGATAATTACGCCAGTTGTTAATGAGGATTTTAAACACCCAATTATCGAAACCGGCGAGGTCTTTTAGTTGCTTTTCTTTTTTGAGCGCTTTGGTGAGCGTATCCTGCACCAGATCATCGGCAAGGTCACGTTGATGATTCCAGGAATAAGCCAGCCTGAACAGGCGAGGCCGAATCGCTTCGAGTCTGCGAGTGAATTCACGATGTTGTTTCCATATTTTTAGCACAGGCATAACGCAGCACCACGATTTTGAAAACCTATATTGATAACCGATGTTGATTACGTAGGTTGATAACGGACAACATTACCTGATTGCCGCGACTTTCTCAATGTGCGCAATAAATATAATTAGCGTTTAAAGCGTGCTGGTCTGCAGCTTAGTACAATGTCCAAATTTAAGCGGTAGGTATATCGTATTGAATACGCTCTAGAGTTACTGCTTATTAGGTGCAATAACACCACTTAGTTATATTTTTAGGGAATAAATTTAAGAGTGATGTGTGTGTATGAGTTAAGGCGTTGGGATTTGCGTTAACTGCCCGCTTGCTAATGAAATGTACAGTCAAGCGGATACATATTGCTTATAGGGGGATGACTATGTTCTTAACAACCGTTAACTCAACATTACCGAAAATAGTAGCGGTAACATTAACATTATTTATAACGGTATTTGCATCGGCAACGTTTGCGGAGGAGAAAGAATTTGCCGAGCAACGCGTTGTATTACAGATTAGTGATTCAGATCCGTTTAAACAAACGTTGGTGCTTAATGTGGCCAATAATCTTATAAAACACTATGGACCTGATCAGGTGGCGCTGGAAATCGTGGCGTTTGGGCCGGGCTTGCGATTGCTGTTCAAGGAAAATAGTAATGATAAACGTATTCAAAGTTTATCGGCCAGCGGTGTCAGGTTCAGCGCCTGCTCCAATACGATCACTGCGATGACCAAGCAGTTAGGCAGTCCGCTGGTGCTGAACGAGCATGCCATTAAAGTGTCTGCGGGCGTGGTTCGAATTTTGGAATTGGAGCAGAAGGGCTATAACCTGGTAAAGCCTTAACAGTGTGTAGAACCAAATTTAAAATAATTAAGGTGTGACACTATGACAATGATGATGAGAATGACAAAGAAAAAAATGACATGCCTGGCAGCCGGCGCAGTCATGATGGGTGGGGTTATAACAACGACAAACGCGGCAAACTGGTTAATGCTGCAGGGCACTGAGCCGGCTGGTTCGGCGCCACGCGCAAAAATATGGGGGTTTATACAGACGCAGTATCAAAAGGACTACAGTGATGCAAACGCCAATAACCAGTATGTGCCGCCAAAATTAATTGGTCCGGGCCTGACATCACAATCGCAGTTTAACGTTAACCGTGCGCGTATTGGTGTAAGGGGTACTGGCTTTCCACTGGATCCAAACGTAAATTATTTTTTGCTGGCGGAGTTTGGCAAAAATGCCATCACCGAAGCCGCCAGTGGTGCCGTGCACGTGACCGATGCCAGTATTACGCTTAACCACATTAAAGGTGCCAGACTTCGGCTGGGGTTATTTAAATACCCTGGCGCAGAAGAAGCATTACAGGCCATCCATGTTTTTGATTATATCAACTTTACCAATGTGACCAATCAGCTATTGTTAGAACGCTTTCAATCCAGTATATCCGTCAATGATGTCTCCGATGTACCACCGCAAACGTTACCGGCGCAACAGTCGCTGAATGGGTTTGATCGCCCCGTGGGCGCATTTCGTGATGTGGGCCTGCAGGTTTTTGATACGTTTGGCATTAACGACTGGGAGCACAGCTATGCCATCATGTATGGCAACGGCAACGGGCTGAACGATGGCGATAACGATGACAACAAAGATCTCTATGTCTACTTGTCATCAGAGCGGGTGTTCGATGGCCAGGGCCCGCGCCGAGAGGGCTTAAAAATGTTTGCCTGGCACCAAACCGGACAACGCTCTTTCGATGGGGATGGTGATGGCCAGGTGGAAGAATACGACCGGGACCGTTCGGGTGTCGGGGTCAAGTACCTGCAAAAACCATTTCGGTTTACCGCCGAGTACATGACAGGGGAAGGCATGATTTTTAATGGCCCCGACAAACCCACCTTTGGGCTTGTGCCGCCTAGCGCCGGCAATCCAAATCATCCCGCCAACGGATTGAATCAGGAGGCCAGCGGTTTTACGGTGGAAGGAGGGTGGTACATTCCCGGCACCAAATGGGAGATCGATGCGCGATATGACATATACCATCGCCTGGAAGGCAATACCGGCGCCTACGAATTGGAATTTAAAACCCTGACGTTGGGCACCCAATATCATTTCAACAAAAAAGCGCGGCTGACAATAAACTATGAAATACGCGAAGCTGAGGCCGTCAAATTTGGCAACGAGCCGCCGCCACCACCCAATCCAAACATCAACCTGAAGGATGTCGATAACCGGGCGTCCATTCAAGTAACCCATATTTTTTAGTTGATTCAGCCGGCCAGCGTATTGAGGGCACGTCCCAGGGTTAAAGTTAGTGAAGCGGGGCGATTAGGCTGAGGTGTTTACCTATTTTTAGGTAGCGTCAGTGTATGTTTTGTATACAAAATGGCGCTGAAACCCGCTCAAGGACGTGCGCCATTGCCCAAGGAAGGGTCCAGCCGTAACAGGAAGGGTCCCAGCGTAACAGGAAGGGTCCACCACCCAACAGGAAGGGTCCATCACCCAACAGGAAGGGTCCATCATCCAACAGGGAGGGGTCATTACCCAACAGGGAGGGGTCATCACCCAACAGGAAGGGTCCATTACCCAACAGGAAGGGTCCATCACCCAACAGGAAGGGTCCATCACCCAACAGGAAGGGTCCATCACCCAACAGGAAGGGTCCATCACCCAACAGGAAGGGTCCACCACCCAACAGGAAGGGTCCATAACCCACCAGGAAGGGCACATTGCCCGACAGGAAGGGTGTATTACCCACCAGGGAGGGTTCATTGCCCACCAGGAAGGGTCCATTGCCCACCAGGAAGGGGTCACCAACCAACAGGCAAGGCCCAGCTCCCCAAGGAAGCTCTGGTTGTACGCAAGGCAACCAAAATAGCTAAACAGTCAGTAAGCCGACTTTCCCACCCACGGCCCCAGTGACAGGATGTCTCACAGGATTGTTCACGTTCATCTCACAAATTACCATTGCTTGGTGTTGGGTCGAAGGGGGTTAACCATTTTCAATAGGGCTTGCGGGGTTTGTTCGATGGCGGCTTTGTGTTCACAAATGTCCGCGTGAACCACGTTATCTTTGGTGATAATGTCCCCGGCGGGTTTAGTCTTTGTAGCCCGGATGGAGCTTGTGGAATCCGGGATGAACGGACCCCATGTCGTTTCGGATAAAACCACGCGGCTAAGGGAACGGGTTCACGAGCGGCCAATGGTTTGTGCGCTGCCCGTTGTTCAACGCCCACCCTGGATTCCGCACGCTTCATCCAGGCTACCGGTGCCATCGCCAGCACTGGGTTTCAGGCTCCTAAAAAAAGTAAGGTTGAGATTAGGCTTGTTTTTAAACAATGCGTTAAGCGGGTGTTTATATTCATATCACAAATAACCGTTGTTTGGTGGTGGGGCGAAGGGGTTTAACCATTTTCAACAGGGCTTGCGGGGTTTGTTCGATGGCGGCTTTGTGTTCACAAATGTCCGCATGAACCACGTTACCTTTGGTGATAATGTCCCCGGCGGGTTTAGTCTTTGTAGCCCGGATGGAGCTTGCGGAATCCGGGATGAACGGACCCCATGTCGTTTCGGATAAAACCACGCGGCTAAGGGAACGGGTTCACGAGCGGCCAATGGTTTGTGCGCTGTCAGTTGTTCAACGCCCACCCTGGATTCCGCACGCTTCATCCAGGCTACCGGTGCCATCGCCAGCACTGGGTTTCGGTTAATGAACCGATGTCCATTAAGGGCGGTTTTCAGTCCTTCGGCGCGAATCACTTCGGGGCTTGGGCGGCATGTTTTTCGGTGTTACCAACACCTTAGCCCCCAGCGCTATTGCATTACTTTGAGTTGGCTGGCCCAGCCCAGCAGGTAAGGCTCGTATTGTTGAATTATGGCGGGGGTGCCGGAGAAACGCACCATTAATTGTTTGCCTTTTTTATAGGCGGTGGTTAATTCAATACTGGCATGGCTGGAGATGTCAGAATCTTGTTTATAGCGCCCATACAGGGCGAATTCCCCAAAGGGCACTTCGATATAGCGCAGTATGGGTACGGTGGCCTTGGGGTCCATGGAGGTTAAGACGCCGGGCAAATTATTTACCATGCCTTTGGCTTGGGATTTTAATCGTTCATTTTCATGTTTGGGCAGGAAGTCATAGCCACTGATGAGTTCGTAGGTGAGTACCATATCGCCCTCGGGCAGTTGCCATTTTTCCGAGCGTTTGGCGGCGTGTTCAATGAGCCATTGGTTATCGCCATCGGCATCGGCGGGGATGGGGATGTCAAAGCTCATGTGCGCGGTGTAAAAACGCCGGGTTAAGGGTTTGCTGCCGGCCAGGGTGGATTGGGGGGTGGCTGGCTCAGGCCGAAGTGAGGCCAGAAAGTGTTCGTATTGGCCGGTGAAGGCGGGGTGGGTTTTGAAATAGCGAGGTTCGCGTACAATACGTGAGGTAAAGATTTGATGATGCGAAATCGGTAGCAAGTGAAAAAGTTGACGATAATAATCTGTCGGTGGATGGTCATTAAAATACGCTTTTCCAGTATCGGTCAGTGCCCCTTGTGATTCAAACGCAAATGTATAAGGCGTGCTAAATACCTTGCCTTTTTCGTCTAAAACAGGCTTGAAACTCTCGGGTTGTCTCGAGGACTCGCCGCGGTTGAGCAGTTTCATGTTGGCGTCGACGCCGGAATGGCGTTGTAGCCATTCGTCGGCTAACGTTAGTGTGGACTTGGGTTGGCTTGTGTCAGTCGAGCTGACATAAAACATGGTTGTTATTTCAACATTATCATTGCTATCGGTGGTCACCACTGCGAATGGATACCATTCAGATAAAACGGTGGTTGGCCAATTAGAGGTTGGAATTAACATATCATCCATGCCGGTGTAATGCTCAGGGGGCGGTAAGTCAGCGATGACGGTTTGGGATGAGAAGGGCATACAGGCTCCTAAAAAAAGTAAAATTGGAATTAGGCTTGTTTTTAAACAATGCGTTAAAATGGTTTTCATATTACAAATAACCGTTGTTTTGTTGAGGGCCGAAGGGGTTTAACAATCTTCAATAGGGCCTGTTGGGTTTGTTCAATGGCCTCTTGGTGTTCACAAATTTCCGCGTGGATTACATTGCCTTTGGTGATAATGTCCCCGGCCGGTTTCGTCTTTGTAGCCCGGATGGAGCTTGCGGAATCCGGGATGAGCGGAACCCCTGTATTTTCAGATAAAACCACGCGGCTAAGGGAACGGGTTCACGAGCGGCCAATGGTTTGTGCTCGGTCAGTTGTTCAATGCCCACCCTGGATTGCGCACGCTTCATCCAGGCTACCGGTGCCATCGCCAGCACTGGGTTGCGGTTAATGAACCGATGTCCATTAAGGGCGGTTTCCAGTCCCTCGGCGCGAATCATTTCGGGGCTTGGGCGGCGTGTTGTTTGGTGTTACCGACACCGTAGCCCCCAATGTTATTGCATTACTTTGAGTTGGCTGACCCACCCCAGCAGGTAAGGTTCGTATTGTTTAAGTAAGGCGGGGGTGCCGGAGAAGATGATTTCCAGAATTTTTCCTTTTTTATAGGCGGTGGATAATTCGATACTGGCTTCATAGGGGTCCGATTCACTACTGCCATACAGGACGAACTCGCCAAAAGGCACTTCGAGGTAGCGCATGTCAGGCACGGGGGTATTGGGTGCTTCGGATTTTATGTAGTCGGGCATCTTGTCTACCATGCCTTGCGCGAGGGATTTCAGTTTGGCATTTTTATGCTTGGGCAGGAAGTCGTAACCACTTTGAATCTCGTAACTGACCACAAGCTCGCCCTCCGGCAGGTGCCATTTGTCGGAGCGTTTGGCGGTGTTTTCGATGAGCCATTGGTTATCGCCATCGGCATCGGCGGGGATGGGAATCTCAAAGCTGATGTGCGCGGTGTAAAAACGCCGGGTTAAGGGTTTGCTGCCGGCCAGGGTAGATTGGGGTGTGGCGGGTTCAGGCCGAAGTGAGGCCAGAAAGTGTTCGTATTGGTCGGTGAAGGCGGGGTGGGTTTTGAAATAAGGCAGGCGGCGTACGGCCCGTATTGTCACTATTTGGTTTTCTTTAATGGGCAGTAAGGTGAAGATTTGCCGATAGCGATCATCGTAGTCATGATACAGTATCGTTTGGCCCGTCAAGTACTGCACACCGTGCGATTCCAGGGTGAAGCGATAGGCGGCACTGGTGAAGTTATCTTTCTCATGTCGTATGGGCTTTACGATGGCGTTTTGCCCGGTGATTTCACTGCGGGTCAGTAATTCCATGTTGGCTTCTTTATTGGAATGTGTTTGTATCCATTGATCGGCAAACGTTGTTGTTGAGGTTGGTTGCTCGAAATAATCGCTGGCAACGTACACATTGGTTGCCAGTTCAATTTCATCATTGACGTCAGTTCCCACTACCGCAAACGGAAACCATTCGGATTTTATAGTGATTGGGTGAGTTGGCATGGGAATTAAAATATCATCCATCCCGGTATAATGTTCAGGGGGCGGTAAGTCAGGTATTGTGGTTTGGGATGCGGTGTGGGATGAGAAGGGCATACAGGCTCCTAAAAAAAGTAACGTTGAGATGACACTGGGTATTAAGTAATGGTTTAAGCGGGCGTTCAGTTTCATATCACAAATAACCGTTGTTTGGTTGAGGGACGAAGGGGTTTGACGATTTCCAAAATGGCGTGTTGGGTTTGTTCGATGGCCTCTTTGTGTTCACAAATTTCCGCGTGGACCACATTGCCTTTGGTGATAATGTCCCCGGCGGGTTTGGCGCCGTGATTTAATAATGCCTCCTGGCTGGTTAAGGGCACGGTGCCGTCGCCTTGTTTGTGTTTGTCAAAGGGACATTCGAGCACTTGGTTGCGGTTGATGAACAAGTGTACATTAATGGCGGTTTCCAGGCCATTGGAGCGAATCACGTAGGTGCTTGAGTGATGGCTGACCCCCAACTTAGTGTGAAATGCCTTAGCCAGACGTACCCGTTTTTTTAATTCCTCATACCAAAGTGTAATACTCAATTTCTGATGCTTTGGCGTACTACTATTCGGCCGCAAGCGCATATTATCATGATGCCAGGGGGTTTCGTTGGGTAAATAGAGGTTGGCGCGGTCATTGAGGGATGCGGGGTCCACGTCATCCAGGGCGTGGTCCACTGGGTCGCCAAAATCGTCTTCATAAGTGACGCGGGTGAATTCCCGGGCGCTATAGGGTTTGGGGCGGTGGCTGGGGTCGTAGCGCTTGTGGCATAGCAGGCCCACGTGGTCATTGAGGTAGATGTCGTCATAGACGTCGTTGATGGTGGCGGGTTTTAGGTGGCCGGGTTCGGTGGTGAGCCAGGGGGCATTCGTTGCACCGGCGGCACCGCCCTGGTGCTCATAATCGTTGGTGGGCAGCAGGGCATAGACGCCGGGCAGGTTGCCCATGCGGGTGAAATGGTAGGCGCTGGTGCCGATAATTTCGGCAAAGATGTTGCTTTTGATGCGGGTGGGGGTGTAGGCCAGTACCCGCTCCTGTTTGGCGCCAAAGATGAAGCGCCGGTACAGTACCGGGGAGCCGGTGGTGGGTTGGTTTAAATGCACCATGCCATGGATGTTGTTGTTGGCCCCCAGTACTTCACTGGCATAACGGGCAATAAGGCTGCCCTGGCTGTGGGTGACGACAATGGGGTTTTCACTGCCTGCGTCGTAGTGTACCCCTTTTGTGCCGAGTTCGGGATAGTCGCCAATGGCCCGGATGCGGTCGATGTCTTGTTGCAGCTCGGCGGCTTCCAGGGCCAGATCGTTGCGCCAGTCGCGCCCGGCGCCGTAACAGCGGTAGATAAAGTGCTCGTCTTCGATGAGTTCGATGGCTTCCAGCAAGGGCGCGTAGTCGGCTAAGAGGCCAAACCAACCCCGTTGAGCCCGGCGTTGATACACGGCGTCGAGCAAGGGCTGTTGGTCGGCAGGGTGTTGGTGGTTGTGGCTGGCCTGGGCGATTTCTTGTTGAAAGTGTTTGGATGTTTTGATGGCGTCCATCAGGGGTTGTTTCGCTTTGTCGTCGTAATCGTTCATGACGCGGGCATTGCTATCATGCAGGCGGTCTACTTTTTTGTTGATCTCGTCATCATCCCAGTTACGTTGAAAGAAGCCCGACCAAATGCTTTTTGCGTAGGTTTTGGTAATTGGCCCTTTCGCATCGGGGTCCCACACATAATTCGCCTTGGCATGATTGCCCGGCCGCGCCAGGCGCGAGCCAAAGATGCCCGGCACATAAATCACCGGGATGACCCGTTTCTTTACCGGGGTTTGATGCAGGTACACCACTGGCAGGGGTTGGCTGCGTGGTTGCCTTAGGGGGTCAAAGCGCTTGACCGTGGGCAAGGCCGTGGCGATGGGGCCGACGTTGTTGTTGCTTGAGGGGTTATTGGTTGACTCAAAGCCGGCCCCGTAACCGGTTAAGTCCACTTTTTGCAGCCATTGCTTGCACAGGGCGTCATCCCTGGCAATGTTTTGGGCGCTGTGTGTATCTTTTTTAAGGAAACGATCATCATTGGGCGCTACGCCCCCCAGCTTGCCTAAGGTTTCCCAGGTAAAGGGTAACCGGGTATACGCTATCTCGATGGTTTGTGGTTGGCCGTTCAGTACGTGGGGCACCACAACCTGATCCAGGTGATGGCCCCTGGCGTTACGTTTATCACCCACGCCGTCCCTTGCGCCCAGGTCCACATCGCTCATGGCACCGTTTTCGTTAATGACCTGCAGTTCACGGAACAAAAAACCGTTGATAAAAATATAGACCCAGCCGCCGCTCAACATGCCGGCATTCTCCCGTGTCGGGTGTGGCGGATCGGTGAAGCGCAGTAGTTGCATTGGCACCAGCACCGTTGGCCAACGGGCGCTTTGCACTGTGTCCACCACCGGGTCAAACTGATCACCAAGGCGAAGATACATGGGAGAGCTACCTTGCATATAGATGATGTGCCAGAGGTTGTGTTGTACATTTTCAACCCCATTGATCAGCCATTCAACACGGTGTTGGTCTTTGCTTTTGTTGCTTGTTGGTAAGGTCTGGCGCTGCTTGGGCGCACTGGCGGGGCTAATGGCGAGTTCCCCCGCCAGGTTCGGCGCGGTATTGTGGCCGGCAATTTCCAGTTGAACTTTGTATTTTAAGGCTTGTTCTGTTTGCGTTGCCGCTTTCGGCCTGCTTTTTGGGACGGCCGCTGGCTTTATGGGGACTATTTGTGGCTTGGCGGCGGGCGCGCCGCGCAGGCCACCGCCAATGGCGGCGCAGCAGCTGAGTTTTTTGTTAAGCAGCGCGGTGGCAATGGCCGTTTCATTAAAACCATGATGCCCGCCGTACACATTGGCATAGGCTTGTTGCAAGGCCTGGCGGTTAAACGGGTCGGCCATCAGCGGTTGCACAAACTGCCGTGCGTGCGCTTCATTGCTAAAGCTGAGTGCGGTGCCGCTCATGGGCAGGTGGGTTATCCAGTAATCACCATTGGCGGTGCGCAGTAGTGGGGGTGGTAAGGCCACGTTGTGTCTCCCTGGGTGTTATATTGTTTTTAACATCATTGTTCTTAAAATCATGGTTCTTAACATCATTGTTTTAATACTGTTTTTTTACGTTCTATTGCGTCTTTTAGTTAATGGTTTAGCGATTGTTTTGTTGAGTGGCACACGGCTGGTTTTTTATATAGCAAGTTTGTAAATAGCAGTGGCCTGTTATTCGTTTATGCGGGCGTTAGCGTTAACGAATTAATGATGCCGATACTAACGAATACTGCGGGGTTTGAAACGTGAATATGTCACATTTTTGCTGTTATTTTGTCTAAACGCGTTGGTGCCTGTACCTTAGTGCACCGCTTGGGTTGCAGTCCTGTGCAAAAGGATTTTGCCACTGGTTCATGTTGCTTTGGCGGCGAGGGGGTTGTGGGTAAGTCAATTCAGGCTCGGTTCCGCGAGGGGTTTGGTTATTGTCTTGCCGGTCGAAAACTGGCGCGGTTTGGGCAGGTAAAATAAGCGATGTTATTAACCCTGGGTCTGGGTATAATTTGCCCGACCTAAGTACCTTGGCTAAGGCTAAAGGGGCCTTAGGACAAAAAATAGATGGTGCTGTGGAGGTCGGTTGGCTTTAACTCTGCACTTTAGCCCATATATTAGCTGTGCGAAACGGCGATTAATTCAATATTTGATCAGGCGTCAATGTGCCGGTTGTGCAGCGTGATTCTTGTAAGTTGTTGAATAACTTCTTGAAAAATATTTAATAACATTGATTTAATAACGATTGTTAGAGGATGTATTCCAATGCCTATTTACGAGTATGAGTGCCAGGCGTGCGGTTTGCGCCATGAAGCCATTCAAAAAATGAGTGATGATGTCCTGGTGGATTGCCCGGCGTGTAATAAGCCCAAGCTTAAGAAGCTGATTTCTGCTGCGGCATTCCGGTTAAAGGGTGGCGGTTGGTATGAAACTGATCTTAA
>Ga0316204_10004738_pt1 | contig 23862 bp, 24 predicted proteins | sample 6monrhotite_MG_2_FD_205661 | JGI IMG/M metagenome (GOLD analysis project Ga0316204, IMG submission 205661) | Microbial mat bacterial communities from mineral coupon in-situ incubated in ocean water Damariscotta River, Maine, United States -... | ecosystem: Environmental > Aquatic > Marine >... | reverse complement strand
AATGGCTCCTGTCAGGCCAATTCTATGCAGATGAGCGAACACAGACGCAAATTCCTGGTCGTGGCCGACCAGAGCGAGGAATGTCGCACGGCGCTGTATTTTGCTGCCAAGCGCGCCGAGGCAACCGATTGCGGGCTGGTCATACTGGCCGTGATTGAACCTTCGACATTCGATCACTGGATCGGCGTCTCGGAAACCATGCGACGCGAAGCTGAAGCCGAAGCAGCCGAATTGCTGGAGTCACTGGCCGAGGATGCCGAGGCCGTTCGGGCTGAACGTCCCGAACTGGTCGTGCGTGAGGATGAAAAACGCGACGCGCTGGCCAAACTGATTGAAGAAGACGAGGCGATTTCAATTCTGGTGCTTGGCGCTTCGGAATCCGGCGAGGGCCCGGGCCCGCTGGTGGCCGCTCTTGCCCGGGGCCGTGCGATCACCGGAAGTCGTCCGATCCCGGTCACGGTGGTGCCGGGCGGGCTATCACGCGACGCGATTGACGATCTGACATAGGCGCGGGTTGCAGATTGCCGAAGAAAGCGCCATGTGAGGGCTCAAGCGAGAGATCGGTTTCACATGTTCATCCAGACTGAAGATACACCCAACCCCAATACGATGAAATTTCTTCCAGGCCGCGAAATCGCGCCTGAAGCGCCGCGGGAATTTGCGACGCCCGAGGATGCGCAAGCCTCCTTGCTGGCGCGAGAATTGTTTGCGGTAGATGGGGTCACGGGCGTTTTTTGCGGTGCAGATTATGTCTCTGTTTCCAAGGACGAAACGTTGGGCTGGCCGCATATCAAGCCGGCCATTCTGGGCGCGATCATGGATGTCCTGCAATCGGGTCAGGCGCTGTTCGGTGATACAGATGGTGAAAGCGATTACGAGCCGGACAGTGCAGCGGCGAAGGAAATCAAGGAAATTATCGATACACGTGTGCGCCCTGCTGTGGCGCGCGATGGTGGTGATATCATTTTCAAGGGTTTTGATGAACAAACCGGCATTGTCGCGCTGGTCATGCGCGGGGCGTGTGCGGGCTGCCCGTCTTCGACGATGACGTTGAAATCCGGGATCGAGAACCTGCTCAAACACTATGTTCCCGAAGTGCGCGAAGTGGTGGCCGTTGGCTAGACGATCGCGCATGCAATCTTTGGCTCCGCCGCCACTATCGTTCGACGGGCCGGGTGGAATCCTCTAATTCAATCTAATGCATCTGCTTGTCATTGATACGACGGGACCGGCCTGTTCGGTCGGACTCCGCATTCCGGGCCGTGACGATCTGATTGTGTCCGAGCAAATGGCGCGCGGTCAGGCAGAGCGGCTCGCGCCGATGACGCAGGACGTTCTGACGTCGGCTGGATTGCGGCCGTTGGATATCGACAGGATTGGTGTGACGACCGGGCCGGGCAGTTTTGCGGGAACGCGGGTCGGGGTTGCCTTTGCGCGCGGTCTGGCGCTGGCGACCGGCGCTGAATGTGCCGGCATTTCCTGTTTGCAATGGTGGGCCTATGGCATCGAACCTGCGACCCATCATCCCGTTATTGCTGTGCATGACGCCCGCAGAGGCGAGGTGGTCATGCAAAATTTTTTAAACGGCATGGCGCTGGACGCGCCACGTACGCTTGCGATTGATGAAATGCGGGCGTTACTGATGGAGCGGATGAATACCGGGGCGCCTGTGGAAACGCCAAACCTTGTCGGTTCGGGCGTTCGGCTGATTTTCCCCGTTGAGACCGGTGCGCCTAACGATTTCCGTCCGGACCTGGTCAGTTTGCTCGATCTGGTGTCGACGCTGAATCCGCCCTTTGAACGGCCAAAGCCTTTCTATGCCCGTCCGCCGGATGCCAAACTCCCCGGCGGTGTCTCCGCGTGAATATCCATCCCGCCGAGAAATCCGATTGCGGGAAACTGGCCCGACTGCATGCCGATTGTTTCCCGCGCGGCTGGTCCGCGCTGGAGCTGGCCGAACTCCTGGCCGAAGCGAACATGATTGCGCTGTCGGAAGGTGAGGCGACTATCCGCGGCTTTATTCTGTGCCGGGTTGTGCTGGATGAGGCGGAAATACTCACCTTTGCCGTTGCGGCCGAGCATCGCGGCGCCGGCATTGGCCGCGCGCTGCTCGATCGAGCCGTATCACAGGCCGGGAAGGCCGGAGCCGCGTCTGTTTTCCTTGAGGTTTCCGCCGGGAATGATGCGGCGATCGGCCTTTACAAGCATGCCGGATTTACAAAGGGCGGTGTTCGGCGCGACTATTATGCTGACGGCTCCGACGCATGGGTGATGGAAAAGACACTCCGCGAATAGACGGATGCGGCTGACCGTCCTATGTCTGCAGGTGAGGTCTGACTGGGGAATTTGAATGCCGGACAAGATTGAAAAACTTTGCATCGAAAAAGGCCTTCGTATGACGGATCAGCGCCGCGTTATCGCGCGCATCCTGTCCGAGGCAGAGGATCATCCGGATGCAGAGGAATTGCACCGGCGGGCATCATCGGAAGATGACCGGATTTCACTTGCGACGGTTTACCGGACGGTTCGCCTGTTCGAAGAGGCCGGGATTATTGAACGGCATGATTTCCGCGATGGCCGCGCCCGCTATGAGGAAGCCAGCGATGATCACCATGACCATTTGATTGATTTGCGCTCGGGTGAAGTCATTGAATTTGTGAATGAAGAGATTGAAAGACTGCAGGAAGCTGTCGCTCGCAAGCTGGGCTATCGCCTGGTTGACCATCGACTGGAGCTTTATGCGGTTCCGCTCGATACAGAAGACCGCAAGTAAAGCGCGCGGCATTTGTTGATTTCCCGCACGCCCGGCCGGAATGCTCTGGCCTTTATATTTATCACCGTTCTTGTGGATATGATCGGACTGGGGATCATCATCCCGGTCCTGCCCGATCTGATCATGGATCTGACCGGTCTCGCACTGCCGCAAGCCGCCTTGTGGGGTGGCGCTCTCGCAACGCTCTATGCCTTCATGCAATTTGTCTGCGCACCGATTGTCGGCAATCTGTCCGACCGCTTCGGCCGCCGCCCTGTTCTTCTCTTTGCCCTGGCCGGGTTTTCGCTGGATTATCTCATCATGGGGCTCGCGCCCTATCTTTGGGTGTTGTTTATCGGGCGCATTCTGTCCGGTGTATTCGGGGCCACCTATACAACAGCGAGCGCATTCATTGCGGACATATCGCCTCCGGACAAGCGGGGTGCGAATTTTGGCCTGATTGGCGCGGCGTTCGGGCTGGGCTTCATTATCGGGCCGGTTATTGGCGGGACGCTGGGCGAGCTCGATCACCGCTTGCCGTTTTTTGCTGCGGCGGCGCTGGGTTTTGCCAATCTGGTCTATGGCGCCATCGTTCTTCCCGAGACACTGTCGGAGGAAAACCGGCGCCCGTTTCGACTGTTCAATTCCAATCCGTTGGGCGCGCTCCTGCAATTGCGGCAGTTTCCGATCGTGTTCGGCCTGTTAGGGGCGTTGGCGCTTTTCCATCTTGGCCACACCTCATTGCCCGCCGTGTGGGCCTATTTCGGAATCGAACGGTATGGCTGGTCGATGCTTGAAATCGGCATATCGCTGGGCGTTGTCGGTTTGGCCTCGGCGTTTGTGCAAGGTTTTTTGTCGCGCAAGGCGATTCCTGCGCTTGGCGCAAAACGCGCGGCCCTTGTCGGATTCACGATCGCTGCAGCGGCTTATTGGGGGTATGCGCTCGCTCCGAACTCAGCGATCCTCTATGTCGTCATAGTACTCGGCGCGCTCGCCGGCATTGGCGGACCGGCTCTGCAGGGCATTATGTCAAACCAGGTTCCCGCCAACATGCAGGGCGCCCTGTCGGGCGCGACGACCAGCCTTGCTTCGCTTATGACGGTGGTCGGCCCGGGATTGATGACGTTTATCTTTTATTCCTTCTCCAATCGGGAGGCCGCGATCTATTTTCCCGGCGCGCCCTTTGCCCTGGCGGGTGTGCTCACAATTTTCGCGGTCATTGTTATTGCGCGCGTTATTGGCCGCAATGAGGTCACGGCCTAGGCGGGGCTTGCGAATTCGCCCGCTTTCCATCATAACCCGCGCCTCTTTGAAATAGACGGGTTGGACATGGCGCCGCAGCGCAAAAAGCTTTTTATCAAAACCTATGGCTGTCAGATGAATGTCTATGACAGCGAGCGCATGCGTGATGTGCTCGCCCCGCTCGGCTATGAGCCTGTCGATGCGCCGGATGATGCCGATCTGGTCATTCTGAACACCTGCCATATTCGGGAAAAGGCCGCGGAAAAAGTCTATTCCGAGCTGGGTCGTTTGCGTCCGCACAAGGATGCCAAGGCTGATGGCGACCGTCCGATGACGATCGCGGTTGCGGGCTGTGTCGGGCAGGCCGAAGGCGCGGAAATCATGAAGCGCGCGCCGGTTGTAGACCTGGTTGTCGGACCGCAAACCTATCACAAGCTCCCCGAGCTGATTGCCCAGACCCATCGGTCACGCGGCGAACGACTGGACACTGAATTCGAGCCGGTCGCGAAGTTCGACGCACTCGCCGGAGACCGCGCGGTCAATGGGTATTCCGCCTTCCTGACCGTGCAGGAAGGTTGCGACAAATTCTGCACCTTCTGCGTTGTGCCCTATACACGCGGTGCCGAATGGTCCCGCCCGGTCGATCAGATCGTGGCGGAAGCGCGAATTCTGGCGGCGAAAGGCGTGCGCGAAATCACGTTGCTGGGGCAAAACGTCAACGCTTATCATGGCGAAGCGCCGGCGGGCCGTGAGGCCGACGGTCCCTGGGGTCTGGGGCAGCTTCTACGGCATCTGGCGTTGATCGGCGGGCTTGACCGTATCCGCTATACGACCTCGCATCCGCGCGATATGGATGATGAACTCATCGCGGCGCATGGTGATCTGGACTGCCTGATGCCGTACTTGCATCTGCCGGTTCAATCGGGGTCGGACAAAATTCTGAAAGCCATGAACCGTCGCCACAGTTTTGAGGATTACGTTCGCGTGATCGAAAAAGTTCGCGCCGCACGCCCTGATATTGCGATTTCCGGCGATTTCATTGTCGGTTTTCCGGGCGAAACGGATGCGGATTTCGAAGCCACACTGCAAGGCGTTCGAGCGATCAATTATGCGTCGGCTTTCTCGTTCAAATATTCCCGTCGACCCGGCACACCCGGCGCGGCCATGCCGCTCCAGATTGATGAAGCGGTGGCATCGGAGCGCCTTCAGATCTTGCAGTCTCTTCTGGTAGAACAGCAAACCGGCTTCAATCGGGCGCAGATTGGCAAGCGTTTGCCTATTCTGTTCGAGAAGGCGGGCCGTATAGATGGCCAGCTCCACGGACGGTCGCCCTATCTGCAGTCCGTGCATTGTGATGCGCCGAGTCATCTTGTCGGCAAAATCGGTGATGTTGTGATATCCGATGCGAGCAGGAATTCGCTGACGGGGCGTCTTGTCGAAAAGGTAGATGCGGCTTGAGCTCTTCCCGCACATCGAAAACCCGGTCGCGCACCAGCAAGCCCAGAAAAGATCCTGTAGAGACGCTGCATTTTGATGATAGCGATCGCGTTCGGCTGTTGGCTGGCGCAGGTGACAGGCATCTGATCCTGATTGAAGACGAGCTCGGCGTCCGGTTGTCCGCGCCCGGCGGCGGCCAGATCCAGATTTCCGGTGCTGATCCCAAAACCCGTCTGGATGCCAAGCGGGTGGTCAACCGGCTTTACTCCCGGCTTGAACAGCAGATGACGTGCGATGAATCCGATGTCAGATCGGTTCTTCATCTTGATGATGCGCAAGCCAAGGCGGTGGATTCCTCCGTAATCCGCGTGCCGCGCGGGGCCAGTTTCATGGCGCGTACGCCGCGCCAGGGTGAGTATATCCGGGCTTTGAATGACCCGGCGGAATGCGACCTCATTTTCGGCGTTGGTCCGGCTGGAACCGGCAAGACGCTTCTGGCTGTGGCCTATGGTGCCGCCCAACTGGCGCTGAAAGCGGTGGATCGGCTTATCATCACGCGCCCGGCGGTCGAAGCGGGCGAGAAGCTCGGTTTTCTGCCTGGCGATCTGGCCGAAAAGGTAGATCCCTATCTCTTGCCGGTCTGGGATGCGCTGACCGATGCGCTGGGCCGTACGCAGATGGAAAAACTGCGTGAAGACAAACGGATCGAAGTCGCGCCACTTGCTTTCATGCGCGGCCGGACGCTGAATCGCGCCATCGTCATTGTTGACGAAGCCCAGAACGCGACCCGCGCACAGATGCGCATGGTGCTGACGCGTCTCGGCGAAGGATCACGCATGATTGTTACGGGTGATCCGACACAGACCGATCTTGATCATCGACAGCCGTCCGGCCTGCCGGAGGCGCTGGAAATTCTTGATGGCGACAAAGCGGTGCGTATCATTCGTTTCGAGCGAAAAGATGTGGTTCGCCACAATCTGGTGGGCCGCATTGTTGAAGCCTATGAACGAAGAGATTCGGCAAAGTAGACGAATGGCACTTCCTTTTAACGTGATCGTCGAGGCCGATGGCTGGCCTGACGCGGATCAGCTTTCCCCGGTCATTGCTGATATTCTGGACGCGTTCGCGGGCGATCAAGAACTGCCGGATGACAGAGGTGTCTGTTTTCTGTTCACCGACGACGCCGCGATGGCCACATTCAATCGCCAACATCGTGGCAAACCAAATCCGACGAATGTATTGTCCTTTCCGGCACATGAAAGCGCGGAAGACGAGCTTGGCGATATTGCATTTGGCCGGGAAACCGTATTCAGGGAAGCGGACGAAAAATCGATCCCTGTCACCGATCATATTGCGCATCTGGTTGTGCATGGAGTCTTGCATTTGTTAGGCTATGATCACGAAACACAATTGGAAGCGGAAATCATGGAAGCCATCGAGCGCGAAACGCTCTCTCGAATTGGCATTGCCGATCCCTATCTGGAGGATCGGTTATGAGTGACAGTGCAGACAGTCGAAGTTGGCGGGCTCGGTTTGCGCGTCTTCTCGGGCAATCGAGCCAGCGGTCTGCCGCACATGATGATCACAACGGGTTTGCCGCAAACGTCAAACTTTTCGACCAGATGCAGGTCGAGGATGTCATGGTTCCACGCGCCGACATTGTCGGCATTGATGTTGCAACTCCTCTGGGCGACCTGATCGGCGCTTTTTCCAACGCGGCGCATTCGCGGCTTCCGATTTACCGGGAGACGCTGGATGATCCGCTTGGCGTTGCGCACATAAAAGATGTCATGGCGCAATTAGTACCAATCGTGTCCGAGCCGGAAAACAGCTGGGCTGAAAAACGAATTTTGAGCGAAATACGGCGCCCCCTCCTATTCGCGCCACCGTCGATGCGGGCCATTGATCTTCTGCTTCGCATGCAGGCGCGTCGAATGCATCTGGCGCTGGTCGTCGACGAATATGGTGGCACAGACGGGCTGGTTACGCTTGAAGACCTCCTCGAGCCCATTGTGGGCGATATCGAGGATGAACACGACGAAGAAGTTGCGCCGGGCATTGTCCCGAAAGGCAATGGCGTCTGGGTGGCGGATGCGCGCGCCTCTATTGAGGAGTTGGAGCGCATCATCGGTCGCGAGATCGTGGATCATGACGCTGATGACGACGTCGACACGCTGGGCGGGCTGGTTTTCATGCTCGCCGGCCGTGTCCCTGAGCGGGGGGAGATCATTCCGCACCCCCGCGGATTTGATTTCGAAGTGCTTGATGCTGATCCACGCCGGATAAAGCGGCTTCGAATCCGGAAGCGTTCGAAGAATGCAGACGCGGCATCGCGAGACTGGCAGCCGGCATGAGTTTTGGCGACAGGCTGTACCAGATCACGACCCGGATGCGTCCAGATCGCGTACGCGACTATTTAATGACATTGTCGCCGCGCATGACGTGGCTCGCCCTTCTGGGACTCGGTCTATTCTCTGGCCTGTCGACCTCACCAATCCATTTCTTTCCTGCTCTGATTTTTGGTTTGACCGGACTGATCTGGTTGCTCGATTCCAGCCTGGATGCCGAGAAGCCGATGCGATCGGCCTTCTGGCGCACCTTCTTGTTTGCCTGGGCCTATCTCGGGATCGGTGTGTTCTGGGTTGCGTTCGCGTTCTGGAATCGCGGCGGGCTGTATGTCTTTTTCGGACCGTTTGTTGCGCTGGGTGGTGGCGCATTTCTGGCTGCATTCTGGGGAGTGGCCGGCGCCCTTTATGCGCGGCTCAAATTGAGAGGCCCCTTCCGTATTCTGGCGTTCGCGATTTTGATTCTGGCGGCCGAAGCGGCAAAGGGTTTACCGTTCACGCAATTTCCCTGGAATTTGCCAGCCCATGTTTTCCCGGCGGGTGGTGCCGTGTCGCAATCGGCGGCGTGGTTTGGTGCCTGGGGGTTGAGTTTTCTGGTACTGGTCATGTTTTCCAGTCCGGCGGCGCTGGCCGGTCCAGGTGCCGGGACGCAACGCCGTTTGCCCTTGCTGGCAAGCCTGTTGGTGCTGGCGGCGCTTTACGCGGGCGGAACACAGCGGCTGTCGCGGGTCGAAACGGCCTATCAGGACAATATCGTTATTCGCCTCGTCAATGTGGATATCGACCAGCAAACCAAATGGGCGCCGGGGGGAGATGAGCTCGCGAGATCCCGATATCTTGAGCTAACGGCTTCGGAAGGCGTGGAGAACGTCACCCATATTGTCTGGCCGGAAGGCGCGCTGCCACTTTTTCTGATTGAAGATAGCCAGGCGATCTCCGCGCTCACCGAAATTCTCACCCAGGGCCAGACATTGCTTGCGGGCACGCCTCGGCGGGAGCTGATCGAGAATAATCAGTATCGCTACTATAACTCACTGGTCGCCATTGCCTTTTCTGAAGAACGGCCGCGTGTACTCGGCCTCTATGACAAGGTATATCTGGTGCCGTTCGGCGAGGCGGTTCCGTTCAGTGACGCTTTGTCATCGCTTGGCATCCGATCCTTGCAGGAACTTGTTGCCGGATATTCTCCTGGTGCCGAGCTGGTGACACTTGAGAATACCGGTGCGCCACCCTTCCTGCCGCTTATCTGTTATGAGGTTGTGTTTTCGGGGCTTCGTGCCAATAGCGATACGCGTCCGGAGTGGATTCTGAACATTTCAAATGATGCCTGGTTCGGGCCGACGGCTGGCCCGGTTCAACATCTGAATATTGCGCGATACCGTGCAATCGAAACCGGCTTGCCGATCATTCGATCGGCGTCTCGCGGTTATTCAGGGGTCATTGATTCCTATGGCAGAATGCCGGTGCATGTGGATCGCCGGTATGACGGAATTACGGATGTTCGGCTCCCGGCGCCGGGGCCACGCACTCTTTTTATGATTACTTCCGGTTTATTTTTCTGGCTGACTTATATCTTAAGTATATGCCTAGTTGCTGTCATTGTAATGAACAGTCGAGTTCGAGAGTAAGAAAACCCACTAAACTCTGCAATTAAGCCTAGTATTACAGATAATTTAAGTTACTTGATAATGTCAGGGACCTGTAACACACTAATCATATTCGGGGGATGTATATGAAACGAAACCCGCGTGAAGCGAACCAGATTGATGCCCATGTAGGCTCGCGAGTTCGGCTGCGGCGCCAGTTGCTGAAAATGAGTCAGGAAAAGCTCGGCGACGAACTCGGGGTGACATTTCAACAAGTTCAGAAATATGAACGCGGTGCCAATAGGATCGGTGCCAGCCGTCTATACAGTCTCGCCAATGTTCTGGATGTCCCCGTCAATTTCTTCTTTGACGGATTAACCGGCGTTGCCGCAGGCGGCGTTGCAGAATCAGATCAAAGCCCCATAGTTTACGACTTTATCCAGAGTTCGGACGGGGTTGCACTTGCGGAAGCCTTTTCGCGCATCAAGACCCCGAAAGTGCGTCGCCGGGTGTTGGAGCTCGTGCGATCGCTTGCGGATGAAGATGAAGCCGGAAACGGCGATAGCTGATAATTCTGCATCAAATTGCTGTCATTTGGTTGCATGCCGGGCTGGAAGCGCGTAATCGGCAGATCATATAAAGATGTCTTTATATGAAAGGTGACGCCTTGTGAGCCGGAAATCATTTATATTTACGTCGGAGAGCGTGTCCGAAGGGCATCCTGACAAAGTTTGCGACCGTATATCGGACGCTGTTGTTGATCTGTTTCTGGGGCGTGATCCGGAAGCGCGTGTTGCATGCGAAACGCTGACGACCACCAATCGCATCGTTCTGGCTGGTGAAGTACGCTCGGCCAATGCGGTGCATCATGATGAGATTGAAAGTGTGGCGCGCGCTGCCGTTCGCGATATCGGCTATGAGCAGTCCGGCTTTCACTGGCGCACGGCCGAATTTCAAAACTATCTTCACGAACAATCCTCCGACATTGCCATGGGCGTCGATGCGTCCGGCAATAAGGATGAGGGCGCTGGCGACCAGGGCATCATGTTCGGCTACGCAACCGATGAAACACCGGAATTGATGCCGGCCCCGATTCTGTATTCGCACAAGATTCTGAAAGAAATGGCGGATCAGCGAAAAAGTGGCGTTCGGCCCGAATTCGAGCCTGATGCCAAATCACAGGTCACGCTTCGCTATGAAAATGGCCAGCCCGTTGGCGTAACGTCGGTCGTGGTTTCCACGCAGCACCAGGACGGGTTTTCGCCGGAAGACATTCGCGAACTGGTCCGGCCCATCGTCCAGAATGTCTTACCAGAAGGTTGGTTTCCGCCCGAGGACGAATTTTACGTCAACCCGACCGGAAATTTTGTTATCGGTGGTCCAGACGGTGATGCCGGGCTGACCGGTCGCAAAATTATTGTCGACACCTATGGCGGTGCCGCGCCTCACGGCGGCGGGGCCTTCTCCGGCAAGGATCCGACCAAGGTTGACCGCTCGGCGGCCTATGCCTGTCGCTGGCTCGCCAAGAATGTGGTTGCCGCTGGCCTGGCCAAGAAATGCACGATCCAGGTGTCCTATGCCATCGGTGTGTCGAAGCCGCTCTCGCTCTACGTCGATTTTCACGGGACAGGGCGTGTCGAAGAGGCAAAGCTGGAGGATGCGCTGATGCAGATGGCCGATCTCTCGCCGCGTGGTATTCGCCAGCAACTCGAATTGTCCCGACCGATTTATGCGCGAACCGCCGCCTATGGGCATTTCGGACGCAATCCGGACGACGATGGTGGTTTTTCTTGGGAAAAACTCGACCTGGTTGATGAGCTGAAATTGTTGGATTAGGGCGGCAGCCATGGACGTCGGCGGCCACCTTTTTCTTGTTGATACCGTCGCGAAAATGCACCGCTATCTTCGTGTGGCCGGGTGGTTTCATCATCCGGATTCAAAGCTGACGGCCGTCTCGTTCAGCGGCTTTACCATTGAGACCACGCAAGGTGTGGTCGGAATAGATCATGGCGGCGTTCTGCCTTCTCTGGGAAAAGGCAAGGGTTTCCGGATTGATGGCCTGTTGGCTGACGAGTCATTCCCCGTTGACGGGTGTGTCAGGTTCGAGACAAGCGCCGGTGAGGTCCTCACCATCAAGCTGACAGATCTCGTCTCTGACCGGCGGTCTCGCGAAGTTGGCGGCGGATTGTACAAGCAATTCAGAGACGCTGTCGCCAGCAAGCCGGATTGTCGCCTGCTTGAGGTGGGCGGCCGGGACCGCAGCGAGGTCGGGCATCGCCGCGAATTTCCAACTGCGCAATCAACAGTGATCGATATTCTCGACGGACCCGGCGTTGATGTGGTTGGGGATGCCCACGCAATGGGCAATATATTCGACCCGCAGACTTTTGATTTTGTGCATTCCAGGAGTGTGTTCGAGCATCTGTTGATGCCATGGAAAGCTGTTGTCGAGATCAACCGCGTCCTCAAGCCGGGCGGACTGGTTTATGTTTCCACCCATCAGACCATCGGATTGCATGATCAGCCGTGGGATTTCCTGCGCTTCTCAAAAGACGCCTGGCCGGGCTTTTTCAACGCCAAGACCGGGTTCGAAATTCTCGGCGTATTCGAGGAGCATCCCCAATACGTCATTCCCTGGATATGGACCGAGGACAAGACGTTTGCGGAGGGTTCGGTGGGCTTTGAAGCCTCCGGCGTGCTGGCCCGCAAGACCGGCCCGGCCCGACTGACATGGCCGGTGCAGGTCAAGGAAATTACCGGCACGCTCTATCCTGACATTCCCGACGGAAACCGGTCATGAATCCGCGTTTGCGCACGTTCGGCCGCACAAAATCACGTTCGCTTTCAGATCGCCAACAAGATCTCGTGGACAGGCTCTTGCCGAAGATCTGTATTCCCGCAACCGGCGCGGTCATTCCGTCGGCGCTCCTGCCCGGCAAGACTACCCATGTGCTGGAAATCGGTTTTGGCGGCGGCGAGCACCTGACAGGGCAGGCTGCGCGCGATCCGGCAACGGGGTTTCTCGGCGTCGAACCCTTCCTCAATGGCGTCGCCAAAGCCCTGACCCAGATCGATGAGGGTGGATTGACGAATGTCCGTCTGATGGAAGGCGATGCACGTGATGTGATGGAACGCATGCCGGATCAGTGTCTTGACCGGATTTTTCTGCTCTTTCCAGACCCCTGGCCCAAAGCCCGACACGCCAAACGCCGTTTTGTGCAAGCGGAAACGGCGACGGAGTTTGTTCGCCTACTCAAGTCAGGCGGCCAGTTGCGCGTGGCGACCGACGTCAAAGCCTATGCCGACCATGCATTATGGGTGCTGCGTCAAGCACCGGGCCTTGAATGGCGGGCGAAAGCTCCACCTGATTGGCAGACGCCACCGGATGATCATTTGACGACCCGCTACGAAACCAAGCGCCTCGGCGATTGCGCGCCGGTATTCTTTGATTTTGTCCGGCTGTGACCGCATTCTTGCGCTTTGGTGCGCAAACGCGTATATCCCCCTCAACACGTTCGATTAGCGCTGGATTGCGCTTGTCGGCGGCTCTTCACCGGGGCCGCCGTTTTTATTGGCTGAAACGGAGGGACGCGCTTGCGCACCCGGACCGCACAGGATGAAAAAATGCTCGCGCTGGTTCTGCCGGTGGCCGAGGCGCTGGACATGGAAATTGTCCGCATCCGGGTGAAATCGGGCAAGACGCAGCTTGTCCAGATCATGGCCGAGAAATCCGACGGCACGATGAATGTCGAGGATTGCGCCAAGCTTTCGCGCGGCCTGTCTGACATTCTTGAAGAAGAAGACCCGATCCGCGACGAATATACGCTGGAAGTCTCTTCGCCCGGCATTGACCGACCGCTGACCCTGCCCCCGCATTTCGAGCGCTGGACGGGTTTCAGGACCAAGATCGAACTCGACCGTCTGGTCGAGGGACAAAAAAGATTTTCAGGGATACTGGCCGGTTTCGAAGATGGAAACGTGCTGGTCGACCTGCCGAACGAAGACGAAACCGCACTCATTCCCTTTGAATGGGTGGCGGAAGCCAAACTCGTCCTGACCGACGATTTGATCAAAGCTGACCTGGCGGCGCGCGGTGCGCCATCCGGCTCGGATGAAACAAGTGGAGACACGCCATGAATATCGGCGTCAGTGCAAACAAAACCGAAATGCTCGCCATTGCCCGGGCTGTTGCGCACGAAAAATCGATTGATGAGCGCATCGTTATCGAGGCGATTGAAGAAGCCATCGAGAAGGCGGCTCGTTCGCGCTATGGCGCCGAGCTCGATATTCGCGCCACCATCGATCCGAAAACCGGCGAAATGTCCCTGATGCGCCACACGACGGTTGTGGAAGAGGTGGAAAACGAAGCTCAGGAAATGAGCCTCACGGACGCCAAGAAGCTGGAAGCTGACGCCGAAATCGGCACGGTTTTCTCCGAAGAATTGCCGCCGATCGAATTTGGCCGCGTCGCTTCCATGACTGCCAAGCAGGTGATCACGCAGAAAGTGCGTGATGCCGAGCGTGAGCGTCAGTTCGAGGAGTACAAGGACCGTGCCGGCGAGATCGTCAATGGCATCGTCAAGCGCGTCGAATACGGAAATGTCTTTATCGAGCTTGGCCGGGCGGAAGGTATTATTCGCCGCAATGACGGCATTCCGCGCGAGAATCTCAAGAATGGCGATCGCGTTCGCGCCTATATCTATGATGTGCGCCGCGAGACCCGCGGGCCGCAAATCTTCCTTTCGCGCGCACACCCGGATTTCATGGCCGCGCTGTTCTCGCAGGAAGTGCCGGAAGTTTACGAAGGCATTATCGAAATTCCAGCCGTTGCACGCGATCCCGGCTCACGGGCCAAGATTGCCGTTATTTCCAATGATGGTTCCATCGATCCGGTGGGCGCATGCGTGGGTATGCGGGGGTCTCGTGTTCAGGCCGTTGTGTCCGAGCTTGCGGGCGAGAAGATCGACATCATTCCGTGGAATAACGACCCGGCGACATTCATCGTAAACGCGCTCCAGCCCGCTGAAGTGGCGAAAGTGGTTCTGGACGAGGAAGATCAACGTATCGAAGTCGTGGTGCCGGATGATCAGCTTTCGCTGGCCATTGGTCGCCGCGGGCAGAATGTGCGCCTCGCTTCGCAATTGACAGGCTGGTCGATTGATATTCTGACCGAGCAGGAAGAATCCGAACGTCGCCAGAAAGAATTCGCCGAGCGTACAGCTGTGTTCATGGACGCCCTGGATGTCGATGAAGTGATCGCCCAGTTGATGGCGACCGAAGGCTTTGTGAGCGTTGAAGAGCTGGCCTATGTCGAGCTGCCCGAAATTGCGGCCATTGAAGGGTTTGACGACGATACTGCCGTTGAAATCCAGACCCGCGCCAAGGAATATCTCGACAAAATTGCAACCGAACAGGACGCCAAGCGGACCGAGCTGGGTGTTGAAGACGCGCTGCTTGAAATCGACGGCGTCGATCTGCCGATGGCGGTTCAACTTGGCAAGAATGACATCAAGACCGCCGACGATCTGGCAGGACTGACCCCGGATGATCTGCGCGGCTGGTTTGAAACGAAGAATGGCGAGCGCGTTCGAGAAACCGGCATTCTGGAAGACTTCGAAATGGCGCAGGAAGATGCGGAAATGCTGATCCTGAAAGCACGCGTTGCCGCCGGTTGGATTTCTGAAGACGATTTGCCTCAGCCGGAAGTCGAAGACCCAGCGGAGAGCGATGACGCTGCAGGCGAAATTGATATTGCAGATATGGATCTGGATGCGCTGGAAGCCGAGGCTGCGGCGCTGGGCGTAGATCTTGATGCTGCAGTTGATGGGGAAGAAGAGGCGAAGGACTGAGCAAAAGCACTGATATGCGAGAGCGTCGTTGCATCTCCAAAGGGACAAGCGGACCGGAAAGTGAATTGATCCGTTTTGTCTCTGACCCCGACGGGAATGTTGTGGTGGATATTGCAGCGAAATTGCCGGGCCGCGGTGCCTGGGTCAGTGCCGAGCGAAAAATGCTGGAAGTTGCTATCAGCAAGGGGAAGCTGGCCCGGGCCCTGAACGGGGCAAAAGTTCCGGCGGATCTGATCGCATCTACCGAAGAGATGCTGGCGAGACGCGCCTTGTCCCTTCTGGGGCTGGCCCGCAAGGGCGGCGCGCTTTCGACGGGCATGGATGCGGTTAGAATCGCGTTGAAGGCGGGACGTCCGGCGTGGCGGATTGAAGCTGCGGACGGCGCTGATGATGGACGAGGTAAGCTCGACCGATTGGCGAAAGCGGCCTGGGGCGACATTCCGGTTGCGGGGTGTTTCTCCGCAGCGGACATTGGCCAGTCTGTCGGGCGCGACAGCGTGGTCCATGCAGCACTCGCCAAAGGGCCGCAAGCGCGGGCTTTTGGTGAGGTTATGAACCGGCTTTCCGGCTTCCGGATTATCGATCCGAAGGCGACTGCAGGTGAGAGTGGTTGAATCCGGCCTGAAGGTGGCTAGTTTAGCTGGCCTTCAAGCCTTGATGACTTGAAAACGGGACGTTGGCCTATCGGCCGCCGACGAGCCTCCCGGAGTATGGCCGTGTTGAAAGGTTCGCATGAGCGACAGTGACGATCGTAATCAGGGTGGTTCAGGCCGCCGACCTCTTTCGCTGAATCGCGGAGGGTCAGGCACCGTGCAGCAGAGTTTTGCGCGCGGCCGCTCCAAATCTGTGGTGGTCGAGAAGAAACGCAAGCGTGTTGTGACACCGCAATCTGGCGGTGCGCCGACGCCTGCGGGAAAACCGCCTGCCAAATCGAACCAACGAAAAGGCGAAACCGCCCTGGCAGCAAAAGCCCGGGAATTGGGTCTTTCTGAGGAAGAGCTTGTTGCACGCCAGCGCGCCGTCCAGCGCGCGCGCGCCGAAGCGGCCCAGAAAGCCGAATTGCGGGAGGTTGCCGAAGCGGAACGTTCACAACGTGCCGAAGAAGAGAAGCTTGCGCTTGAAAACAAGCAGCGTCGTGAAGCCGAGGAAATTGCCGAAGTCGAGCGCCAGAAAGCTGAAGCCGAGGCCGAAGCTGCGGCCGCCGCATCTGCTCCTGCCAAGGGTGACCCGGATGACGTTGCGCCTGCGCGCAAGGAAGCTCCGAAAGCCAAGGACAAAGACAAAGACCGCTCCAAGGACCGACGCGACAATGACGCGGATTCCATGCTCGAAGCGATGGGCGGTCGCGTTAAAAAGAAAGGCGCGCCCGGCCCAGGCCGGACGCCGCCCGAGAAAAGTCGCGCCAAGGCTGATCAGGGTCGCCGTTCCGGCAAGCTGACTATTCAGAATATTCTCGATGGTGATGAAGACCGTCAACGGTCTCTGGCGTCTGTGCGCCGGGCTCGCGAACGTGAAAAGCAACGCCGTCAGCAAGGCGGTGATCGCGATAAAATCCAGCGTGAAGTTGTTCTGCCCGAGGCCATTACCGTTCAGGAGTTGGCTGTCCGCATGGCGGAACGCGCGGCAGATGTTGTGAAATATCTGATGAAGCAAGGCCAGATGGTCCGCGTGAATGACGTGCTGGATCTGGATACGGCGGAGCTGATCATTGAAGATTTCGGGCATATCGCGAAACGCGTGTCGGAATCGGACGTTGAAGAAGGCTTTATCGCGGACGACGATACGGACGATTCGAAAAAGCCGCGCCCGCCCGTGGTTACGGTTATGGGGCATGTCGATCACGGTAAGACATCGCTGCTGGATGCGATGCGCGAGACCGATGTAGCGGCTGGCGAAGCCGGCGGTATCACCCAGCATATCGGCGCCTATCAGGTTAAGTTGAAATCCGGTGACAAGATCACCTTCCTGGATACACCGGGGCATGCGGCGTTCTCCGCCATGCGCTCGCGCGGTGCGCAAGCAACGGATATCGTGATTTTGGTGGTTGCCGCAGACGATGGCGTGATGCCTCAGACGATCGAGGCCATCAAACACGCGCAAGCCGCGGGTGCGCCAATTATTGTGGCCGTGAACAAGATGGACCGAGAAGGTGCCAATCCGCAGAAAGTGCTGACCGATCTGCTTCAACATGAAGTGGTTGTTGAAAGCATGGGCGGTGACACCCAGGCGATTGAAGTGTCGGCATTGAAGAAAACCGGTCTTCAGGAACTGACCGACGCCATTACCATGCAGGCGGAATTGCTGGAGCTGACGGCCAATCCGGATCGCGAAGCGGACGGTGTGGTCGTAGAAAGCCAGGTCGAACAAGGCCGCGGATCTGTTGCGACTGTGCTTGTCAAACGCGGTACACTCAAGCGTGGTGATATCGTTGTTGCCGGCGCTCAATGGGGCCGTGTGCGCGCCATGATTGATGAGCGCAATCAACAACTCAAGGCGCTTGGACCCTCGCAACCGGCTGAAATTCTCGGTCTGGATGGCGCCCCGGAGCCCGGTGAAATGTTTGCTGTCGTTGATAGCGAAGCCCGTGCTCGGGAATTGGTGGAATACCGCCAGCGTCAGAAACGCAATTCTTCGGTCGCCGCCGGTGCAAGCGGTGCTTCGCTTGAACAGATGCTGGCCCGTCTCAAATCCAGCGACATTCAGGAAATGCCACTTGTGGTGAAGGCTGATGTGCAGGGATCTGCCGAGGCGATTGCCCAGTCACTCGAAAAAATCGGAAATGACGAGGTCAAGGCCCGTGTGATTCACGGCGCTGCAGGCGGTGTGAATGAATCCGATATTCTTCTGGCCAAATCATCGGGCGCTCCGGTCTTTGCCTTCAATGTGCGGGCAAACAAGCAGGCCCGCGAAATGGCAGAGGCCGAAGGCGTGGAGATCCGGTATTATTCGGTCATCTACAACATTCTGGATGATGTGAAGGCTACGCTGGAAGGTATGCTGGCGCCAGAGAAACGTGAAACCTTCATCGGTTACGCGGAAATTCTGGAAGTCTTCAATATTTCGAAAGCCGGCAAGGTGGCCGGTTGTCGCGTGACGGAAGGCGTTGTGAAACGCGGTTCAGGCGTGCGTCTGTTGCGGGATGATACGGTCATCCACGAAGGCATGCTGAAAACACTGAAACGTTTCAAGGACGAAGTGCCGGAAGTAAAATCCGGTACGGAATGCGGCATGGCGTTCGAAAATTATGAGGACCTTCAAAAGGGCGACCTCATCGAGTGTTTCGAAGTCGAGGAAGTCGAGCGCAAGCTCTAAAGTTTAGGGCCCCGGCGATTGCCGGGGCCTTTTTTGAAAGACAAGGCGATGGCGTCCAACTCTTTTAGGCGAGATTTTGAGTTTGGTGCCGGAGATTTGCTATGGGTACAGGCTCGATTGAAGTCTTGCTTATGGAGCCGCCAGACAACGATTTGGACGTATTTTGTGCTCGTCGGCTTCGCAATACTAGTCGTCGCGATTCCTGGTTTGGGAACCTACTTTTTGCTCAAAACAGCCGGCTTGACAGAGCCCCTCGCTGGCATCGTGGGCCTGGCAGCGGTGATTGGCGGTTATTTCGTCTATTCGAAAAGTTGGCCGTTGTTGAACGCAATGATTGGCAGACGTTTTGCTCTACTCCCCTTGCCCGATTATCATTCAGCAGAGATCGAAATCACTGAGTCTGGCTTGGCTTGGCGAACCGAACACTCTCAAACAAAGGTATCTTGGCCAGGCGTGCTGGCGATCCGTGTTTTCCCAGAAGGAATACTGTTCGTTTTGGGATTGAACGCGTTATTTCTTCCTATAATTGTGATCGAAGGTGACGAAAGTCCTGATGAGATAGCAGCTGAATGGGAGGAGTGGCGTGTCGCTGCTACTCATGCGATTGATAAATAATTCAATTTTCCTTGACCGCTTCACTCATTGAAATCGGTCAGATTAATTTGCTGGAACCAATCCCTGTTCCGCGCCTTCATAATCGGCAAAATCGAATTGTTCGACGACCAATCCATCGCGCATATGAATGACGGTCGTCTGGGCGGCTGACCAGCGAAACACCATGCCCTCCTGCTCGACGGGGTAGGTCGCATTTACGCGGCCCATGAAGACATAGCGATCATTGCTTTCGAACACGGTCTCCCATTGGAAATTGAGTCCGATCGGATTGTACTGGGTCGCAAACTCCTGCAATGCGGCCAAGACCGCGTCACGGCCATGGTGAAGCAGGCCTGTTTCGCCCAGACCTGTCGCAGTTGAATCGGAAAACACAACGTCTTCCGCCAGATAGGGGGCCATGGCCTCAAACTCTGCGGCCGAGTAGTGGGCCATGTATGTATCGACAATGGCGCGTGTTTCGGCGTCGGCATTCTGCGCCATGGCACTCGACGTCGTGATCAGGCCGCAGGCGATTGCAAGAAATATCATTCTCATAAATGGCTCCAAACTTATTGGGCGTCGACGCGTGTGGCGCCATCGAAATCGGTGTAATCCCGGTGTTCAATCAGGTGGCCATTCTCGACCGTCACGATTGAAATAATGGGATAATTGAATTGAGCGCCGTTCTGATAGGTTACCAGAACACTGCCATCATAGATGACGCGTCCCGGCGATTCATACACCCGCTCGAACGTGTATTCGGCCTCGTCCAGCCCCCAGCTCGAAATGCCGGCGATGATCGTGTCCGCGCCTGTCCAGTTGATCGGCTCGCCAAACCCCTCTCGGCCGAAGGATGCCGGGTCAATGAAGATCGAAGTTTCCGTCAGAAACGCACGCGCGGCATTGAAGTCCTGCGCTTGATACGCAGCGAGCCAGGCATCGGCGGTTTGCCGGGCTGGTGTCACGTTTTGAGCATACGCATTGCCTGCGAGCGTTACGACGCAGAAGAACGCCGCTGCGTTGATTGGTTTCATTGGAATCTCCTCATTGAATTGGATGTAACGCTGCAATTCCTGTTCGATAAAATCACAAGATTGCGAGATTCCTGTCCTAGATGACAGGCTTGCTTTCAATCCCTCCAGACGTTAGACCGCGCGGCCCTCAAGACAACGAGCGTTCCGGTTCGAATCCGGGCCTTCGAGAAGGAAATATCATGACCCGTCATGGATCGCCTCAAACAGGCGTCAAAATGCCGTCACAGCGCCAGCTTCGCGCTGGTGAACTGATCCGTCATGCTCTGGTGGAAACATTGCAGCGCAAAGAGCTTCGGGATGCGGAACTTGCAGGCGTGGATGTGACCATTACCGAAGTGCGGGTCTCGCCCGATCTGAAAGCGGCGCGGGTTTATGTGGCGCCGCTCGGGCAGGGCGATAAAGTCGTTGTCGCCAAGGCGATGAATCGATGCGCAAGCTTTCTCCGTGGCTGTCTGGGCCGACAGATTGAAATGAAATTCACTCCGGAGCTTCGCTTCCTTGCCGACGACCGGTTCGATCAGGCCAGCCGAATTGATGATTTGCTCGCCAGTCCGTCGGTTAAGCGGGACCTGGACCCCGGTCTGGCGGATGAGGACGAAACTTAATGGGTCGTCGCAAAAAGGGGCAGGATATCCACGGCTGGGTGTTGCTGGATAAACCCCTCGACATCACATCAACCCAGGCGGTTTCCGCTGTCAGGCGTTTGTTTGATGCCCGCAAGGCCGGGCACGCCGGCACGCTCGACCCTCTGGCGACGGGCATGCTTCCCATTGCGCTGGGCGAGGCGACAAAGACCGTTCCTTTCGCGCAGGACGCCGACAAAATCTACAGATTTACAATCCGGTGGGGCGTCTCAACCGATACGATAGATGCGGAAGGCAAGGTGGTCAGCACTTCCGATGCGCGCCCTGCGCGTGAAGATATCGAAGCGCTTATGTCCGATTTTGTTGGCGAGATTGATCAGATACCACCTCAATATTCCGCCATCAAGATTGATGGCACGCGCGCCTATGATCTGGCGCGCGCCGGCGAAATTGTCGAGATTGCGGCGCGGACAGTGCGTATTGAACGCCTTGAAATTATTGATACACCGTCACCCGACGAGACCGTTTTCGAAATGGATTGCGGCAAGGGCACTTATGTGCGGGCACTGGCCCGCGATCTCGCCGTAAAGCTGGGCGTTGAAGGCCATATTTCGGCGCTTCGCCGGACGGCGGTTGGTGTGTTTGTCGAAGGTGCTGCCATATCTCTGGACGAGTTGGCAGATTTGGCCCATAAGGGCCGCGCTTTTGAGGGGCTTGCCCCGGTTGAGACCGCGCTGGACGACATCCCGGCGCTGGCCGTAACCGAGGAGGAAGTTTTTCAAATCAGGCAAGGGCGACCCATTGTCCTGCTCCCGCGTATTGCGCAGGAGCTCCGTGCCTGCAGACGCCCTCGCGATATTTCCGGCAAAGACGGGTCTCGCTTGGCGGTTGCAATGTGCGGCGGACAGGCGGTGGCTCTTGGCGAGGCTCAGGCCGGCAAATTTCAGCCGTCCCGGGTCTTCAATCAAAACGTTTAGCGCCCTTTTCAGGGCAAAGAAAGGAAACCCGATGTCGATTACGCAAGAGCGCAAAAGCGCGCTCGTCACCGAGTTTGGTCAAGCGAAAGCCGATACAGGCTCTCCCGAGGTTCAAATCGCGATCCTGACAGAACGGATCAAAAACCTCACCGAACACTTCAAAACCCATAAGAAGGACAATCACTCCCGTCGCGGCCTTCTTAAAATGGTGTCTCAGCGCCGCCGCCTTCTGGACTATCTGAAGGGCAAGGAAATTGCCCGTTATCAGGCTGTCATCGAGAAGCTTGGCTTGCGCCGCTAGACCACAATTTCCCGCGACAGGGATGAAAGCACGTACGAGATGTTTGAAATTCACAAAGAAACTATTGAATGGGGCGGCCGTGAGCTGACCCTCGAAACCGGCAAGGTTGCCCGTCAGGCTGACGGCGCCGTAATGGTCTCGCTCGGCGAGACCACGGTTCTTGCCACCGCCGTTGGCGTGAGAAACGTCAAGCCGGGCGCCGACTTCTTCCCGCTGACCGTGAACTATCAGGAAAAATACTTTGCCGCCGGCAAGATTCCCGGTGGTTTCTTCAAGCGTGAAGGCCGCCCGACCGAAAAAGAAACGCTGACGTCACGCCTGATTGACCGTCCGATCCGCCCGCTCTTCCCGAAAGGCTTCAAGAATGAAGTCCAGGTGATGCTGACGGTGCTTTCGCACGATATGGAAAACGATCCTGACATTGTCGGTCTCATCGGCGCCTCCGCGGCGCTCTGCATTTCCGGTCTGCCTTTCATGGGCCCGATCGGTGCAGCCCGCGTCGGTTACATTGACGGCGAATATGTTCTGAACCCGCTGGTCGACGACATGCCGGACAGCGCGCTGGATCTGATCGTTGCCGGTACCGGCGATGCGGTCATGATGGTGGAATCGGAAGCGAAGGAGCTGTCTGAAGAAGTCATGCTCGGCGCGGTGATGTTTGGTCACGAACAATTCCAGCCGGTGATTGATGCCATTATCCGCCTTGCGGAAAAATCAGCCAAAGAGCCCTGGGAATTTGCGCCGGAAGATCATTCCGATCTTGAAGCGAAAGTTCGCAAGCTGGTCGAGGCCGATCTGGCCGCGGCCTATACCATCACTGACAAGACCGAGCGCTACACAGCTATTGGTGAAGCCAAGACGAAAGCCAGGGAAGCCCTCGCGCAAAGCGAAGACAATCCTGATGGCGCACCTGCAAATGTTCTGGCTGATGTGCTCAAGGGCGTCGAATCCTCGATTGTTCGCGGCGGCATTATCAAGACCGGGAAACGGATTGATGGCCGGGCGCTGGATCAGGTTCGCACGATTGTTGCCGAAGCGGGCATCCTGCCCCGCACACACGGTTCTGCTCTTTTCACCCGTGGTGAAACGCAGGGTCTTGTCGTGGCGACGCTTGGCACAGGCGAAGACGAGCAATTCATCGACGCGCTGACCGGAACTTATAAGGAGCGCTTCATGCTCCATTATAATTTCCCGCCCTACTCGGTTGGTGAAACAAGCTTCCGCCTTGCTCCGGGTCGCCGCGAAATCGGCCACGGCAAGCTGGCCTGGCGCGCGGTGAATGCCGTTCTGCCAGCTGCAGAGGATTTCCCATACACGATTCGTCTTGTCTCCGAGATCACCGAGTCCAATGGCTCGTCCTCGATGGCGACGGTGTGTGGCGCTTCGCTGGCGATGATGGATGCCGGCGTGCCGATCACGCGTCCGGTTTCCGGTATTGCGATGGGCCTGATCAAGGACCCGGACGGTATTGCGGTTCTGTCCGACATCCTCGGTGATGAAGATCACCTTGGCGATATGGACTTCAAGGTTGCCGGTACGTCTGAAGGCGTGACCTCGCTGCAGATGGATATCAAGATCGCCGGCATCGACGAAGCGATCATGAAAACTGCCCTGGAGCAGGCCAAAGGTGGCCGGATGCACATTCTTGAAAAAATGAATGATGCTCTCGGCACGGCTCGTGAAGAAGTCGGTGAATATGCACCGCGCATCGAAACGATCACAATTCCGACGGACAAGATCCGTGACGTGATCGGGACGGGCGGTAAGGTTATCCGCGAAATCGTGGAAGTCACCGGTGCCAAGGTCGACGTCAATGATGACGGTGTGATCAAGGTCTCGTCTCCGGATG
>Ga0316204_10004737_pt1 | contig 23877 bp, 23 predicted proteins | sample 6monrhotite_MG_2_FD_205661 | JGI IMG/M metagenome (GOLD analysis project Ga0316204, IMG submission 205661) | Microbial mat bacterial communities from mineral coupon in-situ incubated in ocean water Damariscotta River, Maine, United States -... | ecosystem: Environmental > Aquatic > Marine >... | reverse complement strand
CGAAAAACACTCGAAACGCGCCGCTTGCATCACAGACAACGCGCCGCATAATCAAAACAACCAGATGAGCTAGACTCTTAACTTGTTTAAGCCGCCATTGGCCCCAAAAACCCTGACGACGGACAGAACGCGTACGGCCTCCTTCACCTCTTTGGCATCAAAGCTGCGACACCCCGAGGAGCAGAAGAAGCGAGGATACGCCACAAGCGATCGTTCGAACCGTGTTCCAGAACGTCCAGCGGGGAAGATAGGTGGCGGTCCAGTAGCTCTGCGTCGAAGCCGCTGAAACGTCCATGTCGGCAAGTGCCTGGTTCATGGGAACATTGCACATGACGGTGATGCCGAAGCAGCCAACGAAATAGATCACGCCTGCGAGCGCGAGCAAGACGCCAGCGCTTTGCCCGACGACCAAGCCTCCATACCCGGCGATCAGCAAAGAGACCGGCACCAAGCCGAGGAACAGCGCCATGAAGATCCAACGAAAGACCTCGCGGTTGATGGACTGCATGGCGTCCACGCCCCCAGTGCCGCTTGTACGTGCCAGCGAGCGCATAATGAAGTCCGAGAACGCGAGGAAAACGCCGCCAACGAAGGCGATTGCGATGACAGTGAGTTGCAGTAGTACGAGGAGGATCGGAGACATTGCTGAATTCCTTTTGTATGAGGCAGGGAGGGCGTGATTTGGCCCTCCCGAGTTGAGTTCAAGCCACTTTGGACCAGGCGCCTGCCTTGGCGGCCGAGGCTGCGTATTCCGCAAAGTCGCGCGGTTTGCGGCCCAAGGCGCGCTCGACGCCGTCGGCCAAGTGCGCGTTGCGTCCGTCAAGCGTTTCGCGCGCGATTGCCGTGAACACATCCGCTACGAAATCGTCCCCTGCCGCCGCCACATTGGCGTGGAAATCCTCGAAGCTGATTGGAACGTGCTGAATCGTACTGCCGCTCGCGTCGCTCAGGATCGCAGCCATGTCCGCGAAGCTCAGAAGACTCGGGCCGGTGACTTCGTAAAGTTCGCCATTGTGACCGTTTTCGGTCAGGGCGGCGACAACGACGTCGGCGATGTCCTCAATATCGATGATGGGCTCTTGAACCATGCCGCCGGGCATGGGCAGGACGCCTTCGAGGATCGGATTGCGCAAGTAGCCCTCGCTGAAATTCTGGGCGAACCAGGCGGAACGCACAAGCGTGAAGTCGAGGCCTGATGCGCGGACGGCCTCTTCGCCCAAGCGGGCGTGATGCTCGCCCCGGCCGGACAGCAGGACAATGTGATCAAGTCCGGTTGCTTTGGCGACATCACAGAATGCTGCGACTTTTTCGACAGCACCGGGGAAAGCGAGGTCTGGAAAATAGGTGACATAGGCTTTGGAAACACCCTGAAGGACGGGCGCCCAGGTGCGATCGTCGTCCCAGTCGAACGGGATGTTTGCGCGGCGCGTACCGTGGCGTACTGGCAGGTTCATCGCTTCAAGCTGCGCAGTCACGCGCGCGCCTGTTTTTCCGGTGGATCCAATGACGAGGATGGGTTGCGCTTGCATGGGTCTTCTCCTTGGCTGAGTTGATGGCCAAGGTGTAGGACGCCGGGCTGCTTGTCGTATTGACCCTCGATGCCAGCGATTTGACAGATGCGGCCAAATCAGACCGCAGAGCTGTCCTTGCGATAGCTTGCCGGTGTCTGACCCGTCCAGCGCTTGAACGCGCGGGTAAAGGCGCTTTGTTCCGAGAACCCTGTGAGGAACGCGATCTCGGACAGAGAGTAGCGCTCATCCTGGAGCATACCGAGCGCCAGCTCGCGTCGGGTTTCCTCTGTCAGAGTTTGGAAACTGGCCCCGTGTTCGGCAAGCCGTCGGTGGAACGAGCGCACGCTGAGTCCCAATCCCTTCGCGACAAAGGCCATTTTTGGCAGACCTTCGCTCAGCGCGCGGGCAATGCTGTCCTTTGTCCGGCGGACCAAATTCTCGACGTCGTCGATCCCCGCCATTTCGGCGTCGAGGTGCGAGACGATGAACTGTGTGATACCTTCATCCCCGAGGATGTTGGGCTGCATGAGCGTTTCGTCCGACAGGAGCAAAGCGTCGTGTGCACTTGCGAACCGCACCGGGCAGCCAAAATAGGTTTCATGGGCCTCAAGTGACTCTGGGGCCGTGTGCTTGAACATGACCTCCATCGGGACGACGGGAACAGGCGAGACTTGTCTTGCAATGGACACGGTGCTTGCGAGTGTTGCCTCGTTCGAAAGACGCATCCCAAGCCGCCGTGGCCCCGCGCGGTGCAGGATGTACAATGTTCCGCGCTCCGTGCGGCGAAGTTCGTATTCGACGACGCTTGTCCAAAGCCGGGCATAGAGTTCGACACGCGAAAACGATCCGAACAGATCGGGGGCCGCTTTCCATGCAAGGCCAAGCGCCCCGTATTCGTCACAGCGCATCGATGCGCCAACTGTTATCGGCAAAGCTGTGACATCGGTCTGGGACGCCATGCCCTCAAGCATGCTGTAATACGCCTCGTCCGTGATCATGACCTTCGGATCCCGAGGAGCGTCAGGATCAAGGCCAGCAGACTGCAACGCCGCACGCGCATCGACCGCATCCCCAGCCGCAGCGACCATTTTGTGCGCAAACAAAGAAGTTATCCGTCCCATAGGCGAACTTTAACTCAAAAACAGAATCCAAAAAGGCCGAAGCTGACGAACCGGACATTCGCGCCAACCGAAGCATCGGTCAAGAAGGGCTCAATCCGGACCTTAGCTGCAAGGTGTGCCAAGGACTGCGGAGCGGACAAACTGTGCTTTCGCTGCGCTAGCTACCAGCGACCGCAGTCTGCGCATAGCAACTTCGCGGAACAAGGAGGGCGGGAAAGTATTCTTCGATAGGGAATCGTGGAAAGTCCGCTATGTGGCAAACCACACTTCAACCAAAATGATATTCAAAGAACAGATTCCTGCACTGACCTTTTAGTGTCAGCGCAGGAAAACTCAAAACCCGACCGCCTATGCTGCGAATTTCTCTGCCGCAACATATTGGTAGCCGAGATCTTCGGCGACAGCTTGGTAGGTGATCTGTCCGTCCACAACGTTCAATCCATTGAGCAGATGCGGGTTACTGCTCAACGCTGCTTTCCAGCCACTGTCCGCAATTGCCAGAGCATGTTGCAGTGTCACGTTGTTCAAGGCGTATGTGGAAGTCCGGGCAACGCCGCCGGGCATGTTGGCAACGCAGTAATGAACAACATCGTTAACGACATAGGTCGGATCAGCATGAGTGGTAGCCTTTGATGTTTCGAAGCAGCCGCCCTGATCGATGGCGACATCGACAATCACCGAACCAGGTTGCATCTGACCCAGCATAGTTTTCGTGACCAGCTTGGGTGCTGCCGCGCCGGGGATCAGGACCGCGCCGATGACCAGATCGGCTTCCGAAACCAGCCGCTCAAGGGCTGCCTGTGTGGAGTAGACTACTTTGGCCGAGCTTTCGAAGTGGTTTTCGAGACGCTCAAGAACATCGGGGTTTCGGTCAAGAATGGTGACGTCGGCATGCAGGCCAACAGCCATCTGTGCGGCATTGAAGCCAACCACGCCGCCGCCAACGATGACGACCTTACCTGGAGAGACCCCCGGAACCCCACCCAGAAGCACGCCACGACCGCCATGCGCCTTTTCCAGAGCGGCAGCGCCAGCCTGAATGGACATGCGCCCAGCGACCTGGCTCATCGGCTTCAGCAGCGGCAGACCGCCCTTGGCGTCCGTCACAGTTTCGTAGGCGATGCAGACGGCGCCGGACTCCACCAGATCCCTGGTCTGCTCGGGGTCGGGAGCAAGGTGCAGGTAGGTATAAAGGATTTGCCCCGGGCGCAGCATCTTGCGTTCGACGGCCTGGGGCTCTTTCACTTTGACGATCATGTCCGCTCGAGCAAAGACCTCTTCTGCTGTAGAGACGACTTCGGCGCCTGCGGCCAGATAGAGATCATCGGTCGCGCCGATTCCGACGCCTGCATTGGTTTCGACGATGACACCATGCCCCCGCGACACCAACTCGGACACACTTTCTGGTGTCAGCCCGACGCGATACTCGTGGTTCTTGATTTCCTTTGGAACGCCTACAAGCATTGTACTTCCTTTCCATTTAGTGCGCAGAAACGCGAGTGAGCGACCTTCCCGGGGTTCATGATTTCCAGGGGGTCGAGAGTTTTTTTGAGGGTGTTCATGAGATCGCGTTTGACCGGATCACCGTAGTTCAAGTTGAGCGGCAGCTTGTCCTGACCCAGCCCGTACTCGGCACTGAATGATCCATCCATTTTGGCCACGAGATCGTAGATGCGCGGAGAGACCTCGGAAGTCACCTCTTCAAGGAAGGCCGGCGCATCGGCGCCTTCAGGGGCGAGGACATTGAAGTGCACGTTGCCGTCTCCGACATGCCCGTAGATCGAGAGGCGTGCGCCCTGGCCGTATTGATCGACCAATGCGGCTCCAAGTTCTATGAACCTGGCCATGTCAGAGGTGCGAACCGAGACGTCATGTTTCACGGACCCACCGTTCAACACTTCTCCTTCGGGGATGTGTTCGCGCAGGTTCCAAAAATCCAAACGTTGCTGTTCGCTTGCCGCGATAACACCGTCCACGATTATGTCGTCGGACATTCCATCCTCGAAAAATGCCTCGATGGCCTGATCGAGAGGCAGGATCGGCGAAGAGGTCGCGGCCTCGATCAGAACATAGTGTTTTGAGGGGGCTGAGATCGGGCGGCGCAGCTCCGGCTTTTTGGCAAGCAGAAGATCGAGCGACATGCTGGAAATAAACTCGAAGGACGTGATCGCCTCGCCCGTATATTGTTGAGCTTTTGCCAGCAGCGGCATCAGATCGCTGATTTCACGGATGGCCAGAAAACCCGTTACCCGGGTGATAGGCGGCAAAAACAGGCGCAAGGACGCTGCGGTGACAATCCCCAGCGAGCCTTCCGCCCCAATCAGAAGGTGATGCAGGGCATAGCCCCGGTTGTCCTTGCGCAGGGGAGACAGGTTGCTCAGGATCTGGCCATCCGGCAGTACAACCTCAAGTCCCAGAACCAGATCGCGCGTGATGCCATAACGAACTGCGGAAACCCCACCGGCATTCGTCGAAATGTTTCCGCCAATCTGACAGGATTGCTGCGACCCAAGCGACAGGGGAAACATCAGGCTCTCTTGCGCAGCCGCTTCATGGATCTCGGAAAGAATGCAACCTGCATCTACTGTGATCGACAGATTGTCGGCATCTACCTCGCGGACCTTGTTCATGCGTTGCAGACTAATCAGAAGCTGTTGGCCTCCATCATCGGGCGTGGCGCCGCCACAATACCCGGTGTTCCCCCCGACGGGTACGAGTGCCACACCATGCAGGTTGCAGAGCCTGACAATCGCAGAAACTTCTTCGGTAGACCGCGGGCGCAGTAGCGCCGGGCTTGCACCGGTGTATTTCTTCCTGAAATCCGTCGTGTAACCGGCAATTATGCCTTGGTCTCGAACAACGATCCCTGCGGGCAATCCTGCCAGCACATGTTCATAAGGTGTCATAGCGTGCCCTTCCTGTGTCTTCAGGCAATGCTAAGGGATCCGCTCTTCATGAAATTTCGTTTTCGGGGGCAGATTGGGCATTCTGTGCGGTGTTGGCCGCTGTGCGAAAAATCAAACGGTTCTGTCCCATCGAGAGCCGGGAAAAACTCTGCCATCAGAATCACTGAGCGGCCCCCCGCACGCTACACACACCAAGGCGAGCAACATTGGATCAATAGACGGGCTTTGAGGAACCGCGCTATTTTCGCTGTCCAACAGAATCCATCACCGAATCTACCTGCGCCCACAGAATCTGCCGTTTCCCGCGTGTCTTCAGCACAATCAGATCTGACCAAAACTCTACTCTGAATGGCATCCATGAGGAGGAGAGGAAACTTTGGAACGGGCTCGATCGTCACCCCAAAACCCGGCTATCCGCTGGCTGGCCAAGGGATGGCGATGATGTCCGTAGACCTGCTTGCAGGCCACGGCTGACCTGGCCCGCGCTGTTGATGCCTTCCCTGCAGAACGCTCCAACACGGTGCTTCGACTCCGCCTCAATCACACCACAGCTTCAGAATGAGGAGATAGACTGAAGATGAATAAACTCGTGAAATATCTGGCTGCCGGCACTGTCGCGCTGCAACTTGCCGCCCCCGCTTTTGCGGGCGACATGCGTCTTAAATTTGCGGGCGTATTCCCGGTGGACCATCAGGGCTCTGTGATGATGGAGCAGATCAAGGCAGACATCGAAGCAGCTGATGTGGGCCTTAAGGTTTCGGTGTTCCCGGCCAACCAGCTGGGCTCTGGTGAGGCGCTCCTGGAAGACGTCGCCCGCGGCAACATCGATTTCGCCTCGGCCTTCATCTATGCCGATACGGACCAACGTCTTGAGTTCCTGTCCATGCCGTTCCTGGTGAGTGACTGGGACGAGATGAACTCGGTCATCCGTGACCTGGACTCCGAATACAACGTGTTGCTGCAGGAGATCCTGTCAGACCATGGCGTGCGCGTACTTGGTCAAAACCCTGAAGGTTTCGTCGGCATCGTCGCCACCAAGGAACCTGCCAACTGGAACAATTTCGACGCGAAAGACATGAACATCCGTGTCTGGTCGTCGAATGTCGTCAAGTCGATGGTCGAGACGCTGGGCTTCCAGGCCACGACCATGTCTTGGGGTGACATTTTCCCTGCGATCCAGTCCGGCATTGTCGATGGCGCAATCTGCTGCACCAAGACCGCGACCTATTCGATCTTTGCCAAAAGCAACGTCGGCACCCACTTCGTCCAGTACAATTCGATCCCCGAGAACACCACGTACTACGTATCTGAAAAGACCTGGGCGGAACTGAATGAAGAGCAGCGTGCCGCAGTCCAGGCTGCCTTCACCAAAGCCTCGGACGACTTCTTTGCCTACAACCGCGAAAACGATGCGGTGTTTGAACAGAAGCTGGTCGAAAGCGGCTACACCATCCTGAAGCTGTCGCCGGAAGAGCAAAAGGCGATGGTCGAAAAGGTGCGTGCCGACATCTGGCCGCTGCTGGAAGAAAGCGTTGGCAAAGACAACATCGATCGTCTGCTTTCCAGCCTGAAGTGAGGCTCTGGTCAACGGATTGGGCTGGCACATGTTGCCGGCCCAATTTCTTTTGAGTTCAGCAAGGTGGGAGCCATGGCACACATTACTGAGATATTTCCGAAGGTTGTCGGGCTGCCACTTCAGGGCTCGTTGGCGTTGATGCGCTGGATCGTGGTCCTGAGCGGTTTCCTGATGTCGGTCACCTTCTTTCTGGTGGTGATCGTTCGCTACGGGTTCAACGGCGATTTGTTTGCCTATGAAGAGTGGCTTTTGACGGTCTGTTTCTGGGGTTTCTTTGCAGGGTCTGCACTGGCCTCGGAGAGGGGGCACCACATCAACGCCGACATCCTTGGGATCATCATCAAGAACGAAAAGCTTCGCTGGTGGCGGCGGCTGATCGTTCTCACGATAGAATTCCTCATTACCGCAGCAATCCTCTACTGGGGCTATCTGATGCTTGCCGAGGAGATCACCAAATATCCGATCTGGAAAATGACCCCGGCCCTGAAGATCCCTTATTTCGTCTGGCGGCTTTCCATCTTCCTCGGATTCTTCTTCATGACGGTCTTCGCTGCAGCATATCTCTATGCCCATATCCGCGGCGTTGAGGTCGAATATGGCGACGGCCCTGAACCAATTGAACAGAACAATGAGGGAGCGAGCCAATGATCATCGCAGGTAGTCTGGTCATCATCTGCGGCATGCTGTTGCTTGGCGTTAGCGTTTATGTCGCCTTCGGCGCTGTGCTTCTATTCCTTGCGGCTATGGGAGGGCACGAGGTTTCAGGCTACCTGCCTTCCGGATCGACAAAGTTACGCTCTCTAGTCCTTCTGGCCATCCCGCTATTCATGATCGCGGGAACGATCATGGAGCGTGGCAGGATCGCAGCCCCTCTCGTCAGCCTCGCCGAACTGTTCATCGGGCATCTCAAAGGAGGTCTGAGCGCGGCGACAGTTCTGGCCTGCGGAATATTCGGATCGATTTCCGGTGCCGCCAACGCGACGTTGACCTGTATCGGCAGCATCATGATGCCGCATCTGCGGCGCGCGAATTATCCCGAGGGTCAGTCAGCTGCTTTGATCGTTTGTGCAAGCCCCCTAGGGCTGCTGATCCCGCCGAGCGGGAACCACATCCTTTACGGCTGGGTGGCGCAGCAGTCCGTACTGAAATGCTTCTTGTCGACGGTCGTTCCGGCCCTGATCCTGATCACCCTGCTGATCGTCGTGAACCAGTTCATGTTACGCAAACATGACGACATCCAGTTGCTTGAACGACCGACGGACTTCCGCATGGCCTTCCGCCAGAAGGCAACGCTCGCCTTTCCCGCCTTGTTGATGCCGCTCATCATCCTTGGCGGCATCTATGGCGGGATCATGACGCCGACTGAGGCTGCGGGCGTGGCGGTGGTCTATGCCATTCCTGTTGCAATTTATGTCTATCGTGGCCTGACATGGCGGACGCTGGTTGATGCGCTGACGGATGCTGGTGTGATCATCGGGGTGGTCATGGTCATGATCTTCATGGTGCTGATCGTCAGCAAATTCCTGATCTTCGAAGACATTCCCAACATCGCCAAGGATCTGGTCTATTCGGTCTCGGACAATCCGATCATCATCCTTCTGATGGTCAATGTGGTCATGATCCTGATCGGAATGCTTATGGATGATATCAGTGGTCTGCTTCTGTCCACCCCCATCCTGCTGCCGATCGTCCAAGGGGTAGGCATGGACCCGATCCATTTCGCGGCGGTTCTGGGGGTTAACCTCGGCATGGCAAATATCACGCCGCCGACGGCGCCACTACTGTACCTGGGAGCGAAGATCACCAAGACACCGGTCTCAAGCATGTTGTGGCCAACCCTGGTCTTCATCATCTTTGCCTGGTTGCCCACACTGGCCTTGACGACGTTCGTTCCCCAGATAGCCCTGTGGCTTCCGGAACTGCTGCTGGGCTGAGACGGAAAGCCGTCTCCTCGGTAGCTTTGCAATGAGAAAAGGCCGTGCCTGTGCGGGTGCGGCCTTGTCGATTTCGGGTCTCCTTTTCCCCATCGAGCGAACCGATGCACGAAGTTTCTGCTCCACGGCCTGTTACGCTGAATGATTCGTATTGCCTCCTTTCGGCGGTTCATTCTGCTGGTTAGAGAGCTGCCTGCTTCCTTGGAAGAAAATGCCGTCTGGTTTCTTGTCGCGGCACAAAATTTCAAGTCGGTCTTCAAATGTTCGAATTAGCCTCCTGAGGCATGCGCTGCGAGCATGGCCGAGATGCTCATTCTCTAATTTAATGTTCAAAAGCAATGCTTTAAGTGGTTCTTGAGCTCACTTTCCGAGCTTGCCATTCAGTACCCAAAGGAGACAGAAGAATGACCCAAGACCATAAACACACCGCTGAATTCATCGGATTTGTAGCAGTCGGCCTCGCCGTGATCGGAGCAATGGTTGTTTCGCTGGCATGACGTCTTCAGGCGGATGTAGAGGCACCAAACCTTCAATTCAAAGCAACTGAAAGCCGGCATGCATTGCCGGCTTTCATTGTTTCTGGCCTCACAAGCCGCTCTTCATGAAACCGGTGTGTTCAAGCCCAAAAAGAAGCGTGCTTCCGAAAAACGCTGCCAACCTTTCCCCGCACCAGAATCTCTCATACCGGTCAATTCCCTCGATTTGCGCGACCGAACATTTTCTGCTGGCGGCGGCGGGTTGGGCCACATTCCGTGCTGAAACCAGCTTGAGAAAAGCAGAAAGCGTCGGGCGGATCGGGCTTCAATAAAGAAACAGTCAGTCCTGATTGTAAGTTGAGGAAGACCATGCCCGAACACAAAAATCGCTTTGCTGCACTCGAAAAGAAAATCAAAAAGGCAGGTCTGGACGCCTTTCTGATCTCGACCAAAGACAGCATTTTTTACTTCACCGGCTTTCGTTACGAACCCTTTGAACGCCCCTTTTTCATCATTGTCCGCCCGGGCGCCAAGCCTGTTTTCCTGACACCTCGGATCGAGGCGGAGAACATGGCGACCATCGCAGTGCCGCATGAAATCGTTGAATATATCGACTATCCTGCACCGGCGGGCGGCAGCTATCTTGAAGCACTGCAGAGCGTTCTTCCCAGCGATGCCGCGATCGGGGTCGAGATGTCGATCACCGGCGAACTTCTGGTTGCGCTGGCAGAATGGTCGCCGCAGGTTCTGCCCTTTGTTGAACAGCTGCGGATGATCAAAAGCCCGACTGAAATCGCCGCAGTTCGCAAGGCGGCGAAGTATTCCGACAAGGGTCTGAAGCTGGCGATGAAGTTCGCGCACCTTGGAGGAACCATCTCTGAAACTGATCGCGCCAATGCTTTGTTGCGGGACGAAATCACCCGCGAAGAGGGCTATCTTGATCCTTACATTTCCAGCGTTTGGCAGGGCATTTGGGCCGCGCCTTATTCTGCCCAGCCGCACCGCTTTCCAGAGCCCGAGGACACGCTGATCGAAGGACCCAATGTTGGCCTCTCCTTCCTGCGTGTGAACGGGTACTCCGCCGAAACCGAACGCACTTTCTTTGTCGCTCCTCCCCAACCCGAAGATGCCGAGGTTTTCAATACCATGGTCGAAGCCGGCCGCATCGGGTTTTCTCAATTGCGCCCGGGTGTCAGCTGTCACGACGTCGACCACAAGGTGATGGAATTCCTGCGTTCCGAGGGCTTTGGAAACAACCTTTTGCATCGCGTCGGCCATGGCATCGGTATGGGTGGCCATGAAGGCCCCTGGGTTGCCGAAGGCAGCGACGACATCCTGCAAGAGAACATGGTGATCAGCATCGAGCCCGGCATCTACTGGCGCGGCCAAGGCGGGTTTCGCCACTCCGATACGGTTCTGATCACTGCTGACGGCTACGAGCTGTTGACCGACATGCCGCATGACATCGTCTCGATGACACTCGGCAATTGAACTCCCCGAAAAGACCCAAACCAACAAGGAGACTACCAATGAAACACATGCTTCTGGCAGGCGTTGCAGCGCTCACACTATCTGCTGCCGGCGCCGTAAATGCGGCGGATGTGACACTCAACCTGTCCAACGAATACTCGGCCACGTCCATCCATGGCGTTGGAGACGCCCGCTTCGCCTCTCTTGTCGCCGAGAAGACCGGCGGCTCGGTAGAGGTGGTCGTGCACTACGGTGGTGCTCTCGGCTACAAATCGGCTGACCACTTTGACGCCGTGGGCGAAGGTGCCCTGGAAATCGCAGATACCTATGGTGGCGCACTTGGCGGGATCGACCCGCTATTCCTGATCTCGTCGCTGCCGTTCTTCGTCACGACCGTCGAAGAGGCCGAACTGCTCTACAAGGTGGCCGAGCCTGAATTCAAGAAGGTCTTCGAGGAAAACGACCAGATCCTGCTCTATGCCTCGCCCTGGCCTCCGTCGGGTATCTGGGCTCGCGAAGCCAAGAATTCCTCTGCAGCATTGGCTGGTCTGAAGATCCGGACCTATGACAAGAACGGCACCACTGCGTTGAACGAAATGGGGGCTGCTGCGGTTCGCCTGTCCTGGGCTGACGTGGTGCCTTCGATCTCGACCGGTGCCATCGACGCTGTCCTAACTTCGGCCGAAGGCGGCGTGTCGGGCAGCTTCTGGGAACATTTCGACACCTTCACCGAGATCTACAACTATGCGATCCCGTTGAACTTCGTTCACATCTCGAAGGCTACGTTCGATGGGCTGAGTGCTGATCAGCAGGCCGCCGTTTTGGCCGCTGCCGCCGAAACCCGGGATCTGAACTGGGCCGCCATCCCTGACCGTCTGGCGACGACCTATGCCCAACTGGCTGAAAACAAGGTCTCGGTGATCACGTCGGATGACGCAGCATATCGCGATGCTCTGCAGGTCGCTGGCGAGGCTGCTCTGAAGGACTGGCTGGAAAGCACCGGAGACCGGGGTCAGGCCCTGATCGACGCCTTCAATGCTGCGAAAGCTCAATAAGCAATCCCGGCTGTGGAGCCCGTTGGCCCCACAGCCGTTCGCCGGAGGGCACCCCATGCGATTTTTCCTGCGCGCCATTGATGCCGCATCTTTCCTCGCTCTGATCTGCGCGGGCATCATCTTGATCTACGCGGTTTCCCACATCCTGCTGGAAACCATTCTGAGGTCGGTCTTCGACACCTCGACCCATGTGCTGGATGAGTTCATCGGGTTTGCCGTATTGTCGATTACCTTCCTGTCGTTGTCCTGGACGTTACGCGACGGAAGCATGATCCGGGTCAATATTCTGACCGACCGGCTGCCCGCAGGAACCCGGCATTGGCTGGAGGTCATTGTGGCCCTATGCGCCACCGGTATTGGCGCATTCTTCTGCACGTTCTTGTGGAGGAACTTCACCAAGAACTGGAAGCGTGGCGCAGTCAGCGAGAGCGTCGCAGAAGTGCCTTTGTGGATCCCTGACGCCGTCGTTTTTGTCGGGGCCTGCCTTTTGGTTCTGCAGCTGGCGTCAATGGTCGTGCGACCTTTCATCGAAATCACTCAAGAGGACTGACCATGGACCCCGTTACAACGGCACTTGCCGTCTTCATTCTAATGCTGGCCATTCTGGCCTCGGGCATGTGGGTTTTTCTGGCCCTCGCAACTGCCGCTGCCATGTCCCTTTTTGCTTTCATGGGCTTTTCTCCTGACAAGATAGGCGCAATCGCCAGTCGGATCATCGTGCGCAGCGCATCCTCATGGGAGCTTGCTGCCGTTCCCATGTTCATCTGGATGGGCGAGATCATGTTCCGAACGGATATTTCCGAGCGGCTCTACAAAGGTCTTTCTCCGCTTGTCGCGAAGATTCCCGGGGGGCTCTTGCATACTAACGTTCTGGGCTCGGCTCTCTTTGCAGCGGTCTCCGGCTCCAGCGCGGCCACAACTGCGACGGTCGGTCGTATCACGACCAGCGAATTGAACCGGCGCGGGTACTCTCAAAGCCTTGCGCTGGGGTCGTTGGCAGGGGCTGGCAGCCTCGGGCTTCTGATCCCTCCATCAATCGTCCTGATCATCTATGGCGTTCTGGCAGAAGTTTCGATCGCGAAGCTTTTCATCGCCGGTGTGGTCCCGGGCGTGATGATCGCGGCATTTTATGCTGTTTATCTTGCGGCGCGCTGTACGATCACACCGTCGCTTGCCCCCAATGATCCCGTTGATGAAGAAGATGCCCGCGCAAGCGCCATTCTCCGCAACCTCGCGCCTGTCTTCGGTCTGATCTTTGTGGTTCTGGGCTCGATTTACACGGGCTGGGCGACACCGTCCGAGGCGGCGGCCATAGGGGTATTTGCGGCCTTGTGCTTTGCAGCCATCAGCAAGCAGTTGTCGCGCACCATGCTGTCTGAATCCCTAATGAATGCGCTTAAGACCTCTTGCATGGTCTGTGCAATCCTGATGTGCGCGGCCTTTCTGTCTTCGGCCATCGGCTACATGCACATCCCGCGTAACATCGCGGTGGCGATCGACGCTTTGGAACTGTCCCCCTATGTGCTGATCGCATGCCTGGCGTTGTTCTACGTCCTTCTCGGATTCTTTTTGGATGGTATTTCGATCATCGTGATGAGCCTGCCCATTACACTGCCAGTGGTCGTCGCGGCTGGATTCGATCCGATCTGGTACGGCATCTTTCTTGTCATCATGATTGAGCTGGGCCAAATGACACCGCCTGTAGGGTTCAATCTCTTTGTTATTCAGGGGTTTTCGGGGGTGCCGATCCATAAGGTCGCCGTGTATGCCATACCCTTCTTCCTGCTGATGTGCTTTGCGGTGTTGCTGATGGTGGTCTTTCCGCAAATTGCCCTTTGGCTTCCGGCTTACCTCGCGGGGTAAGTCGGTATGGACCAAAAGGTGAAGTCGAGACGAACCCAGGCCGAGCGCTCAGCAGCCACACAGGCAAAGATCCTTGAAGCGGCCCAAAACCTGATTGCAGAACAGGGGCTTGCCCACACATCTACTCAAGACATCGCGAGGCAGGCGCAAGTTTCACGAGGGGCGATGCTGCATCACTTCCCGTCGCGTGCGACGCTCATTCAGGCAACTTATGCCGAGATGTTGCGGCAAGAGTCGAACCGGTTGCGTGAATTTGCCCGCACTCTTCAACCTGGTCAGAACCGATTGAAGGCCCTGACAGAATACATATGGTCACGATACCAAAGCGGCATATTTCAAGTGTCCATGGATTATATCTCCGAAGCGCGCGTTGACGTCGATGAGCTGGCTTATGTTTCCGATGAATCGCAGAAATTCAACGACGCGCTCAATGACGTGTGGCATGTCGAGCTCGCCGCTTTCGGCTGTGATACTGAAACCCGTCAGGCCATGATGAACGAATTCATGTGTCTTGTCCGCGGCATGGCCTTTCAAAGCCAGTGGCGAGATGATCCGGACTACTTTCAGAATATGCTGCAAAATTGGCTAATCAGAGCACGATCTGTCTTAATCCCCGCAAACACAGATGGATAGCCGCAGCATAAAATGCTGAGAAATTGAAAACCTCAGCTGAAAATGCTAAACTTCGCCGCAAAACGCACTTTCCTCTTGGCGATATCTCTTACTCTTGATGGAAATCCAAGACGGAGAAAAAACGATGCTCTCAAACTCGCTCATAGAAAAAGACCGCGCTCATTACTTCCATCCCGTGGTGCCGATCCGCGCGCATGAAGAGCGCGGTGTAACGGTCATGCAGTCGGGCAAGGGGGTGTTTCTGACCGACGCCGATGGAAATGAACTTCTGGACGGATTTGCCGGCCTGTGGTGTGTCAACGCGGGCTATGGCCATGAGAACGTGGTCGCGGCGGCCACTGAACAGATGCGCCGTCTGCCCTATGCCACCGGCTATTTCCATTTCGGCAGCGAGCCGGCCATCGAGCTGGCCGCCAAACTGGCGGAACTGTCACCCGGCGATCTGGACCACGTGTTCTTCACCCTGGGCGGGTCGGACGCTGTCGATACCGTCATTCGCATGGTGCGGTATTACTTCAATGCCCGTGGCAAGAGCACCAAGAAGCACTTCATCGCGTTGGAGAAGGGCTATCACGGCTCCACCTCGAATGGTGCCGGGCTGACTGCACTGCCGGTCTTCCAGGACGGGTTCGATCTGCCGATGCAGTGGCAGCACCACATTGCTTCGCCCTTTCCCTATCGCAACGATGCAACCACGGATGAGGAAATCATCGCACAAGGCGTCGCCAACCTGAAAGCCAAGGTGGCCGAGCTTGGTGCGGACAATGTCGCCGCCTTCATCATGGAGTTGGTGCAAGGGTCTGGCGGGGTGATCGTTCCGCCTGAAGGTTATGCCAAGGCCATGCAGGACACCTGCCGCGAGTTGGGCATCCTGTTCATCGTGGACGAGGTGATCACCGGATTTGGCCGCACCGGGCCGATGTTTGGCTGCGAGCATGAAGGGCTGACGCCGGATTTCCTGACCACTGCCAAGGGGCTGACTTCAGGCTATTCACCAATGGGCGCTGTCTTTGTCTCGGACCGGATCTATCAGGTGATGGCAGATGCCGTGCCCGACGGTGTGCCCTTTGGCCATGGTTTCACCTACTCGGGCCACCCGGTCAGTGCAGCCGTCGCGCTTGAGGTCATCAAGCTCTACGAGGGTGGGTTGATCGAGAATTCGAAAAAGGTAGGTGCCTATTTCGAGGCGCAGCTGAAGACGCTTCTGGATCATCCCCTTGTTGGAGAAGTCCGGGCCAAGGGACTGCTGGCTGCGGTCGAAATCGTCACCGACAAGGCCAGCAAGGTGAAACCTGCCAAGGAGATGAACATCGCCGCGCGGCTGGCCAAAGCCGGATATGAAAACCGCATCATTTTCCGGGCCTTTGCCGACGACGTGATCGGCCTTGCCCCACCCATCTGTATCACTGAAGCCGAGGTCGACCTGCTGATCGCACGCCTGCGCGCAACCCTGGACACCATTCTAGACGTAAAAGGATAACCCTATGAAACTGTCTGACTTCAAAGCCCTCACATTCGATGTCTATGGCACCCTGCTTGACTGGGAAACCGGAATGGTCACGGGGCTGAAACCCCTGACGGACCGCGTGAGCCGCCACCTGACGCGTGATGATATCCTTGAGGCGCACGCCTATTACGAAAGCACCACGCAACGGTATACGCCGGCAAAGAAGTATCACGAGCTTCTGCCGGTTGTGTATCGCCGCATCGCCGAAGAGTGGGGTGTGGAAGTGACCTGGGAGGAATGCGAGGCCTACGGCAAATCCGCGCGCCACTGGCCTGCATTCGATGACACGATCGAAGCTCTGACCTACCTGAAGAAGCACTTCAAACTGGTTGTGCTGACCAATACCGACAACCTCACCTTCTCAGGCGCAAACACCCGTCTGGGCGTGCATTTCGACGGCGTCTACACAGCCGAAGATGTGGGCAGCTACAAGCCCTTCGACCGCAATTTCGACTACATGCTCGAAATGCTGGCGCGTCAGGGCATCGAAAAGAGTGACATCCTGCACACCGCCGAGAGCATGTTCCACGACCATGCGCCCGCCAACAAATACGGGCTAGCCAATTGCTGGATCTACCGTCGCCATGACAAGGAAGGCTTTGGCGCGACCATGAACCCCGGTGATATGCCGACATACAACTTCCGGTTCAACAGCATGATGGACATGGCAAAGGCCCATCAGGCAGAGTTGACTGGCTAACAAGCGCAATCCGAAAAGTGGGAACCGGTTTTTGGGTCAAGTTGCGCGCCAAATAAGGTGCAAAAGGAGGGAAGAATATGGTGGGGACCCCAAAACTCGACCGGATCGACATCAGTATTCTTTCCACCCTGCAACAGCAGGGGAACATCACCAATGTGAACTTGGCAGAGGCTGTGGGCCTGTCCCCCAGCCCCTGTCTGCAGCGGGTCAAGCGCCTGGAAAAGGCGGGGTACATCCAGAACTACCGTGCCGTGATAAACCTCAAGAAACTGGCTGAGCACGTGACCGTGTTCACCGAGGTGACGCTGGCAGACCATCGCCGCAAGGATTTCGTGAAATTCGAAAACGAGATCAAGAACCACGAGAACGTGGTCGAATGTCACCTGTTGAGCGGCGGGTATGACTACCTGTTGAAATTCGTTGCGCGCGGCGTCACCCAATATCAGGAGATCATGGAGGAATTGCTGGAACGCAACCTCGGGATCGACAAGTACTTCTCGTATATCGTGATCAAGCCGGTGGCCGAGAAACACGCTGTTCCGATCCACGACCTGGTCAATCGGGACTGACGGCAGTCCAGAAGCTTTTGGCCTGTGCTTTCACAGTGCAAGGCTCTTGGTAGTACTTGGCAAAGAACAACGATGCATATGACTTTGGATTACCGGATTGTCGGGCCCGGTATGTTTATGACTGCGACGTCATATGGCCTCGGGCGATACGCCTATGGCCTGTTTATCCCGACGTTCCGGGACGCGTTTTCTCTGACCGACACTCGGTTGGCTTTGATTGCCAGCTTCTCCTACGGGAGCTACTTCCTGGTCACCCTGATAGGGATTTACATCTCGTCACGGCTGGACCCACGCAAATCCCTGATCGCGGGTGGATTGGCGGCAGCATTTGGTATGCTGCTCATGGCTTTCGCAACAGATTATCGTATTCTGGCGCTCGGGGTGGCCATCGCCGGTGTCAGCCCGGGTTTGGCCTATACCCCGATTTCCGGGTTGATCGCTGCCCTGGTCAGCCAGTCCCGTCAAAGGACAATTTATGCGATTGTCAATTCGGGGACCAGCCTCGGCGTTGTTCTGTCCGCGCCCCTGGCCATCCTTTTGGCAGACCAATGGCGTTGGTGCTGGATCGTGTTTGCGGGTTTTTCCATCACATCTACCTGGTGGTGTGCAAAGGTCATTCCCCCAGTTCCTCAAGCAGTTCCACAAACTGTGTCCTCTCAAACCACACTTCGAATGACCACCATGCAGCTACTGCGTCCAGAGAGGGCACTGGTACTGCTGATCGCCGCCCTCATTGGAATAGTAACCTCGGTGTACTGGACATTCGCGGTGGACTTGCTGACTTCGAACGCAACACTTGCCCTGAAGCTGGGCGGGGTTGAACTGAACTCGACTCAAGTTGCACAGCTTTTCTGGGCGGTGGTTGGCATCGCTGGGTTCCTGGGTGTTTTCGCCGGATCGGTGGTAAACCGATTGGGCTGCACTCGGGCGTTGAGTTATTCTCAGACCGGAATCGCTCTGTCCTTGGTACTCTTGCCGTTGAGCGGTCATTTCGCCCTTGGCGCAGTGTCCGGTTTCCTCTTTGGAAGCCTCTTCGTATTTGTCGCGGCGACTTTGGGTATGTGGTCGATGGAAGTGTTTTCTGAAGATGCCGCCGTGGGTTTCGGTCTTGTATTTCTGGCACTTTCCATGGGCCAGTTCTTTGGCCCTCTTTTGATTGCTTTGACGGTTGAGACGTATGGTTTGGCGACAATCTTCGTTGCAGCGGCCGGCGCATCAAGTCTGGTGCCGATTGTGATCCTTCTCGTTCAAAGAGCGAGATGATGAAGCGACCCAAATCGATGTTCAGCACAACATTTCGCCAATCGACATTCAAATAGCATTTCATGCCACTTGGCCCGGCAAATTCGACGTCCATGATTGCAACCATCTCGTAGTGTTTGTCGGAACACAGAGGAACCTTCGCAATGCAACTGAACGACAACACCCTGTTCCGTCAACAAAACCTGATCGCAGGCGAATGGATCGACTCCGACGACGGTGCGACGATCGACGTGGATAACCCATCGACACTTTCTGTTGTAGGCACCGTCCCAAACTGTGGATCGGGCGAAACGGAACGCGCCATTTCGGCCGCCGAGGCCTGTTTCGCGACGTTTAAAACGACCACCGCAGCACATCGTGGCGCGCTACTGGAGCAGTGGTTCCAACTGATCATGGAAGCGCAGGACGACCTTGCCACGCTCATGACGCTGGAACAAGGCAAGCCTTTTGCCGAGGCCAGGGGTGAGATCACCTATGCCGCCTCTTTCGTGAAGTGGTTCGCCGAAGAGGGCAAGCGTGTCTATGGCGAGACGATCCCCAGCCCTGTGCAGGACCGCCGGATCATCGTCCAGAAACAGCCTGTCGGTGTCTGCGCCATCATCACCCCGTGGAACTTTCCCGCAGCTATGATCACCCGCAAGATCGCGCCCGCACTGGCGGCTGGCTGCCCGGTGGTGATCAAGCCTTCCGAGTTCACACCTTTCACGGCGCTGGCTCTGGGTGTTCTGGCTGAACGTGCAGGTTTTCCTGCGGGTGCGGTCAACATCGTCACCGGTGATCCAGCGGGCGTGGGCGGGGCGCTGACCGGCAGCGCTGTTGTGCGCAAGCTGTCGTTCACCGGGTCTACCCGGGTGGGCAAGCTGCTGATGGAGCAGTGTTCTGGCACCATGAAGCGTCTGAGCCTCGAACTGGGCGGCAATGCGCCGTTCATCATCTTTGATGATGCCGATCTGGATCTGGCTGTCGAGGGTGTCATGGCTTCAAAATTCCGCAATGGTGGCCAGACCTGCGTTTGTGCCAACCGCATCTACGTGCAGGCAGGTGTATACGACGCCTTTGCCGAAAAACTGGCGGCTGTCGTTAGTGGCCTGAAGCTGGGCGATGGGTTCGGAGACGGCGTTGAAATGGGTCCGATGATCAACGAGGCAGCTATCGTCAAGATCAAGTCCCACCTCGACGATGCCACAGCCAAAGGCGGCGAGATCCTTGTGGGCGGCGAGCAAAGCAACGCCGGCCCCCGGTTCATCACCCCTGCTGTCGTGACCGGTGCGTCGTCTGAAATGCTGGTGGCCGACGAGGAGACCTTTGGCCCCGTAGCGCCCCTGTTCAGGTTCGAGACCGAAGAAGAGGCGGTATCAGCCGCCAACGCCACGCCCTTTGGCCTGGCCGCTTATTTCTACACCAACGACCTGACCCGCACCTTCCGTGTCGGAGAAGGCCTTGAGGTCGGTATGATCGGCATCAATGTCGGCGGCTTTGCCACCGAGGTCGCCCCGTTTGGCGGTATCAAGGAAAGTGGGTTGGGCCGCGAGGGCGCCCATCACGGTATCGACGAATACCTCGAAGTCAAAACGCTGCATATCGGCGGCATCGCCTGAAGGAGATCCCCATGACCAAGACCTACCGCATTGCCGCCATCCCCGGGGACGGGATTGGCAAGGAAGTGTTGCCCGTCGGCCAGCGCATCATCGACCTTGTCGCTGCAAAACACGGCTTTACCGTCGAATGGAGCGAGCTCGACTGGTCCTGCGAACGCTATCACGAAACCGGGCGGATGATGCCCGAAGACGGGATCGAGCAGATCAAGGCGTTCGACAGCATCTATCTCGGCGCGGTTGGCTTTCCCGGAGTGCCGGATCATGTCTCGCTCTGGGGTCTCTTGATCCCGTTGCGCCGCGAGTTGGACCAGTATGCCAATGTCCGTCCGGTGCGGTTGTTGAAGGGCATCACCTCGCCGCTGGCTGGCCGGGGGCCCGACGATATCGATTTCATCGTTGTCCGCGAAAACGTCGAAGGTGAGTATTCCGAGATCGGCGGGCGGGTTTACCAGGGCACCGAACACGAAGCCGCTATCCAGGAAAGCATCCTGACCCGGCGCGGCACCGACCGGATCATGGATTATGCCTTTGAACTGGCGAAGACCCGCAAGTGCAAACATGTCACCTCGGCCACTAAGTCCAACGGCATCATCCACACTATGCCGTTCTGGGACGAACGCTTTGCCGCTGTTGCCGAACGGCACCCCGGCATCGACACCGCACAGTTCCACATCGATATCATGACCGCGCATTTTGTGCTGCATCCCGACTGGTTCGATGTGGTCGTCGCTTCGAACCTGTTCGGCGACATTCTTTCGGATCTCGGACCAGCCGTTGCCGGCTCCATCGGCATCGCGCCTTCGGCCAATATCAACCCCGAGGGCAAATTCCCCTCAATGTTTGAACCGGTCCACGGATCGGCCCCGGATATCGCGGGCAAAGGCGTGGCCAACCCCGTGGCCGCCGTGTGGACCGCGGCCATGATGCTGGAGCATCTCGGCGAGCCTGAAGCTGCCGCCGAAATTGAACGTGCCATTGAGGCTTCTCTGGCGACGCCTGAAACCAAAACCCGCGATCTGGGCGGCACGGCCGATACAGAAGGGTCTGAAGCTGCCATTCTGGCCGCACTTACATAAGGATGAACACCATGAAGAAAGATGAAATCATCTATGACGACTTCGCCAAGGTCGAAATGCGGCTGGGCAAGATCGTCGAGGTCAAGGATTTCGCCCGTGCCCGCAACCCGTCCTACAAGGTGTGCGTGGACTTCGGAGAGCTGGGACAACGCTGGTCGAGCGCTCAGATCAAGAACTACGCTGAGGATGACCTTATGGGTCGAAACGTGGTTTGTGTCGTCAACATGCCCCCGCGTAATATTGCCGGTTTCAAGTCCGAGATCCTAATCATGGGTGTCCCGAACGAGGCCGGTGAGACCATCCTGTTGCAACCATCGGATGACGCGGTGTTGGGCAGCGAGGTTTTCTGATGCAGGGTCAGGTCTCGGTGCGGCACACGGGGTTGGGCGCTCTGGCGATCCTGTCCTGGGGCACGTTGGGGGCGCTTGGCGCATTGTCGGCCTCCTTGCCACCACATCTGGTTCTGACTTTCTGTTTTGCAATCGCCGCCGGCATAGGCTGGACCATATGTCGACTGACCGGCAGAACGCCCGCCCGACTGCTGGACGGGCGTGTAGCTTTGTTCGCCGCTCTGCTCGCGGCCTATCACCTTGTGTACCTGGAGGCTTTCCACCACGCCGCTCCAATCCCTGTGTCGCTGATCAATTACCTGTGGCCGGCATGCCTGATCATTCTCGGCAACCTGTTCTTCCGGTTGCACAGTGGTTGGCCTGGTTATCTGGGCGCCGCACTCGGGTTCATTGGCGTGGGTGTGTTGATCGGGAAAGACGGCTTGGCGCTGCAATCATCCGAAACTTTCGGCTACGGTCTTGCCCTTTCCGGCGCGGTACTATGGGCACTGTTCTCCAATTTGCGGCGGCACGAGCAGTTCGATGCCATTGCTTCGCTCACGATAATCTGCCTTGGTGCATCATTACTATGCGGCGTTTGGTGGACTGCGACGGACGCTCATTGGCCGGCTTTGGAGGCGCGCGACATAGGGGTTATCCTTGCGCTTGGAGTTGGCCCGGCAGGTGGTGCATTTTTCCTATGGGATTTGGGAATGCGCCAAGGACATGCTGCGTTATTGGGCGTTCTGGGGTATTCCGCTCCAGTTCTTTCCACACTCCTGATGCTTGGATTGGGCATGGGAACACCAGGTTGGGAAATCTTCGTGGCGATCGCTTTCATCACCCTTGGGGGGGCAGTCGTTCAGTTTGGGGCAAGGACATAAGGGATCGTTTGGATGCGTAGGCGATAACCTGTCAGGGCCCGTGTTCCTCTGAATTTGTTAGGAAGGCTTGAACTATGGAACAACGGCCAGATGTAACAAGAAACACAAAGCCATTGCCCCCAAAGGTAAGAAATGCGCTTTTGTTCGGCTTCTGCATTTTTGTCGCAATTGCGGTTTCTGCTGCCGTGATGGCTGTATAACCCCCTCCACGAGAAGACAGGTTGGGGGTACTTGGCCTGCCAGCGTCAAATGAAGGTGATACTTCAAAAAGCTGACTTTCGCGGCAAGTCTTTGATATGACAGTTTTGGGCCGACATTACTTGGACCAACGTTGGCTTTCGGTGCGTTGCTGCTCTTTGTGCAAGGTGCAGCATCCGGAATTTGGGGCTGATTGTGTTGAAAAACTCCGAATTTCAGATGTCGCAACTTTTCGGAAAGAGCCCGTGTTATCGAAAAGTCAGATGAGATTTGCCATGAGGCGCAGTGAGCTGCCACATGAGCAGAAGAAGACTAATTTGGCCGAACCCCTCGCCTCGAAAAGTTGGCCGCGCTGTACGGGCAAAAATTTCTCCGATTTCGTCAAAAACGGAGTTTTTCAACAGTATCGGCTCTGTACCGCCGTTCGCCGCGCGTTGCATGAACGGCTGGTCTGGGATGAACTGACATACGCGGCGGGGTTCTGCATAAATCTTCGCCAGCACCTTTGCCGCAAATGTCGCAAATGCCGCAGCCTAAAGCGTCTGCATGCAGAGCTATTGCAGACCAGGAAGATGAGTTTGAAGAGCGGGCAGCCATGATTGAATACGAGGGAGGATTGCCGAGGCCTCTAGCAGAGTTTTTAGCGAGACGGGGCAGGGGGGTATGAGAGCTCGTTTGACGGCGACGCAAGAGGCGGATTTAAGCGAATGGCTTGAAGAATGGTTTTGCCGTTCAACGGTGCAGATTGGGGCCTATAGAGATAGGTCCATATTCGTTCGCCTTGGATGCGAAATTGCTGGGAACTGATAAACGTCGTCTTGACGCCCGCAACCCCATGAAATATGCATCATTTTGTTGAGCGGGTGTTGTGTAATGGTTAAGACCCCAGTTTTCCAAACTGGAGATGGGGGTTCGATTCCCCCCACCCGCTCCAACAATTCTTTTCCGACAGATAACCTACAAAACGCCGCCAAGCGTTTATATAAGTATTTGAAGATAGGGAATTTATTGGGATCTGCGCGTCAGCTTTCCAAACTGAAGATGAGAGTTCGATTCCCTCCGCCCGCTCCAATTCCCCGATCTGATGATTTTACGCGCCGCGACAGTAGGGCGCTTGACCCTGCCGTTGGCTCAGGCCATGACCGATACACCACCAAAAAGGATGTTCCATGGCCCGGCGCACGACCCCAAACACCCCCCCAACCGTT
>Ga0316204_10004736_pt1 | contig 23877 bp, 13 predicted proteins | sample 6monrhotite_MG_2_FD_205661 | JGI IMG/M metagenome (GOLD analysis project Ga0316204, IMG submission 205661) | Microbial mat bacterial communities from mineral coupon in-situ incubated in ocean water Damariscotta River, Maine, United States -... | ecosystem: Environmental > Aquatic > Marine >... | reverse complement strand
TCGGCGACCGGGTCTTCGTGGACGTGCGGCTTGCCGGCCTCGGCGCTGGAGGGCGCCGTGTTCTCGGGCTGGACGCCCGTGGCCAGTTGACGCATGCGAACGTCGGTGGAGCGGTCGTAGACGTGGTTGCCCTCGAGCACGACGTGCTCGACGTGGCTGGTCACGCTCAGCGGGTCGCCGGAGAAGATGACGACGTTGCCGTCCTTGCCAGCTTCCAGGCTTCCAACGCGCTTCTCGAGGCCGACGATCTCGGCGGCCGTCGTGGTGACCGCGGCGATCGCTTGCTCACGCGGCATCCCGTGGCCGACGCAGAGCGCCGCCTGGTACCAGAGCGATTGGAGCCCGCTGCCCGAAGACTGCAGGGCGAACTTGACGCCCTTCTCGTGGAGGACACCCGGGACAAAGGTCTCGATCTCCTCACCGGTGCGCGGGTCGCGCTCGACGTCCATGACCGAACCGGTCAGCACGACCGAGACGCCGGCCGCGGCGATCGCGTCCGCTGCCTTCCAGCAGGAGTTGCCGATGACGAGCGACGTACGAGCGAGGAAGCCGTTGTCCGTGGCCGTCTTGATGGCCGTGTGCACGTCCATCGGGGAGAAGCAGTAGAAGAAGACGTTCGACTTCCCCTCGACGATCGAGAGCAGGGGAGCCTGCTTCTCGTCGATCTCCCAGCGCGGGACCATCTCGAGGCCCTCGACCTTCCAGGTGCTTCCGCTCATCGCGCGCCCCTTGGCCGTCTCTTCGTCGGGCTCACGACCCTGATAGAGCGCCTCGCGCGTGGCGAAGTTGCTGCCGTCCTTCTTCTGCTGCACGAGGTCCGCGAGGTAGGCCTCGAGGTCCTGGAACGTGCGGCGAAGGGCCAGCGCCTGGGTCGCGCGCGACTTGCCACGCTTGGGCGAAGCCGACATGACGAGGCCAGAGTTCGGACGCACGGTCATCTGAGCGACCGTCATTCCATGCGGCTTGACGACGTAGCCCATCCCACCGACGACGCAGTCCGCGCCTTGCTGCACGTTGATCGTGGTGATCCCCGCACGCAGCGCGTCCTCGTAGTAGAAGTTCACCGGGTCGATGGAGTCCTTCACGTTCAGGAAGGCGGCGACGTCGATGTTCTCGTTGGCGCGGTCCATGCCGCGGTTCGTGAGCGCTTCGACGAAACCCGGGAAGGCGACGGAGTTCGGGAACTCCTTCACTTCGGCGTTCCACGGTGCCTTGACGTCTTTGCCGACGGCGGTGACGCGACCGTTCTCGATCACGATGGTCCCGTTCTCGATCGTCTCGCCGGCCAGCGTGATGACCTTGCCGGCCTTGATGACGATGCTGCCGTCCGTGCTCGTGTCGAAGTTCGGAGTAGCAAGGGCGCCGGCGGCGAGGCAGGTCGCCGCAGCGGACTGGAGCAGGACTCGAATGGCTTGGTTCTTCATCTCGATTGTCTGGGGTTCTTGTTCTTGTGCCTGAGCCAGTCGCTTCAGCGGGGATCGATCACGAGTTCGCCGTCTAGCACGACGCCCACGACCTTCGAGGACAACTCGAAGGGCGTCCCGTTCCAAAGTGCGAGGTCGCCATCCTTGCCGACCTCGATGGTGCCCACGCGATCGGCGATACCGATCATGCGGGCGGGGGTGATCGTCACCGCGGCGAGCGCGGCGTCGAAGGACAGGCCGCCGCGACGGGCGTATGCGGCCTGGTCACCGAGGAAGCCGCCGGTCAGCATCGAGTTGTGACTCGAGAGCGCGATCGGCACACCTGCCTCGTGGAGTTTTGCCGCCGCATCACCAGCGAAGAACGCGCCGTCACCGGTGCGCCCATCGGCGGGGAAGGGAGGCAGCACGACGGACGTCTTCGTGCGGACCAGGAAGTCGAGCTCGCGCCACGCCTCCGCTCCGCAGTCGATGATCAGTCGCATGTTCGGCTTGCCCTCACCGGCCATCTCCTCCTTGAGGTAGACCGCGGTGCGGATGTCCTGGGTGGCCCAGGCCTGCGCGAAGACCGGCACTTCGCCATTCAGGGCGGCGACCAGCTGCTCGACTCCGTCGAACGCACGGTCCTCGTTCCCTTCGGCGTAGAGGGCGTCGTAGAACGCCTTCCGCCAGATCCACTCGACACCCATGCGGGTCGTGGGTCGACGCGAGTAGAAGTCGGTGGGACGCCCGAATGCCGGGTGGTTCTTGCTGCTCGGCTGCGAGCCGAAGGCGCCGCGCAGCGCGACGTCGGCCTTGACCTGACGCGCCTCGATCGTCGGCTCACCACCGGTCTTCAAAGCGACAGAGAGGCCTCCGATGCAGTTGTTGTCGAACGGGCTCGAGACGACCGTCGTGACGCCGTGGCGCAGTTGACGCGCCCAGCTCTGGTCGTAGAAGTCGAGCGAGTCCGCCACGCGATACTGCGGCGTCACCTCGTGGGTCTCTTCGACCGAGGTCGTGCCCGAGTTGATCCGCGAGGAGAGGTCCACCATGCCCGCCGTGATGGCTGCGACGTGCAGAGAATCCTCGCCGGCAGGTCGGCCCGGCCCGATGGCCGAGATCTTCCCGTCGGTGATCGTGACGAGCATGTTCTCACGCGCTTCGCCAGCCCCCGTGTAGAGGACGTCGGTCGCGATCGTGATGGACTGAGGAGCCGGCGCGAGTGTGGCGCCGCCGGCGAGCGCGAGAATGGCAGTGAGGATCATTTCTCCCCTCCAAAGACGTGCTTGCCGTCGATGTAGACACCCTCGACCGCGCTGCTCAGCGCGACCGGGTCTCCACTCCAGAGAACGATGTCGGCGTCGAGGCCGCGAGCGAGGCGACCGATTCGACCCGGGATACCCGCGATGATCGCGGCGTCGCCGGTCAGCGCCTTGCGGGCTGCGTCGGCGGGCATTCCAGCGCGAACACACATGGCAGCGCCGAGGCGCAGGCTGTGCGGGTGACGCGCCGGCGCGTCGAGACCGAAGCCGATGCGGACGCCGACTTTTTGCAGCGCGACGATCGAGCGCATCTGGCGCTCACCGTCACCGACGTCGAAGGGCGTGGCGATAACGGCCATGCCCGACTCCTTGATCGGCTCTGCGAGGTCCTCGGCCCAGTAGGAGCCGTAGAGGGCGCCCTTGAGCTGGAACTTCTTCACGAAGCCGAGTGCACGTCCGATCTCAGCGCGATCGTTGACGTCGACCAACACCGGGAGCGCGCCGCTGACGGCGCGCGCGACGGCGCCTTCCGGCTCGGAGAAGCGATCATTGAGCTCCTTCATCGCGCCGGCGTAGCTCGTCGGGAAGCGGTTGAAGTTGAGCGCATCGCTGGAGACGCTCACCGCGAGGTGCGCGCTCGGCTTGACGACCTTGCCGCCGGCGGTCTTGACCACCGCGCTCTGGCCGCCGATCAGGTTGGCCGAGCTCGGCGCGAGCACCAGCGACGTGATGCCGGCCTGGCGCGCGCGTCGGTAGTCGGAGTGATGCGGGGCGAACGCGTGGCGCGCTTCCGCTTCCGGCATGACCTCGCGAGTCGAGTCGAGCAGCTCGCCGCCGGCACCCTCGTTGGAGTGCAAGGCGATGAGTCCGGGCGAGATCGCGCCGTCGTGCTCGACCACGGTCGCGCCCTTCGGCGTCTCGACCTTGGCGCCGACCTGCGTGATCACGCCGTCCTGCACGACGATCGAGCCGTTCTCGATCACGGTGCCGTCACCGACGTAGATCTTCGCGGCCTTGAACACCGTGGCGCGCGCGGGGGCGATCGCCTTGGCCTCGACGGGGGTTCCGGTCGAGTCGACGGGCTGCGGCCCTTCGAGATCCCCCGGGAGGGTCGCCGCCATCGCGACGAGGAGTGCACTGAGCATCATCGGGTTGCTCCGGGGATCAGTTGGGGGAGACCGCGAGGCGGCCGCCGCAGAAGACGTATTGAATGTGCGAGCCCGACTCGAGCGGCATGCCGTCGAGGACCAGGAGGTCCGCGTCCTTGCCGAGCTCGATCGTACCGACGCGGTCCGCGACGCCGAACGCGCGTGCCGCACCGAGGGTCAGCGCGTGGAAGGCGTCGTCTCGGCTGAGGCCGTGACCGATCGCGAGCTCCGCGAGGAGCGGAAGGTCACGAGAGGCGGTTGCGTCGCGTCCACCCGATCCGAGCAGCACGTTGACGCCCGCGTCGCGCAGGGTCGCTGCCAGCGAGAGGTCGCTGCCCTGGAATTCGTCAGCCGCGTTCGTGCCGCGGAGCGAAGGCCAGACGATGACCGGGATGCCGCGACTCGCGAGCTCGCCAGCCATGGGGCCGGCTTCCGTGGCGCCGGCGAGGATCATCCGCACGCGCGAGAAATCCTTGGTCGCGTCCAGGAGGTTGCGGATCTCACCGGCGCGGTGAAGCTCGATCACCAACGGGAGCTCCCCTTCCGCGACCTGAGCGAGAACGGCCTTGTCCGGATCGGGCTTCGGCTGCTTGGGCTTCCGGTCCTCCTTGTAGGACTTGTCCTTGTGCTCCTTCCCCTTCTCCTTGGCCTTCTCGACGTCCTTGTCGCGGTCCTTCTTGGCCTTCTTGAAGTCCTTCTCGAGCTCTTCGGTCTTCTTCTCGATCGCCTTCTGCCACTCGGCGAACTTGTGCTCGTACTCGAGCTGCGACTTGCGATAGGCGCGGCCCGTCTCCAGGTTGGAGACGACCTTGTCGACAGCCGAGACGCGATCGAAGACGTCGATGGCGCGGTCGCCGGAGATGATCCGGAACGAACCGTCCGGGCCCTGGACGAACTGCGAGCCCTGATCCACGGAGAGCCCGATGCTCATGGCGAGGTCAGCGCTGTCGGTAACGACGGCCTCCTCCGCGACATCGAGCTGCGGGTCGAGTCGAACGACGGCACCGAGGCCGCCGATCTGGCCCTGCCAACCGGCTTGGAGCCGAGCGAGGGTGACGCCCGCACGCAGCGCCTCGTCTCGCAGGTGATCCCCGGTGTAGAGGTCGAGGCCGTCCGCGGTTCGCGCGGAGCCCACGAGGTTCGTGTCCGCCAGCGCGCCGCTGTCGACCCCGAGGGCCGACCACGGGTCGATGTACGAGGCACAGACGACAGCTCCGCGAACTTCGGTTGCCCCTTCGGGCAGTGCGAGGTCGGCGCCGCCGACCTGCACGATGCGCCCGTCACGGACGAGCACCGAAGCGTTCTCGCGAACCTGGCCGGGGCGGACGACCAAGCGCTCCGCCCGAACCATGTAAACGTCGGGGGTCGACTCGGCCTCGTCCTGGGACAGGGGCGTCGAACCGACGACCTGACCCGCGAGAGGGACGAACACAGCAATGGCCAGACCCATCCGGGCAGGCCACATCGCCTTGGACCTCATCCTCAAACTCCTGCTCTTCGGGGCGCCCGTGGGGAAACAGGCGGTGGAATCACCGGCCAAGTGGCCAGGTTGGGGAACTCGCATACGCCGGCAGAAGGGGACCCTGCGGCCGGCCGGGCGTGCACGATACTAGGGAAGATCGGCGCGCCTGGCGATGTTCTGAGTGCTTAACTGCTGTCCGAACACGACTTACGGGTCGCTTACCAGCACTGGGAACCAGAGCCGCGCCGAGCCGGGTGCGCGCCCGCGTCGGCGATGCGGAACCACGCCGGAGGTAACCACCTGCTTGGGGGGAATTTGCGGAAGGCGCGTTCGGATGGATCGGCTCCACGGCTCGTCCGCTCCGTGCAACCGCCGCCCCCTAGAGACCTCCACCCGCTGCTCCTCGAGAGGGAGTACTGGCGCGGTCGCCTGGAGGAGCAGAGGTCGACCCGACCGTTCCTGCTGATCACGCCGCGACCGGACCTGTCGACCCGCAGCTGCGAGGTCCAGGAGATCCGCTTCCGCGCCCACGACGGCGTCCGCATCTGGGGCCTCGTGGGTCGCTGTCCGTTCCTGCGGAACGATCAGCCCGCTGCCCTGCGTCTCGTCGGCGCCGCGGAAGCCCCCCGGATCGACGTGGCCACCGTCGAGCAGGGTCGCACGGAGTTCGTCGTGCAGATCCCGGCGGGCCGCAGGCTGGTGGATCGCGTGCTCGACGCTCTCCGCCTCCGGCAGATTGCAGCCGCCTACGCCCACATCGACGCTTCCCGGGTGGCCTTCCTGGAAGATGGGGCTCGCAGCGTCCCGGACGAGGTCCGGATCGTCGACAAGCTCTGCTCGGGCGGGTTGATCCGCTAGTCCGGCCGCCGGGTTCCCCGCCCAGCCCTTGGGGCCCCGTACTGGATCCATTGAGGCTCGAAAGGGCTACCTTTGATGCCCGCTGGCGTCAGCGCCGGCCCCAGGAGGCCGGCAGCTCGATCCGTCCCTGCCCTGGGGGCCGAGCCCGATGGGGAGATCGCCCCGGTGTATACGTAGTCGTATACTCCTAGTCGGTATACAACGCCGCTGCCTCTCTCAGTACCCGGACCCGCCCGAGCCGCCGGAGACGATCGCCACCGAAGCCGAGGCGCCGATTCGGGTCGCCCCCGCCGCGAGCATGGCCTGCGCGACGTCCGCATCCCGGACCCCGCCGGAGGCCTTGACGCCCATCGCCGGGCCGACGGTGCGGCGCATCAGGGCGACGTCCTCCACCGTGGCACCTCCGGTCGAGAACCCGGTCGAGGTCTTCACGAAGTCCGCGCCCGCCTCCTTCGCGAGTCGGCAACCCCGCACCTTCTCCTCATCGTTGAGCAGGCAGGTCTCCAGGATCACCTTCAGGCGAGCACCGAGCCGGTGACACAGGTCCGCGAGTCCGGCGATGTCCCGGCGGACCAGCTCGTCGTCTCCACCTTTCAGCGCGCCGACGTTGACCACCATGTCCACCTCGCAGGCTCCGTCCTCGATCGCACGTCGCGCCTCGTAGGCCTTCACCTCGGGCGCGGAGGCGCCGAGCGGGAAGCCGACGACCGTGCAGACCAGGACGCCCGAGCCCTGGAGGATCTCGGCGCAGCGCTTCACCCAGGTCCCGTTGACGCACACGCTCGCGAAGTGGTTGGCGAGGGCCTCGTCGCAGAGCGTGTCGATGTCGCGGGCCGTCGCGTCTGGCTTGAGCAGCGTGTGATCGATCGTGGCGCCGAGCGTCCCGAGCAGCGACGCGTTCGCGCCGCGCACCGCCACGCGGCAGGCGCCCGCGTCGAGCACGGGCTGAACGTGCTCCGGGCAGACCTGCACGTGGATCGAGGTGCAGCCCAGCGCTCCGAGCGCAAGGGGATCCAGACCCCGCTCCACCAGCTGCTGGGCGATCTCGAGCAGGATGGACTCGAGACGGGCTTCGTCGACGGCTCCGCGGTTCATCGGTTCTTCAGCTTCCGGCCCGAACTCGGGCCTCAGGGGCTCTTTCTTCAGGTCTTGGTCTCGGGCGCGAGGACCCGCCGCGTCGGCGCTGTTCGCCCGGCATAGCGACCCTCGATCGCCATGATCTTGTCCACGCGGCGCTCGTGCCGCTCGGCACCTTCGGGCGTCGCCAGGAACACCTCCAGGAGCCGCGCGCACTGTTCTTCACCGAGCATCGGGCCACCGAGGCTCAGGACGTTCGCGAAGTTGTGCTCGCGCGCGTTGCGCGCGGTCGCCTCGTTCCAGCACAGCGCAGCGCGGACGCCGGGGACCTTGTTCGCAGCGATCGAGGACCCGATTCCAGCGCCGTCGATGCAGACGCCGAAGTCGGCGCGGCCCTCCGCCACGGCCTCTCCGACGGCCTGTGCGAAGTCCGGGTAGTCCACGGAGTTCGTGTCGTACGTGCCGAGGTCCAGGGGCTGGTGTCCGCGTTCGCGCAACCAGGCCACGAGCCGCTGCTTGAACGGGAAGCCGCCGTGGTCCGCGCCGAGCGCGACCCGCAACGGAGCGCCGGAGGCCGCCTCGCTCGACTCGTCCAGGCGAATACGGCGGCGCCATGCCTCGTCGCGCGCGAGCGGCGTGATCTGGGCTCCCGCGGGCACGCGCAGACGGCCGCCGTCCGGTGTGCGCGCAAGGTCCTCCTGGGTGACGAGCGTTCGCTCGCCGTGCACCGAGCCCACGGTCCGCGGTGAACGATCGCCCTCGCGCGCGGTCGATCCGCCGAGCGCCACGTGCACGCCGGCGGCGCGCGCTCCGGGCGCAGACCCCGGGCGGCGAAGCGCCTGCTGAGTCACGCGCTTGACCAGCGCTTGGAGACGGGCGGAGTCCATGGGCCGCAGAGTCTACCCGAGCCGACGCCCTGCGGCGCCTGCTCACGGGCCCCGGGGCGAACGGCCGGAACCGCGTCAGGGGCGTGGCTGCTGACAGCTCCAGCAGAGCTCGAAGGTGATCGCGTTCTGCTCCTGGCAGAACGGACAGACCCACTCGTGTTCGCTCTTCGACTCCACGCGCACCTTGGCCTGGTGCTCCAGCAGGATCTGCCGGCCGCGTTCGAGGTCGGACTTCGCCACGAAGATGTCCACCATCCGAGCATCGGCGGGCAGCTCCCCGAAGCCGACCGCGGCGAAGCCCCCCGTCGAGGTCGCGGCGACTCCCTGCTCCTCGAGCGCTTGGACGAGCATCGACGCCTCCATCGAGTCCACGGCGCGGTAGAGCAGTTGATTCAATTCCATGGTGTCGAATGCCGTGTGGTCACGCCTCGTCCGGAGACCGCTGGCGCTGGTCCTTCGCGGCCTCGATGATAACGACATGCACACCGGACCTCTCAACGGCCTCTGGGATCGCCTTCGCGTTCTTCCCCTGCGCATCGATGGCTACCGCCTGAAGCCGCTACAGCTCGACACGAACTCAGGCTTCACTCGCGAGACCACCGTCGTGCAGCTCGAGGGCGACGGCCAGGTCGGAAGCGGCGAAGACGTCATCTGGGACGGCCCGACGCAAGCGAAGTTCCGTGAGCGAGGTCCGCACCTCCCCCTCGCCGGCGCCCACACCCTCGGAGAGTTCTCCGCCCTCCTCGACCAGCTCGAGTTGACGCCCGACCCGCCCCCCGTTGCGGACAATGCGATCTACCGCCGCTGGGCGTTCGAGAGCGCAGCGCTCGACCTCGCGCTCCGCCAGAGCGGTCTGGGGATCGAGGGGGCCCTCGGCCTCACGGCGGGGCCGCTGCACTTCGGCGTGTCGCTCGGCCTGCACGACTTCGATGCGATCGAACGCAGACTCGCACTCCACCCGAACATGCGCTTCAAGCTCGACGCGACACCGAGCTGGAGCGTCGAGCTCTGCGAAGCCCTGGCCGCGACGGCCGCTGTCGATGTCGTCGACTTCAAGGGCGCCTACAAGGGCACGATTGTCGACGTCGCACCGGACCTGTCGCTGTACGAACGCGTCCTGGATGCCATGCCGAACGTGATCGTCGAGGACCCGCATGACGACACGGCGATCCACGCGCTGCTCCGGGACCGGGGCGCGCGAATCGCCTTCGATGCGCCCATCCACTGCTTTGCCGACATCGCAGAGCAAGGCCTCGAGTCGTCCAGCGTCAACATCAAGCCTTCGCGCTTCGGCACGCTGCGCGCGCTCCTCGACGCGTACGAGCGCTGCGGGAGTCAGGGCCTCTCGATGTACGGCGGCGGCCAGTTCGAGCTGGGCGTCGGTCGGGAACACATCCAGGTGCTCGCCGCGCTGTTCCACCACGATGGCCCGAACGACGTCGCGCCCCGGGGCTACCACCGGCTCGAGAGCGATGAGCTGCGCCCCGCGAGTCCCTTGCTCCTCGAGCTGCCGAGCGTGGGGTTCGCCCTGAGCTGAGGCGGGGCGGACGTTCGCACGCCGCCCCCACCGAGCACTTGGATGACGAGGTTCCGTAGAGCCGGACCTCGCCCGACTCCGGCGCTGCGATCTCAGCGCATGCGCAGCGCCCGCTGAGCCTCGCGCTTCTTGCGAGCCTCCTCGTCGATCGCCTCCAGCTCCGCTTCGGCCTCGAGGCGCTCCGCGAGCGCGGTCTTCCAACCGTCTTGCTCCGGTCCGTCCGACCACTCGATGAGCAGCTCGAGCAGCTCCTCGGAGCGCGCGGTCTGCGCGAGCTCGGTAGCCAGGTCGAGCGCCACCTCACGACCTTCGGCTGCCTCGAGGCGGCGAAGCGCGGCGACCCAACGGGAGAGCGTCAACCGTCCGTCGGCGAGGAGCTCGCGCTCCAGCACGTCACCGCGATCGCCGACTTCCAACTCGCGGTAGACGTCGATGACCCACACCAGTGAGTTCACGCTGCTACCCGCGCTCGTCTCGACGCGGTTGGCGAGTTCGGTCGCGAGCTCCGGCTCCCCGGCGCGGCCAAGCTCGACGGCCAGCAAAGAGAACACGGTGCTGGCGGTGCCGGACGCGAGTCGATACTCGTCGTCCCAGGCAAGCAAGGACTCGGCCGCGGCCCGCATCCAAGCCGCGCGTGCAGTCTCGGGATCGGGGAGCGCTTCACTCCAGGCCGACTCGTCGAGGAAGAGCGTGTGCAAGTCGGTGCTCCGCAGACTGCCGGGTCGCAACGTGTACGCCAGCCACTGGGCGCGCTCGGAGTTGAGCTCGACCTCGTCCGGTTGGAACTCGCACAGCGCGTACTCGAGGGCCTCGACAGAACGCTCCGCTTCGCCCGCGCGTGCGAGGAGCACCGCGACCGTCCTTGCCAGGTTGCGCTGCACGCCGAACTCCGTCTCGGTCGCCATCGCGACGGCGCTGGCGCCGTACTCGAGAGCTTCGGCCGGCGGGAGGATGCGGCTCCAGGTCGAGATGACCATGTCGTCGTAGTTGCCGCGCCCGAAGCCCCAGGGGTCGAAGGCCGGCTCACTGGACGTCAGCACCGCGGCGACGACTTCGGTCAGGTCGTCCCCCTCGAGGTTGTCCTCCAGCTCCCGCAGGAGATCGCGCGGGTTGATCTGACCGCTCGCTCCCCCGAAGACGAAGCCGCCGGACTGCGAGCTGACCAGGGTGGCGCACCAGAGGTACAGCCGTCGGGCGCGCTCGGCATCTCCGACGGCGAGCGCAACGCGCGCGAGGCGTCGGAGCTGAGCTCCGTCCAGCGGGTTGAGCGTCGCGCAGAACTCGTCGAGGAACTCGCGTGCCTCGCCGCCCACCGCGTCGGGCTCCTCTTCGAACAGCGTCAAGAGCATCGCGTGGTCGAGCTTGCCGGCCTCACCGCGAGCGGTGCGCTCGAGCAGGCCACGGACAGCGACCTCGACTCCGTCTTCCGCCGCCGAAGCACGCGCGAGTCCGCGCACGAAGTCGGTCACGGAGTCGAACTGGTCGGGCTGGAGCGTCCGCCGCGCGAGCTCCATCTCGACGCGCGCGTAGTCCTCGGTCGCGAGCGCGATCCATGCGTTGTCGGCATCAGGGTCCTCGGCCTCGGCTTCGAGCTTGCGCTCGGCACCTTCGCGCAAGGCCTTCTCACCTCGTGCGCGCCAGGCCACCAGACCGCCCTGGCGAAGCCGCGGATCGACTTCCTCCTCCGGCTCGTCGGTCTCTTCCTCGACCTTCGGCCAGCCGACCTGCAGCGAGCCGCCGCCGCTGCCGTTCATGATGACTCCGTTCGAGCTGAAGACGATGACGCCGGGGCCGAACGGGCTGCGGCGTCCGCCCAGGCTACGCCAGAGACCGTGGAGCAGCGTGCGCGCGAGCGCAGCGTCCCCGGTCGTGTGAGCCTCGACCAGCGCCTCGGCCGTCGGCGCCTCTTGGCGCTCCTCTTCGCGAGAGACCTCTTCGTCCACCGCGTCCTCGGTTTCCTCTTCCTCGGCCCCCTTGAGGGCCGCGAGGGCCTGGACCGGGTTGTCCAGCGCGGACCACGCTCCGCGCAGCTGGTTGCGCACGGACTCGCTGTCGGGCTCCTCTTCGAGAGCGCGCTGGTACATCGCGACGAGCTCGTTGCGCTGGCCTCGGATGCGCAGCTGGCCGGCGTAACGGCGACGCAGGTCGGCGATCTTCGGATGCTCTTCCACGGCGGCGGCGAGCTCCGCGAAGATTCGCCCGTCGTCCTCGGTTCGATCGAGGAGGGTGAAGCGGCGCGGGAGCACCTGTTCGGCGGAGCTGCCCGCCTCCAGGGCGCGGTCGCAAGCGGAGATGAAGTCCTCGACGCGCTCGGGCAAGTAGGGTTCGGGCAGCTCGTTCAGGGCGCTGCGCACTTCCCAGTCCGTACTGCTCGAACCAACGAGCTCCTCGTACACATCGATCGCGTACGCGAGGCCCTCTTCCTCACGCCCGGCCTTCTGCAGAGCGCGCGCGTAGGCCTGGCGGATCTGGGTGTTGTTCGGCTGCGTTGCGAGCGCAACCTCAACGAGCCGCACCACGAGGTTCGGGTTCGCGTTCTCGCCCTCGGTCATCGAGGTGAGCTGATAGCCGATGTAGTCGGCCATGTCGGACTCGTCGAGCGCCTCCTTGAAGGAGCCAGCAAGGAAGTCCTGGAAGTCCGGGTCCACCGTGCGCTCCAGTCCGCTCACGAACTCGACGAGGAACCACGCCCGCTGCGACTCCGCCACCTTTGGCCAGAGGTCGCGCACGCAGCCCGGCAGATCCTCGAGCGCCACGAGCGCGAAGAGCGGCATCACGCCGTAGAACTGCGACGAGGCCTTCTCGTTGATCAGCTCGAGCGCCGTCTCGGCCTCCAGCACGGGGCCATCGATCCAGCCCTCGAGTTCGGGCAGGAGCCGCAGGATCGGATCGGCCTCCTCGGGCTTCTCGACGACGCGATCGACGAGTTGTTGGATGAGCGAACGACGTTGGTCTTCGTCGAGCACGCGGCGGCTGCGCCCGAGCATCGACTGCACCTCGCCGCCGGACTGCCACCCCGTCGCCTGGCTGAGCGCGAGCACCATCCACTGGCGCGCGAACGCGAGGACGAGCTCGCTCTCGTTCAGGTACACGGCTGCGCCGTGCAAGAGCGGCAGGGCCTCGAGGTCGGCGGGGTTGCTCGTGGAGAGGTCGACGCTCTGCAGGTGGCCCCGCAGCGATTCGTCCTCGCCTCGGGCGATTCGCGAGAGCACGCCGCGACGAGCGGCTTCGGGGCTCAGCGAACCTCGGGTCTCGCCTTCACCGAACGCCCCCGCCAGCTCGGCCTTGGCCGTCTCGCTCCGGGGAGCTTCGTCGAGGAGCGTGCGCGCGGCCGCGATGTAGCCCCAGCGGACTCGCTCGTCGACGAGCGTCTCGAGCAGCTTCCCATCGCCGGCGTAGCGCTCGAGCAGCTCCAGGTCGAGTGCGCGTACACGATCGACGTCACCGGAGGCGAGCGCGAGGTGCCGCAGGAACTTGGCGCGGTCGCGCACGCGGGGGTGCGCCGCGAGCGGCTTGTCCGCCGTCTCGTCCGCGAGCCGCGCGAGGTCCGCGCGCAAGAGCGCTTCCTCGCGCGCCCAGGAGACCCCGTACAGGTGAGCATCATCTGCTGTCGCCAACAGGCCGCGACGAACCCCGACGAAGTGCTGGTCGTAGTCGTCGACGTTGCGGTTGCCCGACCACCAGCTGAACGGGTCGGCCTCCTCTTCGTCCTCCGCCTTGCCATCCTTGAGCGGACGACGGGCGAGCAGGACTTCGACGCCACGGTCGTACAGCTCGAGGGCGCGCTCCTGATGACCGAGCCGCTCCTGCAGCTCGCCCACCTTCATCATGAGCTGGACGTCGGTCGGTGATCCGAGCAACGCGCGCTCGTTGACGCGGAGCGCCTGTTCCAGGTAGCGCGCTTGTTCGAACTTCTCCGCGACCTGGCGCTGGAACGCGCCGTAGTCGGGGAGGTCCGTCGCGAGCCCGAAGGTGCGCGACGCGTTGGTGACTTCGCCGCCCTCCAGGAACGCTTGGCCCAGGTCGAGGTAGACCTGCGGCGGGACGAGGTCGCCGAGGGCGAGCAGGCGCCGTCCGTACGCGAGGCGCTCACTCGTGCGGCGCTTGGCCTGCGCGAGGTCCATCAGCTCGCGCAGGGTCGGACCCCTGCGCTCGCCGACGATCGCGAGCTGGCCTTCCAGCGCCCGCAGCTGTCCGTCCACGTCGTTCAGCTCCTCGGACAGGTCCGCGAGCAGCTGGTACAGGTACGGCTTGTCGTGGCGGTAGGCCAGCCGCTCGAGCGTGATGCGGCGCGCCCACTTCAGCTCGGCCGCACCGGCCTCCATGTTCAGCAGCCCGTCGATCGCGATCGTGAAGAGGTCGTCGGCGTCGGCCGTCGCCGCGAGGTACTGGAACATCCCGATCGCCTGGTTCGTGCGGCCCAGGTCCTTCAGCACGTTCGCGAGGAGGAGATAGACGTCGATGCGCTCGGGGTGGCGCGCGATGCCCTTGCGATAAGCGTTCTCCGCGTCGTCCCGCATTCCTGCGAGCGCCAGAACACCGGCCTCGAACTCAGCGCCGTCGGAGGCCCCGTCGATCGCCTTCAAGCGCTCCAGCGCTTCACGTGCCTCGTCGAAGGCGCCGCGCTCCAGCTGGCTCATCGCGAGCTGCCGGAGGTAATCCGATTCGTTCTCGGGGTCGAGGCCGATCAGCTCCGTGACCGTCTCCTCGTAGTTGTAGTAGTCCTTGCAGGCCAGGTAGACGCGCGCCTTCTCAGCGGTAGCCTCGCGCAGGTCGCCCCCGCTCTGGCGCATGTAGTCCTCGATGATCTCCGCCGCAGAGACGGCGTCGCCGACTCGCGTATAGAGACGCACCAGGAGCCCGGAGTCGCGCGCATCCGCCGTGCCTGCGATCAGCTTCTCCTCCAGCTCGATCGCGATGTCCGCGAGGACGCCGAGACGCGCGGCCACGGTCATCATGCGGTCCTCGACGTACCGACGTCGCGGCACCGACTGCACGCGCGGCCAGAGCTCGCGCCAACGGTCGAGGGCGAGCTCTTCCTCTCCTATCTCGGAGTAGAGCCACGCGAGGCGCATCTCGAGGTCTTCCCCCGAGCGCTCGAGGCCGCGGGCTTCGCGCACGCCCTCCATGACTTCGACGGCGCGGCGGGTGTCGCCCAGCCGCTCGTAGTTCTCCGCGAGCTGCAAGCGACCTGCCGCGTCCGGCGGAACGGAGGCGTCGTGGCGCGCCAGCGCGGCCTCCGCCTCCTCCGGGCGTCCGCGGTCGAGGTGCAGCCCGAACAGGAAGCCGTAGGCAGCCTCGGCCTCGAGGCTCGCAGGTCCGTAGGCCTCGATCGTGCGCTCCGCTGCTTCCGTGGCCTCGCGATCGAGGCCCAGCGCGGAGAGGCTCTGCGACGCGGGAAGGAGCAGGTCCTTCGGCGCGTCGGGGAGCCAGTCGGTCCACAGGGCGGACGCCGCCTCCCGCTTGCCGCGCTCCAGCTCGTAGCGCGCGTAGCCTTCGCGCCACTCCAGAATCTCCGGCTCGGTCTCGAGCAGCTCGCGGTAGGCCTCGACGAGGACGTCCTCGCGCCCGGACTCGCGGCAGATCTCGAGGAGCTCGCGGCGCATCGACGGCGTGAGCTCGCCCCCCGTTCGCTCGCGGAACAGCCGCAGCGCCTCCTCGGTCTCGCCCGTCTCGCGCAGGAGGTCGATCCAGACCTCTTGGGACTGCAGGTCGAGGTTCTCGGTCTCGGTGAACAGCGTGATCAGCTCGCGCAAGGACTCCGCCTCGCGGTGAGCCTCGACGAGCACTCCGAGGGCATAGCGCCGATCGCGGCGCAGGCTCGCCTCGCGGACCGCGGTCCAGGCGTGCTCGCGCGCGTTGTCCAGGTCATCGCCGAGGAGCGCCCACTCGGCGAGGCGCACCTCCTGGCGGAAGCGCGCCGTGTCCTCGCCGACCGCGACGTAGAGCTCCGCCGCCTCCGCCGGACGGCCGAGGAACGCGAGGACGGTCGCCGCGCGGCGGCAGAGGTCCGCGTCACCGGACTCGCGGGCATAGACGGCCAGCGCGCTGGGCGGCTCGTCCTCCTTCGGCGCGCTGGACTCGCTCCCGCTCGACTCCCCTGCGGGGGTCAAGCTGCCGATCGAGACGCTGCCGCTCGCGCCGGGCGCGACGAGGGATGTGAGGTTGATCGCGACCGCTTGCGTCGGGTCGCTCGCGGCGGCCGCGCTCTTCGAGGGACCATCGCCGAGCTCGGTCTCGAGCAGAGCGATGCGCAGACGCAGCAGCCCGGGCTCGAGCCCCTCGCGCTCCGCCTCGACGGCCTCACGATAGGCGTCGAGCGCCTCCTGGCTTCGGCCGCGGGCGTCGAACAGCTCGGCGCGTCGCACGAACGCGCGATCGGGAGCCCCCTCCTCGGCACACAGCTCGTCGAGCATCGCGATCGCTCGGTCGAGATCGCCGTGCTGGCGAGCGAGCTCAGCAGCCAGCCAGCGATCCGAAACCGTCGGATCCGCGGCGATGCGAGCATCGATCTCCGCGAACAGCTCGTCGACGCTGCCGGTCTTGGCGAGCGTGCTGCGATACAGCTCACGCGCATCATCCTCGTCGATCAGCTCCGCAACCACCGCGTCTTCGCTGGTGACCGGGAAGATCGCGGAGGCCTGCAGCGGAGCTTGCGCGGCGAGGCCGAGCAGAGCGGAGAGGAGCCAGGTGTGTCGTCGGGTGCTCATCGAGTCCGAGCGCGCGGGCGGCGGCGGTAGTAGACGTCGGCGAGGTAGAAGAGGAGGGCGGCGAGGAGCCCGAGGGGCGCCAGCCGCGTGCGGTCGATGTCGACAGCGGCGCCGCCCGCGGGTGGGCGGAAGGCCGCCAGGCTCGCGGCAGTGACTTCACGCCCGCCGGTAGCGGCCGCGAAGCGCGCGAGGTCGAGCCCGCGCGCCGGGTCGACGTTGCTCTCGGGGTGGGCGTCGGCCAGCGAGGAGAGCGCGAGGCGCACTTCGTCGCCAGCGGGCCCCGCGAGAACGAGCACTTCGGACGCCGGATCTGCGACCCAGCGCGCTTCGAGCAGGCCGTCCGCCAGGGAATCGAAGTGCAGCTCGCGCAGCTGACCATCACGCCACTCGCGCGCCGCCGGCGGTCGCGCACCGGGCAGCAGCCGCGTCGCCACCAGGCGCGCGCGCAGCCCATCGCGTTCGAGCTCGAACGACCATTCGCGGCGCGTATCCGCGGCGCTCGACGCGAGCAGGCGAGCGAGGAGTGGACCGTAGCCCTCCCAGTCGCTCCAGCTCGCGGTGCCGGCTCCCGTCGGCTCGGTCATCATCGCGGTCGATCTACCGAGCCCCGTCCGCCAGGTCGCGAGCACCGGGTGCCCGCCATCGGCGGTCTTCAGCAGGACCTCGGCCTCGGCCCGCGCCTTCGTCTCGACGTAGCCGTCGATCGGCGGAAGACCTTCGCGTTCGACGTCGCCCCACCAGCGAGCCGGGCCGCTCGACTCCACGGTGTGGATGCCGGGCCGGTACGCCGGGAGCTTGGACGTCGTCGGCTGCTTGAGCAGGATCTCCGGCAGGCTGAAACGGTCGGGCACCGAGTAGAAACGACCCTTGCCCCAGTTCGCGATGTTGACGAGGAACTCGGAGTGCGCCGCGCCGCCGATCAGCACCGTCGAGACGGTGATGCCCTTGTCGGCCATGCGGCGGATGAGCGGCTCGAAGGCCCCGCGCTCCACGCCGCCGTCCGTCAGCACGAGGACGTGCTTGTAGCGCGTCTGCACGTTCTGGAGTCCGTAGAAGGACTCCTCGATCGCGGGCAGGATGACGGTGCCGCCGCCCGCGTCCATGCGGTTGAGCGCGCGCTGCAGTTCGATGCGGTTCGAGGCCGGCTGCAAGGGCGCCGCCCAGCGCTTCGCGCCGTAGAACTCGACGATCCCGACCTTGTCGTGGGGCAGCAGCCGACCGACGGCCAGGCGCGCGACCTCCTTCGCGAGCTGCACGCGCTCACCGCCCATCGAGCCCGACGTGTCGATGACGACGACGAGGGACGTGGACGGGTCCCGCTTCTCCTCCTTCTGCACCGCCTCGACGGGCAGCACTTCGGCGAGCGCTCCTTCCGAGTAGCCGCCCGAGCCGAAGGCCGCCTGGCCGCCCGACATGAACAGCCCGGTCGCTCCGGCCAGGACGGCGTCGCGCAGCTCCTCCTGCGCGCCCTGCGGCAGCGACTCGGAGGCGAAGTCATCGAGCACGACGAGGTCGTAGGCGCTCGCATCGAGAGCCGTCGCCTCCGCTTTCGGTCCGCCTTCGAGCTGGAAGCCCGCGCCGACCAGCTCGCCGAGGCGTTCGCGACCGGCGGCGTGACGACCGCCGAGGTAGAGGACGCGCAGCGGGTCCTGCACGGCGAAGTGTCCGGTGAGGCGCTCGTTGCCGGGACGGCCATCCGCGCCCTCCGGCACCTCGGCCTGCAGGGTCAGCGGCAGGAAGCCCGCCTCGCTCGGCTCGAACACGAGCTCGAAGCGACCGCGACCGTCGACGACGAGTCCATCGAGGCGCGCCAGCTCGCCACCCGTGCCCTCGAGGGAGATCGCGAGCGCATCGCTGCGGCCGAGCACCTCGACGGCGAGCCGGGCCTCTTCGCCGACGCGCCACTCACCGATCGCCTCCCAGCGAACAGGGCGCAGGTCGAGCGCGGGACCCTCGAGTCGAACGGTGTGCACCGGGACGCCGCGGGCGGCCAAGACCTGAGCCGACTCGGCCCAGTTCGGCACGGCAGCCAGGCCGTCCGTTGCGACGGTGATCGATCCACGGGCGCCGGCGGGAACTCGCTGCACCGCTACCTCGAGCGCTTCGGTCAGTCCGCCGTTCAGCGACACGACCTCATCGAACAACTCACGCTCGACGTCACTCTCGCCTTCAGACGAGCCGAGGCGAATGAGGACGGCGCGCGAGTCCGCGGGAAGCTGCGAGGCCCACTCCCCGGTCTGGGCTTCCAGCGCGGCGACGGCGGCTGGATCGATGCTCGCGCTCGCATCGACCACGAGGACGCTGTGCGTCAGGCCGTCCGTCCCCCACCAGACGGGCCGCGCCATCGCGAAGACCAGCGCCAAGAGCGCGGCGCTGCGCAACGTGCGATGCATTGCACCTCCGCGCGCACGCACGCCGATCCAGAGGAGCGGCACGACGAGAGCTGCGAAGAGCCAGCCGGGGCTGAGGAACTGGAGCGCCATGATCAGGGAATGCGGCCGCGTTGGACGAGCGCCCACTCGACGAGGAGCGCGACGAAGGCGAGAAGCGCCAGGAATGCGGCGAGGTCGAGCGGGTCGCCGGCCAGCGGCGTCGGAGTGTCGACGCGGAAGGCTCCCTCCACGTCGTTGGTGGTCGAGCGATCGAGGAGGCTGACCGCGAGCGTCCGCTCGGCTTCGTCCAGGTAGAGCCCGGAGACCGGCGGCGTGAAGGAAGCGCCTACCGGGTCGAGTCGGAGTCCGTCCGCGTCGGTACGCGGCAGAGCGTCACCGATCGCGCGACCCGCCGCGACGAAGCGCGCGCTGTCCGCTGCGCCGGCGAGCCAGCGCACGCCCTCCGCGACGAACAGGGGGAACGAGCGGGACTCGGTCCAACCGAGCGCCGGATCCAGGGCGCCGAGGCCGATGACGAGGGAGCGCGTCGGGCCCTCCTCGAAGCGCAGGGCGACGCCGGCGGTGACGCCCAGCTCGTCGAGCCGCGTGAGGAAACCCGCGACTCCGGCATCGCCCGGCGGAGCCAGCAATGTGAGGCCCGCATCCTCGGGGTCGAACGTCAGGCTCGAGAGGCCCTCGGGGCCGCCCGCGCCGATCCAGACCTCCGCCACGTCGGCGACCAGCTCGACGCCGGGGTCGGCGCCCAGCGCGAGGCGCAGGCGCTCCGGGACACCCTCACCGGCGGCGATCCGCAGGCGCGTGCGTTCGGGGAGCACGAGCGTGCCCTCGTCGTCGGCCGCGAGGCGGTCGGTGCCCTCGAGGCGAGCGACCAGCAAGCCACCGCTCGCGGGGAGACTCCGGTACAGCAGGTGCCGTCGGCCATCCTGCTCGAACACCTCCGGCTCGACATCGAGGCGGGCGCCGTCGAGCTCGAGCGTGACGCCGCGGAACGCGCTTCCGCCGAGCTCCACGAGCAGGTCCGTCGCGGCCCAGTCACCCGAGGCCGCCGGCGTGACGCCGAGCGCGGTGATGCCGCACTCCGCGGCGCCATCGCGCAGCTCGGTGAAGGTCAGCAGCTCGACGTTCGGGGAGAGCAGCGAGAGCGCTTCTTCGTCGAGGTGTGCATCGCCGAAGACCATCGCCGTCACCGGGAGTTCCGGAGTGGCGAGCGCTTCGAGCGCGAAGAGCTGGGACTCGATGCTCGCCGGCGCGGCCTCTGGACCGAGCTCGGCGACGCGTCGATCGAACCACGCGAGCTCCTCGCCCGGCAGCAGAAGCGTGCGCGGTGCTGCGCCGCAGAACACGGCGGAGCGCGCGGACGCGGGGAGCCCGTCGAGGGTCTCGCGCAGCTCGGCCACGGAGGCCTCGAAGCGACCGACGCGGGCCATTCCCGCGGAGCCGTCGAGCAGGCAGACCACGCGCCGCGCCGGCGACGCCTCGAGCTGCAGGCCGGAGGCCGCGAGCCACAGGGCCGAGGCGATCGCGAGGATGAGCAGGTAGGCGAGCGGGTGGCGGAAGCGCAGCTTCAGCTCGCGGGCGCGAGTCTCCTCGACCGCCTCCTTCCAGAACAGCGACGTGACGACCGGCACCTCGCGGTGGCGAACGCGCAGGCGCTGCAGGGCGTAGAGCCCGCCCGCGAGACCGAGCACTCCGAGCGCGGTCACGCCCGTGCTGAAGAAGATCGGGTTCACGCGACGTAGCTCCCGCTCTCGAAGACCGCTGCCAGCTGGGGCACGACCTCCTGGTCGACGTCCAGGCGCACGAGGCCGGCGCCGCGCTTGCGGGCGAAGCTCACGAGGCCGTCCTGGAAGCGGTCGTAGGCCGCGCGGTAGCGATCGAGGGTCGCGGCGCCGATGGAGACGTCCGCCGCGCCGCCCGTCTCGCAGTCGACGAGTCTCACGTCGCCCGTGATGTCAGGGTCGCGGTCCGTCGACCGGGTGAGCTGGACGAGCAGGAGACGGTGACGTAGGCGACCGAGCGCAGCGGTCACGGCCTCGATGCCGCGAGGATCGAAGAAGTCGGAGACGATCGCGACGAGCCCTTCGCGAAGTCCGAGGGCTCCGAAGCGCGACAGCGAGGCACCGAAGTTCGTCTCGCCTCCCGCCTCGATGTTCGCGAGCTGACTGGCGAGGGTCAGCACCCGACGCTTGCCCGCCGCCGGACGCACGAGGACCTCGAGGTCTTCGGAGAACGGGAAGACGCCCACGCTGTCGTGCTGGTTGAGGCTGATCGCGGAGAGCGCGAGGCTCGCGCGCAGGCCAGTTCGGGCGCGCGGCGGATCCTCGAGGAAGCCGCTGCGCGAGAGGTCCGGCAACACGTAGAGCGGCAAGTCCTCGAGCTCCTCGTAGAGGCGCACGAACACGCGGCCGAGCCGCCGGTAGAGGTTCCAGTCGATCGCGCGCAGGTCGTCGCCCGGTGTGTACGGGCGGTAGTCGCGGAAGTCGAAGCCCGACCCGAGGTCACGCGATCGTTGCTCCGCGGGACGCCCCCCACCCTTCACGCGCGTCGCGATGATCCGCAGGCGCGTGAGGGACTCGAGGAACGCCGCGTCGTAGAGCTCGCTGGCTTCGAACGCCGGACTCATGCGCTCTCGCCGGGGGCCGAGACGTGCTTCAGAACGGCCTGGACGATGTCGTCCGCGGTCAGACCCTCCGACTGGCCCTGGAAGTTCAGGATGATGCGGTGCCGCAGGACGGCCAGCGCGACCGCGCGCACGTCCTCGCAGCTCACCGAGAAGCGACCGGCGCGCAGCGCCTGGACCTTACCGGCGAGCAGCAGCGCCTGCGCGCCACGGGGACTCGAGCCGAGCGCCACGTTCTCGTTCACGAGCTCCGGCGACCACTCGCCGCCCGGCTGCGTGCCCATCACGAGCCGCACCGCGTGAGTCTTGGTCGTCTCGGGCACCGGCACCGCGCGGACGATCTTGCGCAGCTCGAGGATCTCGTTGGCGTCGGAGACCGCTTCGAGCGCAACCTCTTCGTTGCCCGTCGTGCGGTCGAGGATGTCGTGGTACTCGGACTCCGTCGGATAGCCGACGACGAGCTTGAACAGGAAGCGGTCGAGCTGGGCCTCGGGCAGCGGATAGGTGCCCTCCTGCTCGACCGGGTTCTGGGTCGCCATGACGCAGTACGGCTCGTCGAGCTTCATCGTCTCCTTGCCGACCGTGATCTGCCGCTCCTGCATCGCCTCGAGCAGCGCGGACTGCGTCTTCGGCGTGGCGCGGTTGATCTCGTCGGCGAGCACGAGGTTCGCGACCAGCGGGCCCTCCTGGAAGCGCAGCTCATGGCCGCCGCCCTCGGTCTCGACGAGCACCTGCGTGCCGCGGATGTCCGCGGGCATCATGTCCGGCGTGAACTGAATCCGAGAGAAGGCGAGGTGCACCGCGTCACCGAGCGAGCGGACGAGCATCGTCTTTCCGAGCCCGGGCACGCCTTCGAGCAGGACGTGGCCGCCGGCGAAGAGCGCGGCGAGGACGCCGTCGATCACCTCGCCCTGGCCGACCATCATCCGGCCGACCTGCTCACGGATCTTCTTGTCCACGGCCAGGAAGCGTTGTGCGGCTTCCCTGGCGTCGGCTGCTGTGCCTTGCGACGTCATCTAGTTGCTCTGGTTGGAACTGCTCTCTCGAGACTGGGGGCTTCGCTTGAAGTAGTTGCTCACGAGCTCGCGCATCCAGGGCGTCAGCTCGTGGCGTTGAATGTCACCGATGGTCGACTCGCGCGCGCGGCGTGCGCTCGCGGTGTCGAGGCCGGCGTCCTCGGACTCCGGCTCGACGCGCTCCTGGGTCACCTTGGTGCGGCCCGGGTTCGCGCGCCCCTTGACGTGGTCGGGGATCGGGACGCCGAGGACGAGCGACGCCACGCCGCGCGACTTCTTCTGCGGCGAGGGTCCGCCGCGCCCGTTGGCGTCGGGGTTCGGACGACCGGCGCCGAAGCCGATCTGCAGGTCGCGGTTCACGGGCGGGCGACGGTCGCGCAGGCTCGGCTGGACGCCGCCACGGGCCTCCGAGTCGGAGTCCTCGTCCTCGACGTCGGCGTCTTCGCCTTCGTCCTCTTCCTCCTGCGACTCCACGTGGTCCTTACTCGACCAGTCCGTCGTCGAAGGGTTCTTCGTCGAGCCCGAGCCCGAACCGCGGCCGGCGGTCGCCCCCGAGGCGCCCTCCTCCTTCTTCGTGTCGTCGGGCTCCGGCTCCTCGACCTCCTTCTTGGTCTTCTTGCCGGGCTTGGCCTTCTGTTCGGTCTCGCGGCTCTCCTGCGTCTGGTTCGACGGTGTGCCGCGCGAAGCGCTCGCGCCCGAGGCGCTGCTCGCCGCGGACGACTGACCGCTCTTGGTCCGGCCCTTCGAGTCCTTCACCTCGTCGGAGATGGGCGCGACCGCCGAAGCGCTCTCCGCGCGCTCGCCGCGCTTCGACTCGCCCTCGGTCGTCTCGGGCCGCGGCTCCGGAATCGGCGGGTCCTCGACCGCGACCACGTCCTCGGCGGGCTCGCGCTCCGGGACGTCCAGTGCCTCGAGGCCATCCGGCGCTCCGCCCAGCGCGACCTCCTCGTCCGCCGGTGTCAGCGGGCTGGAGAACCAGACCGCGAGCAGGAGCGCGACCACGAGGGCGATGTAGGAGCGAGCGCCGGGCGAGTTCGGCTCGACGTCGTCCGTGAGTCGCACGGTCTGCGCGCGCGCCAGCGCGTCGTTCGCATCGTCGAGCGCAGCGAGCACGAACGGCCCGGTCGCGTCGACCCTCAGGAAGTCGTCGGCCGCGAGCAGACGGCCGTCGGCGTTCGAGGCACGGTCGTACTCGCCGAGCAGCTCGGCTCTCGCCGGCGCCTGCTGACGCGCGGCCCAGAGCCTCGCGAGGACCAGGACGACGCCGCCGAGCGCCATCGCGAGGAGGATCTGCCAGAGCCCGAGCGAGCGCGCTTCGGGCCCACCGGCAAGACTGAAGAGACGCCCGAGCCCAAGGGCGACGGGCAGCGCGAGGCTCGTGTACAGCGCCAGCTCGATGGCGCGAGGGAGGGCACGCTTCGTCGCGCGCGAGCGCGCGACTCGCAGCCCGCTGGCGCAGAGCGCCTCGAGCCCCTCGGACAGTCCGCGGCGTTCAGGATCGATG
>Ga0316204_10004734_pt1 | contig 23880 bp, 15 predicted proteins | sample 6monrhotite_MG_2_FD_205661 | JGI IMG/M metagenome (GOLD analysis project Ga0316204, IMG submission 205661) | Microbial mat bacterial communities from mineral coupon in-situ incubated in ocean water Damariscotta River, Maine, United States -... | ecosystem: Environmental > Aquatic > Marine >... | reverse complement strand
AAATTTACCGATAACTGTTTGCTCGACGATGTGCACAGGGTACTAGATAAATTGTCGCCGATGGAATGTGAAGTTAATACCGAAGTCGGAGAGTGTTTTTTACGGCGCATTATGCCTTATCGTACCAGTGAAAATCGTATTACTGGAGTTGTCATCACTTTTATAGATATCAGTGCACGGAAACGCGCAGAAGAGAATAATCTGCGACTAGCAACAGTAGTTAGGGATTCCAACGATGCCGTCACCCTTATTAGCACTGATGGCAAGATCACCGCCTGGAATCAAGGTGCCAAACAAATGTATGGCTGGAACAAAAAAGAAGCCCTGCAGATGAATATGCGTGACCTAGTGCCAAGGGAAGAATGGCCCAAGGTATCTAAACTATTGCAGCGCATCTACAAAGGCGAAGTGATCCATAGTGCCGATGCTCAACGGATACGTAAAGACGGCAGTAAACTACACGTTTTAATGACAGTAACGCCCCTGTATGACCAGGCAGGTCAAGTCATCAGTATTGCCACCACTGAGCGGGACATTAGCGCGCGTATAAAAGCAGAACAGCAATTACGTACCAGCGAAAGCAACTTTAGATCCTTAGTCGAATCGGCACCCGATGCCCTAGTGATTGTTAATAGCAAAGGCAAGATAGAAGTCGCCAACGGTCAAGCCGAGAAATTGTTTGGTTATGGTAAAAATGAACTGCTTGACATGTCGGTAGAAGACCTAATGCCCCATCGCTTTGCAGATAAACATGTGCACAAGCGGCTAGAATACTCTACTCAACCCAAGTTGCGGGAAATGGGCAGTGGTATAGAACTATTTGGCCTACATAAAAACGGCGACGAAATTGCGATAGAAGTGAGTCTTAGTCCGATAATGACGGATCATGGACAAGTGGTCAGCGCCGCCATCCACGATATCAGGCACCGCAAACTGAATGAAGAAAAATTATTTGCTGCAAAGAAAAAGGCGGAGCTTGCCCTCTCGGCAAAATCGCGCTTTTTGGCCACAGCCAGCCATGATTTACGGCAACCCTTGCATTCACTTACCTTGCTAAATAAGGCGCTGCTAAAACAAATCAAACAACCTGAAGCACAAAAAATGCTCACTATGCAAGGCGAATCCTTATTTGGTATGGCACGATTACTGAATTCTTTATTGGATATCAGCAAATTAGAGTCAGGCACAGTGGAAGTGCAAGTATGTGATGTTGAGCTGCGCCCAATGTTAGAGCAAATCTGTACCGAGTTTGAAGCACAAGCCTATGATAAAGGCTTAGACTTAAGTATTGAAGTGGACTCAGAATTGTTTGTGCAAGCCGACCCCGGCCTACTGTCGCAGTTACTGCATAATTTACTGTCTAATGCCATTCGTTACACTAAAAATGGCTTTGTTAAACTCAGCGCTAAGCAGCAAAACCAGTGCGTGAATATTGCCGTAAGCGATTCGGGGATAGGTATTCCAGCTGAACAACTAGAGCATATATTTGATGAGTTTCATCAGGTTGATCGCAATCCACAACAGCACCATGGGGGTTTGGGTTTAGGACTTTCAATTGTTCAGCGCATTGCCATTTTACTAGGGAGCGAAATCAAAGTTGTATCAAAAGTAGACAAAGGTTCAACCTTTTCAATCAGCCTGCCCACAGGTGGTTCAAAATCGACTATACAGCCTGAAACACAAACCGAGAATAATATAACCTTGCTAGAACACGCAGTCATTTTGCTAATTGATGATGATCCCGACGTACTGAATGCATCAGAAATGCTGCTGTCGCTGGAAGAAGGCTTTGAGGTATTGACCGCATCCTCGCCACCAGAGGCATATGAAATACTCAACAAGCTCACACCCGATCTTATAATTAGCGATTTTCATCTGAACCATAAAGATTCTGGCATTAATATTATTCAGAAAGCCAAAACAGCCGATGGTCAGCAGATACCCTCAATACTGGTTTCTGGTGATACATCACCAGAAATGGAGAATATCAGTGGTGAAAACATAGTGCTGATGAATAAGCCCGTCGACCCAGACAAGTTTATCGCTATGGCCAAAGAGTTGCTTGGTAACACGATTTAATTGTTTGTTTTGGCACTTGTTGGAACGAATTTATTCGTGAAGCTGTGAATACAGGCTACAACGGCTTCGGCGCTGAAGCACCTCCTACAGCGTGAACCCGTTACCCCCATGTAGGAACGAATTCATTCGTGAACCTGTTACACCCCAACAATTCGGCGCTGAAGCACCTCCTACAAGGTGAACCTGTTACCCTCATGTAGGAACGAATTCATTCGTGAACCTATTACTTTATTGGTAGGCCTTGAAACCGCTCGAATGCCGCATTCCGAGACGCGTTTCCATATGCAAGAAATTGAGTGGTTACCCGCACCAGTGCAGTGTTATTTTCGCGCTGTATTAAAGAACGGCCAATCGATTATCAGTGCAGCCACGATTGAACACTTCGGCACATTCAACATCAGCGAAACCGGCGAGCAATGGAATCCATTCACCTCAACCCAGACAGTAGTTACTAGGCGCCCAGGATTTGTTTGGGATGCTCGCATCATGATGTACCCAGCCTTACCTGTGCATGTGCATGACGCTTACGTTGCGGGAGTTGCTGTGCTGCACGGCGCGATATTTGGGTTGCTCCCTGTGATCAACATGCCCGACAGCCTAGATTTACAGCGGGGCGAACTGCTGCGCTACTTTATGGAAGCATTGTGGTACCCCACTGCGCTTTTACCTGGCCAAGGCGTGCACTGGGAAGCTGTAGATGACAAATCAGCCCGCGCTACACTCACCGACGGTGCAATCACCTTATCACTCACTTTTCACTTTCTAGACGATGGACTGATTGACACCGTTGTCGCTGCTACTGCACTTACTCAGCTCAGAATTAAATGAGATGTAAAAGACAATATTTGATCAGTATCAATGAGATGAACAGTTTGTTACGCATAATGTGGCCCTAAACGTCACATTCTGATCATTCATGGGCTTAGAACATGTTATTACTCGCAAGCAGCATTCCACCTGAGTTAGAACCTTTAGTTAAGCAGCTCATGACATTGGCAACTGACTTACGCTGGACCTGGAGCCACGCTGGTGATGAATTTTGGCAGTATTTGGATGCAGCGACATGGAAGTCGACACGCAATCCCTATGCGGTATTACAGAAACTATCTGCTTTACGGCTATCGCAACTATTGCGTGACAAAAAATTTGATCAACAACTAAAGGCTTTAAATTTTGCCCGGGATGAGTACCAAAATCGCAGTTGCTGGGCAGATGAGCATTTTAGCGATACGCAGCATGCAAAAATCGCCTATTTTAGTATGGAATTTGGCCTAGGTGAGGCCCTGCCCTTATATGCTGGTGGTCTTGGCATATTGGCGGGTGACTATCTTAAATCCGCGAGCGATCTGGGCATACCTGCGATTGGCATAGGCTTGCTATATGACGAAGGGTATTTTCGTCAATATTTAGATAACAGTGGCTGGCAGCATGAAATATATCCCCACAACGACTCACGAAACCTGCCATTGCAGCCGGTATTTACTCAACAAGGTGCATGGTTAAGCATTGATATTGAGCTACCTGGGCGAACCCTTTATCTGCAGGTTTGGCAAGCACAAGTAGGACGAACAAAGTTATATTTACTCGATAGTAACGACCCTTTAAATAACCCCATAGATCAGGGCATAACTGGCAGACTATACGCTGGTTCCAACGAATTACGCTTGGTTCAGGAGATCGTCTTAGGTATAGGTGGCTGGCGAATAATAGAGGCACTTCAATTAAATATTGAAATCTGCCATTTAAATGAAGGGCATGCCGCCTTTGCGGCTATAGAGCGCGCTCGTTGTTTTATGGAAAAACATAAACTTAATTTTTGGCAGGCTCTTTGGGCAACGCGTGCAGGCAATATTTTCACCACTCACACCCCAGTCGCCGCAGCGTTTGATACCTTTGCTGTCAGTCTACTAGTACGTTATGGGCGAGAATATGCACAAAGCTTGGGCATAGAACCGGAGGACTTGCTGGCCCTTGGTAAAAAATCCCCTGCTGATCCTAAAGAACCCTTTTACATGGCTTATCTTGCGGCTAGAACCTGTGGGCGAATGAATGCAGTGAGTCAGTTACATGGCGAAGTAAGCCGCCATATTTTTTCTCAGTTGTATCCAGATTGGCCGGTAGCAGAAGTCCCAGTTCAGCATATTACTAATGGCGTACATATGCCCTCATGGGATTCCGCACTCGCTGATACTTTGTGGACAGAAAGCTGCGGTAAAGACCGATGGTTAGGCACTAAGACTTGCCTGAGTGAGCAAATCGAGAAACTAAGCGATAAAACAATTTGGAATTTAAGAGGGGCACAGCGAAGTAACTTAATTAATTATGTGCGCCGCCGACTTTCGAGCAGACAATACCATTGGCATGAGAGTTGGCAAATACCAGAGCATGACTTAGTTAGGCTTGATCCGAATATTCTTACCTTAGGATTTGCCCGGCGCTTTACAGAATATAAACGCCCCAACCTGTTATTGCATGATCAACAACGACTGATTAATTTACTCAGCAACACAGAAATGCCGTTACAAATTATCATTGCGGGTAAGGCTCACCCCAGAGATGACGCTGGTAAACGCTATATTCAAGAGTGGTTTGATTTTCTGCAACGGCCCGAAGTGCATGCTCGTGTGGTATTTCTTGAAGATTACGACATAAGATTAGCCCAACACTTAGTACATGGCGTGGATGTTTGGCTGAATACTCCCCGTCGTCCGTGGGAAGCATGTGGCACCAGTGGTATGAAGGTATTGGTTAATGGTGGCTTGAATATTTCAGAACTGGATGGTTGGTGGGCCGAAGCTTATGAGGCAGATTTAGGCTGGGCATTGGGCAATACAGAGTATCAGGATAATAACGCTGACCAAGGTGACAGAGACAATAACGATGCGCAACAACTTTATGACTTGCTAGAGCAACAAGTTATCCCTTGTTTTTATCAGCGCGACACGTCGGGCATTCCACAAAATTGGGTGCAAATGATCCGCCGCAGCATGTCGCAACTCACCCCTATGTTTAGCAGCAACAGAATGCTGCAAGACTACACTGAAAAATTATACCTTCCCGCATTGCAGGACTTCAGATTGCGTTGTGACAACAAAGCGGCCTTGGCTAAAGACCTGTATAAATGGGGATCATGTTTGCATACCCATCAAGACAAAATTCATTGGGGAGATTTACGTATTCACTTGGAAGATGAAATCAAACATTTCGCTGTCTCGGTGTATTTTGGAGATATTCCAGCTAACTACCTGCAAGTGCAACTATATGCTGACTCTCCTAATCAAGAAGCACTACCCACCTGCCTAGATATGCAACGCGGCGCTTCGATACCCGGCTCGTTAAACGGTTTTGTTTTCCATGTCGAGCTACAGACTCAAAGACCTAACGAGCACTTTACCCCACGAGTCATTGGCTTGCACGATACAGCATATGTTCCGGCGGAAAATCCGCTTATCTGCTGGTGGTCTGGTACGCGTATACTGCTAGATAAAAAGCTCAATAAATCATAGCAAATCGGCCTCTTGTTTGATCCTTATCAATATCCTAAATCAACCATGGTAGATAACTACCGAAACAGATTTCCCATGATAAGTAGTGGCAATTGATTAGTTAAACTTGCCAACTGCTTGACATATTTGGAGCTTTAACACCCATGTTCATTCCTAAATTAATGCTGCAACAACTGTATACTATTGGCAGCCTGCGCCTAAATAAGAACGGTATTCAATTCTCACTAAAAAATCGTCTTAGAGATGTATCACTTTGCAAAATCAAAACATTAAAAGTGAACAAACAGCTGATTGATGCAAAGTCGATACATGTCAGCTCAATTAACGGCAATCAAATGAGTGCTGCAGATATAGAACAATCCAATGGCCTAAAATTTATCCTTGGTGCTGAAATAGAGTTTTTAATTGACGGTATTAAACTGCCATTAAACACCGATCATCAGTTGCATATCTGCTTAGAAACAGCACCTTTTGGTGAGATAAAACTGAGTATTAAAGACCAGCTCAATGAAGCCATTGATAACAGTGATAAACTGCCGCGCAACCTTGCAGATGATCTTAACCCAAGCATCATTAAAGCCCGACAGGATTTTGTTAATACATTTACCGAAACAGTACCTGAAAAAGTATTCAACTATAGTCTCGATACCAACTCGATAAAGGGCAACATAGAACATTTTGTTGGCGCCGCACAAATCCCAATTGGTATCGCAGGGCCGTTGCAGGTCAATGGTGAACATGCCACAGGGGAATTTCTGATCCCCATGGCCACCACTGAAGGTACATTAGTGGCATCCTATAACCGTGGCATGAAATTGTTAAATATGAACGGTGGAGTAACGGCTACTGTTGTGGGTGATGCGATGCAAAGAGCACCGGTTTTTGTATTTGATAACGCCCGCCAGGCAAGAGATTTTGTGCACTGGCTGGATGAGAATATCGAAAGCGTCAGGCAACAGGCGGACGCCACTGACCCCTTTGTTCACCTTAGCTATATTGATCACATTTTATCTAACAAATTTGCCTATTTACGTTTCAATTATACCACTGGTGATGCCGCCGGACAGAACATGGTGGGCCGCGCCACCTTTGTTGCCTGCAGTTGGATTTTAGAGCGTTACAAGGGTATTAGAAATTTTTTCTTAGAGTCCAATCTTGCCACGGATAAAAAATCTTCCCAAATCAATATCATGCGTACCAGAGGTAAGCGGGTGACGGCAGAAGTAACCATTAACAAAGACGTATTGCGCCGAGTGATGCGAGTTGAGCCAGCGCAAATTGATTTTCACGGGAGAGTCTCTGCGGTAGGCTCATTTCTGGCGGGGACAACCAACACCGGATTACATTCGGCCAATGGTATTGCCGCAATGTTTATCGCCACGGGACAAGATGTAGCCAATGTATCTGAATCGTCTGCCGCCATACTCTACTCAGAAGTCGACCAAAACGGAGACTTATATTTGTCACTCACCATACCCGCATTAATTGTCGCAACGTGCGGCGGTGGTACTGGCTTAAGCACGCAACAAGAATGTCTAAAAATGTTGCATTGCAATGGCCCTAACAAGGTTAGAAAATTGGCGGAAATTATTGCAGCGGTTGTATTGGCGGGGGAAATATCACTCGCTTGCGCTATCTCATCATTAGACTGGGTGCCCTCTCATGAAGAATATGGGCGCAACTAAATCATGTATAAACCCAAAGCCATTGGAGTTGCAGCTAGGCGGCAAAGGAACTCAGCCCCATGAGCTTAGACTTACTAAGCGATTGGGGTGAGTGAGAGCAGCCAACAACGCTGCAGCTTCAAGGGAGACGGGTATAAACCCAGTTCAATCTTGAGCCTTGACTGATGGAAATGACCAATAATCTTGATCAACCTCAATACAAAGTAAAACCTATTCAATACAGCCACTACGGTCAATATCGAGTGCCTTAGTTGCCTATGCCAGGCCCGATCATTTGATCTAAGTCAATACGGTGTTTATAAATTGATATCAGAATAACCTAAACACTCACCAAAGATACGACTACATGTCTGCTGCAACTTCAATAAAGACTGAGAAGAGCCTCCAGCCCGCTCTCTCAGCCCACAATATAACTCGAATATATCGCAGCGGTGAGGTTGAGGTGAAGGCACTAGCTGGTGTCAATTTCGAGCTCTATCCAAAAGAAATGGTGGTGTTATTGGGTGCTTCCGGAAGTGGTAAATCCACGCTACTCAATATTCTGGGAGGCCTGGACTTACCCACTTCTGGACATGTGTATTACGGCAGTCAGGACCTCAGCATGGCCAATGACCATGAACTCACCTTATTTAGGCGCGATCATGTTGGCTTTGTGTTCCAGTTCTACAATTTGATCCCTAGCTTAACTGCTTATGAAAATGTGGCTCTGGTGACTGAAATCGCCCCGCATCCGATAAGTCCAGCTAAGGCATTGGAACTGGTTAAATTGGGCGACAGAATGCACCATTTTCCAGCGCAACTATCAGGAGGTGAGCAACAACGAGTGGCCATTGCCCGCGCCATTGCGAAACAACCCGACATATTGTTGTGCGACGAACCCACTGGCGCGTTGGACAAACAAACTGGTATTTTGGTGCTAGAGGCCATCGAGAATATTAATCGGGAACTCGGCACCACTACTGCAGTGATAACCCACAATACTGTGGTTGGTGGCATGGCTGATCGGGTGGTGACTATCTCTGATGGTTTAATTTCTGGCGTCAGTCACAACTCCCACCGTCAACCTGCTAGCGAACTGGTTTGGTAATGTCTGCCTTAAATCAAAAGTTAAAACGTGATCTCTGGAAGCTGCGTGGTCAGGTACTAGCGGTAGCCTTAGTCATTGGTTCAGGCGTGGCCACCTTAGTGATGTCACTGTCAACGGTAGAAGCCTTACAAGATACCACTGATGCCTATTATCAACGTTATCGCTTCGGTGAAGTCTTTGCCTTTGCCACTCGCGCACCTTTGCGCTTGGTTAATCAGATTGCCGACATCCCGGGTGTGCAGACTGTACAAACGCGTATTAGCCGCTATGCGACCTTAGATATAGAGGGCTTTGCTGAGCCAGCTATTGGCCAAATCATGTCGATACCCGATTATGGCCAGCCACAACTCAATCAGTTGGTGATCCGCAAAGGTAGTTGGATTTCACCTGGCCGTGATGATCAGGTGATCCTTAGTGAACCCTTCGCCGAAGCTCACGGCTTAACCCTTGGCGACCAAATCAGTATTATCATGAACGACAACAAACGCCGTTTTTATATAGTGGGTATAGCACTTAGTCCCGAGTTTATTTACAGCATTGGCCCGGGTGCACTCATGCCTGATGATAAACGTTTTGGCATAATGTGGATGGGGCGAGACGTATTGGCCGCTGCCTATGATTTAAAAGGATCATTCAACAATATCACTCTGACCTTAAGCCACAACGCAGCAAGCGCACCAGTGCTTAATCGTCTCGATGTCATATTGGAACAATATGGCGGCGTGAGTGCTATTACCCGTAAAGACCAAATTTCCAATTGGTTTGTGATGAACGAAATAGCCCAGCAAAAAACCATGGCGACTATATTGCCCACTATATTTATCGCCGTTGCGATTTTTCTGACAAATATGGTGCTGGCACGCCTGATCGCTACTGAGCGAACAGAAATTGGCTTACTCAAAGCCTTTGGTTATAGTCGTTTTGAAATAGCCTGGCATTACAGCAAAATGATGATGGTCATTTGTTTAATTGGGGTGCTAGTCGGTTCATTGCTTGGCGCATATTTTGGCCGTCTTAACACTGAGTTGTATGCCGAATTATACCGTTTTCCACTGCTTATTTATCGCCCGAGTCCCTATTCGTTCGCAATCGCGGCAGGGATAAGTTTAGTCGCCTCATTACTGGGTGCACTTGGCGCGGTAAACAAAGCAGTTAAACTTCCGCCGGCGGAAGCCATGATCCCCCCTTCACCCAATATATATCGGCATACTTTTCTAACGACTTCAGTGTTTACTCGTTGGTTGGATCAGCCCAGCCGAATCGCAATTCGGCAATTGGGGCGCTGGCCTATCCGCTCCTTTTTAACCAGTTCAGGCATCGCCATGGCAGCAGGTCTAATTATCATGACCTTACAATGGGACGATTCGTTAGGGCATTTAAAACGAGTCTATTTCTTTGAGGCGCAGCGCCAAAACATCATGCTAAGTATGGTTGAACCACAAGCAAACCGGGCTGTCCACGATATTGCTAACCTGCCTGGGGTGATGAAAGTTGAACCAATGCGCTTCGTCAGTGCTGATTTTAATGTTGGGCCTTTGACTCACAGAGGAAGCATTAGCGCAATATTACCGGGTAGCATTCTACAGCCCATCTATGACGACGCCCAGCGGCATAGTTTAAGCGTCCCACAAGATGGCTTGATGATCGCCAGCCGACTGGCAAAAAAACTAAAAGTGAAGGTGGGAGATATAATTTGGGTGGACATCTTGGAAGGACGTCGCCCCACAGTTTCGATTCCTGTTGTGGGGATTTTTGAAACCTATATTGGTTTGCCAGTGTTTATGCACTTATCCGCACTAAATCGCCTATTAAAAGAACGTCCCAGCTTTACGGTAGCCAATTTATTGGTTGATCCAAATCACCAGAATGAGCTCTATCAGGCACTCAAAGACACCCCAAAAGTAGGCGCGGTTATGTTAAAACAATCAGCATTGGACTCGTTTAACAAGCAAGTAATAGAACATCTGATGGTATTTATTTCCATGTTCACTGTATTAGCCGTGGTGCTGGTGTTTGGCGTGACTTATAACAGCACCCGTATTGCCTTATCTGAGCGCGGACGAGAACTAGCAACCTTAAGGGTGCTTGGCTTCTCAAAAGGCGAGATTTCTTACGTACTACTTGGCGAAGTGATGTTTTTAGTCTTGTTTGGCCTGCCGTTAGGCTGCCTATTCGGATGGTTATTGGTGTGGTCAATGGCCCAATCGTTTGATACAGAAATGTTTCGCATTCCACTGGTAATAGAAGCCTCAACCTATGCTAGTGCAATTGTATGGGTGTTATTGGCGGCAGCAGCATCCGCGGCATTAGTGAGGCGCAGGGTGGATAAACTGGATCTCATCAGAGTATTAAAAACACGGGAGTAAATAATGCAAGCTAAACATTCGCGATCCTTACTTTGGAGCATTATTAGTGTGCTACTAATTGGCTCTTTGACATACTTGTTTTGGCCTCGCCCTGTCATTGTCGACATGGCGCAACTAGGCAAAAGTGATCTTCAGGTCACTATTTCTGAAGAGGCCTTTACCCGGATACATGATACCTATGTACTTTCTGCTCCGGTAACGGGTCATTTGCGGCGCATTGAAGTTGAAGTGGGTGATCCTGTGGTCATATCAAAAACGGTTGTCGCACAAATCGAACCTATAGATCCGGCCTTTCTAGACCCTCGTAGTGAAGCTCAGGCCAAAGCCGACATTCAAGCCGCTAATTCTGCCAAAGCCTTAGCTCAAGCTGAAATCAACCAAGCCCAAGCCGAACTGGACTTTTCCTTAGCTGAATTCAATCGTATGCGAGAATTACGGGTTAACAATAGTGTCTCTGAAAGAGAATTGGACAATGCTGAACGTTTATACAAAACCAGTCGAGCAGCGTTGGCCACAGCGCAAGCTTCACTGCAAATGCGCATTTACGAGGTGGAACGCAGCGAGGCTTTGCTACTTTCTCCGTCCGTAACCCAAAACGAACGTGGCAAGTGTGAATGTATGAACATCACTGCGCCAGTTGATGGCCTCATTCTAAAGGTACTAAATAAGAGTGAAGGTGTAGTGACAGCAGGTACTCCTCTTTTAGAAATTGGCGATCCGAAAAATCTTGAAATAGTAGTAGAACTACTTTCCTTTGATGCGGTTAAAGCCGAGCCAGGACAAGAGGTATTGATAAAAAATTGGGGCGGTAGTGGACACTTGTTAGGCAGAGTGAACCACATTGAACCTATTGGTTTCGAAAAAATATCAGCACTTGGTATAGAAGAACAAAGAGTTAACGTTATTGTTGATATGCAGAGTGAATTTGATTTGTGGTCGCGCCTCGGCCACGGTTATCAGGTAGATGTTGAGATAGTTCTGTGGCAAGACAGTAACGTACTTAACATACCGATTACCGCACTATTCAGAGACAATAATAAATGGGCTGTGTTTGTTAGCAATAACAATATTGTGCAAAAACGTCATGTTGAAATAGGCCGTAAAAATGCTTTTAATGCCCAGATGCTTTCAGGTATGCAAGAAGGAGACTGGTACGTTTTACATCCAAATGATCAAATCGCAGATGGCGTTAAAGTCGCCCCACGAGCACAATATACAGTTGAATAAATAACTGTCGTTATTACTCCAGACAAAATAGCCAGTATTAAATTCAATTACTGGCTATGATGGAATTTCCCTTACTAGCCAGCCAAAATATATCTAGAGCGACTTTAATATCCGCTTTAAACCCGCCTTAATTTCTTCACCTAAGAGTTGGGTTGCGGCAAATAGATCTGTTGAGACTTGTTTTGTTTCGTGGGCGACATGCTGGGTGTTACCTTTAAAATGATGCCATTTTTTCTCAACTTTATCCCATTCATCTTTAGCATCTGCTTTTAATAGATGGGCTTGTAGTTTTAGCCGGTCACGGTCTTGTTCAATTTCGCCCAAGAGTTTTTGTAAAATACTCTCATCAGTATGGTCTTTTTTATCTGAATCACTCATTTTTGTTTTACCTTGTTTTAAAGAATAATTTTTCCAAGGCTAACTTTTTTGGGTGATAACATATTGACCTTGATCAAGCTTCACGGACAATTTTTCTGAGCTATTATTTTGTATCTATATATCCCTTATTTAAGTGGTGACTTTTTGATTACTGTAGATTATTGTTTATAAAACAAGCAAAATGATAAATAGTTCGACATATACTTAAATTTATCAAGGTCAATAGTTACTTCTTTAATGCTTATTACTATCCACTAACAAAAAAATATGGGACAAATATGACTGCATTCCACTCCAGTAATGAAGTACGTTTAAAAGAATCAGAGATCTTATTATCAACAACTGAAGTAGACAGTAGGATTACTTACGCCAATCCAGCATTTTGTAATATAGCGGGCTATTCATTAGATGAGCTGCAAGGCAGTCCCCACAATATCGTTAGGCATAAGGATATGCCAAAACAAGCGTTCGAAGATTTATGGAGTTTTGTGCAACAGGGCAAATCATGGATGGGGCCGGTGAAAAATCGCTGCAAAAATGGTGATTATTATTGGGTTAATGCTTATGTCACCCCCATCAAAGGTAACGATGGAAAAATCAAAGAGTATCAGTCGGTAAGAACCAAACCAGATCAAAATGTAGTGGATAAAGCGACGGACGTTTATGCAAAGCTTAATAAAGGAGAAACTCCGCGGGCTTTAAAAAACAGCATAGATGCGACCTTATTGGTACAAGGAATATTGATATTTTTTACCCTTGCTTTTACCGCCATGCTGTTTTTTTTAGACATTCCCTTGTTGGTGATTATCCCGCTGACAATAGTGAGTTTATTTTCAGCCATATTATTTAGCCATTGGCGCACTAAATACCGTAAATTACTGCAGGATGCCAAAGCGGTGTTTGATAATCCTCTGATGAGTTATCTTTATAACGGTCATAATGACGTAGTTGGCTATATTCAATTGGCGTTACAAATGCGCAAGGCTGAAATTAACGCCATTGTAGGTCGGGTGAATGATGTATCTTCGAATATTACAGGTTCTGCCAATGAGACTAATATTGCCAGTAATAACGTTGCCGGGCTTCTTGGTGAGCAAAACGACCAAACCGCACAGATTGCCACAGCGATAAATCAGATGGCAGCAACGGTACAAGATTTAGCCAAAACGGTTGCCATCGCAGCTCATGCTTCAGATGCTGGCAGGGAATTATCTGCAGTCGGACAGCAAGTTGTAGAGTCAACCTTAGAGGCGATCAATAAACTTTCAAGTCAACTGATGGAAGTAGATGTAGTGGTCACCCGACTAACCGATGGCTGTAGTTCGATTGGTTCGGTACTATCCGAAATTAGTAGTATCGCTGACCAAACTAACTTACTAGCATTAAACGCGGCGATCGAGGCAGCCAGAGCCGGCGAACAGGGACGAGGATTTTCGGTCGTTGCGGAAGAAGTAAGGGCCTTGGCACTTAGAACACAGCATTCAACAGAGGAAATCAATGTACTATTGTCGAAACTTCAGTTTGAATCAAATAATGCTACCAATGCAATAAAAATAGGCACAGAGCTATCTGAAAATTGCGTGAATTTGTCTCAACAAACCGGCGGATCCTTGCATCACATACATACCGAAGTAACCAAAATATCAGACATGAATACCCAAATATCTGCTGCTATTGAAGAGCAGTCTGTAGTGACCGAGCAAATAAGTAAAAATATAATACGCGTAAATGACTTAGCACTGGTGACCGAGAGTAACGGGCAAACAGTTTCTCGTCTAACCACAGGATTACTGGATCAACTGCAGATACAGAAAAGCTTAATTCAACAATTTAGTGGTCAATTGTTGGTAACTGCATCTAGTTCTTAGTTTAATGCTAGTCCTTAGCAGTATATGCGTAAAGCCATCTTAAGTTGATCACGGTCAAGAATCACTCCAGTTTTAGCATTTAAAATCCAAGGTGAACCAACAAATTGGTTCACTATTTGTTGATTATTAGTCAATAGTTGGCTAATAGTTAATAAATAGTCGCATTGTGATGTATTTGTTCAACTGAGGGATTTAGATAATGAATAAAACAAACCCTGTTCTGGAACCTGCTGATAAGCAGAATTTTAGGCATGGTGATGTAGCCATTAAATCGTTTCTAAAAATAAGCGATTTAGACGAAATAGACGCCAAAAAGAGACTCATTCAACGGGTTCAAAAGACCCAACATGGTTTTTTGGATATTCGCTACGTTGCGGATGATGTATTTTCTCAACAATCAGCTAAAGAAAACTTGCTACTCGCCAAGAGACTTTATGTTTCAAAGACATATCAAGCACGCTCTTTGGCCGTTTTCATCCTTGGCCGCTTGGCCGCCACATCGAAAGAAAGCCTTGCGTTTTTGAAGCTACAAGTAAGCCAAGATAATGATTGGCACGTACAAGAAATTTTAGCAAAAGCCTTCGATAGGTATTGTGCAGACGTCGGCTATGAAGATGCACTTCCTGTTATCAAAGAATGGCTCGCAGATCCTAATCCAAACGTGCGGCGAGCGGTTACCGAGGGTTTGCGAATTTGGACTGGCCGTCCCTATTTTCGTGAACATCCAGACCTTGCCATCGAATTGTTGAGCCCAATGCACAAGGATGCGAGTGAGTATGTGAGGAAATCAGTAGGAAATGCTTTGCGAGATATAAGCAAAAAGCACAAGGAACTCGTCAAAAATGAATTATGTAAGTGGGATATACCCAAAGCCATTGAAGTTGCAGCTAGGCGGCAAAGGAACTCAGCCCCATGAGCTTAGGCGTACTAAGTGATTGGGGTGAGTGAGAGCAGCCAACAACGCTGCAGCTTCAAGGGAGACGGGTATATTAGCAATAAGCAGATTAAACAAACGTTTAAATTGGCGGGGCGATTTTTATAGCTCATATAGGGCTACCAACCGGATTTTTTGTAGAACCATGTTGGGACGTCATGTAGGAACGAATTCATTCGTGAACCTGTTACAACCTTCACAGTTCGGCGCTGAAGCACCTCCTACAACATCAACCTGTTACCGTCATGTAGGAACGAATTCATTCGTGAATCTGTTACACCTTCACAGTTCGGCGCTGAAGCACCTCCTACAACATCAACCTGTTACCGTCATGTAGGAACGAATTCATTCGTGAACCTGTTACACCTTCACAGTTCGGCGCTGAAGCACCTCCTACCCGTGGCTAGCAATGTACTCGGCCATACTTTGTAGGGTATTTACTATCTGATAATCACTTTCTGGGATGTTGACAGATAACTCTTTGTTTATGCCTTCAAGCAGGCGCATAAAATCCATTGAATCTAAATCTAACTCATCTCGCATATCTTCATGAGGATCGAGTGTTTCAGTATCCGCTTCTGGGGCAATACCCTCTATCAACCGACATATAGATGTTTTTATTGACGCTAAATTGCTCATACAAGTGACTCCGGTTTCTGTAGTAACTTATTAATTTTATTGAGTAAACGGGCACCTGAATGACCATCACTAACTCTATGGTCCGCGGCTAAACTAACACTAACCACGGTTGCGATACCAAGCCGCTGTTCCAGCACCCAAGGAATAGTACGTGGCCGACCGATGCCAATAATCGCCACCTGAGGCGGAAAAATAATACTTTGAATACTGTCCACACCTCTGTCACCAAGGTTAGATACGGTCACTGTGGCATCTTGCATTTCCGACATACGCAAGCCCCCTTCTCTGGCCCTAATGACTTGATCTTTCAGGGTCATCATCATCTCTGTGCAACTAAGTTGTTGTGCATTGTGGAGCGCGGCAACTACTAAACCACCCTGATGCAAACTGATAGCATTGCCTAGATGCACCGCTCCTGCTGGCTCAAACTTGCCATTCTGATAAAAGCCATTAAAAGCAGGAAACTGCTGTAACGCCCGCGCAATTGCCACATAAATAACGGCATTAATTAAAATACGCTCATCTGCTGCAAGCCCTTGATTGTGCTGGGTTAACCATAGTTGTGCCTTATCTAAAACCATATCTAACTGCAGGTAATAGTGAGGTATTTCACGTTTTGAACGGCTGACCACAGCCCCAATCGCTTGGCGCATATCATCTGCGGCACCAGACTTTTCTGAGAGTGCATTTTTGCCCATTTGGAGCGCATTGTCTGTATCTGCTGTTTGACTGATACCGACCTGCTTTAATGCCATAATATCTGCTAAAACGATTGCCCCATCGGAACCGGAACCCTGAGTAATTTGTTGCCAATCTAGTCCTTGCTGCTGCGCTGTTTTTAACGCCAGTGGCGAGATTTTCTTTCTACGTCCCTGTTTCAGAATGGGCTGGGTAATCTCATCACCGCGATGCTTAATAGCGTAGGTTGCTGCTCCCGAAACAGAACTTAGCGCTTGTTTTTCCAAGGCGGCTTGTTTACCAGTGGCCAAGGCTGGCTGCTCTTCTAGCCGACTTGTTCCAACATGGGGAGCTTTATCCTCAGGCGCTTTGCCCTCTGATGCTTCAGCCTCTGGTTCGGTTGAAAGGCGCATTTTGGCGATGATTTGCCCAACCTTTAATTCTTGCCCTTCCTCTACCAACAATTGCTCTATCACACCATCATCGAACACTTCCATGTCAATAAGGCCTTTCATGGTTTCTATACTGGCAATAATATCGCCGTTTTTAACCATATCCCCAGGCTTAACCCTCCACTGTGCAACTTCTCCTTTAGCCATATCAGCACCAAAAGACGGCATAAGAATATCTTTCATTACGACATGTCCCGCTTGGTTTTTGGTTTATTCAGCAACACTTCTGCAGCATTAACGATTTGTTCAACTTGTGGTGTGGCTGCCTGCTCCAGATGTTGCGGATAAGGTATGGGTACCTCCTGGCTACATACTCGTTGTGGTGGTGCATCTAACGACCAAAAACAATGCTCGCTTATTAATGCGCATATCTCTCCCGCCAGACTGCCAGTGCGCCAACCTTCATCTACTACAACAACACGGCCAGTTTTATTCACTGAAGCAAAAATAGTCTGGGTATCCAATGGCCTTAAACAGCGCAAATCGATGACCTCCGCACTAATATTTTGTTGTTGCAACAGTGCAGCAGCTTGCAGCGTTTTGCCAAGGGAACCACCATAGGTAATTAGGCTAATATCCTGCCCTTCCCGTCTCACTGCGGCCTTGTGCATATCGGCACAATCATTTGGGCTGGGCACAACATCAGTTTCGTTATACAGCATTACATGTTCAAAAATAATTACCGGATCTGGGTCAGCCAAGGCCATGGCTAACATATACCGAGCATCTGCAACTGTGGCAGGGCTAAGCACCTTAATGCCTGGCACATGAGCGTACCAATTTTCTAAACTATGGGAATGTTGAGCTGCCAGTTGTTTACCTGCGCCTGTTGCCATGCGAATAACCAAAGGCACCGAAATTTGCCCACCGGACATATGCCGTAAAGTGGCGGCGTTGTTGACTATCTGATCAAGAGCCAGCAGGCTAAAATTGACTGTCATGACTTCCACAATAGGACGCATACCGCCCATAGCCGCGCCTATTCCTGCGCCGACAAATCCAGATTCACACAAGGGTGTATCCAAAATACGTTGCTTACCAAATTCCGCTGATAAACCTTTGGACACCGCATAACAGCCGCCATAATTACCCACATCTTCGCCCATTAGAAAAACCCGTGAGTCAGCGTGCATAGCTTGTGATATAGCGGCGCGAACGGCTTCTCTATAGCTCAAAGTTGCGCTGTCAGTTTTGTTAGCACTCATACTGTCACCGCCGTATATACGCCAAAATGCAAATCTGCTACTGCTTCAAATTCAGACTCCTCAGCAAATGCGACTGCTGCGTTAACCTCTTGGGCCACCTCGGCCTCAAGCTGAACTAATTCACTTTCGCTCAGTTCATGATTGTCTTGTAACCAGTTTTGAAGTTTTACTATGGGCCCTTTAAGTTGCCATTCTTTTACTTCTTCAGGAGCACGATAAAGCTGAGTGTCAAACATCGAATGACCGCGAAAACGATAGGTATTACATTCCAATAAACACGGGCCGGAGCCAGCGCGAATTGCATCGCAATAGTGTTTGGCCGCCGCTTCCACATCGACCACATTCATTCCGTCAACTGCCTTGGCATCAAGCCCATAACCTTTCGCTTTTTTATAAATATGCGGTTCCGACTCGGAAATTTGCAGCGCAGTGCCCATGGCATAACCATTGTTTTCACAGACAAACAGCACGGGCAATTGCCACAATTTTGCCAAATTCAGGCTTTCATGAAACTCTCCTTCAGCCACAGCCCCTTCCCCAAAAAAACACACAGTAACATTGGCTTTATGCTGCATTTTGTCAGCAAGCGCCAAACCAACCGCCAAGGGAAGTGCCCCTGCTACTATGGCGTTGCCACCGTAAAAACGTTTAGCACTGTCAAAAATGTGCATGGAGCCACCACGGCCGCGGCTACTGCCAGTTACTTTGCCATACAACTCGGCCATTACCGCGTTCATGTCCAGCCCTCTGGCTAATGCATGCCCATGCTCTCGATATGTCGCTAGCACCGCGTCTTCTGAGTTTAAGGCTTGCATAACACCCACAGCGACTGCTTCTTCGCCATTATACAAGTGCAGAAAGCCGCGGATCTTTTCTTGGGTATATAACTGAGCACATCTCTCTTCAAAGCGACGAATGCGCAACATTTGTTTAAACAAGTACTGTAAATGCTGCTTGTCCATACGAGGCTTACTATCTATGTTTGTCATCAACGATTTCCTCATCACTTTCCAGAGTTGAAATATCACCTTCCGGCAAACCCAGCTCTCGGGCCTTAAGTAAACGACGCATTATTTTTCCACTGCGTGTTTTGGGTAGGTTGTTCTTGAAACTGATCTCGCGAGGAGCAATGGATGGGCCTAATTTGCTGCGGGCATGGGCCATGAGACTCTTAAGTAATTGTTCGGTCGGCTCGTATCCAGCTTTAAGTGCAACAAAAGCCTTAACAATTTCCCCCGCAACAGGATCGGGTATACCAATAACCCCCACCTCAGCCACTGCAGGATGTTCCAGCAGGGTACTTTCCACTTCAAATGGGCCTATTAAATGGCCTGAAGATTTGATCAAGTCAGAGCTACGCCCAACAAACCAGTAGTAGCCATCTTTATCTTTATAGGCTAAGTCACCGCTCAGATACCAATTATCCTTGAAACACCCTGTATAGCGCTTGGTTTCATGCAAATAATCACGGAACATCGAGGGCCAACCGGGTCGTAAGGCTAATTCTCCGATTTCATCTGCACCTATTAATTGAATTAACCGACCACTGTCATCTACTTGCACGATCCCGGCGCGAATGCCCGGTAATGGCCGACCCATGGAACCAGCTTTGATTTTTTCGGCCCTGAAATTGGCTAACATAATGCCGCCAGTTTCGGTTTGCCACCAATTGTCATGAAAGGGCTTACCTAATACTCGCTCGCTCCACACTACTGCTTCTGGGTTAAGGGGCTCTCCTACACTAGCTAAAAAGCGTAAAGAACTGAGATCATATTGCTCGGCCAATTCTTCCCCAACTTTCATTAACATGCGTATTGCCGTTGGCGCGGTGTACCAAACATTGACCTTTTCTTGTTCGATAATGCTATACCAGCGACTGGGATCGAATTCCCCGTGATTAATAATCAACGTAGCCCGATTGCACAAGGGTGAAATCACCCCATAAGATATTCCGGTTACCCAGCCGGGGTCGGCGGTACACCAATACACGTCGTTAGGCTGAATATCCAAGGCACAAAAACCGGAATATTTGTGGTAGACCACTGCCTCATGGACATGCACCACACCTTTAGGTTGACCCGTTGTACCACTGGTAAAATGCAATAAAGCGGTATCTTGAGAAGACGTTTGGCAAATTTTATACTGTTTATTTTGCTGAGTAATGGCCACATCAATATCGATACAATCATCAGGGCAATTCCCCTTACAGTCATATAACAATACATAATCTAAATGGCTTAATTCATGTCGCCAGGCGGCTACTTTTTTTTGATAATATTTGGCACTAGTCAATAATACTCGAGCCTTGCCTATTTCCATTCTTGAACGAATTGGCTCAGGGCCAAAAGCTGAAAATAGCGGACTAAAAACCACCCCTGCCTTTAAACAACCCAATATTGCAGTGTAGAGAATAGGCACTCGGTCAGACAAGCTACACAATAATTGCCCTTTTTTAATGCCCAAGCCACTCAAAACATTAGCGAAACGGTCTGATAGTTCTTGCATTTGTCCATATGAGTAGGTCTCTCTTTGACCTTTTTTACCTAAGAAAATTAATGCTAACTGATCCTTGTAACCATCTTCTATATGCCGATCAATGGCTTCATAGGCCATGTTAATGCCAACGCCGTAACCTCTTATTTGGTCCCGTGCGTATTGCCAGTCAAAGTCCAAATAACGCTGAAAATAGTCACTAAAATTTGGGGCGAGGGTCGACTGGTCTACCTTGCTACTGGTTTTGGGAATATCCATGTTCGCTCTGCATTGATGGATTTAACTTAGCGTTAGCCTAATCAACACAGGAGAAGATATCTTGACTTGCATCAATTTATTGCTGGGAAAAAATTTCATTTTCAGCCTGGGCTATGGTGTTGATGGTGGATGCAACCGAATCTGGATTAAGTGAAATAGAATCTATTCCAGATGCAACTAAAAATTCGGCAAACTCTGGATAGTCAGAGGGTGCCTGTCCACATATACCAATTTTGATATGCTGTTTATGGGCCTGTTTGATAACATCTGCAATCATTCGGGTCACCGCTTCGCTTTTTGGATCAAATAAGTTGGCCAGTTCAGCCGAGTCTCTATCAATGCCCAAGACTAGTTGGGTCAAATCATTACTACCAATAGAAAAACCATCGAATTTTTCTGCAAATTGCTCAGCTAACACTACGTTAGCGGGAATTTCGCACATCATATAAACTTGTAAGCCACGATCACCTCGCTTTATCCCATACTTGCTCATTAAGGCTAACACTTCATCCGCTTCCTTGGGAGTACGGCAAAACGGGACCATAACAATGACATTTTCAAAACCCATTTTTTCTCTTACATGTTTGATGCTTTGGCATTCCAGCTTAAATGCTTCTCGATAACTGGCATGGTAATACCGGGATGCACCACGTAAACCCAGCATGGGGTTGGGTTCCTCTTTCTCAAAATATTCACCTCCAAGCAAACTTCTATATTCATTGGTTTTAAAATCAGAAAAACGCACAATTGCCGGTTTTGGATACACTGAGGCAGCGATCTTGGCTATGCCGTTTGCCAGGGTGTCGATAAAGTACTCAGCACCGTCTTGATAGCTCCCTATAAGGGTTGCAATGTCTTCAAGTATATTTGGATCGGTCACCTTTTCGGGATGAATAAGCGCCATAGGATGGGCTTTTATAACACTGGCTATAATAAATTCAATACGTGCCAAACCTATACCAGCAATGGGTAATTGCCACCAGCGTAAGGCGCCGTCTGGCACGGCAACATTGATCATCACAGCAGTCTTGGTGGAGGGTATTTCATCCAAGTGCACTACCCGGGTTGCATATTCAAGCGCCCCAAGCAACACCTCGCCATGTGAACCAGATGCACAATCCATAGTGACTTGCATTTCAGTACTAAGGGTTTGGGTGGCGTTGCCTGTGCCTACAATTGCCGGCACTTGTAACTCTCGACTGACAATCGCAGCATGGCTAGTGGTGCCACCGAGATCAGTAATGATGCCTGCGGCTTTTTTCATAATAGGTACCCAATCAGGATCGGTGCGCTCGGTTACCAAAATTGCTCCTTCAGGGAAATTATCGCCCTCGTTTGGGTCCTTTAAATAAAATACCTGACCACTAACGATGGCATTACCTACGCTGGCACCTTGTGCCATTACTTTTGGCGTTTCTTGTGAATTCTGTTTTAAGTAATAGGTTTTTAACAAATGCCGATCTTTACGAGACTCAATGGTTTCAGGGCGGGCTTGCACTATATACAAATTACCCGTCGCACCATCTTTTGCCCACTCGATGTCCATTGGCTTGTCATATATGCGTTCGATAGCAGTTGCCCAATTCGCCAGCAACAATATCTCCTCATTATTGAGCACCAGTGCACGCTGTTCTTGCATAGTGGTAGCAATAGTCTGGGTAAAGTCAGTAGAGGTATTTTGTGCAGCAATGTCATTTTGTGTATCTATTTTCTGCGCGTAAATCATCTTTACTAGTTTACTGCCACACTGTTTTTCAATGATAGGAGTGAGTGCTTTGTTGGCTAATAAGGGTTTGAACACCATATAACGGTCTGGCGTGACACTGCCTTTGACAATTGATTCTCCTAAGCCCCAAGAAGCATTGATTAAAACCGCATCGGGAAAACCAGTTTCTGTGTCGATAGTAAACATCACTCCAGCACAGGCTTTATCAGAGCGAACCATTTGTTGAACCCCAACTGCTAGGGCGATCCCTTGATTATTCACCCCTTGCTGTTCTCTGTAAGCAATGGCCCGATCCGTAAAAAGGGAGGCGATACAAGCTCGACAACTGGCGATAAGTGCATCAGGGCCCTGAATATTTAAATAACTTTCCTGCTGTCCTGCAAAACTAGCTTCTGGCAAATCCTCAGCCGTGGCCGAGCTGCGTACTGCCACATCGCAATTTTCAAGGCCTACTTTTTCACAAAGCCCTTGGTAAGCATCTGCTATCTCAGTCCTTTGCTCATCGCTGAATTCACCAGCCAAAATGGCCTGACGTATTGTTGTGCCTGTAGTAGATAAATTCTGTTTTTGGTCGTCTAAGGCTTGTAACTGAACATTAATTAGCTCGTCAAGTTGGTTGTGTTTAATAAACTCTCGGTATAACACTGTGGTCAACGCGAATCCCGGTGGAACCAGAATATTAGTATTTATTTGCATGCGGCTTAACTCGCCAAGATTGGCGTTTTTACCGCCCACTAATGCTATGTCGTCGAGTCCAATAGATTCAAACCACAACACTCGACAATTTTGGATATTCATGTGTTTCGCCCTCATCTGCTTAGGTGTAATAAATTTTAATATTTATACCCGTCTCCCTTGAAGCTGCAACGTTGTTGGCTGCTCTCACTCATCCCAATCACTTAGTAAGTCTAAGCTCATGGGGCGGAGCTCCTTTGCCGCCTAGCTGCAACTCCAATGGCTTTGGGTATATAGTGTGATAATTAAACAATATTTGTGCGAAAGGTTATTGATCCGCATCAAACATAAACAGTCTGTTGGTCAAAGTACCGCAATATTAACTGGTGTGAGGGCGGCAACCGGTGAGCTGATTGTGACTATGGATGCTGATGGTCAAAACGATCCCAACGACATTCCTGTTATGCTGCAACAAGCCCTGCTACAACCTGAAGACACAACAACGGCAGCTAAAACACTGGTTCAACATAATTAACCAAACAAAACCTTTGTAAGCTTACCAGCCTTACCTATGTTGGCCTTAATCTCCGCCCCCTATCTGCTACAAATTATCCACCATAAATG
>Ga0316204_10004733_pt1 | contig 23881 bp, 22 predicted proteins | sample 6monrhotite_MG_2_FD_205661 | JGI IMG/M metagenome (GOLD analysis project Ga0316204, IMG submission 205661) | Microbial mat bacterial communities from mineral coupon in-situ incubated in ocean water Damariscotta River, Maine, United States -... | ecosystem: Environmental > Aquatic > Marine >... | reverse complement strand
TACAGATTGCCAACACGAACAAGAGCCCGGCTGTGCCGTGCAATCGGCGATTCTGGGCGGTGATCTCGATGAAGCCCGTCTCACTCGCTATCGCAAGCTGGAAAAGGAAGTCGCTCACAATGAGGCGGCGCTCCACCAGAAGCGGGCCAAGCAACGGACCTTCAGCAAGGTTATTCGCAACAACCAGTCACAAAGATGGAGCCATCGCAAAGGATCCTGACCTGAAGTCTAACCGCAAGTTGACGTATAGGTCAGACTAGACAAAGCCGAAACTTCCCGCAGTCTGCCTATCAAGGACAAAACTCGGGAGTTCCAAATGCGCGAAGCCGTCATCGTTTCCACTGCTCGCACGCCGATTGGCAAAGCCTATCGCGGCGCGTTCAACAACACGCAAGCTCAGGAATTGGGCGGCCACGCGATCAAACATGCGGTCGAACGGTCCGGTATTGATCCAGCGGAGATTGATGATGTCGTCATGGGCGCCGCCATGCAGCAAGGCTCGACTTTCCAGAACACGGCACGCCAGTGCCTGATCCGTGCGGGCCTGCCCAACAGTGTTGCCGGTCAGACGATGGACCGCCAGTGCGCCTCCGGCATGATGGCGATTGCCACCGCCGCAAAGCAGATCATCTCGGACGGGATGCAGATCACGGTCGGTGGCGGTCTGGAATCCATTTCGCTGGTCCAGAATGAGCATATGAATCTGCATCGGGCTTTTGATCCCTGGATCAATGAGCACAAGCCATCGCTTTACATGTCCATGCTGGAAACCGCCGAGATTGTCGCCGAACGCTATGGCGTGTCGCGGGATGTACAGGACGAATATTCCTTGCAGAGCCAACAACGTACCGCCGCCGGTCAGGAAGCGGGCAAGTTTGATGATGAAATCGTGCCGATGGCATCGAAAATGGGAGTCTTCAACAAGGAGACCAAGGAAATCACCATTCAGGACGTGATGTTGGCCAAGGATGAAGGCAATCGGCCATCGACCACGCTGGAAGGTTTGCAATCTCTGAAAACCGTGCACGCCAATGGCCAACAAGTCGCCGAAGGCAAATACATCACTGCGGGCAATGCCTCGCAGCTTTCCGATGGTGCGTCGGCATCGGTGCTGATGGAAGCCAAAGAAGCGGAAAAGCGCGGACTGGAACCACTCGGCATTTATCGCGGCATCGCAGTGGCCGGGCTCGATCCGGACGAAATGGGCATTGGCCCGGTATACGCTGTGCCGAAACTTCTGAAAGCCAATGGCCTGACCATGGACGATATCGGCCTGTGGGAATTGAACGAGGCATTCGCTGTGCAAGTTCTATACAGCCGTGACAAGCTGGGCATTCCAAACGACATTCTCAACGTCAATGGCGGCGCAATTTCCATCGGTCACCCTTACGGGATGTCCGGGGCTCGCATGGTCGGTCACGCCCTGATCGAAGGTAAACGCCGCGGCGCGAAATACGTCGTCTGCACTATGTGTGTCGGCGGCGGAATGGGCGCAGCCGGCCTGTTTGAAGTGGCATAGGGGAGAATGCTTAAATGACTTGGGGTCTTTTGGCGGCTGCTTTTCTGCTGTCGCAATCCAGTGGTCTAGCCAACGAGCCAGCAACCATAACGGTCAACGGAGAAGGCCGAGCGGAAGAGCCAGCAACAAGCTTTTCATTCGTGGTCGATATTGTTGGAACCGATACAGACCGAGTCGCTGCTCTCGCAGACGTCTCTGAACGATTGCAGACAATTCGCGAAAATCTCTTGAGCATGGAGGGGCTCGACAGGCTGGTTCTGGAATTCACAGAATTGGAAGTCGAGCCAATGTATTCGAACTGTGGTGGATCGCGAAATTCATGTCCGATCTCGGGTTGGCGCGTTACAGCCCCTCTCGGTGTCAATGGAAGGCCCGCGATTGAGGGTCCCAATGCGGTATCGCTCGCTGCTGAATCTGGAGCTACGGAAACCAGTTACCTTCAATATGACGTCGAAGACATTCTGGCCTTGAGCCAGACGGCTCGACTCCATGCGGTCGAAGATGCGCGAAGCCAGGCAAATGCTATTGCAGATGCTCTCGGTATGGAAATTGGCGGCGTGCAACGTGTTTCTTACGGTGCATCCCATTCCAGCCAAGTCAGACATCCAGACTTCGAAAATGACAGAATAATTGTGACGGGCTCGCGCATCGCAGCGAGCGTCAGATTCGAAGCAGATCAACCAATGCGTTTTGAGGACGAGGATGTCACGATTACATTCATTCTCGTCCCAGCGGAGGAATAACGCATGACCACTCGCCTCCCTGCCCCAACCCGCGAAGAGATTGCCGAAGCTGGCATGAAGCTGATGGCGGAGAACCCGTTCTTTGCAGTCGGTGAAGCCGAGATTCGCGGCGCGACTTTTCGCGTTTTCAAGAATGCTCCGAATAATACGGATGGCCTCTTGTTCATGTGCGACATGCATGCCGACAAAACGGCTGTCGTGGCGGGCGATTTCCGCTGGACATTTGCAGATCTGGCCCGGGAAAGCCGAGCTGTCGCTGCCGGGCTGACCAAGATGGGCGTGAAGAAGGGCGACCTGGTCGCCACCGCCACGCGCAATTCACCGGAATGGATGGCGACCTATCTGGGCGTCACACAAATTGGTGGCGTGATCGTGCCGCTCAACGGCTGGTGGACGCCGCATGAAATGGAATTTGCGCTGAAGGATTGCGGCGCGAAAATTCTGCTGGTCGATGGCGAGCAATCTCCGAAATTCCTACCGCTAAAGGACCGGTTCGGCCTGACTCTGATCTCCGGAACCGGCGAATTTGACGGGCAAGATCACACCTGGTCTTCAGTCCGTGACGCAGGTGTGGGCGAAACCCCACCGACAGAGGTCGTTGGAGACGATGATCTGATGTCGATCATGTACACGTCCGGATCTACGGGCGACCCCAAAGGGGTGATGCTCACCCATCGGGGGGCGTGGGCAGTGATCCTGTCCTTTGGTTTTGTGATGTCCGCGGCCAAAGAAACCCCAAAAGGAGCGGCGATGTCGGAGGCCGCGGGTGACCTTGGCATTCTGGTTTCGGTTCCGCTTTTCCATGTCACGGGAACCCATCCGGTGTTCATGCTTTCGCTGATCCTCGGGCGGAAAATGGTGCTGATGCGGTCGTGGAAACCGCAAGAAGCCGTTCGCCTGATCAAGGATGAGAAGATCACCAATTTTGTTGGCGTTCCCACTATGTCGCACGAATTGATGTTGGCCGCCGAGGACATGGGCGAAAGCCTCGACACATTGATGGATCTTTCTGCGGGAGGTGCAAAACGCCCGGCGGCTCATGTGAAGCGGCTCGCGGACAGTTTCAAACGGGCCTATTCTTCAACAGGCTATGGTCTGTCGGAAACCAGCGCGCTCGGCACGTATAACGGGCTAGAAGATTACCAACGCAAGCCGGGTTCATGCGGACGCGCTGTGCCGCCTGTTACAGACGTTCGCATTGTCGGACCTGACGGGAAAGATGTGCCAACCGACGAACCGGGGGAGGTCTGGATCAAGACCCCAGGTGTTTTCGCGGGCTATCTCAACTTGCCAGAAGAAACCGCCAAAGCGCTGACGCCCGATGGCTGGTTCAAATCCGGCGATGTCGGCACGATGGATGAAGACGGGCTTGTTTCTATCGTTGACCGCCTCAAAGATATGATCGTTCGGGGCGGCGAGAATGTCGCTTGCCTTGAGGTCGAAGCGGCACTCGTCAAACACCCTCGTATACTGGAAGCCGCTGTTATTGCGGTGCCGGATGAGCGATTGGGTGAAGCGGTCGGCGCGGCGATCTACACCAAGCCGGGCATTGATATCACGCTTGATGAGCTCAATGATTTTCTGGAAGACGAGCTTGCAAGTTTCAAACGGCCCGAGCACCTCTGGCACTTCAACGAACCTCTGCCGCGTGGCGGAACCGAGAAGGTGGACAAACCCGGCTTGCGGAAAAAGCTATTGGGCGGTAGCTCATAGGGAATGAAAATTACCCTTGATGTCCGTTTCATGATGCTGGCGCTTTTGGTGCTGGCACTGGCTTGGGCATTACGTGCTGCCGGTGACGTACTCCTACCGTTTCTGATTGCCGGATTTCTAGCCGTCATCCTCGAACCGCTCACGCGACGATTCTGCAAATGGGGCGCGCCGCGTTCTCTGGCAGCGCTCGTTTCCACGCTATTGGCTGTGCTGGTGATTGCCGGGCCAATAGTGGCCATCACGCCCATTGTCATTATCGAAGGTCGGGATCTAGTTGCGCGCTTGCCAACGCTCATCGACAACGCATTTGTCGCAACCGGGCAGATAGCCGCCGCAATGGGCCTCGATCTGCCCGACATGACCCTAGAAGGGCTGACCGGCGAAGGCAATCCGGCCCGCGCTATCGGCAGCCGTATTGCCGGTTCGGTTACCGGCGCCATATCCGGCGTGCTCCTGACTTTCTTGACGCCCGTTGCGCTATTCTTTTTTCTCAAGGACTGGCCGGGAATTTCCAAGACGATCAGTAGCCTGCCGCCGCGCCGGTATTCGGACGAGTTGCGACGTATCGTTCGCGAAATTAATCTCCAGCTCTCTCGCTATGTTCGCGGGCAGTCTCTGGTCATCCTCATACAGGCCATTTATCACGCTGCGGCGCTGGCGGCTCTCGGGCTGAATTATTCGGTGGCGATTGGCATTTTGACGGGCTTGTCGGCAATTATTCCGGTCGTTGGTAATCTCATCATGTTCGCGCTCGCCATGCTGGTTGCTGTCAGCCAATTCGATACGATCTGGCCGATATTGGGCGTTATCGCCGTTTATGGAACCGCACAAATTCTTGAAACGGTCTGGCTTTCGCCCAATCTGGTGGGCGGACAAATGAGGCTTCATCCCTTGTGGATCATGGCCGGATTACTGATTGGCGGAGCACTGTTCGGATTTCTGGGTGCGCTTCTCGCGCTTCCAATGGTTGCCGTCGGCAGTGTCGTTGCCAAGCATGCCGTCGAGGGGTGGAAAAGTAGCGAATTCTATAAAAAGCCCGATCCGCCAAAGGTGAAATCAGGATGATGTCATATCTCATGGTTTTGGGCGGTCTGGTGCTTCTCGCCTTTGGCGGCGACGGTCTGGTGCGTGGTGCTGTCGGCATCGCCAATAAGCTGAAGCTATCACCCATGTTTGTCGGGCTGGTGCTGGTCGGATTTGGCACCTCCATGCCAGAACTCGCAACCAGCCTCCATGCGCAGCTTTCGGGATCGCCCAATGTTGCTGTTGGAAATGTTGTCGGGTCCAACACCGCGAATATTCTGCTGATCCTGGGCATTGGGGCGATCATCCGCCCCATACTGGCCGTGCGCGAGGCACTTTTGCGGGACGGGTTGGCGCTCTCTATTGCGACAGCGGCCGCGATCGCAATCCTTCTGTATTCTCCGGTCTCAAACTTGTGGGGCATAGCCCTGATCGCCTTACTCCTGACCTACATAAGTTTGAGCTATGTCATCGACCGCAAGCGGGGAGACAAGGCTGCCTCTCTGCACGAAGCGGAAGCAGCGAGCGCTGGCGCACCCGAGCGCGTATGGCTTGCCATTCTGTTTTTCCTCGGCGGGCTGGTTGGCGTTCTCATTGGCGCGCGCTTGCTCGTCGATGGTGCCATCGACATCGCCACGGCATTTGGCATTTCCGAAGCTGTCATTGGATTGACGATTGTCGCTGTGGGCACATCGCTGCCCGAACTGGCCGCAACAATCGCAGCCGCCTTGCGCCGACAGGGCGATGTCGCATTTGGCAATGTTATCGGATCGAATATTTTCAATGCTGCGGGTGTTCTCGGCGCTGCGGCGCTGGTTCATCCGCTGGAAGTGCCAGCCCGTATTCTGGGTGAAGATATTTGGGTGATGCTGGCGGCAACGGCGATCCTTCTGGTTTTTGCCTTTACCGGACAGCGCGTAGACCGGCGCGAAGGCGCACTACTTCTTGCCCTGTATGCGGGCTATATCATGTGGTTAGCAGGTTCTATCTGATCATTGGGGGATGACATGACGAGATGGTTTTCTATTGCGGGCGGCGTAATTGTGCTGGGCCTTCTGGTATTGGCTGTTATGGCATGGACACCGTCGCCTCCCCGCGCCGATGAAGACGCAATTCGAGCCGCAGCGGCAAACTATTCCGCTCGAATTATTCGCGACAGTTTCGGCGTGCCTCACATCTATGGTGAGACCGATGCCGATGTCGCCTTTGGTCTCGCCTGGGCCCATGCCGAGGATGACTGGGAAACGATTGAACCCACGCTGATCGCAGCTCGCGGAGAGCTCGCACGCTATGACGGCCAAGCCGCAGCGCCCACCGATTATATCGTCCAGCTCTTGCGTGTCCGCGAAACGGTGGAGGCCCGCTACGAAAACGCGCTGTCGGCCGACACTCGCGAAATGGTCGAAGCCTATGCGCACGGCATGAATGCCTGGGCGCTGGAAAATCAAGACCGTGTCCGCCCAGGAGCTTTGCCGGTAACGGGACAGGATGTTGTCGCCGGGTTTGTTTTGCGGACACCCTTTATGTACGGGCTGGATGCCGATCTGGGCGAGCTGTTTGAAGATGAGCGCCAACGCACGATATCAATCGGCGACACACAGACCGCTTTTCACCTTATCGATGGTCAAAACCCGGAACTCGGGTCGAACGCCTTCGCTGTTGCGCCCTCGCGTTCCGATGACGGAGCAACAAGGCTGATCGTCAATTCCCACCAGCCCTTCACTGGGCCGGTCGCCTGGTATGAAATCGGTCTGCATAGCGAAGAGGGCTGGAATGCCGGCGGCGCGACCTTCCCCGGTGCGCCTCTTGTGCTTCACGGGCACAATGAGAATTTGGGCTGGGCACACACCGTCAATCATCCCGACCTTGCCGATATCTATGTACTCGAGATCAACCCCGACGATGAAAACCAATACCGGATGGATGGCGAGTGGATCGATTTCGAAACCGGAAATGCGGCCCTGCGGGTTCATCTGTTCGGACCTTTTTCCTGGGTCGTCAATCGCGAGCTTTTATGGTCCGAACACGGCCCGGTCATCCGTCGCCCCCATGGCACCTATGCCATTCGTTTTTCAGGGAGTGATGAAGTGCGCGGGGTCGAGCAATGGTATCGGATGAACCGCGCAGCGAACTGGGAGGAATGGCGCACTGCGATGGAGATGCGGGCGATCACCAGCCTCAACGCGGTCTATGCGGATCGCGAAGGTAATATCGCCTACCTCTACAATGCCCGGATGCCAGTACGTGTTGAAGGGTATGACTGGCGGGAATATTTGCCGGGAGACAGGTCTGAACTGATCTGGACAGAGTATCAGCCTTTTGAAGCCTTGCCTCTGATCGTGAATCCGCCATCCGGCTTTGTCGCGAACGCGAATAATACGCCTTTCCGGGCGACAGATCCGGCGGATGATCTCGACCGTGCCGATTTTTCGCCGACATTTGGTATCGAGACGGAAATGACCAACCGCAGTCAGCGGCTTTTAAACTTGCTCATCAATGATCCGGAATTGAGCGAAGCTGACTTGCTGGAGTACAAATTCGACCTCTCCTATGCACCGGATTCGCCGGTTGTGCGTCTGGTGAGTCAAATTCTGGCAATGGATCTGGACGAGGAGAGCCTGCTGATTGATGCGCAGGGCGTTCTTGCGGATTGGGATTTTTCGACAAATGTTGATAATCGCTCCGCCGCACTGGGTGTGCTCACAGCTATCAAGTGCATCGTGAACCGGCACGATACGAGGCCTTTCACTTGCGATCCCGAAGAGGCGTTCCGAGCGTCCGCAGAGGACCTGATGGCGCATTACGGACGACTTGATCCGGCGTGGGGCGAAGTTAATCGCCATGTTCGCGGTGATGTTGATCTGCCTATTGACGGTGGGCCGGATATCCTGCGCGCCATCTATTGCGGCTGTGAGGAACTGGACGAAGACGGTCGCTTTGTTGGCGTCGCCGGAGACACCTCCATCATGACCGTTGAGTGGGATGCAGAGGGAAATCTGGACAGCCGGTCCATTCACCAGTTTGGCTCCGCCACGCTGGATGAAACCTCACCGCATTATGCTGATCAAGCGGATGAATTCGTCGCCATGGAATTACGCGATTTTCCATGGACGCAAGATGAAGTTTTGGACGGAGCCACGCGGGACTATGTAGTGGGTGGCAGGGAGTAACTACTCCCCGAAACTGCCCATCACGCCGGGGAAGACGACCGGGCTTTCCGAGCCGTCTTCAGCGACCGACGCGACACCGAAGTAGAAGTTGTCGATGACAACATTTTCGAGTGTGTATTCGGTGACGTTTCCGACATAGCGAGAAAATTGCCATTGCGACTGATCTGTGTAGCGCCAGTAAACCCGATAACCGGCCAGGTTGACCGCAGCCCCGGCATCAGGCTCTGACCAGCGTAGTGTTGTATCGGGTGAGACGGCGCCCTCACTTTCGACATTAGCCGGAAAAGGCGGTGCGCCCGCCATCATCGCCAAAGCAGCCGCATTGAGGCTGGTCAACTTGGCGGCATAGTCAAAGTCCACGAACTCGATCGTATCGCCATAATGACGGCCGTCCTCATTGCGCAAATCCTGATGCTGGCGGTCGTAATGCTCGTGAACTTCCATGATACGGACACCGGGAATGCCGACCTCATTGAAAGGGCGATGATGTCCACCCCGACGAAAACGATCGAGGCGATAGACCAGCATGGTGTCGAGATTGGGGATATATTGATCTGCAACCCGGTCAATCAAACGCGCGAGATTGCGAGACGGGCTATCGACTTCGCCCCCACGAAAGCGGCGTAGCAAAGCCTCTTCAGGTGTTTCGAGCGCGCGGGTGCCTTCTGAGAAAATACGGGCTGTCGAATTGTCGGTGACACCATCAATACCGGTGATGTTGCCGATCATGTCATTGTTCAAAACCGCCTTGATCCGCCAGCCCTGCTCCAGAGCATGAGCCGCGACGATCTGGCCACCAAACAGGCCCTGCTCTTCGCCGGATAAAGCCGCGTAAATGATCGAGCCCGCAAATTCGCGCTGAGACAGCACACGCGCAGCTTCCATGACCCCGGCAACGCCAGAGGCATTGTCGTTGGCACCGGGACTGTCTGAGGTGCCATCTAGCGGATCAGTGACACGGCTGTCGATATCTCCCGCCATCATTACATAGCGATCCGGGTCGAGTGTGCCGCGCTGGATAGCTAGAACGGAAACAACGTCCGTGGGTTCCGGAATGCGGGTCTCGCCTGAAATCGTGTCGGAGACATAGATGACTTCGAGGCAGCCACCGCAATCCGCGGAAATGCGCTCGAACTCATCGAAAATCCAGCGGCGTGCTGCTCCAATGCCGCGGGTTTCACTCAGCGTTTCCGAGAGCGTGTGGCGCGTTCCGAAATCCACCAAAGTCTGAATGTCAGATCCGATCCGCTCGGCAGACACATCGGCAACAATATCGTGAATGGCGAGCACTTCAGACGGCGGTGCCGTCTGGGCTGATGCCATGGACGATGTGGTCAGCACAGCGGCTGTAATGAGCAGGTGGCGCATACGAAAATCTCCCCGGAATAATCCCGGGGAGACTAGCGCGATTATGCGGCATGACCAGCCTGACGCTGGTCAGACCTACAGGATCAAAAACTATTCGCTCTCGAGCACGAAGCGACGATTGTGCGGCAGGGTCGGGCGAGCAGTGTCACCAAACAGGCCCTGATACGCCCGGATCTGAGCTGCCGACGCTGCAAGCGGTTCGGACAGAACGGTCCAGGCCACGACTTCTGAGCAAGGCGGTGTCGTCAAGGAGCCCGAATAACGGAAGCCATCAAGGCTGGCAGGCAGGAAGTTGGTCAGGTCCAGCGAACCGTCCACATTTCCGGTTTCACCCTGCGCCGGAATTGCATTCCAGAGAGCTGCCAGTTCGGCATTCTCTGCACCTTCTTCATAGAAGACGCCGACCACTGCCAGATTGCCGTCAGCCGAGGCGTGAACGAAATGAACTTCCAGAGGATAGGCCTCGCCGTCAACAGTGTGTTCGCTCATCGAATGAAAGTGGAACTGGATGAGATCGTAGCGCGTGCCATTGAGGATCAAGGCGCCAGCATCGGTGTTTGCCGTGAAATTCAGGCTGTTACGGGTGAGTTCGATCGAATCGTCGGCGCTCCAGGCAATTGCCGGCATAACGCCTTCCGCTTCGACAGCGCCGTGCAGATCAATTGGTGATTGCTGAATGCCGGTGGCGCAAACGCCGCCCCAATCACCCACACCGTTTTCGCCTGTATAGCTGTAGTCCTGAGCGATTGCGGCACCCGTGAGTCCCAGTGCGGCGGTGGCAAGCAAAATCGTTTTCATCAAAGTCTCCCTAAACCCTGTAAGGACGCTGCAGATCGGAATGATTTGCATACTTGAGACGCGATCTAGCGTAAAAACCAAGCTGGACAAGGGGGGATTGGATAGAGTTCTGTCCCGTATTTGTAAAGCGGTTCAAGTTTGAAATTTCTTAGGTATAACTGAACTTTGCAAGCCAATTCGAAATATGTCAAACAGGGAGAAGTCGAAACGACCGCCATTTTTTGCAGTAAATTTATGATCTTCAAGTCGGGATTAAAGTCGGCGATTTGGTTGAAAATAAAACTGCTTCACTCACCTCATACACTCTGAGTTGATCGGGACCCGGGCACCCAATCGCATTATGAAGAAATGGTGGGCCCGGAGGGACTCGAACCCCCAACCTAGCGGTTATGAGCCGCCAGCTCTAACCAGTTGAGCTACAGGCCCCCGATGCGCGGGGCGAGAAGAGGAATACTTGTCTCAGGCCCATCCGCCAAGCGGCGATGACTGCGATATGAACACCTCCGCCCTAATGATGCCAAAACGCTGGATGAAACAGGGGTTGAATTGTTAACTTAGAGGAGACTTTCCATGTTCCGCGCCCTGATCCTTGCTTCTGTGTTTATCCTACCCGTTGCTCCCGCTTTTGCGCAGGATGACGAACCGGGTCGCCTGTCGCTCTCGGCCACAGGCGAGGTCAGCGTTACGCCTGATTTGGCCACCGTCCAATCTGGTGTGGTGAGCGAAGCACGCACGGCTTCTGAAGCGCTCAACGCGAATTCCCAGCGGATGAATGGAGTCTTTGCTGCGCTGGCCCGTGCCGGGATTGATCGCCGGGACATTCAAACATCAAACCTCCAGATCAATCCGGTCTGGACGAATTACTCAAATGGCGAAGAGCGCCGCATCACAGGCTACCGGGCCACCAATACGGTTATCGCGCGGGTTGACGAGCTTGATAGTCTGGGTGCCACGATTGATGCTTTGGTCACCTCTGGTGCCAACCAGATCCAGGGCGTGACGTTTGGTGTCGAAGATGACGGCGCCGCACGCCGGCAGGCGCGCCTGAATGCCGTGTCCGAACTGCGCGGGATGGCGGATCTTTACGCTGGTGCACTCGGCATTCAGCTGGGTGGCCTACTGGAATTTTCCGAGAGCGGTGGATATTCACCGCAACCGGTGATGATGCGTGCCCGTATGGAAAGCATGGATTCCGCGACGCCGGTTGCCGCGGGTCAATTGACGATTTCGGTGACGATTAACGGCGTTTATGCCATAGAAGACTAAGCGGATGTGAGCGTATCCACTGGATGGTTGTTTTCGTCGAAGACGATGACACCCGGCTGGTGACGTTCGGCTTCGGCGGTTTCCATTTCAGCATATGCAACGACGATAATGCGGTCACCGACCTGTGCGAGACGCGCGGCGGCACCGTTAATTCCAAATTTTCGCGAACCGCGGGGAGCTGGAATGGTGTAGGTCGTAAAACGCGCGCCATTATTGATGTTCAGGACATCCACCTGCTCGTAGGGCAGAATGCCGGACGCATCCAGAAAATCGCGATCCACCGAGATTGATCCCTCATAGTTGAGATCGGCTTCGGTGACCGCAGCGCGGTGAAGTTTGGACTTCATCATTTTCAGGCGCATGACGTCTCTACCCGTTCAAGATGTTGCGGCGCGTATAACCTATCGAGGCGCGTGGATATAGTGGCTGTGATGAATTCTGCAACGGGGAATGTCCATGTCCAAACTTGCTGCGCTTCAACATGCCATGTCACCAGATATCGAGACCAATCTGGAGACCGCAAGACGCATGTTGGGAAAGGCCGCTGAGGCCGGAGTGAAACTCGCTGTTTTCCCTGAAGTGCAGCTTTCGCCATTCTTTCCGGTGCGCCGAGGCAATGATGCCAGCATTTACGCCATGACCGCCGACCACCCCGCCCTCGCCTCCTTGAGCGAGATGGCACGAGCCAATGGAATTGTGACGGTTGCTAATATCTATTTCGAGGACGACGATGGCACACGGTTTGATGCCTCCCCGATTTTCGATGCGGATGGCACGCTGCTGGGCATCTCGAAAATGGTGCATATCGCCCAGTTCGAAAATTTCTGGGAAAAGGATTATTATGCCTCCGGCTCCGGCTTTGATGTCTATGACACGGCGGCAGGAAAGCTCGGCATTGTCATCTGCTATGACCGGCATTTCCCCGAAAGTTATCGCGCCTGCGCGCTTCAAGGTGCCGAGGTCATCGCGACTCCCACCTGTAATCTGGCTGGCGAGCCGCTGGATTTATTCGCGGCTGAAATGCGGACGTTGGCGTTCCAGAATTCGGTCTATTCTGTTCTCGCTAATCGCTGCGGCACTGAAGGAGAGACTGCCTATGGCGGGCATTCCGTGATCACGGGACCGACCGGCGCCCTGTTGGCGGCAGCAGGTGAGGCAGAAACCGTTTTGACGGCAGGCTACGATCTGGTGCATCGCGCCGAAATCGCAAAAACCTATGGCTGGCTGGATGAGTTAAAGCCCTGGCTCAAGCCGGGGTTGATGGAGGTCTGAATGCAGCTATTTATTCGTTCGCTTAGCTTTCGTCAGGATCTGCAACCTCGACTTCCCAACGTCCGGGATTGTCCTCAAGAAACTGCATGAGCCCGTCATAACCGGATGGGCGCAAAGCTCCCCATAATGCTGCAGCAAAAATCAGCCCAGCCAGCGGCAAAATCCACCAGGATCGCGATATGCGCCGGTCTCGGCTGCGGCGTGCCAACTCGATCTCGGTGACCCAGATGGGTTCCACCAAAAGCCGATATCCACCCAGCCGTTCGGTCAGGATGAATTTTGGCATGGTGCTGTTGTCGCCAAGCAAATTCCGTAGCTTGGCAATCGCATTATTGACCGCCTGATCGCTAAGATGCTCCACTTTCCAGACTTCTGACACCAACCGGGTCCGGTCGACGTATGCAGGGTATGCCTTCGCAAGTGACATCAATACTGCCATCAGCCGTGGTTGAACGGCGTGTTCAATCTGCCCGTCAGATAACGTACGTCGCACAGAATCCACCCGCCAGCTGTCCAGCAAAAACTGCGTTGGAGATGTTTGGTGAGGCATGGTGACTGGCATGTTGACCCGGCTAGGAACCAAATAATGGCACGTCTTCTTGCAATAGGGAAACCCTGCTGATGTGCCACGTTCTAAACCGCTATATCGTAAAATTCGCCTGTCTCTCATCTCTCCTTTTTGGCTCGCCTCTCTGGGCCCTATCGGATTCATCGTCAGTGATCGAATCGAGACTGGCGGTGCTCTCCGAAATCTCGCAACGAATCCAAACCGAACTTTTCGATCCATCACTCGCACCAGACTACCTTGCGCGTCTGTCGGAGATTTCCAGCCAATCCGACCTGACTAAACCTTTGGATAGCGATGAATTTGCGCTGAGAATTCACTGGGCCTTGCAGGCGGTACAGGCAGATGGGCATCTAAGTATTTACGGGCCGCAGCGAACACAGAATTTACTCGGACAATTTTATACTGATGAGGATGAAGTTTCAGAAAGCGGCCGAACATCTGATGCGCCACCACCTTTTTCTGTTACCCATCATAATGTGGCAGACGGTTATGCCGCGATCATTTCCATGACCGGTTTTGCTGACTCGGATGAAATTGCAGCAGAGTTGAACGCGACAATGGGGGCCCTTCCACCGGGAACGCCGCTCATTTTTGACCTTCGTGGAAATCGCGGCGGCAATGCCCGGCACTTCCGACTGCTGTCCGGATGTTTGTTTTCGGAAACGACACCTGTTCACGCGATCCGTTGGCGCGACGGCGACGGATTTCGAACAATAGTCCGCCATTCGGAACCGGACCCGGTCTGCAGCCATCACGCTAACTCACCCATATATGTTCTCGTCGATCACCAGACGGCCTCAACTGCCGAGCTGATGCCGTTTATCCTGCAAGCGCGGCGGCGAGCCGTTATTGTCGGCGAAACAACATATGGTGCCAGCCATGCCGCCGAATTCTACGAGCTTCCGGGTGAGTACAGCATGATGATACCTATCGGTGCCACCTACGACCCTGTTACGGGAGGAGACTGGGACGGCGTTGGTGTTATCCCCGATATTGCGGTCAAGTCAGATAGAGCTCTTGAGGCAGCACTTGTTCACTACAGTGGGCAAGTTCTATGCGCTCGCCTCGCACCGAGCATGCCTGGTTTTACCTGCGAAACAGACATTCCGGAGGAATAGCGGTTCAAAGCGCGTCAACGGTCGATACGCACTCGCGAAGGCCTAACCTTCGCGCCATTTTTCCATGGCGGAGGAGATGGCGAAAGCTTCTCGGTATTTCGGGCTGTCGGACTGGCGAGGTGCGCGGTCGCGTGTCAGCTCCATGATCTCGGCGAGCTTGTTGTGCGATGCGCCCGATTGCCCGGCGCCAATATAAGCGTGGAGCTCGACCAGAGCATTCGACAGCGGATCGTCGGCGCGGATGACGAAATACGGCTCGTCTTGAGCGAGGTCATCATAGCAATCGAATTTGGATTTGTTGGACTTGGAGCCCAGAGTGCGGTCAGTCGACATGGCAGCAGCCTTCTTGAATACGAATCACTAACTGCAGTGTAGCGCGATGATCAAAATTGTTCAGCCCGCAGCGCCGTCGTCCAGAACCGGCCCGCGGGCCATCGAGTTTTGAAAGATCATACGCATGAGGCCCGGCGTCTCCGCATCCACGGTGCGGGCCAGATGATCTTGCAAGTTCTGAGGAATAGAACCTTCTGGTGCCAAAGGGTTTTGCGCGGTCACGGACGCTTCAAACAACGCCTCATCGCCTTGCGCGTCGCCCGTCAATTCGGCAATCCGATGCATGACCACCGCCGAACACGCTGGCGAACTGCCCGCATCACGAAGCGTGCCTATGGATAGCCCGTCCAGCACTTCGGCTTTTTGACGGGCGACGCCATTAAAAATACCAAACATCATAGTGACGCTGTCTTCGTCGGACGCGATTGAGAATAATTGGTGTTGCAGGAGAAGGGCGCGACCGCGATAGCGGATGCCCTCCACCCCGGTCGAAAACTCGATCACACCATGCGCATTTGTGCGGATCATGGTGATGTCGTGCAAAAAACGCCCCGGAAGATCGCTGGAATACCGAGTTGAGCGCCAGATGCCTTCATAGGCCACAGCACGCCGTTTGGCACCGCGCGTCGCTTCTTCAAGCAGAACGTCGGGAATCCAATCACCCATGGACGATGAGCCGACCGGAGCGGTGACACCAAGGCGCGCGGCGAATGATGCCGGATCGCTATCCCAATCCAGCATGGAATAACCATCCACACGCTCCGCAATATATTGCGTCAGCAAAGACAGATTATGCTCGGATGGCTTCACGGTTCCGGAGGCCCAGCGGCCCACCAGAGACTTGTCGACATTCAGCCCGGCGGCCAATCCAGCACGGCTGATCGACAGCGATTTCAGCACAATCTGGAGCTTTTCGGCGAAGGGAGTCTTTGGCATGGCGGAAATGTGTCACGGGTTGCATTTCGATGCAACCAAGTTGCATGCCGGTGCAACCCCATGCGCGCGCTGTTGTTCAATGCTGCACCTGCGCGCATGCCTCCAACCCCTGCAAAGAGCGCCTCGTAATCACCGCGCTATCGTTGAGGGACGAGCCGGTCCAGCTCAATGGAGATAAAGATGAGCCTGAAGAAAACACTCATAGGCGGCCTCGCAGTCGCTGCAATGACCACCGCCATTTCATTCGCTGATGGAGCCGATCTTCCGTTCGCCATGCATGATATGAACGTCACCTATCATACGCCGACGATCAATATCACGGTCCGAAATGTTGCGAATTCCACCGATCCGGCTGATCGCGACTTACGCGTGGTGTCCAATGCCAATGTCGATATCAACATTCAGGGGCAAGTCTGGTGCAATTCCTATGATCACGCCGAGACCGCAGCATTGCGCGCTCACGCGCTGCTGAGCCATGTGAACATCATTTCGGCACCCGGCGGCGGCACGACACCTTTTCTGTTTGGACCACCGGACGCATTTCCAGATCACACCCAAACATTCAACGGCACGAATACATTGGAAAATTTCGACATCAATTTTCCACTCGAACTGGCGACAATGTGGGATTCTGATGCCCTCATTGATATGGCCCTCTTCAATGCGGTTCGATCCGTCGAGGAACATCTGGAAAACTTCACTGACAACAATGCTGGATCAGAAGCTGATTTCCTGCGCCAGGATGATGTCTTTGAAGTTCAATTGCCTGTCAGCGCCGTTGGCTGGTGCTCTTACGAGAGCAACATTCTCGACAATGAATATGCCGGAGCACGTTATCTGAATGTCACTGCCGCAATTTTCTATCAGGGCGATGACGATATTCAGGATGTGATCGGCACCGTGAGTGGTGCCAATACCGTCGCAGCGCCAACACCAAGCCGGGCACGCGGCACAACAACGACCCGCGGATCATCCGCTACTCCGCCTGCTCGCAACACCCGCCCTGCCCGTGCACAACCATCACGCTCAGATCGAAATAAGCAGCAGCGCAGAGCTCCTGCTCGTGGCCAAAACCAAATTGACGTAGATAGCGGAACTGGCGGTTCAGCATCGGTTTCCAGCTATGCCCGTGTCGACGGCATTCCGGGACCGGCCTCAAATTCTAGACTTGGGAATGACGGCCTGGACACAGATAGTGATGGCGCAACAGCGCTGGTTGGTCTGCTTCTACCAGCCGTCCAGTCGGCTCGAGAAGCCGCACGAGGTTCGCAAACACCGGGTGTTGAGCCGGATGAAATCGATGCTCCGAGTCAGGCAAATACTGGTGTGGAGCCCGATGAAATCGACGCGCGTGCGACAGCACCACAATCGGCAGCATTGGATGCATTGAGAATTATCAATGAAGTCGACGCCAATACCGACCAAGCCGGTCGCGGCGACAGTGGTGAAGCTCATCTCGATTATCTGGTCATCATAATGGAAGCGGCTGTCGATTAAGCTTCAGATCAAGCGGGCAACCCCTTTCAGGCTGCCCGCTTCCCCAAACAACACACCAAACTTGTCTTCACAGACATGGCATGGAGAATATCATGAACACGAAGTTATTCATCGGCGCCGCCCTTGGTGCGATCACTCTTATTTCACTTGCCGGCGCGGCCAGTGCCCAACAGGGCGTCCGTGCCCAAAGGCAAACGGTTGTCAACGAAGGTAATTTTGCGCCGAACACGCCGGTTGAGGAAGCCTCTTGCCGTATCTACCGAACCTGGATGACTGAAAGCGGTCTGGTTTTCCATTGCGACGGACTCGCCATGGTCTTTGACGGTGGAAATCAGTCCGGCGGTATTGCCGCAGCAGCAGCCATGTTACTTCAATTCCGCAGCGACGAATTGAATGTCTTCGTTCGGTATCAAATGGATCCAAACAATTCCGCCTGCGCTGAAATTCGCTACACGCGTTATGCCAACATGTTCGAACATGGCCAGTGCGCTAGGGCGATCTCCTTCGGCTACTAATCCAAGCCTCTGGATGGAATTTGCGGGCGGTCCCTATCGGAGCCGCCCGTTTTCGTTTCAGTCCAGCAAATAGAATGCATCGGCCTGGTAATCGAGCGCGAAACCGGGAAACAAACTCAACACGTCCATACCGAGGATCAAGGCCGGTTCGTTTTCTACCCCGAAAGTTCGAAAAATGGGGCTGCCTGAAAATTCGATAGCTGTTTCGGCGCTGGTCGTTTCTGCGATCCGGACACCCGACGCGAAGCCGGCATAGCGCGTGGATATGTGCTGAGTGATCCCGACTATGGATTCTTCCGCTTCCAACTCGTCTCGCGAAAGGCCCAAGGCTTCCATCAAGGCAAAGTTGGCGATACTGTGCGCGGCGCCTGTATCGACAATGGCGCGCACATCCACGCCGTCAATCTGGACTTCGATCAGAGCAAAACTGCTGTAAAGCCAATCGACAGGAATCGCAGACTCTGAATCGCTCAGATCGAGCGCTCCAAAACTGACGCGGCGGTTTTCGAAATCAAACTGGATTTGCGATCCTGCGAAAAAATCCTGCCCCAAAATCCCATCATGACCGAGATCATCGCCGCCGTGGGCAATTTGAGCCGCAATATAAATGCCATCCTCTGCGCGTTGCCGGCCAATTTCGATAGAAGCAACACGATACAAGTCCATGAAGTCGATGCCCGCAGCGCCCTGAACCTGTACCTGGTTGTCTGGGTCGGGTTGGAGCTCGAAATCAGCAACAATGGCTGGGCCAATCGTCGTGCGTTGCGCGGCTGAATCAATCACAAACACATATTGTGCTGTGTCGTTGACCGTAACGAGAGCGGACGGGCGTCCACCAGAATCAAATATAATTTCGCTTGTCGTCACGGACTGATCGGCCATAGCAAATGTCGGTAGAATTAGACCAAGGACGAGGCCGAAAACGGATGGGGAAAGGCGCATAGATAACTCCACATTTGTTGATGGGGTTTGCCTAGGCGGAAGTGCTCCGCTTTGTATTGGAGGAATGTGAGGTGTAGAGCGCCGCTCTAATGCTTGCCGGTGGGGCGCCATATTTGCGCTTTACGGCAATGGTCATGTGAGCTTGATCATAAAACCCCTCATCATAGGCAATGGCCGAAATCGCCTCGTCGGTTTCGATCAGTCGCCGGCACACCCTATCCAGGACCAAGACCTGCCGGGCCTGTTTAGGCGCACACCCAAAATATTCGTCAAACGCGCGGGCGAAATGTTCACGCGCCACCAGAAACTGGCGAGCAATGTCGGCGATAGGCGCTCTTGAGTTGAGCACGCATTGCCGCGCCTCGATCAACCATTGTGGTGGCGTTCCGGCACCGCCCGTTTGCGCCGCTCGACAGGCATTGGCGACCGTCTCAAACGTGTTGAGCTCGCGGCATTGACCAGCGCTTATCCTGTCTACAGAAATGACGTGATTTGTCTTCGCCAAACGAGCGCCAAGCCGCCGCGCCAAGCGTGCATCATGGATATGGATATTTCGGCATTTCGTCTCGTCGCTGGCTATGATTTCATGAGCCAGTGAGGCGGGAGATAATCGCCATTTGCCGCGATCAATACGCAGTCCCTCGCCTTGATCGTTTTCTTCGAAACTGCCCGAAACAACTTCCAGCAAATGCCAGCAAGAATGCGCGTGTCCCTTCCAGTGGGCACGGGCCGCAATGGTAAAACTGGCTTCGGTGAAAGGCACACCCGTCAGTGCCAAGGAAAGTTCAGATTGAGCCAACATGCAATCGGCATATTATGGTCGCTCCAACCGATCCAGCACTCAGAACGCGACTATCCAATGTTTAATGATGGCTCAGGGTCGCCTTAATCTTGCGAGAGATGCAGGATGATTTGGCGTTCGTGCGGCTGGGTGCGGTGCTCGAACAGATAGATTCCCTGCCAGGTGCCAAGCGCGAGACGCTCGTCGGTAACCGGGATCGAGATGGAAGTAGCCGTCAATGCCGTCTTAATATGCGCGGGCATGTCATCGGGACCTTCGGTGATGTGACGCAACCATCCCATGGAAGGATCGCTCGCGGGCGGGACCAAACGACGGAAGAACTCATTCAGATCCCGCCGCACATCTGGATCAGCATTTTCTTGGATAACCAGCGAGCAGGATGTGTGCCGGACAAAACAGGTGAGCAGGCCATCGTCGGTCCCCGCCTGCACCACAAAGTCTGCGACCTCGCGCGTAAAATCGTAGAGGCCAGAACCGTTGGTGGAAAGACGGAGCGTGCTTTGGGGCATTAGCGGTGCTCCCGATGAGGGTCGGACACTCCTGTTTCCGATGCGGATTTCCGCCAGAAAACTCCGAATTTGTCTATCTTCACTATTTTATCTGTGATGCCTCGGGCTGTGCGGAAGTCACTGATTGCGCGTTCGCAGGTCGCAAGGCCATAATCGTCAACGATGCAATACCCACCAGGCGACAGCTTGTCGTAAAGCGCCTCCAGCACTTCGATCGTCGATCCATACATGTCGCCGTCCAGCCTCAGAATCGACAGGTTTTCGATGGGGGCATTCGGCAATGTATCGGCGAAGAAGCCTTTGATAAACACGACCCGATTATCAAGCAGACCATAGCGCTTGAAATTGCGCCGGACCTCTTCCTCGGCAACCGCAAGCACATCGTATTCATGGAGGGTATCTCCGGAATCAGCCGGGTATTTGCCCGGTTCCGGTGCCGGCAAACCTTCAAAGCTGTCTGCAACAAAAACACGCCGCTGCGTATCGCCCAACGCTTCCAGCATACCGCGCATGAATATACAACTTCCGCCGCGCCAAACGCCTGTTTCTATAAGATCACCGGGGATATCGTCTTTCAGAACAGATCGGATACACGCTTCCAGATTGTCCAGCCGTTTGAGGCCGATCATCGTATCGGCATAGCCGGGCCAATATTCTCCGCCTTGCCGGGCAGTTTCGGACGGGCAGTGATCAACCGCCAGTATATATCCCCACCGCGATAGAAATCGGGACAGGTGTATCAGAATACGCTCACTCAGTTTTTTGCGGCGAGCAGTGAAGAACCCGACCGGCATCGGCGGTTCTGGCCACAGCTGGAACGACAACGTCTTCTTCAACAGGTCAATGTAGAGGTCGTCGCTACGCACTGCCGCGTTACCTCCACATCATTCCAATACAAAGCTCAACGTCAGACTCTTCCTAATTATCCAGGAAGCTCCGCAACTTGCGGCTACGGCTTGGGTGTTTGAGCTTGCGTAGTGCCTTGGCTTCAATCTGGCGAATACGTTCGCGTGTCACCGAGAATTGCTGCCCGACTTCTTCCAGCGTGTGATCGGTATTCATGCCGATGCCGAAACGCATCCGAAGAACCCGCTCTTCACGTGGGGTCAGTGAGGCCAGAACCCGCGTGGTGGTTTCACGCAAGTTTGCATGGATCGCCGCGTCGATTGGCAGGATCGCATTCTTATCCTCGATGAAGTCACCGAGATGCGAATCTTCCTCGTCACCAATCGGCGTCTCGAGACTGATAGGCTCTTTGGCGATTTTCATCACCTTGCGCACTTTTTCCAGCGGCATGGCGAGCTTTTCAGCGAGTTCTTCCGGTGTCGGCTCACGGCCCCATTCGTGCAGGAATTGCCGTGAGGTGCGAACGATCTTGTTGATGGTCTCGATCATGTGCACCGGAATACGGATGGTGCGGGCCTGATCCGCGATAGAGCGCGTGATCGCCTGACGAATCCACCAAGTGGCGTAGGTCGAAAATTTGTAACCGCGACGATATTCAAATTTATCGACCGCTTTCATCAGGCCGATATTACCTTCCTGAATGAGATCGAGAAATTGCAGGCCGCGATTTGTATATTTCTTCGCAATCGAAATAACCAAACGAAGATTAGCTTCCACCATCTCCCGCTTGGCGATACGCGCTTCGCGTTCGCCTTTTTGCACAGCCTTTACAAGGCGTCGGAAGTCATCGACAGGCACGCCAGATCGAGTGGCGATCTCCGCAATGTCTTCTCGAACCTTCTCAACCTCAACGGCTTCACGTTCGACAAAACGCTTCCACGCTTTGGTTTTTACATTGTAATCGTCGAGCCAATTCGGATTTGTTTCGTTTCCGAAGTAAGCTTCCATGAACTGAACACGAGACACGCCATGCGCATCGGCCATGCGCAGGAGTTTGCCTTCCAGCGCCATCAATTCCTTGTTGATCGCATAAAGCTGCTCGACCAAAGCTTCGATACGCGCATTGTTCAGATGAAGACTATTGAGCTCGGTGACGATCCGGTTTTCCAGCTCGTCATATTTCTCGCGGCTTTGCTTGGTGAGGTCTTTGCCCTCGGCACGAGCGGTGACGAGTTTATCCTGTAGCTTGCGGAACGCGGTGAAGTCGGCGGCGATCGCATCAAGCGTCACCATGACTTCTTCGCGGAGCTCTGCCTCCATGGCGGAGAGAGAGAGGTTTACGCCTTCTTCTTCGTCATCATCGTCGTCAGTGCTTTCGCCGTCTGTCTGGCCTTCTTTTTTCTCCTCTTTTTTCTTTTCCACGTGCCCTTCAGGCATTTTCGGTGTGGGCTTATCTTCCGGCTTCCCGCCTGGCTGCTGATCGGGGCGTCCGGTCTCGGAATAATCCGGCTGCGGGTTCTTGCCGCCATAGGTGGCGTCGAGGTCGATCACATCACGCAAAAGCACGCGGCCTTCGGCCACTTCCTCGCGCCAAACCATGATGGCTTCAAACGTCAGCGGGCTTTCGCACAAACCACGGATCATCGCGTTGCGGCCTGCCTCAATGCGCTTTGCAATGGCGATTTCGCCCTCTCGAGAGAGCAGCTCCACCGTCCCCATTTCGCGCAAATACATACGAACAGGATCGTCTGTCCGGTCGGCGGAGGACGGCGTGTTCTGGCCAGTAACAGCAGTAGAGCCTTTGGAAGCTACAGCTTTGCCACCCTCAGCGTCGTCATCCGTATCTTTTTCTTTGTCGCTGTCATCATCATCGTCTTCGTCGTCTGAGCTATCTGACTTAGGTTTTGCTTCACCTTCGTCGTCTGCCGTATCTTCATTGTCGATCACATTGACGCCGACTTCAGAAAGTTGAGCAAGCACATCCTCGATCTGCTCTGAGGTAAACTCCTCCTCTGGCAGAACTTTGATGATTTCATCATGCGTGACAAAGCCGCGTTTTTTCGCGGCTTTGATCATCGCCTTTACGGACTGATCCGTGAGATCGAGCAGCGGTCCATCCTGTTGTGTTTCACCGGAATTGCCTGAATCTGCCGATTTCGTTTTTGTTGCCATTACCCGTTTTTCCCGTCCGGCAGCATGAAGCCGCTCGTAATCCCTGACTATGCCCGACCTATTTGTCGGTCTGCCGACGCGCCTTGCCGCGGCGATGGATTTCCATCAAGCCACGCAGCGTATCGGCATCATCATTCTCAATTTCCTCGGCGAGCCGAGACCGCATTTCTTGCCGCTTTGTATTATACCCCGTCTGTTCCATATAATCGCTTGCGATGCGTGTCCAAGCCTCTTCGCGCTGGATAGCAGTTGCCGCATCTCCTCCCAAGGCCGCGCGCATGGGGTGTTTCTCAAGATCCAGCCGTTTCAATGCCGCCGCAAAGCCCTGCCCTGCAAGGTAATTACGCAACCCTCCAGACTGCTCGACATGGCCCTCAGCGAGGGCGTCAAGAATAGCATCTCGAAGTGCATCTAATTGCGCGCATTTCAGTCCGGACAAACGTTCGGCCTGATTTTCTGCAATTTCGGGGTACTCGACCGCCGCCAGTAGCAAATGACGCAAGCGCGTGGGAATCGGTCCGGATTCGACAAGCCGCTTGGTTTCCGCCGTCGCTCCCAATGCCGCGCCCTTCTTGAAATAACGACCGCCAGAACGCTGCGTCGACCCAAAAACCTTCTCAAGCTTCTGATCAAATTCTCGCTGATATTCCTCACGGACCGATTGATCTTCAATTCGGTAGAGCATGGCCCGTAAACGCTTGCGAAACGCCGCGCGGCGGTCCGGATCATCGAGCGGTTCTTTTTCCGCTTCGATATCCCAGAGGATGGACG
>Ga0316204_10004731_pt1 | contig 23883 bp, 19 predicted proteins | sample 6monrhotite_MG_2_FD_205661 | JGI IMG/M metagenome (GOLD analysis project Ga0316204, IMG submission 205661) | Microbial mat bacterial communities from mineral coupon in-situ incubated in ocean water Damariscotta River, Maine, United States -... | ecosystem: Environmental > Aquatic > Marine >... | reverse complement strand
ACCGATGCCGCATTGTCAGAGAAAAATCGCATGGAAAGCCCTTGGAACGAAGCGCAGAGATCGTCAAGTATCGCGCGATTTCCCCAGCATTTTTATGCCAATTTGCGATTGATCAGCCCGTTGCCGTTTATCGAAACCGGGCTTGTCTTGGTCGAAATCAACCTAGCAGGTTACCAATGATACTATAGCGATGACAGTTGTAGTTGCTGAGGCAGCGACTGCTTGATGGGAATTTTGTCCGTTCGGGTCTTTTTGATTCATCGGCCAATTTGCTCTCACGATTGGAGGGAATTGTGAACCTAACCGCTATCGCATTGAAATATCCAGCTGCCGTTTCGGCAGTTCTAGCGCTCATTGCGTTGATAGGAATCGTTTCCGCATTTGGTACACCCATTCAGCTTTTCCCTGATATCGAACGTCCGAGTCTATCGGTGCAAGCCAATTGGCGCGCCGCCAGTCCGAAAGAGATCGAATCAGAAATCACCATCCCGATCGAAGATGAATTGCGCGGCCTGCCCGGTCTTGTCACGACACGTTCCTGGTCGAATAATGGCAATGTTTGGCTCAACCTGGAATTTGCTCTCGGCACCAACATGGATAAGGCTTTTTCCGAGGTGTCGAGCCGTGTACAGCGTGTTCGCAACTGGCCCTTGGAGGCGGATCGTCCATCTGTGGGTGGTGCCAATGGTCAACAGGGCGAATCGCTGATCTATCTTTTTCTGCAAGCTTTGCCTGACAGCAATATGGACGCTGAAGCCCTAACGAAATTTGCCCGCGACACATTTGTTCCGAAAATTGAATCGGTCGAAGGTGTTCAGGGTGTCTCGGTAGAGGCACCAACTGGCGAGCGGATATTGCGCATCCGATTTGATCCTTGGCGTCTTGCTCAACTCAACCTCACCATCGATGAGCTATCCAGAGCAGTTGGGCGTTTTCAAGACGTTGGCGGCGGGACGGTTGACGTGGGTCGTCGTGGCTACGCGCTTCGATTTGAGGGCAATTTTTCAGCTGAACAAATTGGTAATCTGACGGTCGCGCAACGTGGCACAACTGTCATCAGGATGAGCGATATCGCCGACATCAATGTCGGGCCGGACAAGGCATTCGGCGTTACCTATCAAAATGGTAATCCAGCCATTGGCATGCGCGTCATCCGCCAGCCTGGTAGCAACACGCTGGACGCCATTGATGGCGTACTCAGCGAAGTAGAACGCTTCAACGAAAACGAACTGAAGAGCATCGGTGCACGGGTAGAAAAAAGTTTCGATCCTTCGGTTTTCATCAAACGCGCCCTGTCATTTCTAGGCGGTAACTTGTTGTTGGGTACGATTTTGGCTGTTGGCCTACTGTGGCTTTTTGTCCGGCGGTGGCGGGCAACTCTAATCATTGCGACAACTGTACCTGTATGCCTGCTGGCAACATTGGCGGTCATTGGAATGACCGGGCGATCGATAAATGTGATTTCACTCGCAGGACTGGCCTTCGCAACGGGAATGGTCCTTGACGCCGCCATCGTGGTCATGGAAAATTTTGTTCGGCTGCGTCATCAGGGGCGAACAGCGGGAGAGGCAGCGGTTGAAGCTGTTTCACAGGTTTGGCCAGCTTTGTTCGCATCGACTGCAACTACAGTGGCTATCTTCATCCCGATCATGTTCATCGCAGATGTTGAAGGTCAGTTATTTGCTGACCTTGCGCTCACCATTGCCATTTCAGTGGTGGCCAGCCTGATCGTCGCAGTAACGGTGCTTCCGGCGGCAGCTCGTCATTATGCTGGCAAGCTCGATATGGATGACAATGAAGTCCGGTGGGAAGGATATGCAGACCGTATTTTTGCGCTGATCGATACTGACAAGAAGCGCCGAATCTGGATCCCGTCTTTGATCTTTGCACCTTTCATCATCTCCTATTTTCTGTGGCCGCAAACCGACTATCTACCGGACGTTAAACGCGATGCAGTCGATGCCTGGGTTGGCTTGCCTTCCGGTTCGACCTTGGAATCTGCCCGAACGGAAATCGCCGAAGAAGTCGTCAGGCGGCTTGACCCCTATCTCAAGGGCGAGAAACAGCCCGAGCTGCTGAACTACTATCTTTTCGTCAATCCATGGGGATTGAACACAGGCATTCGGATTAAGGATCAATCCCGTATCGAAGAGATGACCGGTATTGTGAACAACGAAATTCTGGGCGGATTCCCTGATGTGCAGGCTTTTGGACAGCAAGGCAGCCTGTTCGGTAATTTCGGCGGCAACGGTTCAATTGAGGTCTATTTACAGGGCGAAAGTGATGAAGCTTTGCGCGAGCTGTCTCTCGTCGCGATGGATTCGATTCAGGCCGCTCTACCCGGTGGAATGGTTCGTCCCAACCCCGATCCCAATGTCGTAGTACCTGAACTGCGATTGACGCCCAATGATCGGCGAATTGCCGAACTTGGCATGACCCGGGAGCAAGTGGGCCGAGCAGTCCGTGCATTGGGCGACGGTCTCTATCTCGGCGAATATGTGTCCGACGGTGACCGTATGCGTGTCATCTTGCGCGGCTCGGCGGCAGCGGATCCCGAAGCCATCGAAAGCGCACCACTGGTCACGCCCAACTCGGGAACAGTACCCATGCGCGAAGTCGCAACATTATTGCGGGGCGTCGGGCCAACTCAGATTAGCCATGTTGATGGCCGCAAAACAGTTACATTGATGATCAGCCCCCCGCCGGGAATGGCTCTTGGGGAAGCACTGGAGAAAATTCAAACCGAAGCTGAACCCAAAATCATGCAGGCCATCCATGCAGGAGAAACCCTGCGTTATGGCGGAGATGCAGATGCCTTGATCAAAGCGATCAAGTCGCTGAGCACCAACTTCATCCTGGCGGCGGCTCTGTTATTCGTGATCATGGCATCGGTATTCCGATCGGCCCGCGACGCTGCGCTGGTGATCATTGCATTACCACTCGCCACGGTCGGCGGCGTGATAGCGATCCAGATTCTCAACCTTTTCAAACCGACTCCACTCGATCTGCTAGGCATGATCGGCTTTGTCATCTTGCTTGGTATCGTGGTCAACAATGCCATTTTGCTGATGGCACAGGCCCGGCAAAGCGAAGCGGAAGGAATGAGCCGTACTGAGGCAGCCCGCGCTGCCTTGAAGCTGCGCCTGCGGCCAATTCTGATGACCACCGGTACTTCGGTCATGGGCATGCTACCACTCGCCCTTGTCCCCGGACCGGGCAGTGCCATCTATCGCGGCCTCGCCGTCATCATCGTTGGTGGCGTCCTGGTTTCAACCATCTTCACGCTCATCCTTTTGCCTGCGCTGATCCAACTCGGTTCGGCCAAGAAAGCGGATGACAGTGGAAACATTCCCCCAACCAAAGATGCGGATGATCAGCCCAACCTAGGCAATGGTCCCGTTCTGGAGCCTGCTGAATGAACTTAACAATACCGGAATTTGTGCGCGACAATTTGCGCTGGTTTATCGTTGGTACGGCGTTAGTCGTCGCCGTTGCTGTCTATTTCATATTTTTCGCGTCCAGTCCCGCGGATGGACAGACCGGAGCGGGACAAGGCGGACCACCGCCTGCCATTGTGACGCTGGATAAGATTGAAAAAGCAGCGATTACACCCAATTTTACTGCACCCGGTGACATTGTCGCCGATCGCGATTCTGTTGTGGCGGCCGAAGTATCGGGCCGGGTCCAATCCACTTTGAACAATGGTGCCCGGGTCAACAAGGGCACGGTGATTGCGGTTATCGACGATCGCACGATCCGGCTGGCCCGCGATCAGGCTCTGGCCGATGTACGCCGGTTCCGGTCTGACCTAGCCTACCAGAACCGGTTGGTTGAGCGCTTACAGCAATTACTCAAAGAGGAAGCGGAGTCAGAAGCGGCCCTCGACGAAGCCATCTCGAACCGGGATCAAACCCGCGCGCGATTGGCTGCAGCACAAATCGCGCTGGATACGGCTCGCGTCAATCTTTCGCGCACCCGCATCCGCAGCCCGTTCGCCGGCCAGCTAGTGGAACGTCGGATCGAAGTGGGCGAGTATGCGACGCCCGGACGCGAGATCGCACGCGTGGTCGGACGGCAGGGTTCGGAGGCCCGGGTGCGGGTTCCCATAGCCGTTGCGAGCGGGCTAACCACCGGACAGGAAGTCAAAATTGTCGCCAATGGCGAAGAACGCACATCACGAGTGCGCACGGTGATTGAGGCCGGTGATGAAGTCAGTCGCACATTGGAAGTGCGCGCGCCGATGGGCACGCACAATCTGAAAATGGGCAGCGCAATATCTATGACCGTTCCCACGGGCATTGAGCGCGAAGTACTCACGGCACCACGCGATGCGCTTGTATTGAGAGACAGCGGTATTTTCATCTACACAATCAATCCCAAACACAAGACCGCCAAGCGCGTGACCGTTCAGGTTGGTGATCCCGATGGTGACCGGGTGGCGATCACTGGCGAGATCGCCAATGGTGATATGATCGTGGTACGGGGCGGTGAGCGGCTCCGCGATGGCCAGACGGTCACCTGGAATGAAGCTGAAAAAGAAGATCAGAATGCCCAGACCGGCAAAGCTGAAAACTCAGCAGGATAATCTCATGAACCGCACAGCCTTGTCCCTGCTCGTTCTGACCTCGCTCTCTGCATGCGCCATTCGGGGTGGCCCCGCGCTGGATCAGTCCACTGTTCCTCTGGCTCCTGACAATTGGGCATCGCGTCCGGAGCTACCGGTCAATGTCGCAAATGCGGAACAGCCGGATATTTCCCAATCCGGTTGGGTATCGCGGTTTGAGGATGAATCGCTCGAACAGGCAATCAATCGCGCCTTTGCCAGTAACCGGAATTTGCAATCGGTATTGGCTCAACTGCGGGCAGCGCGTGCCGCGATGCGTGTATCACGGGCCGGATTATTTCCCTCTGTCGATATCTCGGGCACTGCAACAGACGCGGAAAATGCAGCAGCGGTCTATGATGGAGCGTTCGCGGCAAGCTGGGAAGCCGATATCTGGGGGCGCAATCTGGCACTGGCCCGGGCCGGTAGTGCCGATGCCCGGGTGGCGGCTGCCAACTATGCGGCAGCAAGACAGGCACTGGCGGCCTCCGTCACCCGCGCCTGGTACGATCGCAGCGCCGCCCGGATCACCCTGGATCTGGCCCGCAGCGATCTTGATCGGCGCAAAGACACGTTGCGGATAACCGATGCCCGATTCCGGGCCGGCCTTGCGTCCCGTCTTGATGTGCGTCTGGCACAGGTGCAGGTTTCCAACAGCGAAGACCAGTTACAGGCATCGCTCAGGACATCGGCCAACGCGGCTCGTGCGCTGGAAGTCCTGACCGGTGCATATCCGTCGGGCCAGGCTGCGGGTGCGAGTGATCTGGTCTCGCCTGCTGCTCTGCCATCCTTGACCGCGCCTGTTTCCGTTCTGGCCGGACGACCCGATCTGATTGCGGCTGAAGCGCGGGTGGATGCAGCGGGCCTTCGGGCAACCGAAGCCCGTCATGCGATGTTCCCGCAACTGACATTGCGCTTTGACGCCACTGCCCGTTCCGGGAATTTCGGTGATCTGTTCGACCCCGGCACCTATATCAATGCGATTTCAGCCGGATTGTTGCAGCCGCTGTTTCGAGGAGGCGCCCTGCTCGCCGAAGCTGACAGGCAGGGTGAACTCGCACGCGCAGCGTTGTTTGACTATGCGCAAGCGACATTGACTGCGTTTCAGGAAGTGGAGGACCGGCTCGATGCGGAGGATACACTGCAGCAACAGGTTGATTCCACCGCTGTCGCAGCAGAAGAAGCCAGTACTGCGGTAAATCTGACCCGCAGCCGCTATATCAATGGTCGCTCAACCATTTTTGATCTGATCAATGCACAGACAACCGCGATTGCCGCACAGACACGGGCCGTCGAAGCCCGGCGGGCGCGGATTGAAAACCGGATCAACTTGCATCTGGCGCTGGGCGATGAACCTTTCCCGCTTGATGATCCGGTCCAGACTATCGCGCAGAACTGAGCTTATTTCAGGTCGAACACCATTTTGCCGCGGGACACGGTTTTCAACACCTTGACACGCAGCAGATCGGCCGGTTCAACATTGAGCGGGTTCTCTGACAGGATGACAAAATCCGCCTGCTTACCAGTTGTGATCGATCCTTTCTGATCCTCTTCAAAATTCTGATAGGCGGCGTTGATCGTCATCGATTTAAGCGCATCGTGGATTGATACCCGCTGCTCCGGACCCAATATTTTACCCGACCGCGTTTCCCGGTGACTGGTCGCCCAGAGCAACCGGATCATGTCGGGCGGAACAATCGGCGCGTCATTATGAGTCGTGAAAACCATGCCGCGCTCCAGAGCAGATTTGGTCGGACTAATCCGCGCACCGCGTACCGGTCCCAACACGCTGTCGCGATGATAGTCACCCCAGAAAAATACATGGCTAGAGAAAAAGGACGGGATCATGCGTAGCTTCGCCATCCGGTCGAGCTGATCCTCCCGCGCGGTCTGAGCATGGATCATCACTGTGCGGCCCTTGCCCTTTTCACCTTTCGCATGGGATGCCTCGACCGCATTGATCAGCTCATCACCCATTGCATCGCCATTGGCATGCGCGATGAGCGGCACATTATGGCTAAGCACCTTGTTCACCATCGCATTGACCTTGTCGGTCGGATAATTGGGATAGCCGCGATAATCCGGCTTTTGCCCCGCTGGCACGATATGAAAAGGCTTGGTCAAATAAGCCGTTTTTCCTTGCGGTGAACCATCGAGCACCAGTTTGACACCCCCCAGTTTGAACCGCCCGTCATAGCCGGAAAACTGCTCCGCCGGCGGCAAATCCTGCTCCGGTGTCCGCAGATGGAAGTAGCTGACAATATCAAGTGACAAAAGACCTTGCGCGTTGGCAGCGCGCACCAGATCAATCGACGGTTGAGACGCCGCACCATCCTGTACCGTGGTCACGCCATAGCTCGCATAGAGTTTCTGGACCGCCGCCAAACCAGCCAAAGCTTGTTGCGGCGTTGGTGTCGGTAATTTGGCCTGCACGGCATATTGCGCGCGTTCTTCGAGCACCCCGTCAGGCGTTTTGCCATCGGCCATCCGGCGGATGACACCGCCTTCTGGATCAGGTGTATCCGGCCCCACATTGCCAATTTTGAGCGCAGCGCTATTGGCACTGCCCAGATGGCCAGAGACGTGCAACAGGTAAATGGGATGGTCGGTCGATACATCATCCAGGTCGGTACGGATGGGATGTCGCCCTTCTGCCATGAGCGATTCATCATAGCCGTAGCCGAATATCCACTCGCCCTTGGCAATTTTGTTGGCTTCAATATGTGCCTTGAGCGTGTTTTTCAGGTCGTCGATATTCTTGACCTTGCCCACGGGCGGCGAGGACAGGTTGACCGCCGATAGCAAGGCCGCCTGAAACGTCACATGACCATGTGCATCGATAAAGCCGGGGATCAGAGCCTTGTCGCCGAGTTCCGTGACAGCGCTATCGGGACCTTTGTGCTGCAAAATCTCTTCACGGCCGCCAACCGCGATAATCTTTCCGCCGGAAACGGCCACGCCTTCGGCATCTTTAGCGGCCGGATCCATCGTCACAATATTTTCACCCAGATAGATAGTATCAGCAATGGCGACGGTTGGAGCAATAGCCGTTTCGGCCGGCCCCGTGGTTTTGCAACTTGCCAGCAACAGGCAGGTCAGGCCCACAGCCATTGGCTTAAAAATCTGTTTCATTTGAACGGCCACATGCATTCCCCCAAAATTCTTATATTATTTTTGGTCAGGCTAGGCATCATCAGGCGCCAGCGCAAGCCCATGACCTATAGCTTCGAGAATCTTTTCCAAACCAATAGTTTTGCCAATTGGTCAAAAGCAAACTAGGCCTCATGTCTTACGATGGCTATGCAACCGCTATTTTCAAAGCAAACTCTTAGAGGCTTCATATGACGAATATTTCAGCAGAAGAACGGATCGCCATGCGGGACAGCTTTGCCCGGTTGTTGGAAGAACGCGCCAATGAAGAAGCGCTGCGTAAGGCCATCGATACAGATACTGGCTATGATCCTGCTCTCTGGCAAGAAATGGCGGATATGGGCATTCTTAGCCTTCTGGTAGATCCGGAATATGGCGGCATTGGCGGGGATGCGATATTATTAGAGATGCTGATGGAAGAGGCAGGATCCCGTTTGCTTTGTAGTCCGTTCATATCGACTTCGGTCTTGGCAAGCAGCCTGATCGGCGCTTCGACACATGAAGATATGAAGTCGCAAATGCTGTCCGAGATTGTTAGCGGACAACGCACGATTGCCGTCGCCATGACCGGAGAAAAGGGATTGTGGACCACCGCAGGCGTTGACGTGGCTGCCCGTCAAAGCGAAGGCGATTGGCAACTGGATGGCAGTGCTTCTTTTGTGATGCACGCGGAAACGGCAGGAAGCATATTGGTCGTCGCCAATGTCGACAATGACATTCGCGCTTTCCTTGTCGCGCCCAATGCGCCCGGCGTTGCATTCAGCACGCTGAAAACCAATGATCCCACTTTGCGCTTGTCGCAAATCACTCTGTCAGGAGCAGTTGGCCAGTTACTCGAAGGCGTTAATGGCGTTGCCGTTGATCATGCAATGAACCTCGCTCGCATTGCATTGGCGGGTGAACAGGCCGGCGGCGTGAAGCGGATTTTTGATATCACGATCGACTATCTGCAGACCCGCTATCAATTCGGACGGCAGATTGGCAGCTATCAGGCGATGAAACATATGGCTGCCGATATGCTGGTCGAAGTAGAGTCCGCGACATCGGCCGCACGTCATGCCGCCGAAGCCTTTGCGAAGGGTTCGGATGAAGCGCAGACGCTTGTCAATCTGGCCGGCTTTGCCTGTGCGGATGCCTATCGCGATGTCACTGCCCAGGCCATACAAATGCATGGCGGTATTGCCTATACTTGGGAACATCCCGCCCATCTTTACTGGCGACGCGCACGAACCGGCCTGTGGCTGTTCGGATCATCGGATCACCACCGCGACCAATATCTCACACAGTTGGAGGCAGCATAATGGCTAGCAATCCTAAAGAAATATCAAATGAAGACGTGGCCATTGAACTGGAAGCCTGGCTCGACGCCCATTGGGACAGCGAAAAGCGATGCGAAAAGGGCAAGGATAAACTCGATACAAAATCCTGGCTAACGACATTGCTGGAGGCCGGTTACGCGGTACCGACCTGGTCGCCCGACTGGTACGGACGCGGCTACAACACTAAACAAGCCCGGATTGTCGACAATATCCTGAAGTCGCGAAACGTCATTGGACGGTCGCAGGACCGGTTCAATCTGGGCGCTGTTACGGTTTACCGCATGGGCAGCCCCGAACTCAAACAGGAGCTGCTGCCCAAGATGCTCACCGGGGCGTTTAGCTGCTTGCTCTATTCCGAGCCCAATGCGGGTTCCGATCTGGCAGGTGTCCGGACCAAGGCGGAATATGTGGCCGGGAAAGACGGCGGCGAATATGTGGTGACCGGACAGAAAATCTGGACCTCCAATGCCAATGAAGCCACCTATGGCATGTTGATCGCCCGCACAGATTGGGATGTATCCAAACATAGCGGCATTACGTTCTTCATCTTTCCGATGAAACAGGATGGCGTCGATATCCGGCCGATCAACCAGATTACCGGCGAGTCCGAATTCAATGAGATTTTCATCAATGAAGCGCTTATTCCCGCCCGCTATATCGTTGGCGAACTCAACGGTGGCTGGAAGGTCCTGCAGACCGCGCTCGCCTATGAACGGCTGATCATGGGTGAAGGCGCAACCGAGCGACAGGGTAAAGGCAAAAGCAAGGTCCATCCATTGATCGAACTGGCCCGGCGTCACGAAAAACTGGACGATCCCGTCCTGCGCCAGAAAATCGCGCAGGCTGTTGCTTACCGGCATCTCAATTCGCTCAACATGCGCCGCGCCAAGGCGGAGATTATCGAGAATGGATCGTCATCGCTCATGTCGCTCGGCAAGCTGGCCATGTCTCGTGTGCAGCATGGCGAAGCGCGGGTTGCCGGAGAGATTCTGGGTGCGGCCAGCCTGTTTGATGGCAATGATTTCCCCGATTCAGCCGATATGAATTTCGATTCCGCCAAATCCTATATGCACAGCATCGGCGGCGGCAGTGATCAGATCCAGCGCAACATCATCTCCGAGCGCATTTTAGGCTTGCCGCGCGAAATGGAAGTTGATCGCAACATGCCGTTCAGGGATGTGAAGACGGGCTGAATTCAGCACAACTCGAGGCTTGCGCTCAAACTTTCCAGACTCCGGTTTCGGCGGCGGGCAAGCTTACCGACCCCACCAACATCTGGTCTTCTTGCAGGGCCGGAAACGCCTGCTGCAAATCACAGGCCGATGATCCATAGTTGAAGGCAAATATGTGCCCTGCATGTTGCCTTATGCGAAGGCCCGGCGGCATCGCTTTTAAAGTCAGGCCGGCATCATCACCCATATTCCGAAACACTGTTTCCAAAAGATCCGCTTTTGGCCACTTCGATAGGTAGGATATGTTATTTCTTTTAAATACAGCGCCTTGGTGGTTTTCCAACATTGTATCCAGCGCCCGCGAGGCTTCCATCTCTTCCGACCAGCGACCTGGATTTCCCGGCATATCGGGACGCATACTGGCTACGCGCGCAACTTTAACGGGCAGCACATCCTGCAGCGGCCCCGGCGGCAGCTCCGGCGGTATCTGCAAATCAGCTGTCTTGCTGCCGCTGCGCGGACCAAATAAAACCGGTACATCCAGCCCCGCGGTTTTGGCGACCAGTTCTGCCGTCAGGATAGGTAGCGACGGAATAACGACCATCTTGTAGCCCTCTAAGTCAGCCTCGGGTGAAACAATATCGACATTGAGACCCAGTTGACGCAACGCGCTATACATTTCGAAGGCCAGCTCAATATAGCGAAAATCATGCCCCTGCGGCTGGGTTTGAAACAGCCAGTCAGCTTCATAGGAAAATACCAAGGCAACCGTTGCTTGGTCCGTCGGTTCCGACAGATCGAGCAACGCCAATTCCTTTGCCGCCTGCTTCGCTTCTTCGCCGCCCGGTGCGATCACATTGTCGGGTCGGTACAATCCTGCATGCATTTGTTCTTGTGCAAAGGGGGCTTGCCGCCAGCGGAAATAGGAACAGAATTCTGCACCATGCGCCGCAGCCTCCAACGTCCAGAGCCTTACCATTCCAGGCAGCGGTATTGGATTCCAGCGGGCCCAGTTTACCGGCCCCGGCTGCTGTTCCATGACCGCCCAGCGCCCGTCCCTGCAACAACCCCGATAGAGATCATGATGGAAGGCGGCAATATCGGGATGACCCTGACGGGCGAAAGCATTTTTATCCTCTACCCCGAACCAATATTGTTCCAGAAAACCGAGCGGATAACTATCCCAGCTGGCGATATCGATATCTGCGCCGACATCATGATGATCAAAATCAGTCACAAAACCCATAAAATTGTGAATGATGTCGCGGCCCGGTGCATGCTCGCGCAAGATATCGACCTGTAGCTGATTGAAGCTGCGTACCTCGTCGGAGGCAAAGCGGCGATAGTCCAGTACGTGAGAGGGATTGGGTTCCGTCACTGTCAGATTGGGCGATTCAATTTCTGAAAAATCGCGATATTCCATCGACCAGAATACATTACCCCACGCCTTGTTCAGTGCATCAACATTGTCATATTTTTGCACAAGCCAAGTCCGAAAGGCTTCTGCAGCAGCGTCTGAATAGCTGACCGTGGTTTCATGGCAGCCATATTCATTATCGGTTTGCCACGCTGTCACCGCCGGATTGTCGCCATAGCGTTTGACCATCTCGTTCACGATACGGTGACATTCCTTCCGGTACCCGCGATGTGAGAAACAATAATGCCGCCGGGAGCCGAATTTTCGGGGTTTCCCGTCTGCATCAACCGCCACCATATCAGGCATCCGGTCGACGAGCCATTTGGGCGGCGTTGCCGTCGGGGTTCCCAAAATCACCTGCAAGCCGGCTTCGCCCAGTGTTGCAATTGCCCGGTCCAACCAGTCCCAGTCATATTGATCGGGGTCCGGTTCCAGCCGGCTCCAAGCAAATTCACCAATCCGCACCAGTGACAGACCCATGTCGGCCATGCGCTGGGCGTCGCTGGCCCACATGTCTTCGGGCCAATGTTCTGGATAATAGCAACAGCCCAGTTTCATGTAACAATCCTTTGTAAAGCGAACAGCCATGCCGTTTCCGGATGAGTCAGAGGGAGCGCCAAGCCCTGCTGCATCAATGCCTGGCCGGTGAGGCGCAATCCATCTTCCCAACGCCCGGCATTGGGTAGATATTGGGAAGCCTTTTTCGGCCATGGCTTGGGTAGCTGAACCAGATATTGCGCGTCCGGCTTCAGTCCTTTCAAACGAACAAGCGCGGCGTTAAAATTTTCTCCAAACCCGGTTTGGGCGGCCATTCCGATTGCGGCATCATCCCCCACAACCATATGTGCAAATATGCCATCATCAGGATGATCAAGCCGGGCATAATCTCCGCTATGTAAAACTGATCTCCACTTTTTGTACAATGCGATATGCGCGGCAAGGCAATCGCGGTCTGCATCACTCATGTCCGCAGGATTGGCCTCCACACCCATATGACCGAACAACGCTACCTTCGCACGAAAATCCATTGCCGTTTGACGGCCGGTAATTGGATTGGGCGATGGTCCTACATGATTGCCCAAAATCTCCAGCGGTAGAAAGCGGCTCCAGTTTTGCATGATCGGCAGGCGTTCAATCGGGTCGTTATTATCGCTGGGCCAGACACGATGGCCGTATCGGAGATAGGCAGTCGATATCCGCCCGCCACCGCTTGAACAGATTTCTATTTCAACGTCCGGCGATTTTTCGCGCATGTGTATTAGCAGGTCACTTATGCCGTCTCGCTGACTTCCGTTATCCGGAAACAGCCGCCGATTATGATCCCATTTCAAATAGGCAATATCATTGTCACGCAGCAAAGCATCAAGAGCATGCTTGATATACTGGCGCACTTCAGTGCGACTCAGGTCAAGAACCAGCTGGTTGCGCTCCGTCGGTCGATCGTCGCTCTGGTCATGCAGACACCAGTCAGGATGCGCGCGATACAGATCGCTGTCAGGGGATATCATTTCCGGTTCCACCCACAGACCAAAATCCATCCTAAGGCTTTTTACATGGTCGATCAACGGTGTCAGCCCTTTGGGAAAAATTGCTTTATCGACTGTCCAATCGCCCAAACCAGCGCGATCATTGCGGCGATTTTTGAACCAACCGTCATCAAGCACTAGCCGCTCGACACCCAGTTTTGCCGCGTCATCTGCCAGTTGCATCAAACCGCTCTCGCTAAGATCGAAACTCAGGGCTTCCCAACTGTTGAGATGCACCTTGCGCGGCGCCCAGTTTGCACGATCGGGCAATATTTCGTTTCGCACATAATCTTGAAACCGCTGGGTCATGAGATCAGCATCTGGCGCATAGCCAAATTCAATCACGCCCAAATTGACGGAACCACCGTCCGCCAGCGATATGCCGCCCGGTGGGCAATGGGCCGCCATTTTCGCAACCGTGCGTCCATCAAAATCTCGGAACACCTGAACATTGTGATTGCCCAAACTGGACGTGTGAATACCTATTTGATCCCTCTGCCCGCTGTCGGACAAGATAATCCAATTGCCGCCATTAAAGCCGGGCTTGCCCGCGTGCGTGCTCATATCGATAATGCATGTGTCGATTGTCAGTTTGGTTTCCTGCGCTTCTTTTGCCCACCGTCCGGGGAACCAGGTCAAACGATCAAAACGGCCCGCCAATGGCAGAACCAATGAACTGGCTTTCGTCACCGTCGCGCCCGTCTTGTTGGCGGCCAAATCGGCTGCAACCCTGACAATATCGCCTGATCCAATTTCCCAAAGCTGGTCTACTTTCAGTCCTGTATTTTCATCGGCCCATGTAAATCTGGCTTGCCGGTCCGAACCAGAGAAGCCTTCCAGTTTGAAATCCGGATCAATTACGCGATCTGCCTGAATGATTTCAAATGCCGGCGGACCATCATAGCCTCCACGTGTTTGCGGGAAAATCCCGGTAATTGGTGGACGATTGGGCTGGTTTTCATGCTGGCCATATTGCTGCGACGCCGTCAGCTGCTCAAGTTTCTCTTCTTCAGGCAGCTTTGGTCCAAAATATATCAAATCGATATTTTCGCGGACGCGCGAAAGCACCAACGAAACATAGTCTCCATCTAGTCTGATCGAAGGGATAGTGAGATCTGTCATCATCTCCAAAATAAGCGGCCTATTACACGAGGAGTCAATTGCTGACTTGCTTTTGAACGAGTCAGCTATAGTCTCTCTACTCTGGAGTCAGCGTGCGATACGAAAAGTTGTCGTCATAGCGGGAGGAAAAATTTGTTAGAGAATCTTCCGCAAGCCAGCGGCAGTCAGATCGTCGTTTGCGTTCTGTTACTGGCATTTATCGGCCTCGCCACATGGTGGAAAGTGCGTCAGGCCAAATCGCATGACGGGTCCAGCAAGGATGTTTTCCTCGCCGGTGGCGGCTTGTCCTGGATATTTATTGCAGGCGCCATCACCCTGACTAATCTCTCCACTGATCAATTGGTCGGGATGAACGGAAATCAGATGGCACTGCTGGCCTGGTGGGAGATCTGCGGCTTTTTCGGCCTGCTCATTCTCGCCTTTGTCTTTGTTCCCGTCTATTATCGAAACAATTGTACGACTGTCACTGAATTGCTGGAAAAGCGCTATAAAGGCCGGTCTATTCGAACGCTCATCTCGGCTCTGTTCCTTCTGGGGAACATTCTCATCTACCTGCCAGCCGCCCTCTATTCTGGCGCATTGTTCCTGCAATCGCTTTTTGGCGGCAATGTTCCGATCCTGTTTTTTGCCGCTATTCTTGCGGCCATTTCCGCGGCCTATACCATATTTGGCGGACTCAGAGCGGTTGCCGTGATGGACACCTATTCCGGCATCGGCATTTTGGGCCTGGCTTTGCTGATCGTATTTCTCGCATTGGCTGCGGTGGATTTCGATATCGTCACCGATATGCCAGCGGAGCGATTGACGATGATCGGAGGCGAGGATTCTCCTATTCCGTTCCATACGTTGTTCACTGGCATGATCTTCATTCAGATATTCTATTGGTCAACCAACCAGAATATCACCCAAAAAGCGATGGCCGCGCCGACCGTGCGGGAAGCGCAAAAAGGCGTTATGGTGGCCGCAGCAATCCGCATCCTGATCGTACCGGCCATTGTCGTCATTCCCGGGATCGTGGCTTACAAGCTATTCGGTGACGTGGGCGATGCAGCCTATGGCAGACTGGTTGCGGAAATATTGCCTGACTGGTTGGCGGGTGCATTCGCAGCGATGGTCGCAGCGGCGGTGATCACTACATTCAGTGCCGTACTCAACAGTTCTGTGGCCCTATATTCGATCGATTTCCATGACCAGTTTATTGGCGAGGTGAAAGATCACTGGAAACTGGCGGCGGCAATTTCGGTTCTACTCGCCGTCACATCGGTCATGCTGGTGCCGCTCTATCAAAATGCCGAGAGCATCATAAACCTGCTACAACAACTCAATGGATTGCTGTCTATGCCGATCCTGTCAGCCTTTGTTGCAGGGCTTTTGTTCAGAGGGGTTTGTGCGCCAGCGGCGATTTGCGGTGTGACCTGGGGTGTACTGCTATATGGAGCCTATACGTTCCAACTCGAACCAGCGGGCATCATCACCATCCACTATATTGATTTCATGGTAATCACATTGGTGTCATCAATCATCGTTGCACTGGCCTCCAATGCGTTACTGTTCGGCAATCGGGCAACATTTATCGGCCTGAATCTGGTGCGCGGAACAGAGGCGTCATGACAATGGATCAGCCGCATCGGCGCTATGATCTGCTGGCGGATAAATGGATCTTATTGTCACCGCACAGATTGTCTCGGCCATGGCAGGGAGAAGAAGGTGCACCCGAGCCATCGCCGCCCGCGCATGACCCCGACTGTTATCTTTGCCCCGGCAACAAAAGAGCAACGGGGGATTTCAATCCCGACTATGATGGCGTCTACGTGTTCCCCAATGACTTTCCGGCCCTAAAGCCAACATCCGCCGATATTGCAGGGAACACGGCCGATCTGTTTCAAAGTAGAGCCGCCAATGGCGAATGCCATGTTGTCTGCTTCTCACCTGATCATGGTAAGTCGATGGCCGAATTAAGTCGGGAAGAACGACTTGCTGTAGTCAAAATCTGGTGCCAGGAGTCCGAAAGACTGGGTCGGCAATATCCCAATGTTCAGATTTTTGAAAATAAGGGTGCGATGATGGGTTGCTCAAATCCGCATCCCCACGGGCAGATTTGGGCCAATGACTATCTGCCGGACATCGTCAAATCCGAAGATCAAACCCAGTTGGCCTATGCACAGAAAAATGATCGCTCGATGCTGCTTGTCATTGCCGAAGCGGAAATTGAGATGGGTGAACGGGTGGTTGTGCAAAATGATCAATGGGTGGCTATCGTACCGTGGTGGGCGAGCTGGCCATTTGAAACGCTCCTTTTGCCGCGCTTTGCGGTTTCACGCTTACCCGATCTAGATAGCGATCAACAGCAAGCGCTGGCCGAGATATTGGGCGCGCTGACTGTAAAATATGACAATCTGTTTCGGTGCAGTTTCCCCTATTCGATGGGTTGGCATGGCGCACCCTTTGGACAGAAAGAATCCGGGCATTGGCAATTACATGCCCATTTCTATCCCCCTTTGCTGCGCTCTGCCTCGGTTCGCAAATTCATGGTCGGCTATGAAATGATGGCGGAAGCACAACGCGATTTGCTACCCGAACGCGCGGCCGAAATGCTGCGCAATGTCTCTACGACACATTATCGTCAAGACGCCTGAACATGGACAGACGAGAGCATCTAATCAATCGCGTCACGGAATCCTTTGAGGCTAATTTTGGTCAGTCACCACAATTGATCATCTCTGCACCCGGTCGTGTAAATTTGATTGGGGAACATACCGACTATAATGACGGCTTTGTGCTGCCCTGTGCGATTGATCATGAGACAATTGTGGCAATTTCGCCAACACAGAGTGAACAAGTGGAAGTCATCGCATGCGATTATGATCAGCAAGACGAGTTTGGCATCAATAGCGCGTTTGAACATCAAACCGATGAATGGAAAAACCATGTCCGAGGCGTTGCGGCCAGTTTCAAAGCGCGTGGTCTAAACATTGCTGGTACCCGGATCGCGATTGGCGGTAATATTCCACAGGGTGCAGGACTTTCATCCTCCGCGTCCGTCAGTGTCGCACTTGGAAAAGCGATAGCCACGGTCAACGGGTTCGACGACATTGACGAAACACAGCTGGCCCTGATCGCGCAACAATCCGAAAATGATTTCGTCGGCTGCGCCTGCGGTATTATGGACCAATTGGCTTCAGCACGCGCTGTCACCGGTCATGCCATGCTTCTGGATTGTCGATCGCTTGATTTCGAACCCATTGCTATCCCGCAAGAGTTAAGCTTGCTGATCATTCATTCGGGTATCAAACGCGGCCTTGTTGATAGTGCCTATAATGAACGACGTGAGCAATGCGAAAATGCGGCACAGCACTATGGTGTAAAGGCTTTGCGTGATCTGGATGAGCAAAGGCTGATGGACGGCAAAGGCGATCTAGACGAAGTGAGCTATCGCCGCGCCCGCCATGTTGTGACGGAAAACAAACGCGTTCTGAACACCGTAGAGGCCCTTAAAACTAAGGACTTTCAAGCAATATCGAACCTGATGTCTGCATCACATCAATCCATGCGAGATGATTTTGAAATCACGCTTCCCGCGATTGATCAATTGGTTGAACTGGTCACCGGGATAGTCGGGATTAGCGGTGGGGTCAGAATGACGGGTGGCGGTTTTGGTGGCTGCATCGTTGCTCTGTTGCCGCATGGAAAAGTTGAAACCGTGAAATCTGCGGTGGCCGCCAATTATACGGCACCTGATGGAACCCAAGCTGTTACGTTCCAATGCAAAGCCGCCAGCGGCGTTGCAATAGCCTGAGACCTCGTCTCCGGGGCAGTTTCTCGACACATTATGGGCGTCGTAGCTGCGGATGCATGAGCAGAAATCGAATAAATCGCTAACCGCCACCCATTTCCAAAATTACCTGCCATTCGTCTGCCGTCACCGGTGCTACGGACAATCGCGTTTGCCGGATGATCGCCAAATCCTTTAGCTTCGGATTCTGCTTCATTTCTTTGAGTGGCACAGCTTTATCAAGTTTGCGCACCGGTTTTACCTTTACCACGACCCAGCGGTCAGGATCAGTTGTCACATCCGGGAAATGTTCCTGGCTGACCTCCATGATGCCGACAATCTCGAGGCCCTGCCGGGAGTGGTAGAAAAATACCTGATCACCCTCTTTCATTGCCTTCATATTGTTTGAGGCCTGTGCATTTTTTACACCGTCCCAAATGCCTTCTTTCTCTGCGATCAGGTCATCCCAACCATATTCATCGGGTTCAGATTTCATCAGCCAATATTGCGGCATCACGCGCTCCTTTGTTAGCCTTGACAATAGCCCATCAATTCAAAACAAAAAAGGCCTCGCATCGCTGCAAGGCCTTTTAACAGATTTTGAGATCGCGGATTTAGCCTGGCATCAGCACCGTATCGAGGATGTGCATGGTTCCGTTGCTAGATTCGATATCCGCCTGAACAATTCCGGCTTTATTACCAGCGGCATCTTCCAGAACAATTTTGTCGCCATCCATGCTGGCCTTGATCGTGCCGCCCTGTAAAGTGGTGAGGCTAGCTGTTCCATCACCATCAGTAATGGCTTTGGCAAGACCTTCAGTGGTCATGCTGCCTTTTACCAATCCAAATTTGGCGATTGCGACAAGATCATCTTTTCTTTCCGGTGTCACCAGCGCATCCAATTCCGCAGAATCGATCTTTGCGAACGCGTCGTTATTGCCAACAAACGACGTGAATGGACCGTCATCTTTCAGTTCAGCAGCGATGCCGGAAAAGCCAACCATTGTGGAAGCAGTTGAGAGTTCCGGAATCTCCTGGACCAAAGCGGTCAAATTGGTGGGTTTGGCTTCTTCTTCAGCTACGCGCGCATCATAGATTGCCTGTTCGTCTTCGCTCATTTCTGAAGAACATGCCGAGACTGCGGCTAGTCCAGCGGTGGCCAGCACAAGTTTTGAAGCAAATTTCATTTTTTCTCTTTCTGTTTGAAAATTGGGGGATCACTGTGCGTATAGTAAAATTGCCACTAGTCGCCAAGGGTATTGGTATTGAAAATTGCACCTACACCATAGAAATCGCAATCATGGCCCCCCGATGCGCATTTTTTTAGGTTTTCAATCTGCTTCGCTATTCAGTTTTTTCCGAGATGCACAAAATCGCGGTCGAAACTTTTGAGATTGGCACCGCCATCAACGCAGATGGTTTGGCCGGTCACAACTGCTGCTTGAACAAGATAGAGTACGGCATCTGCAATATCATCCGGACTGGGCAATTGATCCAGGGGCATCATTGCCGTGATGTTTTTCAATTGTTCCTCACCATATTCACCGGCAGTCAAAGTCAACCCTGGCGCTACGCCATTGACACGCATAGTTTTAGCGCAGGTTAAGGCCAGCGTTCTTACACTTTCGGACAGCGCCTGTTTGGACAGGGTATAGCTTAGCTGGTCATGATTGGGATTGCGTACCCTTTGATCCAAGATATGAACCACACAACCGCGATCTGCACTTTTCCGTGTATTGGCGAGTTCAATTGTCAACAGCACTGGAAGCATCATATTTACCGACATATGCTTTTCCAGCATATCAGCGTCCAAGTTTGACAAACTATCCTGACCAAATATTGAAGCGCTGTTCACCAGCACGTCGGGCGCGCGACCGAAATGATTGGTCACGGCGGCGATGAGTGTTGATGCAGAACCAGTGTCCTCAAAATTGGCGACGAATCCATGCCATTCTGTACTGGCAAGCTTCAGGGTCTCCAGCAGTTCATCCTCTGGTTCCGCATCGCTGTGACCATGAAGCGCCAGATCGTATCCCGCCTGTGCCAGTTTCCCGGATATCGCCGCTCCAACCCGCCTTACGCCGCCAGTCACCAGCGCCAATGGAGCGGTCATTTCCGGCTCCGGCTCATGGTAATTCCTATTTGCTCGCCTTTTTCGGCAATCAACAGTTTGACGATTTTAACGGTTACGCGAAGAACGGACGTATCCTGCAAGAAAAGCGTTTCGATGATATGATCCGCCACCGCTTCGATAAGTTTGAAATGCACACCCTCCGGTAGCGCGCTTGTCGCAGCGTGCTTCAAGTCCATATAGTTTTTGGAATACTCCAGCGGTGTATCCGGCTCGTAACGTTCCTGTATCTTCAAATCGGCAGCAATGGAAATGCGCAGCGGTTGCGGCAAATGCGTTTCTTCCGAATAAATCCCAGTCAGAACGTCTACTTCCAGATCATTGACTTCAAGAGTAAGTGTATCGGTCATGATTTAGCCTTCGCCTGTTTTTTAATAATGCGCAAGTCAGGCTGACCAGCGCGCATAAATGGCCGTGGGAAGAAGTCGACCACGCGCCTCTTCTCGTACCGCCAGTTCTCCAACTTCAATTTGTCCGCCCAGATGAGCCAGTTTTTCCTGCAACAAACCTCCGAGTGCCAAAGGCGACATACGTACGGCGTAAACGGTCAGGAACAAACATTTTGAATTTTCGTCCAGCAGCTTCCCGCAATTCTCTACCAGCCCGGCCAGATCACTTTCCAGATGCCAGCGCTCACCATCCGGGCCGCGGCCATATTTTGGCGGATCGAGCAGGATTGCATCATAGCGACGTTCGCGCCGCACTTCGCGTGCGGTAAATTTCGCCGCATCATCGATAATCCATCGGATGGGACGTTCGGTCATACTGGAAAGCGCGGCATTGTCGCGCGCCTGCATGACGGACTTCTTGGACGCATCGACATGCACCATGTGGGAGCCTGCAGCGGATAGCGCGAGGGTTCCAACACCGGTATAGCCAAACAGATTAAGCGCCTGCGAGGCTTCCATGCCATCCAGTTTTCCACGGATCCACCGCCAGACCGGATCCATATCCGGGAAATAGGCAAGATGCCTGAACGGGGTGCATTGCGCATTGAAGCTGACCTCTTCCCAGGACAATTGCCAGCCATCTTGCGGAACATTTGGATTGAGATGCCAACGGCCACCACCATCGTCATCGGACGCTGGAATAAATTCTCCATCGGCCCGCCATTTGGTGATATCCGGTTCCCACATGGCTTGGGGCTCCGGCCGTATAAACTGATATGGTCCGTATCGCTCCAGTTTGCGGCCATTCCCGCTATCCAGCAGCGTGTAATCCGCTCGCGGGTCACTGATCATGACGCCGGGCTTAAAAACCTTCTCAGCCATTGGCTGGCGTTGCGTTGCTAGTGATAAAATCCTTCACCGCATCATATTCGCCCGGCAATTTGGTGCAGGCTTCATGGCGGTCAAACAAATCGCCGATGCGTCTCGGTAAAATGGGGCGAACGCCCGTAGAGCGTTCAACCGCATCTCGAAATTTTGCGGGGTGCGCTGTGGCTAAGGTTACAATGGGGACAGAGGAATCAATCTCGGCATTTTGCGCGGCAGAAAGGCCGATTGCGGTATGCGGGTCAATCACCTGCCCTGCATTCTCATGCGCCCAGCGCATGGCCATAGCCATTTCATCCGGGTCCACACGGTGGCTAATGAATAATTCTCGTGCCGAAGCAAGCATGTTGTCGGGGATACTCATCGCTCGTGACCGATCGAAGTCGGTCATCATCTTTGACAAAGCCGCACCGTCGCGGCCTGAAAGATCGAACAACAGCCGTTCGAAATTGCTGCTCACCTGAATATCCATGGAAGGGGCTGCTGTAGGCGTCACAGTTCCCGCCGAATAGTCGCCGGCGCTCAAGGCTCTATGTAAAATATCATTCACATTGGTCGCTACAACCAAACGCTCGATCGGCAAGCCCATTTGCGCCGCTACATAACCGGCGAATACATCACCAAAGTTTCCTGTCGGCACTGAAAAGGCAATCTTGCGATGCGGAGCACCTAGCTGGCTGGCCGCATAAAAATAGTACACGATCTGAGCCATGAGGCGGGCCCAGTTGATCGAATTGACCGCTGATATAGCGAAGCGGTCCGTGACTTCGTTGTCAGCGAACATGCGCTTCACCATTGCCTGAGCGTCATCGAAGCTGCCATCTATGGCGATATTGTGCACATTGGGTGCGCGAACGGTGGTCATTTGACGCCGCTGTACATCTGAAATTCTGCCATCGGGATGCAGCATGAAAATATCGACTTTGTCCCGCCCTGCCAGCGCATCGATCGCGGCAGACCCGGTGTCACCGGAAGTTGCGCCAACAACAGTCAGGTGCTTGTCCTGCCGTGCCAGAAACTTTTCGAACAAAAGGCCGAGCATTTGGAGCGCAACATCTTTGAACGCAAGCGTTGGCCCATGGAATAATTCAAGCAGCCAATGTTGGCCATCGAGCTGCGCTAGCGGGGTCACTGCGGCATGGGCAAATCGGCCATATGCTTGTTCACAAGTTTCACGAAGCTCATCTGCTGTCAAAGCATCGCCAATAAATGGCTGCATCACGCGGACGGCAATATCGACATAGGATTGGCTTGCCATTGCGGCAATTTCAGTTTCGGTAATTGTAGGCCAACTCCTGGGCACATATAGCCCGCCATCGCTAGCCAACCCTGTCAGCGCTACCTGTTCGAAATTCAAGGGTGCCGAACCACCACGTGTTGAGATATATTCCATAGTGGCGAGCGGGTTAGCGCTGGATGGAGATGTGAGCAAGAACTAAGCTTCAACTGGCCCCTTGGTTGGCGCCTTTTCTAGCTGCCGTTTTAATCCATCTAGTCGCTCAACCGCCCTGGCAGCGTGCGGTCCTATCCACCGTTCGTGAATGGCATGGATAGGAATAGGGTTCAGATAGTTCCAGCGCTCTCGCCCCTTTTTCTGCGGGATGATCAAGTCCGCCCGCTCCAGAACCTTGATATGTTGCATCACAGTACAACGATCCAACTCCTCAAAATGCGCACATAGAGTCCCGGTAGTTAGCGGTTGGTCCCGTAAATCATCGAGAATTTGTCGCCGGGTCGGCGAGGCCAAAGCTTTGAATATCTTTGTATTTTCATCTTCAATTGACATGTTATATTTATATAACATATAAAGTACGCAATCAAGGAGGATCGACATGGAACTGAAATTCAATGTGGCAGCAAGAATCGCAAAGCCGGTGGAGGAAGTGTATGAAGCCGTGGTCAATCCTGAACAGCTCTCGGCCTATTTCACAACCGGCGGGGCAAATGGGCGAATAGAAAAAGGTGCGACTGTTATGTGGGACTTCCACGATTTTCCTGGACAGTTTCCCGTCAAAGTCATTGATGCAGTAACAAATAGTAAAATTGTCCTCGAATGGGAAGCAACCCAGGCGGATGGCACCCCGGTCGAAGACCCCAGCGCTGTATACGATACCAGAATGACCATGACTTTTGAATCATTGGAGGACGGCCGGACGCTGATATCGGTGACAGAAGGCGGCTGGACGTCAGATGAAGCCGGCCTCAAGGCTTCCTATGGCAATTGTGAAGGGTGGATGCAGATGATGTGTTCTCTCAAAGCCTGGCTTGAACATGGCATAAATTTAAGAGAGGGGTTCTATAAGTAGGTTACTTCTGAAGTCGCTTTCGCAACGCCAATCCAAAGATGATCAGCGCGATTCCGGCGAACAGGAACCACTGCACGGCATAAGCCATGTG
>Ga0316204_10004729_pt1 | contig 23900 bp, 22 predicted proteins | sample 6monrhotite_MG_2_FD_205661 | JGI IMG/M metagenome (GOLD analysis project Ga0316204, IMG submission 205661) | Microbial mat bacterial communities from mineral coupon in-situ incubated in ocean water Damariscotta River, Maine, United States -... | ecosystem: Environmental > Aquatic > Marine >... | reverse complement strand
TTTAACCGTCTGCTAAACCGTAGGTCATCTAATCTGTAAAGCGATAGGGGAAGGTGTAGATACACCTTCCCCTATTTCAATCTAATTACTGTTTATTATGCGGGCATGATGGCTGGCTTAACACCACCCATATACTCTACGATACTGACGGTAGGCACCTTAGCTTTATCAACAAAGCTGTGCATTTGGCATTTTTCACAAGCGATCAGCTTGGGTTGTGCTCCAGCAGCAGCTTTGCCAGAAGGTCGGTCACGTAGATCCGCGCAGTTGCTTAACGACATATAAGCATTTTGTGGCTTACAAAAGAAAATACGGTTTTTATCCATACTGCCCCCCAGCAGTTAGCTGATTCCATCCATCCATAATAGACTCAGATAAAGTGGTCATCCTTTACCTCCTCATTTTTACTTAGCACTATCTAACCTTACCTAATCAACAGAAAAGTGACCTACCAAGAATATTTATATTCAACGATATGAAAGTGATAAGTGCAACTAAGGTTAAAATTAGCATGCAAGCCGAAAACCCTAACACTTTGTGGGCCTTTAAGCAATTTAACAGTACGGAAAAGCGTTCTCCTCGCTCATTATGAATGAAAAGAGGCCGTGTTATTCGACAGTTACAGATTTAGCTAGGTTACGAGGCTGGTCGACATCCGTCCCCTTAAGTACAGCCACGTGATAAGACAGTAATTGCAGTGGGATAGTGTAAACAATGGGGGCAATCGCATCTTCAGTGGATGCTACCGTAATGATCCTTACATGATCGCTGGCTTGCATACCGGCATCTTCATCGGCAAATACGATAAGCTCTCCGCCGCGAGCCTGAACTTCTTCCAGATTGGATTTTAGTTTTTCTAACAGCTCGTTATTCGGCGCGACGGAAATGACAGGCATCTTGTCATCCACCAATGCCAACGGCCCGTGTTTTAACTCACCAGCAGGGTAAGCCTCTGCGTGTATATAGGATATTTCTTTTAACTTAAGCGCGCCCTCCATAGCAACCGGGTATTGTGCTCCGCGACCAAGAAACAAGGCATGGTGTTTGTTGGCAAAAAATTCGGCTAGATGTTCTATCTCTTTATCTAAACCCAGGGCCTGTTCTATCTTGGCCGGCAGGCTCTTTAGTTGTTTAACCAAACTTATTTCAGTTTGTGCCGAAAGCCCGTGGCGACGCCCTACTGCAATAACTAACAACATTAATGATACCAGTTGGGTGGTAAAGGCTTTGGTCGATGCAACGCCAATTTCAGGGCCTGCGTGGGTTAGAAAACTAAGATCAGACTCACGTACCATCGAACTTTCTGCCACATTACAAATGGCCAATGAATGACCATAACCTAATTTTTTCGCTTCTTTTAGGGCGGCTAAGGTATCTGCTGTCTCGCCTGATTGGGAGATGGCGATTATTAATGAATTCTTACGCGCGACGGGGTGACGGTAACGAAATTCAGATGCCACTTCAACACTGCAGGGTACTGCCGCTAAGGATTCGAACCAATATTTAGCGACTAGACCAGCATGATAACTCGTACCACAGGCTATGATGTGTATGCCTTGAACCTGATCAAATACCTCATCAGCAGTATGACCAAAGGCGCTTGCAATGACCGTGTCGCCAAGAAGGCGGCCCTCTAGCGTTTCCGCTACAGCATTCGGCTGTTCAAATATTTCCTTTTGCATGTAGTGGCGATATTGACCGCGCTCAACTGAATCGGCATTGAGTTCGCTAATTTTAATTGGGCGATCAACTTCGTTGCCTGCAACATCGTAGATGACCAATTTGTCCTTAGTAATATCAGCAATATCCCCTTCTTCTAGGAATATAAAGCGTTGCGTAACGGGTAATAAGGCAGCAACATCGGAAGCAATAAAGTATTCACCAAAACCCACACCGATAACGAGAGGGCTTCCGCGTCGTGTGGCGATGATGCGTTGATCATCGGTTGAGGTCATTACACCTAATGCGTATGCACCTTCTAAGTCATTCAAAGTAGCACTAACAGCATCAAATAAATTTTGGCCTTGATACAGATAATCGTAAACCTGATGCACAATGACTTCGGTATCTGTTTGGGATGTGAACGTGTGCCCCTGCTCTTGTTGGCGCTTTCTCAGGACGTCATGATTTTCGATGATACCATTATGGACGACCGCGACAGAGTTACGACAAATATGGGGATGGGCGTTTGATTCACTGGGCTTACCGTGAGTAGCCCAACGGGTGTGCGCGATACCAACACGACCGTTAATGGGATATTTTTTTATCGCGTTTGAAAGTACGTCTACCTTTCCTAGCGCTCTAACTCGGGCGATGTCACCGTTATCACCCAAGACTGCGACACCGGCAGAATCGTAACCTCGGTATTCTAATCGTCTTAAGCCTTCTAATAGGATGGGTACTACGTCACGCTCCGCTACTGCACCGATAATGCCGCACATCAGGTTACTTCCTTATTATTATTTATTTTTTTGGGGTCGTTTCCACCCCTTAACAGTCATTTGTTTACTTCGACTTAATGTTAACGTCTCGGAAACGACATCCTTAGTAATAGTGGAACCGGCACCTATAGTAGCACCATCTCCCACTTTTACGGGCGCGACTAATTGCGTGTCTGAGCCAACAAACACATCATTACCAATCTCGGTCAGATGCTTGTTAGCGCCATCGTAATTACATGTAATTGCACCCGCGCCTATGTTTACATTTTGACCTACAATCGCATCACCAATATAACTTAGATGATTGATTTTTGAGCCAAAGCCAATCTTGGCTTTCTTTATTTCAACAAAATTGCCCACATGATTATTGCCGTCTAAGCTCGTTTCTGGCCTTATTCTAGCAAATGGACCAACTCTACAATTATCACCAATACTAGCGTTTTCAATCACAGTATTGGACAACACATCCACATTAGCACCTATAGATGAATTCAAAATTAAACAGTTAGGGCCAATCCTTGTGTTATTACCAAGCGCTACTTCACCTTCAAATACTGCATTTACGTCGATAAACACATCCAAGCCACAGCTAAGTTGGCCTCGTACGTCAATTCGTTCTGGATCACTTAAACTAACACCTTCAATCATTAGCTTCTGAGCATATATTCTCTGGTAGGTTCGCTCTAGATAAGCCAACTGAGCTTTATCGTTAACGCCCAATACCTCATAAGGTGCTGTGGGTGAAGCTGTCCTAACAGCAACACCATCACCCACAGCAAGCTCTATTACGTCTGTTAAATAATATTCACCCTGGCTATTACTATTGGTAAGCCTTTTGAGCCAAAGATTTAACATCGCTTTGGGCGCAACAAGTATGCCGGTATTCACTTCAGTTATTGCCTTCTCAATATCGCCTGCGTCTCTATGCTCGACGATACGAACAACATCTCCAGATTCACTGCGGACGATTCGGCCATATCCGTCCGGCTCATCCAAATTAACCGTTAATACCCCAATTGCGTTGCCGCTAGGAGTATTAATTAATTTAGTAAGCGTATCTTCTGATGTAAGAGGTACATCGCCATATAGGACCAGGACGTTATTCTCATCTGGAATATCACAAATTGCTTGGTCTACCGCATGCCCAGTCCCTAATTGCTGTGACTGATAAACCCATTTAACCGGTAACAACGAAAGGCTGGTTGGAACGATATCCCCCCCATGGCCGTAAACCACATGAATATCCTCTGCACCCAAGCTAATAGCTTGATCAACTACATGCTCGAGTAAGGATCGACCACCTATTTTATGAAGTACTTTAGGAACAGTAGAACGCATCCTGGTGCCGCGTCCTGCAGCGAGAATGACAACACTTAGCGCCATGATAATTCACCACTAAACTGAAATTGATTTTTTTGCTTAAATTAGCGTACAAAAAAAAAGGAAAGGCTTCAATAGCCTTCCCCTTTCTATGTTTCTTCGCTTCGATACTAATTGATTAGCGTCGGACGTTTTTCCGCAATCGTTGAATCGCTTGGATCTGAGCCAATGCTTCAGCCAGCTCGCGCTCGGCCTGTGCAAAGTCAATCTCACTATTACGATCTTTAAGCGCTTGTTCTGCACTCTCTTTTGCTTGAATCGCCGCAGCTTCATCCAGGTCTTTTGCACGAACAGCAGTATCAGCCAACACGGTAATACCGTTAGGTTGAATCTCTAACATACCGCCTGAAACATAATAAAATTCTTCAGCTTCATCTTCTCGGACGACGCGAATTTCACCGGGCTTCAATTTCGTGAGCAATGGAGCGTGTCTTGGTAAAATACCAAGATCACCCATTGCACCGGACGCGAACACCATAGACGCTTGACCGGAGAATATCTCCGACTCAGCACTAACGATGTCTACATGCACTGTCATAGCCATAATATTAGCCCCTTAACGGAGTTTACTTTTCAGCCATCTTCTTAGCTTTTTCAATAGCTTCGTCGATGCCACCTACCATATAGAACGCTTGTTCAGGCATGTGGTCGTACTCACCTTCGCAAATACCCTTAAAGGCACTAATTGTTTCTTTAGAGGAAACATACTTACCAGGTGATCCAGTAAAGACCTCAGCCACAAAGAAAGGTTGAGACAAGAAACGTTGAATCTTACGAGCGCGTTGTACCAACAACTTATCTTCTTCAGACAATTCGTCCATACCAAGAATTGCAATAATATCCTTCAATTCTTTATAACGCTGCAAGTTACCTTGAACTGCACGAGCTACGTTGTAATGCTCTTCACCGATAACCAATGGATCAAGCTGACGTGATGTCGAATCCAAAGGATCGATTGCTGGGTAAATACCCAACTCTGCAATTGAACGTGACAATACAACAGTCGCATCCAAGTGAGCAAAAGTAGTAGCAGGTGATGGATCGGTCAAATCATCCGCAGGAACGTATACCGCTTGGATAGAAGTGATAGAACCAGTCTTAGTTGAAGTAATACGCTCCTGTAAGACACCCATTTCTTCAGCCAACGTTGGCTGATAACCTACCGCAGAAGGCATACGACCCAACAAGGCAGAAACTTCTGTACCCGCCAATGTGTAGCGATAGATGTTATCAACAAACAACAATACATCACGACCTTCGTCACGGAAGTATTCAGCCATAGTCAAACCAGTCAAAGCGACACGCAGGCGATTTCCTGGAGGCTCATTCATCTGACCATAAACAAGAGATACTTTATCGATAACGTTAGATTCAGTCATTTCGTGATAGAAATCGTTACCTTCACGAGTACGCTCACCTACGCCAGCAAATACAGAATATCCACTATGCTCAATCGCAATATTACGGATAAGCTCCATCATGTTTACGGTTTTACCAACACCGGCACCACCAAACAGACCAACCTTACCACCCTTAGCGAAAGGACAAACCAAATCGATTACTTTAATGCCTGTTTCAAGCAATTCATCAGAAGCATTTAACTCTTCATATGTAGGTGCTTTACGGTGAATTTCCCAACGAGCTTCCTCGCCAATATCACCTTTTTCATCGATAGGGTTTCCTAAAACATCCATGATTCGACCTAGTGTCTTCGTACCTACTGGTACGGAGATAGGAGAACCAGAGTTGCTTACAGCAACACCACGCTTAACGCCATCAGTAGTACCCATAGCAATAGCACGAACCACACCGTCGCCCAGCTGCTGCTGAACTTCCAATGTTAGACTGACTTCGTCAACTAACAAGGCATCGTATATCTTTGGCATCGCATCGCGAGGGAACTCAACGTCCACCACCGCGCCGATGATTTGAACAATTTTTCCTGAACTCATGATTCAGATTCCTCTTAAACGTTTAGATCTTTAAACCGTTACGCTGTGTAACAGGGCTTAAACAGCCGCCGCGCCACCAACAATCTCGGAGATTTCTTGGGTAATGGCTGCCTGACGTGCTTTATTATAAATAAGCTGCAGATCACCAATGATGTTACCAGCATTATCAGATGCTGATTTCATCGCAACCATTCGCGCAGCCTGTTCACAAGCTACGTTCTCTACAACACCTTGATACACTTGAGACTCTACGAACCTAACTAAAAGGTCGGTTAAAACGTCCTTAGCTTCTGGTTCATACAAGTAATCCCAATGGTGCTTCAATTCTTGGTCAACTTCATCCGATTGAATTGGAAGCAACTGATCAACACTTGGATTCTGTGTCATCGTGTTAACAAATTCGTTGTAAACAACGTCAATACGGTCTATTTCACCATTATCAAACGCATCGAGCATCACTTTGACGGTACCAATTAGGTCCTCTAAAGCTGGGGCATCACCTAAACCTGAAGCCTGTGCTTTAATATTTCCCAATCGTTTAAAGAAAGCCGCAGCTTTTGACCCGATAACACATAACTCTACTTCGGTACCTTTTTCTTTCCACTCTTTCATCGTTGTGAGAGTGGTCTTGAACAGATTAGTGTTCAAGCCCCCACAAAGACCGCGGTCAGAAGAGATAACAATTAGCCCAACCTTTTTTACCGTATCCTTTGTTTTCATATAAGGATGACGATATTCAGGATGAGCGTGAGCTAAGTGATTAATCACGCTACGGATTTTCTTGGCATAAGGACGCGAGGTCTGCATACGATCCTGGGCCTTGCGCATCTTACTTGCCGCAACCATCTCCATGGCACGGGTGATCTTTTGAGTGTTTTGAATACTCTTAATCTGCGTACGGATTTCTTTTCCGACTGCCATGCCTATACTCCCCGTCTACCAAGTGCTATTAGCTTTGAACTTTTCCAAAGCATCACGCATCTTGCCAGCGATCTCATCATTAAAGTTAGCTGTGTCATTAATGGTTTTCACAACATCAGAAGCGCTAGAGTTGATATACGAATGCATTGCTGCTTCGAATGATACAACTTTATTTACTTCAACATCGTCTAGGAAACCTTCATTTGCAGCAAACAACGAGAACGCCATTTCAGCAGTAGATAATGGAGAATATTGCTTCTGCTTCATTAACTCTGTTACGCGACGACCACGTTCGATTTGTCCGCGAGTAGTTGCATCCAAATCAGACGCAAACTGAGCAAATGCTGCTAATTCACGATACTGAGCTAAATCTAGACGAACACCGCCACCCAATTTCTTAATGATCTTAGTCTGAGCTGCGCCACCCACTCGAGATACCGAAAGACCAGCGTTGATCGCCGGACGGATACCAGAGTTAAACAAATCAGTCTCTAAGAAAATCTGACCATCTGTAATCGAAATTACGTTAGTAGGTACGAATGCAGATACGTCACCAGCTTGAGTTTCAATGATTGGGAAAGCAGTCAAAGAACCTGTTTTACCTTTCACTTCGCCCTTAGTGAATTTCTCCACGTAGTCAGCGTTAACTCGTGCTGCACGCTCCAACAAACGAGAGTGGAGATAGAAAACGTCACCAGGATAAGCTTCACGACCAGGTGGACGACGCAACAATAATGATACTTGACGATAGGCCCAAGCTTGCTTGGTTAAATCATCATATACGATCATCGCATCTTCACCACGATCACGGAAATACTCACCCATTGCACAGCCAGAATAAGGTGCAATAAATTGCAGTGCAGCTGAGTCAGATGCAGTAGCAGCAACAACAACCGTATGGGCCATTGCACCGTTCTCTTCTAGTTTACGTACTACACTTGCAACAGAAGAAGCTTTTTGACCAATAGCCACGTAGATACATTTAACACCAGTACCTTTTTGGTTAATTATCGCATCAACAGCTACTGCTGTTTTACCTGTCTGACGGTCACCGATAATCAGCTCACGCTGACCTCGACCTACTGGAACCATAGCATCAATCGCTTTAAGACCAGTTTGAACAGGTTGATCTACTGATTGACGAGCAATGACACCTGGAGCGATACGCTCGATTGGTGAAGTTACTTTACTTTCAATAGGACCTTTTCCATCAAGTGGGTTACCTAAGGCATCAACTACACGACCCAACATTTCAGGTCCGGTAGGTACTTCCAAAATACGTCCGGTACATTTTGCTACAGCACCTTCAGAAATATGTTGGTAGTCACCCAAGATTACAGCACCTACAGAGTCACGCTCCAAGTTAAGTGCCATACCGTAGGTATTGCCTGGAAATTCAATCATCTCACCTGACATTACGTCGGCTAGACCATGAATACGGGCGATACCATCCATGATACTTACTACAGTACCTTCAGTGCGCGCTTCGGTTACTACTTCAAAACCGTCGATGCGCTTTTTTATAAGTTCGCTGATTTCAGCGGCGTTCAATTGCATTGGCGTATCCTCTAAATAAGACGCTTAATGAGACAATGCTAGGGAAAGCTTTTCAAGCTGACCCGTAATCGACCCATCAATCACCAGATCTCCAGCGCTAATAATGGCCCCACCGATGATGTTTTCATCAATCGTACACTGCAGTGTCACTTCGCGGCCAAGACGTTGTTTTAGCTTGCTGGCAATTTGTTTCTGTTGAGCTGCTGTCAGCTTAGTTGCGGAAATAACTTCCGCTTCTATAGTGCTTTCTTCAGTAGCTTTATATTGATTGAAAAGCTCCGACACTTCGGGCAAAACATCCAAGCGACCATTCTCGGCCAGCACTTTTATAAAGTTACTGACTTCAGTGGTTGCTTTATCTCCAATAACACCAACCACCAGTTCAGCGAGTTTATCGCTATCTGTGCTTGGGCTACCAATGAGGGATGAAAATGCTGCGTCTTGCGCCACTGCCGAGGCAATGGTCAAAGCATCAGAAATTTTCGCCAAATCACCTTTCCCACAAGCTACATCAAACATAGCTTGAGCATAAGGACGTGCAATAGTGGTTTTTTCAGCCATAGTCTGGATTAAATCTGGGTTGCCAAATCTTTAATAAGTTTCTCGTGCGCTTTGGCGTCAACTTCACGACCGATAATCTTAGCTGCTGCAGCTACTGAGATTTCTGCAACCTTGCCACGAATTTCTTCTTTAGCACGGTTTGCTTCTTGCTCAATTTCTGCGTTTGCGGCAGTGATAATTCGATCACCTTCTTGGCGAGCTTTATCTTTCGCTTCTTCAATAATTTCAGTTCCACGCTTTTCAGCTTGGACCAAAATCTCAGACGCTTGAGACTTAGCTTCTTTTAGGGCATCTGTTGCTCGCTTTTCAGCTAACTCCAGTTCATGCTTCCCTTTTTCAGCAGCAGACAAACCATCAGCAATACGCTTTTGGCGGTCGGCCATAAGGGTGGACATGGGTCCCCACAAGAATTTGTTGACGAACCAAATCAATGCTACGAAAGCAATGATCTGCGCAATCAAAGTTGCTGTAATGTTCACGACAAGCTCCTCCCGGTTAAATTTACGTTAAGTCAGATAACGTACGGATTAACCGATCGCCGCAGCTAGTGCGCCAACGAATGGGTTAGCGAACAAGAACCACATTGCGAAAGCCAGGATGATGAAAGGAAAAGATTCCATCAAACCAGCGAAGATGAACATGTTAGTCATCAATGCTGGACGCATTTCTGGCTGACGTGCAATACCTTCCAATGTTTTAGCACAGATTAAGCCCCAACCAATGGCCGAACCCATACCAGCAGCAGCCAAGATTACGCCAACACCAACAGCCGTATAGGCATAAATGGTTGCGATCATATCAGGTGTCATTTGTTACTCTCCTCTAGACAAAGTTTCTTTAAAACACATAACGAACAAAAATAAAACTACAAACCTACAAACTTACAAAAACTAGTGATCGTCTTCACTGGTATGCGCCATACCAAGATATACAATTGTTAATACCATGAAGATGAACGCTTGCAGAGTGATTACCAACAAGTGGAAAATCAACCATGCTAAATCTAATGCAACCTGCAGAGGTATTGCCCAAACCATCGTGCCACCGATCAAAGCAATCAGTAAGAACACTAACTCACCTGCGAACAAGTTACCAAACAAACGCAAAGCAAGACTCAAGGGCTTCGCTAGTTCTTCGATTAAGGTCATAACGACATTAACAGGAACTAGGAACTTACCGAAAGGGTGAAACAGAAACATTTTCATGTATCCGCCAAAACCTTTAACTTTGATATTGTAATAAATAATCAAAGCAAACACTGTCAGTGACATTGCCAAAGTTGCGTTTAAATCAGTAGTAGGGACAATCTTTAAGTACTCAATCCCCATCCAACTTGCGATAACAGGCAACAAATCGACTGGGATTAAGTCCATGAAATTCATCAAGAACACCCACAAGAAAATGGTCAATGCTAGCGGTGCAATAAGAGGGTTATGACCAGGAAAGGTATCACGTACTTGCCCATCAACAAACTCAACAATAGATTCAACTGCATTTTGAAAGCCGCTTGGGGTATCAGAAACCAAGTTGCGACCTAAACGCCAGGAAACAAAGACAATCAATCCAGCCAACATGTAACTGAAAAAGATTGTATCGAGATGCAACGACCAAAAACCAGCTGCAGCATGAGTGATTGGGTCACAATCACCAGCACAATAGTTAGTTAAATGGTGTTGGATATAAGCGACCGTTCCGCCACCAGAGCTCTCAGTTGACAAAGCTATTTCTCCCATAAATTAAAAATGCTTTAGCGTTTGCCTGGATGCGCTGTTTTTCGCATCACTGCAGCATACGCCAATTGTGCAATACCAAAACCTAAAACTGTGGCTAGTGGATCGAGCTTAAAGAAACCCAAAGCCAGTCCGAACAGCGCAATTATCAAGACAAAACGCTGAACAGCACCGATATAAAGTACAACCATGCCGCGCTGGGGGTTTTCTTTTGCTATTTCGGCGGCTTTCATAACGCCACGCCGAAGCAACAATGAGGTACACACACTAATTAACCCACCGAAAATTGCTGACGCACTGTGCCAACCACTTTCTATAACGCCAAAAACTATCGCTGCAAGTAATGCAATACCTAACTGCATTACCATTACCTGTTTTGCATTGCTGTGTGTTTGCTTTGCTGCTGTGTCCAATTTCATTAATACCTTGTTAGCATCTCGTAAGCCCTAATAAGGCCACCTACAAAACCAAGCATGCCAATCAAAATCATAAATATGGGTGTAGTATCAAACAAATAGTCTAGTCCGAACCCGATAACGAAGCTCGCAATGACTGTCGATGAAAAATGCGTTCCTACACCGATCAAGAGCAACCCGGCGCTCTTATTTTTTTTCATGCCGAGCGTTTGTCCCTGTATTCAATTGGGTGTTCATAGCAAACATCTATACACACAATGGTCGCGGATTATAGAGCGTTGCCCTCATGCGGTCAAACTTATTCCCAACTATTCATTCGGGCGTTTTTTGAAATTGATTCAAAATACCATCTAGCTCATCGACATTATTATAATGTATAACCAACTTACCCTTACCCTTAGCTGAATGCTGAATATTTACTTGAGTTGCAAACTGTTCTGACAGGTTTAATTCAAGTCGCTTTATATTGGGATCTTCCTTCTTTGTTGGTTTAATTTCTGCGTTCGACTTGCTGTCTCTAATTCGCTTGACAAGCTTTTCTGTATCTCTAACCGACAAGCCTTGCGCAACAATAAGGTTAGCTGCTTCTCGTTGGTCAACCAAATCTAAAGAAAGCAGGGCGCGAGCATGCCCCATTTCGATATCGCCGTGTTCAACCATCACCATGACATCTTCTTGCAATTCGAGTAGCCGCAATAAGTTTGATACCGACGCGCGCGAGCGGCCAACGGCATCTGCGGCCTGTTGATGGGTTAGATCAAATTCTTGAATTAAACGAATAAGTGCTCGCGCCTCTTCCATCGGATTGAGATTTTCACGCTGTATATTCTCGATCAAGGCCATTGCGATCGCTGCCTGATCAGGCACGTCACGAATCACCGCAGGAATATCTTGTAGACCCGCTAGCTGAGCTGCGCGCCAACGTCGCTCACCTGCAATAATTTCGTAGCGACGACCATCAGCGATTGGGCGAATAACGATAGGTTGCACAACCCCTTGAGCCTTAATTGAGTCGGCCAACTCCTGTAAGGTGTCTGAGTGCATGTCGACACGAGGTTGGTATTTGCCCCGCTGAATTAAATCGACCGGCACATCTTTCAGCTCGTATTGATCACCCGCACCACCGTCGTCCGAAGATGCTTTTGAGCCCGCCAAAAGCGCATCAAGACCACGCCCTAAACCTCGTTTTTTTACAGCCATCAGTGTCGCTTTTATCGTCGTTTATGCAGGTACCGGGCTTTGTGCAGCCGATTCTTTGCGTAGAATTTCACCCGCGAGTGCGAGATAGGATAGAGCACCGGAACAGGATTTGTCATACATAATCACTGGCAGCCCATGACTAGGCGCTTCTGCTAGACGGATATTCCGAGGAACAACCGTGCGGTAAACCTTATCGCCAAAATGATGCATCAGTTGATCCGACACATCATTGGCTAAGTTATTGCGTGAATCAAACATTGTTCGCAGTAGACCTTCGATTTCTAATCTAGCATTAAACGCCCCGCGAATCTGATCAATTGTTTCTAACAAAGCGGTCAAGCCCTCCAGTGCATAATATTCACATTGCATAGGAATAATGACTGAGTCCGCCGCTACCAAGGCGTTTAGTGTCAGCATATTAAGTGATGGCGGACAATCAATCAGGACGTAATCGTAATCTTCGACAGCATCCGCTAAAGCAGTTTTAAGCCGCTGCTCTCGTCGAGCAACGTCCATCAGTTGGACTTCAGCCGCTGTCACATCAGCATTCGAGGGCACCAGCATATAGCCTGCCTCACCAGCCACAAGCGCCACTTCATTAATCGTTTTTTCGCCTAGTAACACCTCACAGACATTAAAATCTACACCATTTTTATCCACACCACTCCCCATCGTCGCGTTGCCTTGTGGATCTAAGTCAACCAAGAGAACTTTATGCTTGGTCGCAGCCAGGGATGCCGCCAAGTTAATGGAGGTGGTTGTTTTGCCCACACCACCTTTTTGATTGGTGATGGCGATAATTTTGGTCATAACTGTGAGCTCGCTATTTTAATTGGTTTTGCGCTTAATAATGGCCAAATGGCGCTCGGCACCCAGATTAGGCACATGCAAAGAATGCACTATTTCAAGCTCGTATTCGCTAGGAATACCACTCAATTCTGATTCAGGGTAGACGCCCTTCATGGCCAAAAATGTTCCATCACTAGCAGCCAAGTGTCCAGAGCCCGACAACATATCTTCGATCGTAGCGAATGCACGTGATATTACGCTATCAAAGCCAACTTCTGGTCTATAGTCTTCGACACGAGACGTCACCACTTCCATATTGGTCAAACCCAGTTCTATCGCAGCTTGAGTGCGAAAACGGCCTTTTTTGGTGACACAATCCAACGAAACAAAGTTTTTTTCAGGACAAAGCAAAGCTAAGGGAATACTCGGCAGACCGGCCCCTGTGCCCACATCGATAATTCGCGTGCCGTTGAGATAGGGCAAGACGGCCAAGCTATCGAGTAAATGGCGCGCGACCATATGATCCATATCTTTGCGCGAAGTGAGGTTATAAACTTTATTCCACTTACGCATTAACTCTAAGAAATGAATCAACTTATCCTGAATCTCTTCTTCCAACGATAAGTCCATCTTGGCCAGCCCGTCGACCAGCTGCTGTCTTTCAGTCATCATCAGGCCGTCTTTGGCAATTTGCCGTAGTGTTTTTTCAAATGGACGAGCAGCAATGAAATCGCCGCAGGTGTTACCCCTGGAATACGCGAAGCTTGGCCAACCGTGCCCGGCGTCTGAGCCAATAGCTTTTGGGTGACTTCGTTGGATAAGCCTTTCACTTGGGCGTAGTCAATATTTTCAGGCAGCGCGACTTCTTCATTGCGGCGCTGACGCTCTATTTCTTCGCGTTGACGCTCGATGTAACCTGCGTATTTGGCCTGAATCTCTACTTGCTCAGCAACCTTAGGGTCAACCGCTTGTGCGGGCGCGGCACCTGGCAAGGTCATCAGACTATCGTAGCTCACTTGTGGCCGACAGAGTAATTCAGTCAGGCGCTGCTCTTTGCTCAACGGCCCCGCTAGCACGCGCGCCACATCGTCTGGCCCTATATTTTGCGGCCGCATCCAGGTGGAAAACAAACGCTTATTTTCTAGCTCAATGGCCTCACGTTTGGCCTCAAATGCAGCCCAGCGAATATCGTCGACCAAGCCTAATTCGCGACCTTTTTCAGTCAAGCGCAAATCAGCGTTATCTTCGCGCAGCAACAAGCGATATTCCGCTCGACTGGTGAACATTCGGTAGGGCTCTAGCGTACCGCAGGTAATCAAATCATCAATCAAAACACCCACATAGGCTTCATCTCGACGAGGTGACCAGGCCTCTTTGTCTTGCACCTGAAGTGCCGCATTCATACCGGCAATTAGGCCTTGAGCAGCCGCTTCTTCATAGCCTGTGGTGCCGTTTATTTGGCCCGCAAAAAACAAACCACCAATGTGCTTTGTTTCCAACGACGATTTTAATTCCCGCGGATCAAAAAAATCATATTCGATGGCATAGCCTGGACGAGTAATGTGAGCATTTTCGAAACCACGAATAGAACGCACCAAATCTAGCTGCACATCAAAGGGCAAGCTGGTGGATATGCCATTGGGATAAATTTCATGGGTCGTCAGGCCCTCCGGCTCCACAAATACTTGGTGAGAGTTTTTATCGGCAAACCGGACAATTTTATCTTCGATCGATGGACAATAACGCGGCCCCACACCCTCAATCACGCCAGCGTACATGGGCGAGCGATCTAAATTGGCGCGAATAATATCGTGCGTGCGCTCGTTAGTATGGGTGATGTAGCAAGAAATTTGGCGCGGGTGATCTTCGGCCTTGCCTAAAAAGGAGAAACTAGGCACTGGCGTATCACCTGGCTGGGCTTGCATCACCGATAAATCAATCGAACGCGCATCAATTCTTGGCGGTGTACCCGTTTTTAAACGCTCGATAGAGAAGGGCAGTTGACGCAATCGCTTCGATAAGGCGTTTGAAGGCTCATCACCCGCACGACCACCTTCGTAGTTCGACATACCCACATGAATCACACCGCCAAGAAAGGTGCCAACCGTAAGCACCACGGCATTGGCGCGAAACTTCAAACCCATTTTTGTGACCGCACCGACGACTTGATCATTCTCAATAATCAGGTCATCCACTGGTTGCTGAAACAGGTGAAGATTGGGCTGATTTTCTAATTCTTCACGCACCGCGGCTTTGTAAAGCACACGGTCGGCCTGGCATCGTGTCGCGCGCACAGCCGGGCCTTTTCGAGCATTGAGGGTACGAAATTGAATACCTCCTCGATCTGCGGCGCGGCCCATCACACCACCTAAGGCATCGACTTCTTTGACCAAGTGGCCTTTGCCAATGCCACCAATGGCTGGGTTACAGCTCATCTGACCCAGAGTTTCGATGTTATGTGTCAGCAATAAGGTTTTAACGCCCATTCGAGCAGAGGCCAAAGCCGCTTCGGTGCCAGCATGGCCGCCACCGACGACGATGACATCGTATTTTTCTGAATAAAACATTGCTTATTGCCAACTAAAAATGCAGAGGAACCCGCTATTTTACGTCAGAGCTTCAGCATCGCCAACCTAATTAACGCACGCCCAGACCTGCAAAAGCCGACGTTGATATCAATACTGACTTTAATCAAGTCATTCTGGAATACTAATTTAGTAAAGGGCTAAGTACAAAACCGGCTAATTAAATGAGCCAATAAATCCACCGAGGGCTTTAATCGATCCAGGGCCAAAAATTCATCTGGCTGATGAGCTTGATCAATATCGCCCGGGCCCAACACGATCGTTTCTATACCCATACCATTGAGATAGGGCGCTTCAGTACAAAAAGCCACCGCATGACTGTGATGACCGCAATGAGCTTCAGCCGCTTTAACGATGGGGGAATCTTCGTCGGTGTGCATGGGAGAGGTGCCATCAATGAGCGAAAACATCTCCCAATGAATACCAGCATTTTTAAACAATGACTGCAAACGTCGTCTAATTTCGTCTTTTAGGCTATCCACACACATACCTGGCAGGGGACGTAAATCGAAGTGCAGTTCACACTGTTCACAAATGCGATTGGGGTTATCTCCACCTTGAATGCGGCCTAAATTTAGCGTCGGCACTGGTACGGTAAACCGCTCATCTCGGTGATTGGCTTGCAGCTCATCACGCCACAACAATAAATCCGTCATCACCAACTGCATCGCTTCGATGGCATTTAAACCTAAATCAGGATTACTAGAATGACCCGAGCGCCCCCGCAAACGAATCGCCTCCATCATGATGCCCTTGTGAGCATTCACGGGTTTCAGACCCGTCGGCTCGCCAATCACGGCATAACGCACATGCGGGCAACCTTGCTCTACCAATAATTTCGCCCCGTCCATTGAGCTTTCTTCATCAGCCGTCGCCAAGATATAGAGTGGCTGCTTGAGTTGCTTGGGATTAAACTGCAGGGCGGCTTCAATCGCGAGGGCGAAAAAGCCTTTCATATCGCAAGTACCGAGGCCATAAAGTCGGTTGTCCGCTTCGGTCAAACTGAATGGATCATGGTGCCAGCTATGCGCATCGTAAGGAACGGTGTCTGTGTGGCCGGCAAACATCAGGCCCTGACTCGACTCATTAACCTCACCCCAACTCGCTAATAAATTGGCCTTATTCGGTTGCTGGGGCAGGGCAGTGACGGTGACATCGAAACCCAAGTCATCCAACCATGTGGCAAGTAGGTCAATCACTTGCCGATTACTATGATCAAACGCAGGCGAAACACTGCTCATTGAGGGTGTTTTAATCAATTGTTGTAGACGAGGAATCAGACCGGGCAAAGCTGGCATAGGCACTCCGATACAATAATGGTAAGTTAACGAGGTTTCACCTTCACATCTTACTCTTTATAGTGATAAATAATGTTTTTGAGTAGCCGATATATATCCAAAATACGCGCTTGGCTATTCACCCAAAAGGGCACTAAGACCCTCAGCACATGAGCAACTAATGACTCCGCTTTCTCATCAACAAAAACGGCTGTGGTACATCGACCAGCTTCAGCACCAGACGCCGGCATCCAACATTGTTTTTAGTCTCAACCTGAAAGGGCCGCTCGACTCAGCCCGTCTCAGCAAGGCACTGCAACAGCTAGTCGAACAGCAAAGTGTTCTGAGCGCTGAGTTTGATAACGATGGAACCCAGCCAGCACTTCGTCAACGCCCAGTAGCAACAATTAGCCTAAGCACCAAAAACCTGCAACAAACGGATAATAACCAGCAACGCCGCTACTACGAGCAGTTTGCCAATCAAAGCATCAACCTCAGCCACGCTCCCTTGTTCCGGTTTGACTTAGTTCAACTGGCAGCCGATCAGCACCAGCTACTTTGTCTATTTCATCAAGCGATTTTTGACCAACGGGCCATTACGCTTTTTTGCTCAAAACTATTTAATTATTACCAAGGTAATGACAATAAATCGGCTCAAGAAAGCAGTGCCGAGCAACATAAAAAGATAGATAACTCAGGGCTCAAATATTGGCAAGATCAACTCGACGGCACACTGCCAGCGCTTGAACTTCCGACCGAGTTTATGCGCCCGGCGCAGCAAAGCTTTGGTGCTGACGTGATCGAAACCGGCATCGATCGCCAAACCACAACAGCGCTAAAGAAATTAGCTGAACGCCTGAAGTTAAGCACAGAAACTCTATTATTAGCGGCATTTTCGGTGCTAATGAGCCGTTATAGTCGTCAGAATGATTTAATCGTCGGCCTTCACACTCAACAGCACAACAGCTCCGTTACACCCATTAACCAAACACTGCCCGTGCGTTTTAAAATCGATAATAACGACTCATTTAGTCAGTTTGCTAGCTATGTAGCCCAGCAACACAAGGGCTTCATCGCTCACCAAACGCTGCCTTTTGAAACACTGGTACAATCATTTCACGACACGCGAGATCTCAGCCTCCACCCGCTATACCAATGTAGTTTTTTTTACCAAACAGCCACGCTAGCCGAGCACCACAACGGGCAGCTTAGTATTAACGCGCTGCACCATTATTACCCTAAGGCACTAGTCACCGATATCGCCTTAACCTTAGAACAGCGGCAAGATGAGCTTCGCTGCGTACTGCAATTTGCAACTGACTTATTCCAGCCCGATATGATGAGGCAATGGCTAAACCACTTTGCACGCTTATTAGAGCAGCTCATCCAGCACAGCGAATCACCGCTCTATGCGCTCAACTTCATGTCAGAAGATGAACACAAACAACAACTCATTGATTGGAATCAAACCGAGCTGGCATTACCTAAAATCAATAATTTTACTTCACTTATCTCGGAGCAAGCACAGCGACACGCGGAAAAAGATGCCGCTATTTTCAACGATGTTAGAATAAGTTATTCACAATTAGAGCAACAAAGTAACCAACTTGCTCATTATTTAATTGCTCAGGGGGCAGGGCCGAATAAAATTATTGGCCTGGCGCTAGATCGATCCATCGAGATGCTCATTGGCTTGCTCGGCATCTTAAAATCTGGGGCCGCTTATCTGCCTCTCGACCCAGACTACCCCGCAGAGCGCATTCGCTATATTTTGCAAGATGCTCAAGTTGAACTACTCGTTAGTGATCAACAAGCCCAGCAACGTTTGCCCTCACTTGAAACTAACATCATCTTATTAGATACAATTACCGACATATTGGCGCAATACGGTACCCGCCCGCCCCACAACAATCTCAGCCCTCAAGATTCTGCTTATGTGATTTATACCTCGGGTTCCACAGGCCAGCCTAAGGGCGTTGATGTTTGTCATCGTAATGTTGTTAATTTTTTACTCAGCATGCGCCAACGGCCCGGGCTGATTGAAGATGATGTCCTGCTGGCAGTGACCACAATCTCCTTCGATATTTCAGTACTTGAACTCTATTTACCGCTAATTAGCGGAGCCACCGTCGTTATTGCTAGTCGCGAGGAGGCCGTCGATGGCCATGCCTTGTTAGCACTTATCGGTCGACATCAAGTCACCACAATACAGGCTACTCCCGCCAGTTGGCGTCTATTAATTCAAGCAGGCTGGACTAATAAGCATGGCGTAAAAGCACTATGCGGCGGAGAGGCCTTGTCGAGAGAGCTCGGTCAAGAATTACTCAAACGAGCAAGCAGTGTTTGGAATATGTACGGCCCGACAGAGACCACCGTTTGGTCATCATGCGATCAATTAAGCCTAGAAAAAACAAACATTAGCATCGGCCGCCCCATTCACAACACGCAATTTTATGTGCTCGATGAGCACAAGCACATTGTGCCCACGGGTGTGAATGGCGAACTTTATATCGGCGGGGAGGGCGTGACCAAGGGCTATCTTCACAAAGCGGAACTCAGCGCTGAACGTTTTATTGCCGACCCTTTTTCGGATAAGCCAAATGCACAACTCTACCGTACCGGCGACCTAGTCCGTTACCAAGCAGATGGCCGGATAAAATACCTACATCGTATTGATAATCAAATAAAATTGCGCGGCTTTCGGATCGAGTTGGGGGAAATAGAATCTGCTTTATTGCAGCATGAAGCCATTCAACAAGCCGTTGCCAGTATTCGTAGCAACAACAGCTCAGAGCCATTACTGGTGGCCCATGTTGTCTACCAAACGAAACACAGCGCCACCGTCAGTGAGTTACGTCGCTTTTTACAAAGCAGGCTACCCGATTATATGGTGCCATCGCTGTACGTTAATTTGGCTCAACTACCACTAACCCCCAGCGGCAAGGTGGATAAAAAAGCCTTGCCCGACCCTTTTTCACAAGGCCAAGCCCAACACCACATTGAGCCAAGAACTGAGTCTGAGCGATATTTAGTCGAGCTATGGCAACGTGTCTTAAATCAGCCCAAAATCAGTGTGCAAGCTAACTTTTTTGATCAAGGGGGTCATTCGCTTTTATCCATGAGCGTGATTGCCCAAATCAAAAAAGAGCATCATATTGATGTTCCACCACGGGCGATGATTATGGATACGCTCGAACAAATCGCCGCTAATTATTTCACATCAGACACCACCGCTGCCATCACTCCAACAGCTGCGCCGAATAGCAATGCCTTCTTCTTTGGCCGCTCAGCACAAGCACTCTATGGTGTGTACCACCCTGGCAATCAAGCAAAAGCCAAAAAAGCCGTCTTGTTGTGCTATCCCTACGGCCACGAATACATGCGCATCCACTGGGCCTTTCGCCGCTTAACAGAGCAACTCAATCTTGCGGGTTACCCAGTGTTGCGCTTTGATTACTCCGGTACTGGCGATTCTGCGGGGGATGCCAAAGCGGTTTCCATTACACAGTGGCAGCAGGATATTGTCACCGCTGTCAAAGAACTCCAAATTATTTCCGGCGCGACGCAGCTATCCATTATTGGCTATCGATTAGGTGCAACACTTGCGGCCAGTACAACACCGTTAAGTATCGATAATTTGGTCTTGTGGGAACCCTTGGTCACGGGAGAACAGTACTTGGACGAAATGCAGGCAATGAATCTCACTTTCATACAACGCCTAAATAAATTTAGAAGACACAAATTAAGCCAAACAGATAACTATAAGGTGGGCATGGCTTTTCCCGATCAATTCCAAACAGAGCTGCGCCAGCTCGATATCACGGCACAGATTCCCGAAGCGAAAAACGTATACTTCATTCATTCAAACCAAGACCCTGATATCGATCTGGCTTACGACTACTTTAAGGAAAATAGGATTAATAGCTGGCACATTCATTGTCAATCACAGACCCAATGGAATACGCTAACAAAACTAGGGGAGGCCATCACTGATACGGACGGCCTTCATAAAGTCATGTCGATTTTTCAGAGTAAAAATAAATGAATGAATCGATTGTTACCTTTGGCCGTCACCATAACCTGTGCGGCATAGTGAGTCGCACAGCAGTCCCGCTCAAGCGGCTACCCGCTGTGATCATTCTCAATTCCGGCCTGATCAACAAACCTGGCCCCTTTGGCCTCAATACCCGACTTGCCCGTCAAATTGCTGAACAAGGCTTTATCGTACTTCGTTTTGATTTATCCGGTATTGGTGATAGTCCCAAGCACAGCGATAATCGAGACCGTCATCAGCAAATTATCGGCGATATCAAAGACGCGATGGACATGCTGCAATCAGAGTATGGTGTAAAAACATTCATTCCGATGGGGATTTGTGCGGGTGCCGATAATGCGCATCGAATAATGCAAGAGGATGATCGATTAAGCGGTGTCATCTTTCTCGACGGTTATGCCTACCCAACCTTAAAATATCAATTAATTAAACATTGGCGAAGTGTCATCAATCCACTCCATTGGCTTAAAGCGGGTATCCGCTTAATCAAATCAAACATTCAACACGATACTAACGCTCAACAAGCGAAGACGAATCAAGTCAATTTATTTTGGTCTTTACCGCCCAAACAACAATTTCACGATGACCTAGTTCACGCTATCGACAATAATCTTCAGCTATTCTACATTTTTACTGGCGGAGAAAAGCTCTGTTTATATAAAGATCAATTTCAAGATAGCTTTCCCGGCATTGATTTCGGCTCACAACTGCAAGTCGACATCATGGCCGATGCTCACCACTTATTTGTCACAGAACAAGAGCGTGAGGAACTTGGCCACAAAATCATCACATGGCTGCAACAAAAATTTATTGGACAGACTTAATTTCTACGACTGTAAAAATATGAGATTCAGTCATTAAATACCGGCCAGAAAACCAGTGTATTGGCACTTGTCCATCACGTAGCCATTGCACTTGGATAGATTGATCGGACTCATCCAAAGATAAACAAATATCCAAAAAATTAATATTCGATTGGGCCAGGGAATAATAAGCCTTAATCACACTTTCTTTAGCGCTAAAGAGCAACCTAAGCCAATCCGAGCGCACTAGCGGATCTGGCACATCGACTAATTCCTCAGCCACACAGATTAATTCTGCTGGAAAGTTAATCTCAGCCTGAGCCGACTCCACATCCACGCCCAAACCTAATAACGCGTTCGTAGAGGCAGCGGCGGCCCAACACAGATCATCACAATGAGCAATACTGCCCACCACACCCATTGGCCATAGTGGGACTCGGTGCTCATTGCGCAAGAGAGGAAAAGCATGCACCCCTAACTCAGCTAGCACCTGTCTAGCGCACGCGCGCCCCGCCTGAAATTCAGCCCGCCGTTTAGCGACCATGGCCTGAGCATAAATTTGTTCTTCGGGATAAAGGGGGAGGTGCCACATCGCTTCATCAGCGATACAAACAACGACCGATGACGAAAATAAGCACTGCAATTCACGATACATATAAATTCAAATCAATCATGGCCGATATAGAAATCATCAACTTACAAATTATTTAGATACCCACTCTTGGCGGTTTGCTACTCTTGTAGTCTAATCGAATGACAGTTTAAACGGACATAAGCTTTCCAACTATGGCTACCTTAAATGCTAAGGAAATAAAATCGATCATGGACAACGCCCTACTGGCTGCCAGCCAAGTGGTGTTAGGTAAAGATGAACAGCTAAAACTGGCCTTTGCCACCATTTTGGCCAAGGGCCATCTATTAATAGAAGATTTACCCGGCCTAGGCAAAACAACCATGGCCCACGCACTAGCCAAAGTATTCGGCCTTGAGTTTCAGCGAGTGCAATTTACCAGTGATTTATTACCAGCAGATATTCTGGGCGCCTCTATTTTTAATCGAGACAAAAGCCAATTTGAGTTTCACCGCGGGCCTATATTTAGCCAAGTGGTGCTCGCCGATGAGGTCAATCGTGCAACCCCAAAGTGCCAAAGTGCGCTGCTTGAGGCGATGGAAGAGCGCCAAGTGACCACCGAAGGCACTACCTACGCGCTGCCTCAACCTTTTTTCGTGATCGCCACCCAAAATCCAACCTATCAAATTGGCACCTTTCCGCTACCTGAATCACAGTTAGATCGCTTTCTGATGCGCTTATCCATGGGTTATCCAGATCACCAAGCGGAGCGCGCCTTGCTCGCAGGTGTTGATCGGCGAGAATTAATAAGCAGCTTGCCTATCGCCGTTCAACCTAGCCAGCTAAAAGCCATCCAGTCGGTGGTCGCCAAGGTCCATATCTCGGAGCCTTTGTTAGATTACGTGCAAGCAATTATCGGATTCAGCCGCCAATCGCCTCAAATTAGCGTCGGTCTTTCGCCCCGCGGTGCACTGGGGTTGATACGAGCGACCCAAGCCTGGGCACTCATCCACGGCCGCAGCCACGCATTACCGGAGGATGTACAAAGTGTATTAATCGCCGTCACGGGTCATCGCTTGCAAGGCAGTGCCGACCAGGGCAATCACAGCGGCGAGGCATTGGCCAAACTATTACTCGCTGTCGCCATCCCGTAGCGACTATATCTCATGGCGCTATCAGACCTTATTAATAAACTGCCCACGATTCGCAATCGAACTCCCCATGCGTCGGCGGGAGAATCGTGTGAATTCAACCGCAATAACATTTACATTTTACCCACTCGCCAGGGTTTGGTATTTAGCCTAATGCTGCTGGTGATGCTGCTGGCAGCCATCAACTACAATAACAACATGACCTTTGCTTTGACCTTTGCCCTGGTGGCGCTGGCCATTATTTCAATGTTTCATACCTATGCTAATTTGCTCAATATTAACGTAATGGCGAGATCAAATATTGGCTGCTTTGCCGGAGAAAATGCGCTGTTTCACCTCCAACTCAACCATTCTGACAAAACTCTCAAAGTCCAAATTAGCGCTCAATTAGCCGATAAGCGAGAGCGCGCCGATGCCCCCAATGATGTATCAACCGTCACCATTGCCCCCCAAACCAGTGCCACCATCGACGTAAGTAAACCCAGCGTTCACCGAGGAAAACTTCCCTTGGG
>Ga0316204_10004727_pt1 | contig 23907 bp, 14 predicted proteins | sample 6monrhotite_MG_2_FD_205661 | JGI IMG/M metagenome (GOLD analysis project Ga0316204, IMG submission 205661) | Microbial mat bacterial communities from mineral coupon in-situ incubated in ocean water Damariscotta River, Maine, United States -... | ecosystem: Environmental > Aquatic > Marine >... | reverse complement strand
CAAGTCACTCCCGGTTCCTATTTATGGAGCCATTAACGGGAACTACTACTGAAGTCATATTACAGGCAATAAAAAAGCCCTAACCAAGAGGTTAAGGCTTTTTTTGATATGGTGCGCCTGGAGCGATTCGAACGCCCGACCGCCTGGTTCGTAGCCAGGTACTCACGCTAGCATTAAATTCAATATTATGAAACGCTTAGAAAAATCTACTGTCCCATTACAAATACATTTAGCAGAATGTAACTGACTGTTTTATCTAGAACAGGAATCGTGAATGGGACAAGCTATGGCTAAAGAGTTTCATGCGATTTTCCCCAATTCACAACTATGTATCATTAAGAACGCCAATCATTTTGTTCAGCTTGATCAACCACAGAGTGTAGCTGAACTGATTAGTGCCCGCTTTAGTATTTTAACAAAGTCTACATTAGCGTTTTCTAAAGTTCCTTTTGTGGCCGTTAGTGCCAATCAACGGAAACTAGTGAGCATGTACTGTGTAGGTAATAAAGTTACATAGGTTAATATATAACCACCCCGACAGGACCTTAAGTTTTGCATTGAATTGACTGTTAAAGCATGTTATTAAATGTTTGGAGGTAAAGCCATGTTTACAACACATGATATACACCCGCTAACCGATTTTCAGCGCAATGCGAAAGATCACGTTAAACGCCTGAAAGATACTAAACGTCCGGAAATATTAACCGTCAATGGAAAACCATCACTAGTTATTCAAGATGCCGTAGCCTATGAAGCAATGGTCGATTTACTGGACTCTCTTAAGCATATACAAATTGCAGCGGAGGCATTCAACAAAGGCGAAGGACGGCCAGTTAATGAATTCTTCGTTGAATTTGAAAAAAAACATGGTTTAAGTGGTAGTTACCGAGTTCTATATCGCATCAAAAAAGATGTAGTCCAGTTACTTCACGTTAGAGGCGGAGGACAAGAGCATAAACTATAAGCCATAGACCCAAGGAAGCCTTTTAATTGCTAGGAGTTACAGTGAATCGAAGAGAATTTTTTTCATTGACAGCTGGTGGTACAGTTTTTGGTTTGGCAACAATCAATTCATTTACGAAGTTAGTAATGGCTGCAACGACAAGGCCGGAGATTAAGGCAATAATTTTTGATGCTTTTCCTGTTTTTGATCCGCGGCCTATTTTTGGAATGACTAAAACACTATTCCCAGAACAAGGGGCGCTGCTGGGGAAACTTTGGTTTACCAAGATATTCAGTTATACATGGCTACGCACAACCGGCGAACATTACAAAGATTTCTATGCTGTGATTGAAGATGCGCTTACCTTTTCAATACAAAGCCTTAAACTTGATCTTACACCAAACCAACAAAAGCAATTAATGCAAGTCTGGTTGGAGCTAAAAATTTGGCCTGATGTTAAACCAGTATTACAGCAGCTTCAAGAGAGGAATATACGTCTCGGGTTTCTTTCTAATATGACCGAAGAGATGCTGTGCATAAATGCTAAAAATTCAGGTGTTGAAGATATGTTTGAATTTTATTTGAGTACAGATCGTGTAAAAGCATTTAAACCAGACCCTCGTGCTTATCAGTTAGGTATAGATAGCTTTGATTTACCGAAGAAAAATATTGCTTTTTGTGCGTTTGCAGCTTGGGATGCCGCAGGCGCAAGCTGGTTTGGCTATCCAACCGTTTGGATTAACCGACTTGGACAACCAGAAGAAAACTTAGACATTAAAGCTACAATATCGGGGAAAAGTATAAAAACACTTCTTAATTTTTCTCTTGTTCCTTAGTTAACCATATATCAGTGTTTATTACTTCGCCCGAATGTTTCATACCCCCCAATAAAGTTTTTTAATCTCTCAGGGTTCACAATTTCTCGCAGCTTGCTGCGAAAATGAGAGAATATACCCTAACGTTGCAAAAACCAATGGTCAAGGCTCTTTCGCTACTTGGTCGATGGAGGGAATTCCATCAATAACAATTTTACAAAAAACGCGAAACGCCTCTTCACGGTTCGATGTCGAAATTAGTTATTTGCGAGAAGTTTCTGAAAAATTGTCTAATTTTAACAGTGCCGATGATAGCTCCTGTTCTGCTCAGTTATCAATAATATTATTCAAACATTTAAGGTATCAACAACAAATTACCGGCCATCAACTTCTTACAAATACATTAACCTCAATTCGCATCGAAATTATTCTGTAACAGACAAACCACTTAAAACCGATTTTGGTACATCTTTTCTTAAGTTAATCATGCTCTCGTCAGTCAAAGCATATAGAAAGCTTACTATATCATCCACATACTGATCTGATACTCTAATCGGAACTATTTCACAATGGTCTATTACTGAGCGTCTTATTTCCAAATTGTTGTATGCCGAAAAATCTAATTCATTTAGATCTTGCCGTGTTGGCAAAACTACCTGTGTTTTGTCATAATTTTCCATCGATGAGTAAGGATCAAAATGGTGTTTAACAATTGTCTTTAAAGAATCATATGCCCCATCATGACCCCAAGGGCCAGTCAAGGCCACATTTCTCAAGGAAGGAGTACGAAACTTATATCTATCGTTAATGTCTCCCGTCACATTTTCTCTACCAAAGTCCTCTAACCCATTTATACCATGCCCTTTCCCAGGTCCGATTTGAGGTATAGCCAACACATGAAACTCTTGATCCGTTAATAACACCCCTTTGTGGCAACTATGACATCCTGCTTTGCCATAAAACAGCTTCATACCTCTCACTTCTTGACGAGTCATAACTGCCCGATTGCCCCTTAAGAAGCGATCAAAACGGCTACTATCAGAACGCCAAGTATTTATCTCAAATGCTGCTATGGCATTTCCAACGTGAACAATACTTATATCAGCAGCCGATGTTATTTCGGGATACGCCTCAATAAACAATTCAACGTATCCTTCTATTTGCCGAAGACGATCAACGACCAGAGACCAAACACCATCTTCTCCTAATAAATTTCCAACGCTAGCAGCATCGGCAATAGAGTTTTCTCCGTGTTGCCCTGCCATTTCGGTGTTTGACGTAATTGGGAAAATAGCTTGTACAGCCGCAACATTCTCGAATCCTACAGGTAATTCTTCGAAAGCAGGGCTTAAAAATCCGCTTTCATAACTGCTATCGATTGCGACACGTCCGTCGTGAAAGACATTTCGCAGCTCCTTTGCACCAAGATTAAACAATGCTGGAGAGTTTCGAGGCACCCTCTCGTCTACAGCATTTATCCCTTCACCGGTATTGCGAGTGGCTCCAAGTCCATGTGCCCCTTCACCAACGGGAAGAGATAACCCGTCTGTTGTGCCAAGCAACGGATGATGACATGACGCACACGAAATATTTTTATTACCACTTAAAATTTTGTCAAAAAATAGTGAACGGCCCAATCCTATTTTTACTAAATTCGCAGTTTGACTCACGGCATCAGGTAAATAATCTGAATCAGTAAGCGGTTGAGGTAAATTTTGTCGCCACGAACTTTCTCTAGCAAAAGAAGGGGTTGAAACCAATATAATAATTAATATACAGACTAGTAGAGTTATTTTTTTCATTTTTATCACTCATTCTCATTTTCAAAAATCTAAGATCAAAATAGATGCCTACAACTTTAACGCAACGTCAGCGCTTTTTGAGCTTTCCTCTATGATTTTATCTATAGTATTTTTAAACACAGAATATGGTTGTGCTCCACTGATTGACCGGACATCCATCAATTTTCCATCTACAATCCTTCCGACAAAAAAATGTGGAGTTCCTCGAACGCCTAACTCTTGACCATAAGCAAGGTCATTGTCAATTTCTGCAGAAGCATCTTGCTCATTCATACAATTTTTAAAATCATCAAAATCTAACTTATATTCGCTAACGAGCTTTTCATATAATCCGCTTCCAATTTCTTTCTGAAACTGAAACAACCCTCCGTGCATTTCCCAATACGCATTTTGCTCACCTGCGCAATTGGCTGCTATTGCCGCTTCAATTGCTTTCTTATGAAAGCCCAGAGGAAAATCCTTAAATACGTACTTAATTTTATCTGTATTGATATAATTCGCTTTCAACATAGGAAGCGTTTTTTGGTAATGTCTACGACAAAACGGGCACTCAAAGTCTGAAAATTCAACAATCGCTATTTCAGCGCCCTCATTACCTAAAAATGGATCGTCATCTAGTTTCACAGAAGAGATCTGACTTGGATTTTTATTATTTCCAGTGACTTTATTATTTGCAGCCCCTTTTTCTATCTCCTTTAGCTTCGCCTTCAATTCCGTCATTTCGGACTTAACTATTTTAATCTCATTTAAAATTTGGTCCAACTTACCAAATAACAACTCTTCGCCATTTAGCTCTTCCGCAGAAATTAGCGAGACAGATGACACTAAAAAAAATATTCCTAAAATAACTTTATTCATAAGCACTCTATATTTATATACTAGTAGGATTTAAACACCATTGATCTTGAATTTTCATCAATGGTATATCCCTTTTTATGTTATTAGCCCAAAGTAACTCAATTAAACCATCACCGTTAATAAATACAGACTCTGAAAAATCCTCAAGAATCACCCTTTCTGATATCTCTGACTCTTGATAGATTTTCACTTGACTCATATCCATTCCAATCAACATACTTTCTGATTCTACTAATTCAGAGAACTCGTCTACTACGGCACTTCGATATCTATTTTTGTAGCTTGCAACCCAATCTATTTCATCAATACCATTCAATATATTCAGTTTTTTTGCTTTTTCTAATTGAATATGAGTGAACCAATCTAAGCACAAAGAGTTATCAATATCGCTAGTCTTGTCATTTTTAATACCATTTAACAACTGCTGTACCATTTCTAGAATTTTTGTTTTATCTATATCAACTGTAGTAGTTAGGAATTTACCACCATTATTTTTATCTCCATAGTTTTCCGCAAAAACTACAGCGCTGGAAAAGCACAAACAGAGAAATACTGCCACACGCATACATGTAAGAAATTTTAGCTTATTCATATTCACGTTACCCTTCGTAGAATCAATTATTTTCAATAAATGCTCTATGGTGTGCCAGAAATTTCGAGCCTTACCACACCTCTGTTCCCAGAGAGTGAATTAGCATTTGTCCAAGTAATATGAGTATCTGCCCCGTCCTCAGCTAGGAAACCTACGGTCCAATCGCTATTTGAAGTTGATGTTGTACCGAGTGTAATTTCTTGTGCGTCTGTGACAACATTTCCTGTCAAATCCAATACTTTAATAAACAAGCTCGCGACGCTACCACAGCAAGAACCATTTTCATGATAGGTCACCCTCACAGTATCATCTGAACCAACAATCGCGGTTGAAATATTATTTCTAATAAAGTCATTGGTTGACACTAATATATCTTCACCAATTCTAATTGAAGACATATCCGATTCGTCCCCATTTTGATCGTCAGAATATGGATTAAACCGAGTCATATAAATCTCTACATTACCCAAACCTTGCTCTTGTAATCTGAGGTCTTGATACACCGCTACAACAGAATTATCTGATGCCACACCTATTGCAGGAAAACGACCACGATATCCATCGTCAGTAGAGACTACAGTTGGAGATATACGAATATCAGAGGTCGCTCCGTCTAGCATGAGATAAAAAATCTCTGCGTTTGAAGTGCCATTAGCTTGTTCGTTTAATAAAACATGTACATTATCTAAACTATCAACTGCGACAGTAGGTCGAGCGTAGAATCCCCAAGTCCCTCCTGAGAAGATAGTCAAATCATTGGTGAGCAAATCTCCCCCACTACTAACTTTAGAATAATGAACTTCAACACTATCATTAATTTCTTCCCAGACAATATGCGCATTACCTAAAGAGTCGATATCCAATCTTGGATCGTTTCGATTAATAAACGAAGGTTCATTATTGTTCGTCACAATATTAGGCAACGACGAGGTAATAGAAGAAACATCTGCACTACTACTATCTTGGTCGTCTAAAGAAGGATCAATAATAGTGTGAATTATGTCGCTTTCTTCTTCCCACACTATATGCACACGATCATTACTATCTACGTCAAGCGCAGGCCTTTCCGAGAAAACAAAATTATTAGAAATAATCGTGTCATCAATTAACGTATTTCCAGAAGAATCATACATTTTATACATAATTTGAGAAAACCCGTTAAGATCCTGCCAAACAACGTGCAGGGCGCCATTGCTGTCAACTGCGGGCATCGCTTGATCAGACACATTGCTCGTAGAAATTGGAATAGGGCCTGCTACATTGAACGGCGATAAAGGATTTGTTCCATCAACATTTATTTCGTCACCGTCACTACGTCCATCTCCATCTGTATCAACAACAAGAGGATTTGTTAAATGAATGAGGAGCTCATCCCCATCGCTTAAACCATCATTATCACTATCAGCTAACGAGATATTAGAGCCAATTGTTGCCTCTTCAGAATTTGTTAATCCATCGTTATCTAGATCTAATGCGGCGTCTGAATTATCCAGAGGATCTAAGCCGTTAAACACTTCTAACCCATCTAATATTCCGTCACCATCAGAATCAGAGTTAGCGGGATCAGTTCCAATCAATAACTCTTGATCATCACTTAATCCGTCCTGGTCAGAATCTATTGATGGAATGAAATTTACAATATTTTGTCTCTCATTATCGGTTAGTCCATCCAATGTTCGTCCTTGAAGAGATCTCAAATCATTCGCACTAGCGATGGCTGTTGCTTGGTTCTGATTCTGAGAGGCAAAATGCATCAATATGACTTGTTCTCCTGCTGGAACAGTAATGTTAAACGAATAGCTAAAATCATCGCTCCCAGGAGCGTTAGTAAAGATATTATTAGGTTCCAGTGCAGCAAAAGGCCCTGAAAAGACGTGAGCCATTGATGGATCGCCGCTACCATCAGAGAAATCATCAGTTACTAAGAAATCGTCATCGACTGAGAAGCTTGTGTCGCCCGAACTTGTAGCCACCAATGAGGTTGAGCCATCAGAACCAAGATTTGTGTTTAGATCAACCGATATTGAGATACTCGAAGAAGAACGATTATCGAATATTTCAAGGAATCGCGCAAAAGACTCATCATCTGGAACGAAAATCTTGCGTCTTACTTCAAGTCCAGATCTACTCCAAGGTCCAATCATAACTTCTCTATTATTCTCTTCTAACAACCCTTCAAGGAAGGGCTCAAACCCAAATCCGTCCACCCTTAAACGCAGGCCTCCATCATAAGCGTCATTTGAGCCGTCGCTAATACTTCCATCTGGCTGGATATCCCACCTAAAACCATTGCCATCCGTAAGCGTAATTCCTAATGGCGTAGAAGAGATATCGTCGCTTCCTAACAGAGGATTTGTTCCATCAACTAGTACCTCTTCGCCATCACTTCTTCCACCACCATCGGTATCAACTAGCGATGGTAAAGTGCCAAATACATTAACTTCATCACCATCATTCAAACCATCATTGTCTGAATCAACGTTAGCAGGGTTAGTCAAATGAATATTTAATTCATCTCCGTCGAGTAATCCATCCCCATCGCTATCGGAACTATTCGGATTAGTCTGTGCATTTTGCTCCTCCAAATTAGTAAGGCCATCACCATCGGAATCCAATACCTCATCGCCCACAACAAGCGGATCGAAGCCATTATCAACTTCGAAGCCATCTAAGAGCCCATCTCCATCAGTATCCGCAAGATTTGGATCAGTCCCTGCGACAACTTCATCATCGTCACTCAAACCATCTTGATCCGCATCATTAAGCGCTTGAAAATTAATAATACTGTTGAGTTCTGACGAGTTAAGTCCAACAAGTGAGTTGTCAGCTAAGTTTTGCAAGCTGTCGGCTTTAGCCAACGCATCAACTCTATTAGCATTCTGAACAGCAAAATGCATAACTGCTATCTGTTCTCCAGCCGGTACAGTTAAGTTAAACGAATAACTAAAGTTATCACCGCCAGGTGCACTGGTTGACACATTAGAGGGCTCAATTAGCGCATTTGGCCCCGAGAAAATATGCGCCATGGTTGGATCACCTGAACCATCTGCATCGTCTGTAACCAGATAATCATCCACAGACGTAAAGGTAAAATCACCATCACTTGTAGCTACTAAATCGGTACCTGAATCGGATCCCAAATTAGAAAATATTTGGATGTTTACAGTAATGTCGCTTGCGGTAGGATTATTAAAAACTTCCAAATAGCGGGCAAAATTATCATCTTGTGGCACATAGATTTTTCTTTCTATTTGAAGACCTACATGATTCCAAGGTCCAATAACCAATTCTCTACCTGACTCCTCTGCAGTCGCTTCTCCAAACCATGTAAACGGCATTCCTCCAACTGTCAAATGCAGTCCACCATCATAGGCATCACTAGATCCATCGTTTATGTTTCCATCACCTTGCACATCCCACAAGAAGCCTAATGAATCAACCAAATTAGAAGGAAGATTAACAACTACCGCGTCAATATCATCTGCTCCATCTAAGGGATCAGTGCCATCAATGTCTACTTCGCTGCCATCGCTTCTACCACCTCCATCGGTGTCTGTATTTAGTGGATCAGTGCCATATACATTAACCTCCTCACCATCGTTTAATCCATCTCCATCTGAATCATGTAAACTGAAATCAGTTCCTAACGCAATTTCTTCTGAATTTGTTAAACTATCGCCATCCTGATCTGCTGATCCATCGTTAGGGTCTGTGGGATTAAGTCCAAAATTCCACTCATCAGGATCACTTATTCCATCACCATCTGTATCAGAACTAAGCGGATCGGTTACCCAACCGTAAGTACCGTTAACTTCTTCACCATCACTGAACCCATCACCATCTGAATCTGAATTATTAGGATCAGTACCTAAAGAAGCCTCAACTTCGTCAGATAATCCATCCCTATCTGTATCTAATAGAAAATCGATAGAATTAGAAATAACAGAATTAACTTCAACACTAACTGGTCCGCTACTTACACCTTCAGGAACAAAAACCAAAAGCTGTGATTTATTTCCACCTAGAGCTTGAACAGCAACACCATTAAACGTAACTATATTGTTCGCCAACTCCGGATCAAAGAATCGACCGTTAATGGTGACTAAATTTCCAACTACCCCATTGTCGGGTTGTAAACTTACGATGGTTGGCGGATTGTCAGCCGGCAATACAGTCACGCTAATGGAAGAAGAAACCGCTTGATTTCCACCAAAATCAGTCGCTGTTGCACTAACTTCAACATCTAGCGCACCCGATAAATCCGGTATCCCAGCCAAAACTGCAAATGGTTCTGTATCATCAGTCAAGCTCGTATCGAAAGTACCATCGGTTGAAGAAACTTCCACATCCACACGCTCCACGCCGTGATCATCAGTTGCATCGACAAGAACAGGTAAGGCGGATACACCAAATCGAACAACTGTTGGCAATATTTCAACAAGACTCGTCACATCCTCAACAGCAGTCATGGTTCCATTGGTGCCGTCCGCAATTTGTTGCAGCGTATCAACTGACGCACCAGATCCCACCGCAAAAGTATTCACCATCACCCCAGCATCAGTAGCACGCAAAACTTCTTGGGTTGGATATGACGACGAACCATCAGATAGGAGCAGTTGAATAGGTGTAGCCGCAGCTCTAGCCCGAAAACTCATCAATTCATTTGTAGCGACTTCCATGGCAGAAGTAAAATTGGTACCTCCGCTAGGTCCTGCATTTAGAATCTGATCAAGCGCGTTCTCCACCAAAGCAAAATCATTTGTTAATGGTTGCACAATAAATGCTGAACTCGAGAAATCGACAACAGTCACGCGTGTAATCTCAGGGTCTAAAAATCTGAGCAACTCTTTCGCTGCAAAAACTTCTGCCTTCAGAATGTTGTCATCAATATCATCGCCGTCAACATCCCCGCCAGCCGAGTTTCGAGTACTTCCAGAAGTATCAATGACAATCGCAACATCACTTGGCCCAATAGAAATTACGGATCCATCTAGCGGAGAAGCAATCGCAACTTGAGGCGGCCCAGCATCATCTCGTCGGACAACGTTCAAAGTGGCTTCACCAATTTGACCAACGCTATCCATCGCTCGAGCAGAAAGTGTGACGCTAGCACCATCCTCACCTCCTGGTAGCCTAACTGAACTGGAGAATGGCGCAAAGAAATCGGGTTCAGCGATAGCTATCCCATCTATAAAGAACTCAACACTTTCAACTGAAACATCATCACTTGCGTCTACCGCCAACTGGAGTAATGTGCCTTCGAACACATCTATACCAGCAGTTGGGCTAACAAAACTGACTTGAGGTGGCTCATCGTTAACAACATTGAGTACAACCGGTGTTGTAAAGGCCAACTGCCCCCGGTTGTCTCTGGCTTGCAACACGATCTCAACTGCCCCTCCAACGCTTTGTGAATCAGGCAATGTAACTTCAAAATTGAAAGGTGCAAATCCACGTGTTTGTGTTAACCGCCCGTTGACTAACAAATCAACTGACACCGAAACATCATCTGTTGCATTGGCTGCAAACAGCACCGATGTCCCTTCAATCACGCTACTACCATTTATTGGTGAGTTAACAAGCGTAATAGTAGGCACTAAATCATCATTTACGGCAACATCAATCAAATTAGTTGAACTTCTGTTCCCAGAAGGATCATAAGCTATCGCAACAACTTCTAAACCACTACTGCTATCCGCATAATCATTTGAAATATTGAACATTGCCGTATACGGGCTAAAATTATCCGTTGCAAACAGATTACCATTCACATGAAACTCCACTCTTTGTACAGCAGCGTTATCAGATGCTGATGCTTGAAGTGTTATTTGCTGTCCTTCAATAAAGCTCTGACCGGCAAATGGAGAAAGCAAAGCAACACTAGGAGGAATGTCATCAATTACAACCTCGATATTCGCAGCTATAGATTCCGTTCGGTTGCCTGCTGAATCACTTGCAGTCGCGGTTAACAGAATCTGATTACCTGTAGCCGGCCTAGGAATAGTTATCGTAGAAAGGAAAGGTGCCCGAAAGTCGGTCGCTATCACCTCACCATCAATTGCGAACTCAACACGAGTCACACCAAAATCATCTGCCGCTTCGGCTTGAACAGTCACTGAATTACCAGCTAGGAAAGAACTACCGCTGACTGGCGACAGCAGACTAACCGTCGGTGGTAGATCTGCAGGTACAGTCAAGCTAACCAGGTCAACCTCACCAACACTCATCGCTCCATCTAAGCTCGCAACCAAACTGGAGTTAACAGGATTCACTACACGAACAGTGTAATCACCTTCAACCGCGTTAGGAATGGTCAAACGACCCAAATCATCGGTTTGGCCAAGATTACGGAAGAAGTCACCAACAACTGATTGACGGAGCTGCACTCGCGCACCTACAACAGGTACGCCCACATCATATATTGCTTCAACTTCAATACTACCTAATCCAACCAAATTAATATCTGCCAGGCTTTGCTGATCTTCCAGAACATTAACGGGAGCGCTAGATGAAACACCACTAACAGGCTCTCTTGCTCTTAACTCGTAGAACCCAACAGGAACATCATTAAAACTAAAGTTACCACCTGTGTCGGTATTATCCGTTCTACCAAATCCATCTCCAATCAAATCCACCCTAAAGTTAACCAGCGAGTTACCATTACCATCCCGCAATGCGCCAGCAACAGATCCTGTCGGAGAGAGTTGAATATCAGAAATTGTTACTTCATTGAGCACAGTCGTTGCTGAAGAAACACCAACTAAATCAGAACCACTCTGTATCGAGAATGTTGCCGTTACTGTATAAGTACCAACAGGCAAGCCACCAAAGGTATAAGTTCCATCTACTGCGATAGGCACACTGAGGTTTGTTACTAGCAAACCACCGCTAACTACGACATTACCACTACTAACAACCGTACCATCCGATCTTGTCACTGTCCCCGTAAGGCTACTTGCATCAAATGTTATGTCATGCTCCGCCACTGAGCTTCCCGGAAAACTACCCGTCAATTCACCGGTATTGACACCACTTAACGGATGAGTTGCAGAAATAGAAAAGTCAGTAACGGGAATAGCAACCTTGCTACTATTTCGATCTAAACGGGAGGTTAACTGGTAAAGACCATTAGAATCACTACGCAGACGGTGAGTTCTTCCAAAATAGGGGCTATTGCTGCGAATAGATATATTCGCGTTAGAAACCGCAGAATTGCCGCCACCCTCAAAGACTGAACCGCCAATTTCCCCGTTAATCGCTGGTAACGGATCAACACCACTCACACCATTAAGCGGCAAATTGAAGTTAACAATATTGTCTATCTCATTTTGAGAAAGCCCCACCAACGCTTCCGGTGGTAGCGAAGATAATCGTTGTGCAGAAGCCTGAGCAGACAGACGACCGGTTTGTTGTGCGGTAAAGTGCATGAGTATAACGGTTTGCCCTGCGGCAACAGTAATATTGTCCCAGCTTGTTCGTAGCCGTCCAAAATTATCACCAACACCCAGCTCAAACCCAGGATCATTAGCGGCTAAAGTACCACCATCACCATCAAACACCTGAGCAACACTCGGTAAATTATTATTTAAAAATGGATCCGCATCAAAATTATCATCGATCACCACCCACCGGTCTCCACTGGCAAGGAAAGCATCCCCATCAGAAGTACTAACAACTCGCGGCGAATCATTAAAGGTAAAGCCATCGCGAACGCGAGAGATAAATCGATAATGGCTATCCAGTCGCACATCAAAGCTGATATCAGAGCTGGTTGGATTACTCAACACCTCTAGATAACGTGCGAAGTATCCGTCATTTGGTACATAAACTTTCCGCGAAATTTGCAATCCTGATTCATGAGTACCGGGGATAACAACTTCGCGTCCCTCTTCTTCATAACTACCACCGCTACCGGCGAACGGCACGCCAATACCGTTTTGAACGATATCTAGTCGCATGCCACCTCGGTTTACACCACCATCACCACGGAATACTGAGGTATTGCCATCGCGAATCGCACCATCCTGCTGAACACCATAATCAAAGTTATTTGCGTCAAAAAACCTAACGAGTGTCGCTAATCCTGAACTTCCACCGATCGGTTGCATAACCTGGTTTTCCAGCATTTGGATATCTGCGGTTAGCTCTTCCCCATCGCTGGTAATTGCACCACTCGTGCTACCACCGTAGCGCAACTGAGGCACACCGGCAGAAATCGTGAAGTTACCTTCAGGAATATTGTCAAAGCGGAAAGCACCTGCTTCATCAGTAGTTGCAAAAGCGGTTCTAAAACCTGACACGCTACTATTTAACGAGATACCAACAAAAGCACCAACACTACCATCGGGGTTTGTCACATTACCGCTAACTGCACCAAGACCAGACAAGGTTAAATCGTTAACCACTTGTTCCCCATGGCTAGTCAATACAATACCTGAAGCAGACGAGCGGAGAGTACCGTTAACATCCCGTGCATTTAAAGAATAGGGGCTTCGACCTACCGGAATCATATCAAAACGAAATGTGCCATCAGTTCCTGTGGTTACCGCGCGATTAATCGGGCTTAACCGTACACTGATACCCGGCACCGGTGTTACACCATCCGCATCAAACACTGTTCCAATCAAATCCGCCGACGGCTCTAAGGTGACCGTTAATTCAACCGTTTCACCAACTAGCACACTGGAAGAGAGTGATCCACCCAACTGGTCGACCGGATCAAGAGCAGAAACGGAGAAGGTGCCAGCCAGCACATTATTAAAATTAGCTACCGCGTTTTCGTCGGTAAGCGCTGTCGCGTGGCTACCGAAACCATTAGTTTGCAGAGTTACCTGGGCATTTGGCACAAGCTCGCCCCCGGCATCTTGCACAGTAATCGCAACCTGCCCAAGCCCATTTAGGATGACATCTTGATTTACAGTCTCATCAGCAACAGAGAGATTGCTAACCACACGCTGGCGATCACCATTGGTTTCGTTAAACACATTAATGTTATAAGTTCCAAGTGGCAAAGCCTCAAAACTAAATTGACCATTACTATCCGCGAAAACCGAGCGACGACTTGGGTGTAGTGAAACTCTGGCTCCAGGAACCACAGTAACACCATCATTCTCGTAAACCGTTCCCGCCAAAGTACCCGCTGCTTGCAAAGTAATTGCGGTGTTAGCTATTTCCCCAGCAGTAGAGATATCTCCAGAAGTGTAACCACCTAAAGAAGAGAGAGGATCACTTGCGGAAACGCTAAAGCCGCCAATAAAAATATCGAGGAAGCTAAACTCACCGAGATCATTGGTAGTGCCATTAACCCTTCCACCAAAAATACTGGAGCTACTTAAACCCACCACAGCATTGGCAACACGTGCTCCAGTCGCTGTTTCCACAACGCCGTTAACTGTACCTTTGCCAAGATACGGCACATTCACGGAGACGACTTGGTTTGATGCCGTCAAGGTACTATTGGTACGACCGCGATTTCCTTCGCTATCTGCTGCATCAATAATGTAGTTGCCCAACGGGATAAAATCGAAACGATAATTACCAAAACCGTCGGTGGTTCCGCTAAAAGATCTCGGCCCACCCAGTTGAACGGTGACACCCGGCCCAACCGGTGTTTGGCCATCGGCGGCTAACACAGTACCTGTCAAAGTCCCTGAAGCTGCAAGCGAAAGATTAATAAAAGCTGTATCGTTTTCGGGTAATGCACCTGTTGAACGAGCACGCAATCCACTATTAGGATCTAACACCAATACGGTAAAATCACCCGGTGACATATTATCGACCTGATAAAAACCATTTTCGTCAGTGCTAGTCGTGCGTTGATCAATGTCGCTACTAATCGTAACTTGCACACCACTGGCAACATGGCCACGTGGAGTAAACACATTACCAGCAATACGACCAATCACTTCGCGTAAAGTAACCACACCTGCGTCGGTTACTCCATTGGGAACTGCTGCTATGGCTGAAGAACTGCCGTCAGAAACGGTTCTTCCCTGTATTGAGCGACCAAACACTCTAACATCACCTTGATCCGCTGGCACGCTTGTTATCGCAAAACGTCCGTCTTGTTGTGAGGAATCACTAAAAGTATCAAAGACAGTCGCTAACGCACCTGCAATCGCTGCACCGCCGTCGTCCACCAATTGACCAGTTACTGTGGTTGTCACATTAGCAAGCAAAGGATTGCTACCAAACAACACTTCATTACCGTCGCTTATGCCGTCGCCATCGCTGTCAACGACTAAAGCACTTGTGCCCAACGCAATCTCTTCCCCGTCTAACAAACCGTCACCGTCGCTGTCGGCAAATAATGCATTGGTGCTGGTGCTATTAACCTCTTCCCCATCGGATAAACCATCACCATCAGTATCAGCGTTGTTGACGTTCGTGCCTAATTCAAACTCATTGAGGTTTGTTAAGCCATCACCGTCGTTATCTTGTCCTGCGTCGCTAGGATCGTTGGGATTTAAACCGTTGGCTTGTTCATATTCATCGGAGAGGCCGTCACCGTCGGCATCGTTGGGGATTAATACATCGATTTGAATGGAAGCAAGTAGACCTTCATTGCGGGCTTGAATGAATACGCGACCTCGGTTGTGGGCGGTGACAAGGCCATTTTCGGTAATACTCACAATCCTAGTATTGCTAGATGACCAAGTTGTGCCTTTGTTATTTTCGGTTAAATCCACTGCCCCCCCGTCAGGTAATGTACCCACGGCATATAGTTGTGTTATTTCTTCTTTTTGACGAAAAATGACTTTCGTGTCGATATCAAGATCTCTATCGTTTCCATTATATATCGCTAACTGAGCTGGTATACTGATCTCATCATCGAAGGCAATAGGACCTACTATTGTTGCACCACTACCTCGCAATCGTATAAGATCTGACTGCCCACGATATACTTTATCTTTATCCTCACAAATTACTCTTACTCGATACTGTCCGCTTTCGACCGGAACATTTGGAATTGCGTAAGTACCGTTTTTATTAATCCTAATAGATCGATTTAACACAGTTGCAATGCAATTTTCATTTAGCTCAATCAGTTTGCTAAACAGTGTCGGATCACCTCCAGAATTTAGTTCTGTCCCATCATCAATCCCATCTTGATCAGAATCACTTCTGATAGGACTGGTAAAATTTTCTAGTTCCTCGAGATTTGTCATCCCGTCTCCATCGAAATCTTGCGAAGCGTCATCAGGATCTAGAGGATCGAATCCATTTGCTATTTCAAAAATATCATACATACCATCATTATCTGAATCCAACAAAGGCACTTTTATTTCATTTGCTAGAGCTAATGAACAAAACAACGAAATAGTAAGTACGAAAATTAGTTGTTGATTAAAAAATTTTCTAAACATAGTATAAATATTCCATTACTTATAAAGCACCAATTGAAATTTTCTTCATTAACGAGCAAGTTGGGTTACTCTTTTATCTGGAACACTCCAATAGATTCCAACAGGATCAGAACTCAAACGCTGACTTATTTTCCAAAAGCTGCCAGCAAGCTCTAAAGCTAGAGTATCCTCGAACTGAACCACGCCGTTTGAATCTTTTAAACTGTAAACTATAAACACATAGTCACCACTTTCTATGCGTGAAGTAATATAGGGCTCACGCGATGACAAAACTTTATCCCAGGTTTTGACCCAAAACTCTTTTGAGCGCCCTCGCTTCTTATCCGACTCTCTCATTATTATTCGAGATTCTTTTGTCCAGGTTTCTAAAAACCAATCATAATCCCCGCTTTTCATTGCTGAAAAGTGTCCGAAAACTGTTTGTTCTGGAGTATCATATTTTGAATCCTCTATATCTATATATTTGATTTTTTGAATTGGTTCATAGGGATATACTTTGTATCTATACAAAGATTCAACTATCAAATCTCTTTCTTGCACTTCGCCCACTGGAAATATCGGTGATGGCAATTCAGCTAATGCTCGCCCGCAAAATGTAAAAACAATCATAACAACCAATAGTCTCTCAAACAGTTTTTTCATAACTTTACTCTACAGCCTCAAAAATTTGCTTTAACATTAAATAAAATACAACAATCAATAAAACGGTTAGTACAGCTAAACTAATAATATGAATTGTTGATATATCTGTATTTACAATTGAAACTCCAGGATCATTAGAATCATACCAGACCCGAATCCGCTCCCCCTTTTTTAAAGATTCAATTTGACGGTTCGCCTCCAAGTAATCTACATAATTCCTTTCGTACACAGTTATTCTATTAGATGTATAAGCAACCCCTTCTACAATATACTCATATTTCACGTAAGGCCTAAAGACATCAGAAACGGAAGGTCCGACAAAAACATCATCCACAACTATTGTAGATTTATCTACTCCCAGTTCAACAACTACTCCATCAATCCAGTCTAGTTTTTCTCTAACCTTATAAACTTCGACTACTTGCGTAGTTACCAAAAAATGTATATAGCCAATTACAAATAGAATAATGGCCCAAATAACTAAATCAATAAATTTATTCAATCAATGAAAGCCGCAATATCATCTACATATGGTCCAAACCCGTATTTCTTAGCGTCGTTTATCAATGTAATTTTGTGATTCCATAATTCAACTTCTGACTTAACAAAACGAGTCAGGGTACCGCCCGTTGTTAAGCTAGAACCTTTTATTTTCAAACTTCCCGCAACTACCGCCCCAACAGACAAAGGCGTTGCCTTTAAAATAGTTGTTGGATCTTTAATTTTTAGGCTTAAGGCCCAAGAACTTCCTAAACTCCCAGATCCTTCCCCCTTCCATTTATCTTTACAGTTATCATATAAAATGGGCGCAGCAGAGGCTGAACCACCTGCTTTTCCATCAATAAAAACACCGATTTTGGCATCGTTCAGAAATGGAACTTTCCAGGCAAGACCCGGTATTGGAAGTTCTGCCAGTTTAACTTCTACTTCAACATTAACACTTGCCCTTTTATTCTCCACTACATCTTGTTTTTCTTTACAACATTGATCAATAGTTACATAACTCCCCCCTATTTTTGCTTTTATTTCTTTTGTTATTCCAAGCTTTTGTAATAACCCAACTATAACTTTTCCTGGTCCTCTTTCTGAGAAATTGTAGCCGTATTTTGCAGAAGGAAAATTTACGTCATCAGGAATTTTGTCACCAGCACATTCGCCAGATTCACACTGATCATCTTCTGTGCAAATATCACTATCATCACAAGCACTACCGTCAACCTTCGTAGTACTCGATTGACATAAACCAGATTGGCAAATAAATACGCCACATATTGAACCATCACCGCACTGTATCCCGTCTGACACTGGATCATTGGAACAAGAGCCATTAACACAACTGTCACTAGTGCAGGAATTACCGTCGTCACAATTATTTGGACAATCCTCTGGCGGAGGAGGCGGTGGTGCCCCTCCCCACCCCGCTTTCAAAATCCCAAACCCTGGGTCGGAACAAAGCTGTGCCCCATCTTCCATCACCGTGGCAGAACCGATGGCAACAAAATCTGCAATATCGTGATCAAACGAATACATCTCCGCTTGTTCACCGATCTCTAATCCACTATTTGGCAAACAAACTTTTACGGGCGGATCAAAATGGGCACCTGCCGGCTGCAAAGTCCAGGCTAAACTAAACGTTGAACCTAGCGGCGGTTCCATAGGCACACGCTCACCACGCACTTGGGTCCAGATAATTTCACATTGACTTTGGCCGTGAGGACAATGCACCGAGTTGGCTTTTACCGTGATTTCTGCACCTGGAATATTTGGCATTTGAATAACAACATCCTGCAGCGGACCACCGTCTTGTACGATTACACCATTATCTGCAAACGGTAACATCCAGATAGGCAAGCCTACAGTATTATCTATGCCAGGCTTTGTTGTTAGATCAAACATCAATTTTGGCCAGCGACCTGGGCGAGTAGTTGTAGTACCGTCGGCAACCAAATGAAGTGTACCGACAGGTGCATTGAGTATAGAGAACTGTCCTTGATCATCGGTAATCGCTGTTGGTATGGGATCTAACACCACACCATCCATCTCCAGATAGACAGTAACATTTGGCATGGGGTTATCTTGGTTATCGAGTACTACACCACTCACTGTGGTCTCGGATGCTGGACCTCCAGCTCGGCCGGAAGCAGAAAAGGTCGCTGGTGATTCGGTTAAGCCCTCGAAGCTGGCCGTTACTACATTGTTGTTAATCCCTGCCTGCGGCCCTAATGTTAAATGAGAACTGACTAAACCATCGCTATTAGTGGTTAACAGAATCGAGCCATCACCGTTAAAATTACCGCCGCCGTCAACCACCGAGTAGGTAACATCAACTCCTCCCGCAGGATTACCACCATGATCGGTAACCAATGCAACTAACGGTAATGGTAGTTCCTGCTCACCGATGCCGGTTTGTCTATCCCCAAACACAGTTGTAATTCGACTCGCTGCTGCACCAGTAGCAATATGACAAAACTCAACAGTACCGACAAAACCTAATGCAGTAGCACTCACCCGATGATTACCTGCGCCGACTCGGTCGCCCAAGGTATACAGCACACTTGCCAAACCATTTTCATCGGTATTTACAATAACCGTGTTGCCTTGATGAGGAAACGCAGTGACTTGACCTGCACCACGTGTAACATTGAACGTGACCGGTTGATTCGCTACCGGATCACCATCGGCGTTTAATAGAGTAACCACTAGTGGATCAGGCAATTGAGTTCCGATTTGCTCACTTTGCCCACTACCAGAGACTTGAACAATACGTTGTCCTGCCTGATCTTGCACCGTTACTTGAGAAAAGATTGTGCGGCTATTTCCCGCCCGATCGGTCGCAGTGACTTCGAGGTTATTTAGCCCACGTTGTAAAAGTAGATTAGGAACAACCCAAGCACGGTTAGCAATGTGTGCCTGCACACCGTTAACAAAAACATGACAATCATCGGGATTAATGGTGGTACCCGTCACTAAATCATTCACCAGACCGGCGACATCCACTTGCAAAGAGGTGATCACCGAGCCATCTGCCGGTGTCTCTACAGTAACTCTTGGCGGATCGGTATCCAGCACTATTTGAACACTCGAACTGCCCACGCGAGCAATACCATTGCTTGCCACTGCTGTGATTAAGTTTCTACCCTCTTTTAGCTGCAAATCCACAGTAAAGTTTTCACTAGAAAGTGTGGCTATCGCACCATTCACCGCGACTTGTGTGGTTCCTGCTTCGACAATACCTGAAACAGTCATGACTGGATTGTTAGTAATTATTCCTGCTAATGGTTGATTAACTGAGATGCTCAATGGCGTCGTATCGGGTGGAATATCTGCTTGAGAGGAGTGAACAACAGGAGTGAAACTAAATCGAACTCGGGATGAGTTATCGAACGCGATAGTTTTACTTGCTGTTTGGCCAGCCGAAAGATCGCTTTCTAAAAGTAAAAATAGAGGAGCGCCATCTGTTGTTTGATCTTCCGCGTTTGCAACGCTGACGCTAGTTGATGTTATATTGTCGATCAGAAGATAAACCGGACCGGTAAGCGCTTCACCGATATTTTCAACCGAAACTTGATAGGTTGCTACACTAGTTCTTCGATTGAATGATTGATAGCTGGTTACAATATTTACGCTATTTTCATCTTGCTGCACCAGTGAACTCAAATCTGTTACCGCATAAGCTGGATTTTGCGCAAATAATAAAGCAAACAAAAACCCAAACGGTATAAAAAGCCAGCTTGTTTTATCCCTGGATGACTTCCATCGCATCGAGAAACCCTCTAATTTTTTCTGCAATTGTTTTAAAAATCCCAATAAAAAAGCCATATGATCACGAAAAGATCATATGGCTTTGATAAAAACTAAATATGTTGTTACTTCCTGCAACTACTCTGAACAAATCCATTTGTTCTTCCTTTGACAGATGTAAACAGCGTTAAGTTTATAACCTGAAACTTTCTCAGGTCAGTTAAGTGTTAAAATGAGTGTTAGTTAATAGCGTATCGTTTCTGTTTAGTGTTACGAATCGTCAGCCCGCTTAACCCTCCAATTAAGAGTAATAACAAGGTTGACGGCAAAGGCACAGAACCTTCTCGTGTTTCTAGACGAACATTTGATACAGTCACTGTAGAATCAAATGCTGTATCTCCAAAGCCTGCTGCTAATTCAAACTGTAATCCCAAGTTCATTCCAACCAGTGAAGATAGCTCAAATGAGACAGAGCCTGTACTTGTTGTATCTGTACTAAATTCAAACCCATTCCCAAAACTTAAACCAGTTGCACCATCCAGCACAAATGCTATGAATTCATCATCGTTGCCGACTAATTCAGAAAAGTTGAAGTCAAAAATCAAAAAAGTATCTGCGGCTGGAATAATGACATTAGGATCACCTAATCCAGGATCATTTGATAATAATACTGAAAATAGAAAACTATCCTCTGCTATTGTTGCAGAAGAGCCATCGGCTGCGATGGTAACTGAAGGATCGCTATAAAAATCATTTAGATTGATTGGTGTACTGTGAGCAGAAAGCGTATATCCAAAAAACAGTAAAATAACTGCTAAACTATATTTCAAATTCATCCCTAAGTCCCATTTTTGTTTGTTTTTCTTTGAAATCAATCTAATTCAGGATTCAAGCCAATATTAATTATCTATTATTTTCAAATAGATACGAAGCCCAATAATACAATACAACTATTTTGGAAATTTTCTCGACAGTCCTTTTTTGGTTTTTTGATCAATTTGCAGTAATTTCCAACTCTTACGACCTCCTAATGCGTTGTTTTTTAACGACAACTATAGCTGATCGCTATACATCAATTCGGTGTAAATTATTTCGACTTAAGACTTTTGTTATTTCGTTTAACAAATACATTAATAGATATTTTACTGTAAAGAACATCAACAAATGTATTAAATTTGCACGAACTGTCTAAATCAGTTCAACTGAATTCGATCTTTATCTAGCTGCTAAATTGTTAGGGGCTCCGCTCCAATCGGAGCAGGTTTGCTAACAACTTTCAGTAGCAAACAAGCGAAGCGCATTAGTAGTTCTACGTGGTGACATAGAATTTTGAACTCCCTCCATATTTTTTTGTTCTGCAATTTCCAGGATATCATCTACTTCAATCCCTAGGGTCTAAACTAATTTCCAATACCCATGAATTTACTATTCCAGCATATTGCCAAGTAAGATATATGAGAAGAGTTTTTTTGTTCAGGCTTTAAACAGATAATCGTCAGCGTTGAGGTGAACATAATTCGCCGAGATTGCGATGGAATCTCTAGTTTGTGGAGTAATCTCAAACTGAACGGGTTGTTGAGCGTTCTGTTACATGACCATTGCTCACTTAGCAATTGCATGTCCATGAGATATATTTCTAACACGTATCTATACAAAATCACAGCTTCTAAGCTTACTATCATCGGTCACACAGATTAGGAAGAAAATTATCGATACGCGTTACAAACCTTGATTGATTATGTGAGTTTACTCAAACCGGAGTTGTTAGCGGAAATTTGGTTGTATCTAGTCAAGGCACTCTAAAAAATGCGTTTTGCCTCGTCAAAAAAAGAGAAAACTAAAAAGCAAATACAATAAGAAGGGCACCTCAGGAAATTAACGCAATAAGCTATAAATAGATAAAGTCATTCATCGAAAGGAATTATCATGCTTCAATCAAGCATTTTTAATCTTGAAGATCGTTATAAGAAACTTGGTCAACATGATCCTTTTCGTCGTATGGAAACTGCCATCGACTGGGTGCAAAGAAGCGATTAAAAGATGTTGATACTCGGTGGACTGAAAAAGAATAGTCAAAGTCACTATGGTTATAAGAATCACATTTTCATCGACAACAACTACAGGCTTAACAGAGGGTTTGAAATAACCAGTGCCGAAGTTCATGATAGCAATGTGTTGCTTGAGGTGTTAACGGATACTAGCTCAACAGAAGTTTATACAGACAGTGCCTATAAGAAGTAAAGAAAATGATCGACGCCTTATTGCTGCCGATTATGACAACCAAATTCATGAGCGTGCTTATCGAAATACACCACTGACAAAAGCACAAATTGCAAGCAATAAGAAAAAGTCAAAAATACGTGCGCGAGTTGAACATGTTTTTGGTTTGATAACCAACGAACAAGACGGTATGCACATTAGAGTGATTGGATTGATTAGAGCAAAGGCAAAAATTGGATTAACCAACTTAGTTTATAATTTGCGCCGGTTTGAAACGTTAAATCAGATAACGACGTCTGTTGTTTAACAACAAATGGAGTAAACGGGTAGTTTGTTTGCTTAAATAGATGACAAAACTATTGATGAAGCCTTAATTAACCACACAGAGAGTCCGTCTTACTTCTATTTAGGTGAAACTACCGGCATTGATGTTATTGTTAGAAATTCGTAAGTTGGATACAATTTCCCAGGTGGAACGCTTGACATTAATGAGGCGTGGGTGTGGTTCAGGGTAACTGACGCTGCCAACAACCTGATTTACGAAAGCGGTGGATTGAATGACGACCAGACACTTCAAAAGGACTCAACCATTTATCAGTCTATCCCTGTGGATCGCGAAGGAAATCACGTGTGGAAACACGATTTATTTAACATGATTGGCGTCAGCTATCGCAAGTTTATTCCATCGGGTGGTGCAGATGTCGCTAACTACAATTTCAAAATACCTAGCTGGGCGAAAAGTCCAATAACCGTAAGCGCCACTATCCGTTATCGCAAATTTAATACCCGATATGCGAAATGGGTGTTAACGCCAGTCCAAACCCGCAGTTATTTGCCGCAGAGCCAAACTCGACAAATTATACGGATGTCTCCTATTTTTAATCGAATGCTTAGAATTTAATTTCGTCATCAAATTTATCAGCATTAC